>Ga0334722_10005627_pt1 | contig 12585 bp, 13 predicted proteins | sample C3_bottom_MG_FD_207210 | JGI IMG/M metagenome (GOLD analysis project Ga0334722, IMG submission 207210) | Sediment microbial communities from Yellowstone Lake, YNP, Wyoming, USA - C3_bottom | ecosystem: Environmental > Aquatic > Freshwater > Lake > Sediment | place: USA: Wyoming | collected...
CATCAAGGCGTCCGAGCGGTATCCGTGCGGTCAGGGCGACGTCAAAGTCCGCAAGGGGCTCGCGAACAGGCGGCTGCTGTACCTACGATCAGCGGCGCGGCCGGCCGCTCGCGGTCGGCACGGATCGCTCCACGCAGTATGCCGGACACAGGGCCGACCCGAGAAAACATGCGGCGCACAACGGGCGGGGCGCCTTGCAGAGCGCACGTCCGTGAGCGATGAGCTGGTGGGAAAAACGCACCCAGGCCTCGCGGGGAATGAGGGGCATCAGCTCGAACTCGACCTTGACCGGGTCGGTCGCCGTGGTGAGCCCGAGCCGCGCGGCGACCCGCCCGACATGGGTGTCCACGACGATTCCGGGAATCCCGAAGGCATTCCCGAGGATGACGTTTGCGGTCTTTCTCCCGACCCCGGGGAGCGCCGTCAGCTCCTCGAGGGTGCGGGGAACTTCCCCCCCGTGCCGGTCGACGATTCTTGCGGCGGCGCCGAGAATGTTCGCGGCCTTGTTCCGGAAAAATCCCGTGGAGCGGATCTGCTGCGCGAACACCGCCGGATCGGCGGCGGCGTACTCGGCCGCGTTGCGGTAGTGCGAGAACAGTGCCGGGGTGACCTTGTTGACCCGCTCGTCCGTGCACTGCGCGGAGAGAATCGTGGCCACCAGCAGCTCCAGCGGCGTGGCAAATGCCAGCGAGCAGCGTGCGTCCGGGTAATGACGCGCCAAAAGCTGGAGGATCCGCTGGAGCCGATCGGTTTTTTTCGGCACGCGCGGCCGGCCGTTGACGGTTTGGTCGCTCATTCGGCTATACTACCGCGAACAAGGGGAGGACGCGAACGCCGATGGACATGCACTTCTGGTTGCGCCATTTCGCCACCGCCAGTCTCGCGGCCAAGGCGATTTACCTGCTCCTGCTGCTGCTCTCGGTGGTCGCCTGGGCGATCATGATCCGCAAGGCGCAGCTCTTGCGCCGCAACGCCCGCGACACCCGCCGGTTCCTCGATCTCTACCGCAAGAACCGCCGGGACATCGCGGGGCTGTACCGGCAGCTGGCCGGCGCGAAGTCGCGGCTGGAATCGCCGCTCGCCGCGGTGTTCTCCCGTGGCTGCGAGGAGCTGCAGGCGTTCCTCGGACGCGAGCCCGGCCCCGGTGGCGTCGCGGCGCGCACCCGCATCAGCCCGCATCAGTTCACGACACTGACCCGGACCGTCGGCGCCGTCGAGGACAACTACTTCCTCACCCTGGAGCACCTGCTGATCATCCTCGCGACAACCATCAGCGCCGCCCCCTTCCTCGGCCTGCTCGGCACGGTCTGGGGCATCCTCGAAGCCTTCCAGTCGATGGGCACGCAGGGAGCCACCGGCGTCACCGCCGTCGGCTCCGGCATCTCGGAGGCGCTGATCGCCACGGCCTTCGGCCTCGTGGTCGCCATTCCCGCGCTGCTCGGCTACAACATTATCGGTGCGCGCATCCGCGAGCTCGCCGGCGAGGCCGACACCTTCCTGGCCGACTTTCTCGCCGTGCTCGAGCGCGATTACGTGCGCGAGGACCAGCCGTAGCGGCGAGGCCGGCCATGGCCTTCTATCAGAGCAAGCGCCGCGCTTTCGGCTTCGAGCCGAACACCACGATGAACGTCACCGCGCTCGTCGACGTGCTGCTGGTGACGCTGATCATTTTCATGCTCGTCTCCCCGACGCTCGAACACGGCATCGACGTGCAGCTGCCCGTCGCCAAACCCTACAAGATGGTCGCGAACAAGCCGGTGCTCGTCAGCCTCTCGAAGCAGGGCGCGCTGTTTTTCAACAATCAGGCGGCCACGGAGAGCCAGCTGCGCGCACTCCTCCTGAATGCCGCGAGCGTGAATCCCGACACGCCGGTGGTGCTGCGCGGCGACACCGGCATTCCCTACGGCGAGATGATCCGCGTCCTCGATCTGATCCGGGGGAGCGGACTGACGAATATCGGTCTCGCCACACGCAGCCCCGGTGGGTGAGCCCGTGGGGCGTGCCTTATCGCTCTCGCTTGCCGCGCACGCGGCTTTCGTCCTCTCTTTCCTGCTGCTCTCGGCAACGCGGCAGCCGCTGATCATCCCGCAGATCGTCCGCCCGGTGCGACTCGTGACGTATCTTGAGCCGCTCGCCGCCCCGCGGCCGCGAGCTGCGATCGTCCCCGAACCCGCAACGGCGCGCGCGGCTCCGGCACTCCCGGCGGCCCCGCCCGCCCGGCAGCCCGCAATTGCCGAGCACCCCTCCCCGGCCCCCGCCGCGGCGCCTCCCGCACCGATCCCCGGGACGCGCCTGGAGATTCCCAGCCCGCAGAGCGCGCCCCCGGCCCGCAACCTGGAGCGGCCGGACGAGACACGTCCTGCGCTGAGCGAGCGGCTGGCACGCCGGCTGGCAGCGACCACTGCCGCCGTGAACCGGCCGGCCGAGGCGGCTCCACCCCAACCCCGACTCGCCCGCTTGCAGCGCCCGGAACCGGCCGCCACGCCGCCGAACACCGCTGCCGCAGTTGGGGAATCCTCGGCGCACCCCCCGGAGTCGGTCATGCCTGTCGGGTACTTCCCCCACGCCTGGTACCTGGCCGTCCTCAAGGAGCGGATTTTCGCCCGCTGGTCACCTCCCAGCGAGTTTTTCCAGAGCAATCCCCCTCCGGCCGCGTTGGTCTCATTCCGTATTGCCCGCGACGGCAGGATCGGCAGCATCGCCCTCAAGGATGGCTCGGGCTCCGCCCGCTTCGATCAATCCGTTCTTGCGGCCATCCGCAGCCTCGGCCAGGTCCCCGCGCTTCCCGAACAATATGGTGAGGAGAACCTCGATGTCGTCATCCGCTTCCAGAACCAAAGGTAGCCAGCGGCAGCACATGGCCCATCTGCCGCGTCGGGCTGAGCCCTCGCAGCGCACCGGGAGTGTGCCTCATTCGCCGGCAGGGCCGGCTCACGCGTCTGATTGTCGCACGCCATGCGCCCGGACTTTTTTCAGCTGCCGGCCCGGGTTCCGTGCCGGGCAGTGCCCAACGGACAAACCACTGGCGCTGGGCGCTCTGCTGCATGGCGCCGCGGCGCTGCTGCTGGCTATCGTCTTGCTCGTCGCCGTGCCGGCACGTGCGGCCGAGGTCTGGCTCGATGTCTCGAAGGCCGCGGAGAGGAAGATCGTCATCGCGCTGGCGCCGCTGGCGGCGCACGAGGGTGTCGACGAGACGACAGTGCGCCAGGTTCTCGAGAACGATCTGGTCATGACGGGCTATTTTCGCCTTTTACCGCTCGGCGAACCGCAGCTCGCGCAGGCGGAAAAGGAGCGGGCCGAGGGCAAGACCGACGCCGATGCCTGGAAGGCTTTCGGCGCCGAGTTGCTCCTGCGCGCCGATTCCTCGCATGTCGCCGGCCGCCTGGTGCTGCGAGCCACCTTGTTCGACGTCGGGGCGCGGTCCCAGCTGCTCTCCCGCGATGAAAGCGACACCCCGGCCGAGGCGCCGCGACTTGCGCACCGCCTGGCCGACGCGGTGCTGCGCGCCATCACCGGCGGGCCGAGCCTCGCCCTGACGCGAATCGCCGCCACCTGGTCGCAGGGCGGCAGTGCCAAGCGCGTCGTCATCATGGACTACGACGGACGCAACCAGCGTCCGCTCTCGGCCGAAGGCGTGCTCGCCCTCTACCCCGCCTGGTTTCCCGATGGCACCCGGGTGGCCTACGTCACCTACCGCAAGGGACGCCCGGAGATCGTGGCCCAGAATGTCGCGAACGGGCAGGTGCGCAGCCTGGCCTTTTTCCCCGGCCTCAACGCCTCTCCCGCGATCTCCGCCGACGGCAAACAAATGCTCCTCGTGCTCAGCCGCGACGGCAACCCCGAGGTCTACCGCATGGCGGTTGACGGCTCGGAGCTCAAGCGTCTGACCTTCACGCAGGCCGTCGAAACCTCGCCGATCTGGTCCCCGGACGGGACCCAGATCGCGCTGGTCTCCGACCAGGGGGGCGGACCCCAGATCTACCTGCTCGGCGCCAACGGCGGACGCGTACGGCGGGCCTCGTTCATGGGCAATTACTCGACCTCCCCGGACTGGTCGCCCCGCGGCGACCGGATCGTCTTCACCTCGCTCATCGAGGGGACCTTTCAACTGGTTCTCCTCGACCCCGTCACGGTCAATCAAGAACAGCTGACGTTCGATGCGGAACACAAGGAAAACCCGTCGTTCGCCCCCGACGGCCGGCATCTCGTCTACAGCCAGGGTCGCGGGACCGCCTACCGGCTGATGATCTTGGACACGCTCACCGGCGAGCGTTTCACGGTAACGCGCGAGAAGGGCAGTTACACGTCCCCCGCCTGGTCCCCGTGAAGCCCGCGGCGGGCGATCCCCCCTTGCTTTTTTCCCGCGCGGGGATATTCTGTCGCTGCAGCTAGTGAACGCTCCGGGCGCCATGACGATGAGGCTCGAGGGCGATACGGGGTTTTTGATCAGGCGGCCTGGGGAGGTGCTGGCATGAATCGTGGCGCGAGGGTGCTCTTTACGGTTCTGATGGTTCCGGTAGCCGGCGTGTTTCTTCTCGGCTGCCCCAAGAAACTGACGACGACGGACGCCACCCCGCAGCCGAAAGTGAACGAGTTGGTCGCGACCACGCGGCCGGTGCCCGCCGGCGATTCCACCGCAAGCCAGAGGACGCCCGCGAGCACCGCGCCGGAATCGAAGCTCGAGGAGCAGCGCACGGCGCAACTCCTGGCCAGCCGCGGCGAGGACATCCCGATCCGGGAGGCCCCCTCGGTCGAATTTGTCGATCCTGCCGCCGTGGACAAGGACATTCTCAAGCCCGTCTACTTCGACTACGACAAAGCGAGCATCCGGCCCGAATATCAACCGGTGCTCGAGAAGATCTCGAAGTGGCTGATCAAGAATTCCCAACGGCAATTGCTCATCGAGGGCCACTGCGACGAGCGCGGCACCGACGAGTACAACCTGGCCCTGGGTGAGCGCCGGGCTCTCGCGGTGCGCCGCTATCTGATCGCTCTCGGCATCTCGTCCGACCGCCTGCACACCATCAGTTACGGCGAGGAGAAGCCGGCTGTCGCCGGTTCGACCGAAGCCGCCTGGGCGAAGAACCGGCGCTGCGAGTTCAAGGTTTCCGCAGAGTAGCGCCCGAGCGCCCCGCCATGCCCCTGACGAGGGTCGTCCGCTCCGAGGTTGCGGCTCGCGTCGCCGCCCGCGGAACCGCTGTGGCTTGTTTCCTGGCGCTGCCCTTGCTGCACGGCTGCGCGCCGACGGATCGCGTTGCCCGCCAGGATGTCGAAAGTCTCCACACGAACGTCCAGCAGATCGAGACGGACCTGCAGGCGCGCCAGGCCGGCGTCTACGAGCAGATCCGCAACCTGCGCGAGGAACAGAGCCGTCTGGATCGTCTCCTCGAGGAGAACGGCCGCCAGACCAAGACCGTCGGCCAGCAGGTCGAGCGATTGCGCGAGCGCACCCAGGAGGAGCTGGATAACCGCGACAAGCTCCAGCGCGAAAGCTCTCGGGTCGCAACCGAGCAGATGACGCGTCTGGGCGCGCGCCTCGACGCCATGCAGCAGGACCTGCAGAAGGGCTTCCAGACGCTCAACGACAATATCGTCGCGATGAGCGACTTCGAAAAGAAGCAGGAGGACCGGATCGCCGGGATTCAGGAACAATTCCAGAGCCAGCTCAAAGTGGTCGTCGAAGAGGTCGGCCAGGAGAACCAGGAGCTCACCCGCGCGGTTGCGGCCGTGCGCAGCGAACTCGACACGACCCGCCAGGAAGCCGCAGCGATGCGTCAGGCTCTTGCCGACTTGCAGGCTTCGACGCAGCAGATCGCCGAGCGGGTTGCCGCGACCCAGCGGCAGATCCAGGAGATCAATAAAACTCGAGAGGCCGCGCGCAAGTCCCCACCCGCCCGCGGCGGACAGCACACCATCCGGGCCGGGGAGACGCTCAAGTCCGTTGCCGCCCGCTACGGCGTCAGCGTTCAGGCCCTCATGGAGAAAAATCAGATCCGCGCCGGGGAGGTCATCCGCGAGGGGCAGAAGCTCACGATTCCCGAGCCCTGACTATGCGCCAGCCCAAAACCTTTTACCGTACCGTCACGCTGCTCGGCGTTCTCATCGCTCTCGCGCTGCTCCTGGTCGCCCCGGTTCCGACCTTTGCCGCCGGGCGCATCGCCGTGCTGCCATGGCGCACCACTGCGGCCGCACCCCAGTTCGCCTGGTTAGCGGAGGGGCCGCACGTTCTGGTCGGTCTTTTTCTCTCGGCTCAGGCCGGCTGGGATCCCTTGCCCGGGGAGGAGAGCGCACGCGTCGCCGCCGCCTGGGGCCCGCCCGACGGTCCGCCAGCGGCCGCGGCCGTCAAAATCCTGACCACTGCGGGGGGGCAGGCCGTGCTGGCCTGTGCAATCGAAGAACAGGCGGGGTCGCTGCGGCTCCAGGCCGATCTGTACACCGACGTTGCGGGAGAACGCCCGCCGCTGCACTTCACCTATGGCGGAAAGGCGAACCAGGTGACCGCGATGGCGATGCTGCTCGCGGAGGTCGCCGGCGAGGCTCTGGAGCAACGTTTCCCCCGAGCGCTGCGCCCCCCGCTGCCGAGCCCCCCCGACTTCCTCCTCTCCCTGCTCGAGCCTTCCTTCGGGGCGCGCAACCCCCTCGACAACTTCGCGCAGAGCGAGACTTTCATGCTTGCCGCGTTGAAGATCGACCCGAACAATGCGGACGCCTACTATCAGCTCGGCTCCCTCTACGCGCGCAACAACCTGCTCGACAAAGCCCTCTCACACCTCAAGACGGCGGTGGAGCTCAACCCGAAGTCGCCCCGCTACCACTGGGGGCTCGGCGTCGCGTACTCCATCCAGGGCCAACAGGAGGAGGCGCTCACCGAATTTCTCCAGTCCACGGTGATCGACGAGACCTTCGCCGAAGGCTTCCTCGCCCTCGCCGCCCTGCACCGGCGCCTCGGCGATCCGCAGGCGAGCCAGGCGGCAATCGAGCGGGCCGTGGCGGCCCGCCCCGAGGATCCCCTCGTCCTCACCGCCCTCGGGGTGAACGCCTATCTCGCGAAGGATCCGGCCGCGGCCCGACAGGACTTCGAAAAGGCGCGGTCCGTCGACCCCCGCACGGTCGCGGCCTCGGTCAACCTCGCCCTGATGCAGTGGGAAGAAGGCAACAGCGAGGGAGCGCGCAAGGATCTCGAGCGCGCGCTCGCGGTGGAGCCGGCGAATCCCGAGGCCCTGACCGGCATGGGGATCGTCGAAGGGGCTCGCGGAGCGTACGACCAAGCCGCCGAGCGGTTCAAGAAGGCAATGGAAGCCGGTGCGCCAAAGCGCGCCGCGCTCTACAATCTCGGCACATTGCAGCTGCAAACCGGCCGTCTTCCGGATGCGGCACAGGCCTTGCAGCGCGTCCTCGACATCGACCCGGAGTACCTCCCGGCACGAAACAACCTCGCCCTCGTCCAACTGTTGCGCGGACAGACGGAGGAGGCTCTGGCAACCCTCGGCGCCGCGCGCGGCGACTCGCCGGCGAGCGCGCTGCCGGTCTACAACCTTGCCCTGCTGCACCAGCTCCGACGCAGCGGGCAGCAGGCGCTGGTCCACTATCTGCGCGCGCTGCAAATGCGCCGGGACTTCACGCTGGCGCACGTCAACCTCGGGATTCTCTTCGAAACGATGGGCCGCCCGGAAAAAGCCCTGACCGAGTACCTCAAGGCGCTCAGCTCCGTGGATCTGCACCCCGAGGTCTACACCTGGCTCGGCCAGATCTACGCCCTGCGCGGTTACGGCTCGATGACCGAAGAGACGATTCGCAAGACGACGCTCGTCGATCCGAACCTGCCCGTGGCCTGGCACTCGCTCGCGACCAACTTCGAAGCGACCGACAAGCGCAAGGCCGCCGTTGCCTGGCGCCAGTTTCTGGACGTGGTCCGCCGCGACCGCAACCGCGCGTTCTGGGTGCCCATCGCCGAGGCCCGACTCTCCGCCCTCGGCTCCGCCCAGTGACGGGCGTTGACCCTTGCAATACGGCGGGGACGTGGCCTATATTACGGGTTCGAACAAAATTAACCCGGGAGGGACGACGATGGCGAAGAAAAAAGCTCTGGTCTGCAAGCCCTGCGGCAGCATGGTGCTCGTGTCCGATCTCGGCTACGGCGCCGTGGTCGAGTGCTACGAGTGCGGCACCGAGATGGTTCCCGAGACTGCGAAAAAGCCCGCGGCCAAAAAAGCAGTGAAAGCCGCCGCTCCTAAAAAAGCCGCCGTGAAGAAAGTTCCGGCAGCCAAAAAGGCCGCGCCAAAGAAAAAGAAGTAGTTCCTGGTCGCCGAGCCCCCGCCGCTCCCGCCACCCGGGATGGCGGGGATTTTCGTCGGCGGCGACCGGACCGGTCAAGAAAGGATCGCAACGAGCATGGCCGAACCGTTCCTGCCCAAGTGGATCGCCTGGGAGACCACCCAGCGCTGCAATCTGCATTGCATCCACTGCCGCTGCTCCTCGGAGTTGACGTCCGCTCAAGGCGACTTCACCACGGCCGAGGCCTTCGGGCTGCTCGACCAGATCGCGGAGCTCTCCAAGCCGGTGGTCGTGCTCTCCGGCGGCGAGCCGCTGCTGCGGCCGGACGTCTTCGACATCGCACGGCGCGGCACCGCCCTCGGCCTGCGCATGTGTATGGCGACCAACGGCACGCTCATCGACGATACCGTCTGCGAGAACATGAAGTCGGCGCAGCTGCGCATGGTGTCGCTCTCGCTCGACGGATCGACGGCGGCGATCCACGACAACTTCCGTGCGATGCCCGGAGCCTTCGAGGGCACGCTGCGCGGCATCTCCTTTCTCAAGAAGCACGGGATCCCCTTTCTGGTCAACTCCTCGTTCACCAGGCGCAACCAGGGCGACATCGCCAACGTCATGAGGCTCGCGAAGTCCCTCGGCGCCACCGCCTGGTACATGTTCATGATCGTCCCGACCGGCCGCGGCGGGAGCATCATGGACGAGCTGATCTCCAAGGAGGACTACGAGGAGATTCTCAAGTGGCACTACGAAATGGAGAAGGGCGAGCACGAACTGCTCGTGCGCCCGACCTGCGCGCCGCACTACTACCGTGTCGTGCCGCAGATGGCCAAGGCCGAGGGGGTCAAGTTCAAACGCCGCTCGTTGACCTTCTCCACCGGCGGCGGCAAGGGTTGCATTGCCGCCCAGAGCATCTGCCTGATCGACGCCTTCGGGGAGGTCAAGCCCTGCTCCTACTTCCCGGTCTCGGCCGGCAACGTCAAGAAAACCCCGTTCCGCGAGATCTGGGAGACGTCGACGCTCTTTCAGCAACTGCGCAACTTCAAGGGCTACAAGGGCAAGTGCGGGCAGTGCGAGTATCTCAACGTCTGCGGCGGCTGCCGCGCCCGCGCCTATGCCGTGACCGGCGATTATCTGGATGAGGAACCCTTCTGCACCTACACCCCGCTACGGATGATGCGGAGCGGCTGCACGCCATGACCAATAACCCGCATGTGAGGTCTCAAAGCATGAGCCGACAACCCGGAACGATCGCCCCGAAGCACGACTTCCTCGAAGCCTGCGCCGGCAGGAAGGTTCGGCGCACTCCGGTCTGGATCATGCGCCAGGCCGGCCGCTACCAGCCGGAATACCGCGCGCTGCGCAAGAAGCACACGTTCATGGCGCTGTGCAAGACGCCGGAACTCGCGACACAGGTCACCCTGCTGCCCGTCGAGCAGCTCGCCGTGGACGCGGCGATTCTCTTCTCCGACATCCTGATCCCGGTCGAGGCCATGGGCGTCCCGGTCGAGTTCACCGAGGCCAAAGGCCCGGTCCTGGCAAAACCCGTGCGCACCGCACGCGACGTGGAGCGTCTCACCGTGCCGGACCCGCACGAGACGATGCCGTTCGTGCTGGAGGCGGTGCGGATGATCCGCAAGGGCCTGGCGGGAAGAGTCCCGCTGATCGGCTTCTCGGGGGCGCCATGGACCTTGGCTTCGTACATGGTCGAAGGCGGCGGCTCGAAGAGCTACGTCGGGATCAAGGAGATGATGTTCCGGGAGCCGGCTCTGTATCGCGCGCTGATGCAGAAGATCACCGCGACCGTGGAAAAATATCTGCTGGCCCAGGTCGAGGCCGGCGCCGAAGCGGTGCAGCTTTTCGACTCCTGGGCCGGGGCGCTCTCCCCGCGCGACTACCGCACGCTCGCGGCCCCCTGGTCGGCGCGGATCATCAAACGGCTGAAAAAGACCGGCGTACCGGTGATCCACTTCGTCTACGACGGCGGCGGCCTGCTCGAGCAGGTCCGCGACACCGGAACCGACGTCGTCGGCCTCGACTGGCGCGTCGACATCGACGTGGCGCGCAAGCGTCTCGGGAAGCAGGTCGCGGTGCAGGGCAACCTCGACCCCTGCTCGCTGTTCCTCCCCGAGCGCGAGCTGCGCGCGCGGGTGCGCGAGGTGCTGGCGGCAAACGCGAAGCGGCGCGGCCACATCTTCAACCTCGGCCACGGGATCCTGCCGCAATGCTCGGTCCGCGCCGCGCAGGTGCTGGTGGACGAGGTCCACAAGTTCAAACTGTGACCGCAGCCTGGTTCCGTTGCGCGAGGCAGCGGGGGCTCTCCTGCGGTCGTGCCTCTGCGCCGCCTTCCCGGGAGCGCGTCCGGCGCTCGCGCTCTTCTCGTAACTCGCCTGCGGCTACGGACATCTTCCCTCAGGAGAGCCCCAGCCGCCCCGCTACGGGTGAAGGCGGGGGCGGTGACGGGCGGGCGCATGGCGGAGCGCGAGGGAACCGCGGCGTCTGGGCCGGAGCGTCCCCGCAGGGGCGAAACGCATTGTCTGAGCCCACAGGGCGAGTTTTGCGTTTCGAGCGTAGGGCCGGACGTGCCGCGGTCGAGCGTGTAGCTGGCGACCGCACGGCACCGCCCCCGCCTTCGCCCCCCACGGTCAACGGAGGTGTCGTTTGAGTGCGGGGACGCAGAGCGGACCCAACGTCGTGTTGCTGCTCAACATGGGCGGCCCGGACTCCGAGGCGGCCGTCGCGCCGTTTCTGACCAACCTGTTCCTCGACCCCGAGATCCTGCCGCTGCCCTTGCCCGGCTTCCTGCGCGGCTTCGTGGCTCGCAGGATCGCCGCGAAACGCGCGGTCAAGGTCATCCCCCGCTACCGTCTGCTTGGGGGCAAGTCGCCGCAGGGGGAACTCACGGCACGGCAAGCCGCGGCGCTCGAACAGCGCCTGAACGACCCCGCATTCGCCCCGGCGGGGAGCCGGCAGGGGGGCTGGCGGGTCTTCGTCGCCATGCGTTACTGGCACCCTTTCACCGCAGAGGCGCTCGAGGAGGCCGCCGCGCTGCGCCCGTCGCACCTCGTGGCGCTCTCGCTCTACCCGCACTATTCGCGCGCGGTCGGCGGCAGCAGCATCGGCGAGTTGCATCGCGTGCTGCGCCGGCGTCCGCTCAATTGCCGGATCTCGACCGTCGACCAGTTCTGCCGCCACCCGCTTTTTCTTCGTGCCCACGGCGACCGCATCGCCGCCGCGCTGGCGCAGTTCCCCGACGGCGGGCGCGACGCCTTCGTGCTGTTCTCGGCGCACAACCTGCCGGAGAAACTGATCCGGCAGGGAGATCCCTACCTCGACCAGGTCAAGGCAACCGTGGACGAACTGCTCCCGGCAATCGGCGAGCGCCCCTGGCGGCTGGCTTTCCAGAGCCGCTCCGGCCCGGTGAAATGGCTCGCGCCGGAAGTCGCCGAGACGCTGCGCTCGCTCGCCGCCGCAGGCCGCAACCAGGTGCTGATGGTGCCGCTGAGCTTCGTCTCGGACCAGATCGAGACACTGCACGAGATCGACATGGTCTACGCAGGGGAGGCGCGGGCCGCCGGAGTGGACTTTCGCCGCACCCCGGCCTTCAACGACGCGCCGGATTTCATCGCGCTGCTGGCCGCCCTTGCCCGCGACGCGGCCGGCAGCTGATAACCCGATTCCGGCCGGAACGGTCCCGCGTCAGCAGCAGGCCGCCGCGCGCGCTCGGCGCTGGCTTGCGGGGACTGTTGCAAATCGCAAGATAGACTCCCACTATGTCGTCATGATGCGACGAGGCCCGGAAGCAGCCGTCGTTGATTCGTTTCCCCAGCGCCGCACTGCTCGGTGTGCGGCAGGTCGGCAAGACGAGAAGGAGGAGAGGGATGGCGACACTGACGCAGGAAATGAAGGACATGGTCGCGGCGCAGCAATGCTTCGTGGCCACGGTGAACCCGGACGGCACGCCGAACATCGGCCCGAAGCGCAGCACGCGGGTGCTTGACGACCACCACCTCGCTTTCAACGAGGGGACCGGCCGCCAGACCTGGGAGAACGTGCGCCGCGGCTCGAAGGTGGCGATCGCGGTTGCCGACCGCGAGAAGCTCAAGGGGTTCCGGTTCGTCGGCGGCGCCGAGATCATCACGGAAGGCCCGGTTTACGACGAGGCCGTGCAGATGGCGGCCCGGATCGGGCGCCCGGCACCGAAGGCTGTCGTCACGGTGAAGGTCGAGCGCATCTTCAACCTCGGCGTGCCCGGCGCGGGGGAGGAGATCAAGAACTAAGTGGCCATCATCGAGGTGCAGCACCTGACGCGCG
>Ga0334722_10005628_pt1 | contig 12585 bp, 16 predicted proteins | sample C3_bottom_MG_FD_207210 | JGI IMG/M metagenome (GOLD analysis project Ga0334722, IMG submission 207210) | Sediment microbial communities from Yellowstone Lake, YNP, Wyoming, USA - C3_bottom | ecosystem: Environmental > Aquatic > Freshwater > Lake > Sediment | place: USA: Wyoming | collected...
TCCTCTTACGATTACGAAAGCAAATATTGATGAGGGATTTGTGCGACTAGAAAAAGCAATGGGTGATTTATAAGTGCTTTTTAGTGAGTATATGAACGAATGGTTATATGGTGCAAACGGCTATTACGGTACCTACCGTCCCATCGGTAAAAAAGGGGACTTCTATACCGCAGTGAGCACTTCCAAATTTTTTGGCGGAACCATTGCGAAGCACATTATTTCCCGTATTGATGAGGGATTTTTGTCTTCCGATTCGCTTATTTGTGAGATTGGTGCCCATCATGGCTATCTTCTTGCAGACATTATCGAATTTTTGCACACGTTGCGCCCTGAGTTGTTGGGGACGCTTCGTTTTGGAATTATTGAGCGGTTTGATGCACTTCAAAATCAGCAGAGAAGTTATTTTACTGACTCTTTCAGGGATGCCGTTACGCTGGAACATTATCACGATGTAAGTGAAATAAAGACGCGATGCGCCTTTTTTATTGCCAATGAAATCTTTGATGCGTTTGCGTGCGAACTTTTTTATAAAGGGAAAATAGCTCGTGTGTCCGAGGGAAAAATACTCTTTGACGTTGAGTTACCTGAAATGAATGAACATGCTGTAAAGTATAAAAAAGATCGCGGGGAAATCGCGGTAGGATACGAGTCGTTTGCACGCTCTATGGCTCAGAGTATTGCAAAATTTGAGTTTATGAGTTTCGATTACGGTGAGTTGGAGGCACGTAGTGATTTTTCGATCCGTGTTTATCAAGAGCATCAAGTGACACCGTTGTTTGATGAAGAGTTAATTTTAGACAAGGTATTTGGAACGACGGATATTACCTACGATGTGAATTTTTCCCATGTACGAGATGCTTTTGAAGCGCAAGGGATGAAGTGTATTCAATTTTCAACGCAGTTGGTGGCATTGATTGAAATGGGAATTTTGGATTTACTTGCAATGCTCAAAGAAAATGCCAGCGATGAAATTTATATCCAAGAACTTGAAAAGGTAAAAATTCTCATAACTCCCTCACTTATGGGTGAGCGGTTTAAAGTGATACGGTTTGTTAAGGAATAGTCAGTGAAATCTATTGTATTGATTCTTATGGTTATTGTTTCGCTTAATGCGGGGCAATTACATGATGCTGTATATAATGGCAATATGAGCAAAGTTGAAGAGATTATTATGTCGGGTGTGAATATCGATGATCCCAATAAAGCAGGTCTTAGCCCTTTGCACGTAGCCATTAAGTTGGGGGATATAACAATGGCAAAATATTTGATTAAACACGGTGCTAATATTAATTTTCAAGACCTTAATGGGAATACTCCTCTTATTCTGGCAGTAAAAAAGAAAAACTTAGAGTTGACAACTTTTGTGGTATTGGAAGGGGCGGATGTCAATTTGGCCAATAATGATGGAGTTACTCCATTGCATCAAGCAGCATTCAGTGGAAACGATTTAGTGGTTGATTTTTTGCTCAAGGCCAAAGCAGATCCCCATTTGAAAAACAATGAGGGTGCAACGGCGTACGATTTTGCCGTAGCGAAGAAGAATTTCATGATCGCTCAAATGATAAAAATGAATATGTAGGAAAAAAAATGAATTTAAAAGTTAATGGTGAAAATCAAGAATTTAAAGAGAATGCAACATTGCATGACGTTATCCACATATTGGGTCTAGAAGAACGAGTGATGGCAGCAGCGGTCAATATGCAGATTGTGAAAAAAGATGGCTGGAACAGTGCTGTATTGAACGATGATGATGCTATTGAGTTACTTGATTTCGTTGGGGGTGGATGAGAAGCTTCTAGTGTGATTCTAAGAGCTTCTCATATTTTGTTTTGAGCATAAGGTACTTTTTATGAAGAGCTTCATACTCTTTTTGGTAATTTATTTCATCCTCTTCGGCTGATATTACCAATGGAGTATTAGTGGCAGGAGAAGTAATAATATAGGTCACTTCTTTGCCATTTTCTTCTTTGACCACCGTTTTTAGCTCACCATTCATCGTTTTTTTGATGACATTGTGAATGCTTTGGCGATTTTGAGCAGCGTATTTTTGTATTGAGATTAAATTTTCCATCTGGGATTAAATACTCTTTTTCATGTATTCAGCGACGAGGACGATTTGAGTACCATTGATTTTACCCTCGATAAATTTAGCATCATCGGTGAGATGAATATTTTTGACAATAGTTCCCCGTTTGGCAGTAAATCCTGCCCCTTTGACCTCTAAATCTTTGATAAGAGTAACGGTGTCTCCTTGGAGAAGTATGGTTCCGTTACTATCACGGTGGACGACTGGTCCTTCAGAAGATTCATTGGACACTTTTAATAATCCAGAATCTGCCCATGTTTTGACATCGTCTTCGAGATACATCATATCAACTAAATCTGACTCACCCAGTGCTTTGAGGAGACGGTATGACATGACTTGCACTGCGGGTATTTCACTCCACATAGAATCGTTTAAACAGCGCCAGTGATCAGCATCAAGGGTTTGAGGATTGGCAATTTGTGTACGGCATGTTTCACACAGAGTCAGAGATTGATCGTCACTTCCATCCCCGATATTGTAAAGTTCTAAATTGTCTGTTGATTCACAGAGTTCACATTGAGTATTGTTACGCATAGTATTCCTTATAGTTAGTGTAATGCCACGACAGCAATCGCGTAATCACCATCGTGGGTAATTGAAACAGAGAGATCCGTAATGTCAAAAGCGTATTGTACTTTAGGACTTAAAGTAATTTGAGGTGCACCTTTGTGCGTTTTTGAGAGGGTTATGTCATGAAAACCACATTCATATCCGATTCCACATCCTAGAGCTTTTGAACATGCTTCTTTAGCTGCCCAAAATCCTGCAGCAGTACGATGGTTTTTAACAAGCGCAATTTCATCTGCACAGAGAAATTTTGACAGCCCATGTTCGCCAAAGCGCTCCATGAGACGTTTCATGCGATCCGATTTTATGAGATCAATGCCTATCATGCTCCGTTATTGGACCACAAAATCGACAAAATAAACGTTTTTGATTTTACCGTCTTTTAGATGAGGATTGATTTCAGAAACAATTTGTTCTTTAAGTGTTTCTTTCCCTTTTTCGGTTGAAATTTCTTCAAGAGATTTGGAAGAGAGAATACGAATAATAACATCTCTCAATACTGGTTTTTTTGTTTCGAGTTCCTTTTGAAGCTCTTCCCCATCCAGTTCAAGATTCATTTCTACTTTTAAATAACGTCGACCGCTTTCTGAGAGAAGATTGACAGTGAAAAGCTCAAGCGGGTACATAATTCCAACTTCCGTAGAAATTGCTGCGTGTGTGTTTCCCTCGCTAGCGTGTTCGCCTTCTGCGGGCGCTTCTTCAGTGTGTGCTGGTGCTTCTTTGGTCGTTTTAGAAGTTTCACCCTCTGCATCATGATTTCCCATCATCATAAAGGCTATGATTCCACCAATGATTATAATGAGAAAGAGAACGGCAATGATGATAATCAGAAGTAAATTACCCGATTTTTTCTTTTCTCCACCCTCTGGCGCACCTTCTTCGTGGTGTTCTTTTTCTTTGTCAGCCATCCGTTGCTCCTGTAAACCAAAATATTTACTTTATTGTACCTCGAAACCTTTGAAATTTACGTTGATTTGAGTAAACTTAGGTGATTAAAGTGGGGTTTTGATAATGATTGAATCTTTTTTTGGGTTTGTTGGCCGTCCTTTTCTCTCTTTTTTTGAGGGGATTGAACGCTTTGGAGTTTTTATTTTGTTTCAAGCTCGATTGTTTCGTCTTTATCCTAAAATTTTTAAACGTCCTGTTATTGTTCTAACGCAGATCGAAACGATCGGATTGGGATGCGTGGGTGTTGTAACATTGACGGGATTGTTTACGGGGATGGTCGAAGCGATACAGCTTTACAGTGGATTTCATCAGTTTGGTATTGAAAGTTTCATTGGATATACTATTTTTCTGTCTATTACCAAAGAATTGGGACCTGTATTTGCCTCGTTAATGCTTATTTCTCGTTCAATCAGTGCAATGGCAGCAGAGCTTGGCACCATGCGTGTATCAGAGCAAATCGATGCCATTGATATTTTGGGTGTGGATTCTAAAGAGTATCTTTTAGCGCCACGTATTGTTGCTACGGTGATCTCTTTACCGCTTTTGGTTATTTGGTTTGACTTTATTGCGATCTTATCTGCCTATTTCATTTCAACCAGCGTACTGGGTATTAACAGCACCGCTTATCAAGAGACGGTGATGCGTTTAGGTGAGTTTGATGATATTATGACGGGAGTCATTAAAGCTGCCGTTTTTGGATGGATTGTAAGTGCTATAGGCAGTTATATCGGATATCATACAACAGGTGGCGCTCGTGGAGTAGGGGAATCAACCATTAATGCGGTTGTTTATTCAGCGGTGTCTATTTTTATTGCTAACTACTTTATGTCATCATTATTTTTATACTTGGATTGGTAATTATTCCCCAAGCTCACTTAGGGGACGAAACTGAAATGTTTCAGGGTCATAATACTCTATAGCGCCCGTTTCAATATCGTAATACCATCCATGGATAAAGAGTTTTTCTTCTTCTGCTAATTTTTTAACGTAAGGGTAGGTAAGAAGATTTTCAATTTGGGTCACAACGGAAAGTTGTTCTGTTGCCCGAAGCAATTCCTCCAGAGGGGCATTTTCTCCTAAAGCTACCATGGCCATGGTTTTTGCTTTTTCTCCCAGTGTAAGCCATTTGGCTGTATGAACCATAGACGTATCGCATGTAGGATTATAAAGGGCTTGAATCGCTCCGCAATGGGAATGTCCACAGATAATAATCTCAGACACTTTTAAAACCGCAACAGCGTATTCGATTCCTGCTGCGGTTGAGTGAAAATCTTCATCGGGTTTATAGGGTGCAACAAAATTTCCTACATTACGAACAACAAATAAATCTCCCGGACGTGTTTGAACAATCAAATCGGGAATAACCCGCGAATCAGAACATCCAATAAACAAAGCACGAGGATTTTGTCCGTTTTGAACAAGATTAAGGAGTTGTTCCTCATGTTTTTTAAAATAGGTTTGTTGGAACGTTTCATTCCCTTTTACAAATTCCTGAAGAAGTTGTGCACTTCTATCCGAACTGTTAAGGCTTAATGACATTCTGTAATTCCAAGGGAACATAAAATCTTTTCATAGACAGCACCCCCTTCACGGTCACAATCGTCATGATATTCAATGGTAATCATCTTTTTTCCACCCGTAACATCTCCACCGTAAACAACAGGTTTTATAGCACATCCAGCACTGCACTCTTCAATTGCATTTTCTATTTGTTTCTCTTCTTCGGGGGTTGAATAGGCCAATGAGAGTTTTGTGTAGCGTTCTTCAGATTTATGATCAGCGATAATAGAGGATTTTGGCATAATAAATATCCTTGGTATTTTTAATAAAAGTTATTATAGCGTTTGAAACGTTAAAACCATTCCAAAAGCTTGTTTACTTCATCAATTTCGTAACATTTTATTGCCGTTTTTTCAATCGGTTTTTTTGGTATTAAGGCTTTGGTAATCTGTTGGGAATAGGCTTCTTTAAGGCGTTGATCGAGTTGATAGACTTCGCGAATGTCCCCTACGAGAGAGACTTCGCCGATAAATACTGTCTCTTTGGAGATAGTACGGTTACGAAAACTACTGATGATAGCGGCTAATATCGCCAAGTCTGCTGAAGTTTCAGTGATTTTAATACCGCCTGTGATGTTGACAAAAACATCATAGCTGTTGAGGGGAATTTCGAGCTTTCGTTCCAAAAGGGCTAAGAGCATATTGAGGCGGTTGTTATCAAATCCAGTTGCTTGGCGTTTAGGATTTGGTGCGTGAGTATCGCTTACGAGTGCCTGAACTTCAAGGACAATAGGGCGAGAACCTTCCATGATGACAGTGAGAGCAGATCCGCTTTGGGATTTACTGCGGTTGAAAAAACGTGAGGAGAGGTCTTTTGCCGACATTAACCCCTCTGAACGCATTTCAAAAACTCCGATTTCGCTCGTAGGACCAAAACGATTTTTAAATCCGCGTAAAATACGCAGTTCATGACCGCTATCCCCTTCGAAATAAAGTACCACGTCTACCATGTGTTCCAATACACGAGGACCTGCAATAGAGCCTTCTTTAGTAATGTGTCCGATAATAAAAATCGCAATACGTCGCTCTTTGGCAATGCGCATCAAATCAAAAGTAATTTGGCGAACTTGTGTGACGGATCCGGGAGCAGACGCTATGGACTCGGAGTAGAGGGTCTGAATGGAGTCGATGATGATACATTCGTAGGCACGCTCATGTAGTTCGGAGAGAACTTGCTCAAGTCGTATTTCGGCAAGAAGATAGAGATTATCGACATTGGCACCCAGTCGATTCGCGCGCAGTTTGATTTGCCCTTCGCTTTCTTCACCGCTGACATACAGAACATTACGATTTTGCTTTGCGAGGTTTGAACCGATTTTCAAAAGTAAGGTGGACTTTCCGACTCCAGGACTGCCTCCGATGAGCACCAGTGACCCTGGAACGATTCCACCGCCAAGCACCATATCGAGTTCGGCATCATCACTACTGTATCGCTCTGTCGTCTCTTCTTCGATTTTAGTAATCTCTTTGGCTTTGGAAGCCGCAGATGGTGATGAAGAAGAGGTGAGTTTGATAACGTCTTGTTGCTGTTCATTTAGCTCAACAAAACTGTCCCATCCACCGCAGTTGGTACACTTACCCATCCATTTTGGTGTGGTGAAACCGCAGTGTTGACATTCGAAAAGGGTTGATTTTTTTTTGGCCATGAGTTATCTTTGGTGAAAAGTATATAAGTATAGTACATAGATGCTGATTTATTTATTTTGGATATGAGGAAAGAGATTTTATAGTATACTTTATGCCATAAATACTTTTGAATTACGAGGCTTAAGTGTCTTATCAAATATTAATTGTCGAAGATGAAATTATTACGGTAGATTATTTAGAAGCTATTTTGGAAAATGCTGGGTATGGTATTTTTGGAATTGCAATGGCGGGTGAAGATGCACTGAGCTTGCTTAGCGCCAATCATCTTCCTGATTTGGTTTTAATGGATATTTCTCTAGCAGGGATAATGGATGGTATTGAGACCGCTTTAAATATTAAAAAAAGGTTTCATTGCCCGATTATTTTTCTTACGGCACTTTCTGACAAGGAGATCCTCGATCGGGCAAAAATAGTTGAACCGCATGGATATATCGTCAAGCCTTTTGATCAACAAAAATTGGTTGCCGCAGTAGAAATGCCCAAAAAACCAACAATTTTCCTATCTTTCCTATCGAATTTCGTCCGTGCCCCGCAGATGGTTTATGGTTAAGTGCCGCGTACAAACGAGATATCACCGCCTTCGCAATCCTTTCCCATCGTCATGGAAAATGTGATCGGGATGGATTTTATACGGAGATTATGACTCTCTTGAAGCCTTACGATTATCGTGTCCATTGGGGTATGTGGATTAGCGAATCGACCGAGTATCTATCCACTCAATACGAACGCTGGAATGATTTTCTGAAACTTCGTGAAAAGATGGATCCAGATTGTATTTTTGAACAGCCGATTTTAGGAAAAATATTTGGCTATTACTCTTGGGTTTCTTCCCCATAAATCGCATCCAAAATCCCATCCACAAACTCGTATTTATTAAACGGTATCAAATGCTCGGGTTGTTCACCCACACCGATGAAGAGAATCGGGAGTTCAAGCGCGTAGGCGATACTAAAGACCGAGCCACCTTTGGCGGTTCCGTCGAGTTTGGTGATAATGATTCCATCGATACCGATCATTTCGTTGAAAGCTTTGGCTTGAGCGATTGCGGAGCTTCCTTGTGTACCATCGAGGATGAGGATTTTACGGTGCGGTGCGCCTGTGTGAGCTTTGTCGCAGATACGGACAATTTTTTTAAGCTCATTTCCCAGATTGGTTTGGGTATGGAGGCGTCCTGCGGTGTCGATGATGACCTGCTCAAACCCTCGTGCTTTCGCTGATTCGATGGTGTCGTATGCTACCGCGCTTGGATCATGACCTTGGCGCGAGGAGACGATAGGAATTTCGAGTTTGTCTGCCCAACGGGTAAGCTGTTCGATGGCGGCGGCTCGGAAGGTGTCTCCTGCGCCTAGGATGACACGCTCGCCGTTGTTTAGATGATGTTTTGCGAGTTTTGCAATCGTAGTGGTTTTTCCGGCACCATTGACTCCGATGATGAGAGTGACGGTGGGTTTGTTAGGGTTATCTGGGAGAGTATTTTGGGCAAAGCTAAGGGTTGCTAGAAGTTTAGAGCGTAACTGTTCACGAGTAATTTCGTCTTGATAAAATTCTCGCATAAGGATTTCGACTAAATCATATTCGACGTCCGATTCCAGTAAAATATTCTCAAGGTCGTTTCGGGAAATAGACGGTTTTTTATCCGGTACGATGGCACTGATGGCATCTATTGTTTTTTGTAACCCTTTTTTGATAAAACTAAACATCATTATTTCCCAAGTGCTTGTGCAATATCTGCATCAATCATCTCTTCAGGGGTGGCACCAACATAATGGGTGACATATTGACCGTTTTTATAAAGAACCATAAGAGGGATAGGAAACTGTTGTCCTACACCAATAGTTGAGGCAATGGCACGTGTTAAAGCTTGGTTGTCAGCTTTATTGGAGATGCGGTATTGTCCGTAATATTTTTCTTTGAATTTTTCCAGTTCGTCATTGGAAACATCATCTTCGATCGTCAGTCCCATAACGATGAGATCATCCCCATATTTTTTTTGTAAGTTTCCTAAATGGCGTACTTCAGCACGACACGGAGGACACCATGTTGCAAATATATCAAATAAGACAACTTTATTTTTTCCAGCATCAAGAGCAAAATTCCCCCCTTGCTTTTCAACAGTGTAGGAAGTTCCTGATGTATCGAGAAGCTTGAATGTTGCCGTAGAAACCATGGCTTCTTCAGGGGTATTTTCACCACAGCCACCTAAAAAAAATGAAATAGATAATAAAGGTATAAGTAAAATTGAAAGACGCATAAAGAACCTCTTAGCTAGAATACGATGATTATAGCAAATAAAGGTTTATAAGTGACAAAGAGTGATTTTCGTACAGAGTGCTTAAAACAGCATAAAAACCTCTCCAATAGTGGAAAATCCTATCGAAATGGTCGTATTAATCATCATCTTTTAAAAATTTTACGCCATCAAAAAGGGAAACGAATTTTATTTTATTGGCCTTTTGGATTTGAAGCAGATATTCGACCTACGATTTTAGCCTTACGTCCTAAAAATTCATTATATTTACCACTTATGGATGACGTCAGTTTCAAAATGGTACCATTGAGATACCCGTTGGAGCGTAGATCTTTTGGGATATATGAACCACGGAATTCGAATTTAAATTTAAAATTAATTGATATAGCTATTGTCCCTGTCGTGGGTGTGGATGCAACTGGAGCTCGAATAGGCTTTGGTAAAGGCATGTATGATCGTTTTTTCCCTACACTAAAACGCAAACCGTTAACTATTTTTGTACAGTCACGTCGTTGTGTGTCATCGTTGTCTTTATGTGATGATTATGATGTCAAAGGCGATTTGTTCGTCACGCCCGATGGGGTCCGTAGCTCTAAGGATTTTTATGTTAAACACTCTTCTCGTCAATGGTGGCATAGCCACACTGGGAGGGGTAATCGGATTTTTAATTTCTAAAAAAATATCGCTTTCTCACTTCGATTATTATGAAATCAGTGCAAAAGCAAAAGCAAATGCTATCGAGTCTGAAGCGCAAATTTTATTAGAGCGTGCAACCAAACGCTCAAATGAAATCGAAAAAGAGGCCACAAAGAAGTACGATGAAGCGTACGGACGTGTCAAGGCTGATTTGATGACACAAGAATCGGCTGTGTTGCAAATGAAGACGGATTTTGAGACATTTCGACTCAATGAGTCTGCCAATATAGAAATTGGGCGCAGTGCGATTGAAAATGCCCGCGTAAATATACAGCGCAACGAACAGGCTTTGCTGAAATTAAAAAACGAATACCTCCAAAAAATGGAACAAGTTGCTTCCGTGTTAGAGGGGCGTGCCTCTCTTTCAATGGCTGAAGCCAAAACGCTTTTACTCGATCAAGTGCGTCAAAGTGCCCGTTTGGAAATAGCACGACTTACTCGTGAACTTGAGGAGCAGGGCAAAGAACAGCTCAAGCGTAAAGCAGATTATATTTTAGCCCAAGCTACATCACGCTTTGCGGGTGATTTTGCATCCGAGCGTCTAATCAGCGTCATTCACTTGGAAAGCGATGAGCTAAAAGGGCGTATTATCGGTAAAGAAGGGCGCAATATTAAAGCGCTCGAGACAGTAAGCGGTGTTGATATTATTATCGATGAAACACCCAATACGATTGTTGTGAGTTCGTTTAATCTGTATCGTCGGGCTATTGCTACCAAAACGATTCAGCTTCTTGTAGAAGATGGACGGATTCAACCTGCACGGATTGAAGAAATTTATCAAAAAGTTACCGATGACTTTGAAGACGCCATTTTGTCTGAGGGTGAAGAGATTGTCTTTGATTTAGGATTGGGTGCGATGCATCCAGAGCTTTGCCGATTGGTTGGACGGCTTCGTTATCGTGCCAGTTATGGACAAAATGCGTTAGCACATACTCTTGAAGTGGCGCACTTGGCAGGATTAATGGCAGCAGAAATGGGAGGAGACGTTCGACTTGCCAAACGAGCTGGATTGCTACACGATATCGGTAAATCTCTAACACAAGAGAGTGCGGGCGGGAATCACGTGGATCTTGGTGTTGAAGTGTGTCGACGACTCGGAGAAAATCCTGTCGTCATTAACGGTATTTACGCTCATCATGGACAAGAGGAGATTAAAAGTATTGAATGTGCCTGTGTATGTGCCGCCGACGCTCTATCAGCCGCAAGGCCGGGGGCTAGACGCGAAGTGCTGGAGAGTTTCTTACGCCGCGTGAGTGATATCGAAGAAATTGCGACCAGTAAATACGGTGTCAAACAAGCCTACGCAATAAATGCAGGACGTGAAGTACGCGTTATCGTTAATGCTCAAAGTATTAATGATGATGAAAGTGCGTTGCTAGCGCGTGAAATTGCAGATGAGATTGCGCAAAAAGTGCAATTTCCTGGTGAAATCAAAGTAAATGTGATTCGAGAGAGCCGTAGCATAGAGTTTGCCCATTAACATTAGTCTATCTCATTTATTTATTAAAAAATATAATAACGATGTGATAGAAAGGTGGTATGATTTTTCCAGAAGTTTAAGACAATAAGATTATTTAAAAAAAAGGAAAATTCAAATCATGAATAAAGAAGAAACCCTAACTCATCTAAGAAATGCAAAAAAGGCACATATTACGTGGGTACAGCGTGCTCATGCTCTGATTGAAGGCTTACCTATTGAAAAAGAGCAAGTGCCTGTTGGATGTACTGAGTGTAAGTTTGGTTTATGGTTTTATGGTGAGGGACAAGAACTTGGGATGATTCCTAATATGGATTGTCTTAAAGAGATAGAAAAACTTCATTTTGAACTTCATGATGTTTACATGAAAATTTTCAAAATTTATTTTAGTGATGAAGACCGCTCCTTTATGTCAAAGCTTTTTGGCTCACGCAAAAAAGTCACTTCATTAAATCAAGAAATTGCCAAAGATTACTATTCTCAGCTCAAAGGCGTATCTGAAAGATTAATTGAGGGTATCGATCGGCTAGAGAGACGAATTTATGCTCTTCAAGAAGGTAAATTCTCCGTCTAATTTAATGTTCTGCCTCTGAATCATCATACGGATCAAGATGAATCAGAGGGTGAACCGTACTTTCTGGAAAGCAATTTTTTAATGCTAGTTCTATTTTATCACCGACAAGATGAGCATCAAAAAGAGAAGTACTTACGCTAAAAACAGTATGGACACTGATGTAAATATCTGAACCTGAATGACGCGTTAGAAGATCATGATAGGAATTTATATCCCCTTCGTTATCCAAAAGTGATGTGATTTTTGCAACATCTTCAGCAGGAAGAGCTGCATCCAGAAGCATCAAAATCCCCCCACTTATAAGAGGATAAGCAGAATAAATCATATAAGCAGCAATCCCAATACCAAGCAGGGGATCGATAAGAGTGTATTGAGTAAAGTGAATAATGACAAGAGAGATTAAAACCGCAGCATTGCTCAATAAATCGGTTCTATAGTGCAAAGCATCTGCTTTTATAACCATATTTCTCGTTCTTTTAGCCACAATATTAAGAAAAATAACCAATCCCGCTGTTATGATCATTGACCCAACCATAACCCATATCGAGAGATCAAGATGTTTCATCGGTTCATTTTGAACCATTTTTGAAATGGCTTCATAGAGAATAAACAAGGCGGAGAGGCTAATAATAGTCCCCTCAATAACCGCCGCTAACGGCTCAAGCTTACGTCGTCCGAAGTTAAAGTGCTCATCGGGTTCTTTGTCTGAATTATGCAGAGCAAAATAATTAAACGAGGAAACAACCATGTCCAGTAATGAATCAACAGCAGAGGCCAATACGG
>Ga0334722_10005629_pt1 | contig 12584 bp, 9 predicted proteins | sample C3_bottom_MG_FD_207210 | JGI IMG/M metagenome (GOLD analysis project Ga0334722, IMG submission 207210) | Sediment microbial communities from Yellowstone Lake, YNP, Wyoming, USA - C3_bottom | ecosystem: Environmental > Aquatic > Freshwater > Lake > Sediment | place: USA: Wyoming | collected...
ACCTGGCGGTGCAGCTCCTCGACGAGCCCGAACTCGACCGGCGCGGCGACATCTTCGAGCGGCTGGACGAGCGCCGCGCGGTTCCGCTCATCGAGGCCCTCTCCTCGGACCAGCAGGTCGAGCTCTACCGGGAGCTCAAGGAAGCCGATCGCGCCCGTCTCCTCCATGTTCTCGACGCTCCAACCCGCGACGTCCTCAAGCTGCTGCTGGCCTACCCGCCGACGAGCGCCGGCGGGATCATGACGACCGAGTTCGTGGCAGTGCCCTCCACCTGGACGGTGGACCAGGTGAAGCGCCACATCAGCAAGGTCGGCCGCGCCAAGGAGACCGTCTACGCCATCTACGTCCTGGACCCCGCCGACCAGCGGCTGGAAACGGTGGTGTCCCTCCGCGAGATCATGCTGACCAGGCCCGATCACCGCGTATCGGCCATCGCCGACGCCCGCCGCCCGGTGACGGTGAGCCCGACGACCGACCGCGAGGACGTCGCCCGGCTCATTTCCAAGTACAATCTTCTGGCGATCCCCGTGGTGGACGACGGAGGCCACGTCCTCGGCATCGTCACCGTGGACGACGTCATCGACGCGCTGATCCGGGAACAGACCGAGGACGTGCAGAAGTTCGGCGGCATGGCCGCGATGGACGAGCCGTACATGCAGATCAGCCTGGGCGCCATGGTGCGCAAGCGCGGCGGGTGGCTCTGCGCGCTGTTCCTCGGCGAGATGCTCACCGCCTCGGCCATGGGCCACTTCGAGAGCGAGATCAGCCGGGCCGTCGTGCTGGCGCTCTTCATCCCGCTGATCATCAGCTCGGGCGGCAATTCGGGCTCACAGGCCACGTCGCTGATCATCCGGGCCATGGCGCTGAACGAAGTGCGCCTTCACGACTGGTGGCGCGTCGCGTCGCGCGAGCTCCCCGCCGGCCTCGCCCTCGGCGCCATCCTCGGCTCCATAGGGGCCGTGCGCATCCTGCTGTGGCAGCTCCTCGGCTTCTACGACTACGGGGCGCACTACCTGAAGGTCGCGGAAACCGTGGCGCTGTCGCTGGTGGGAGTGGTGCTGTTCGGCTCTCTCGCCGGTTCGATGCTTCCGTTCGCGCTCCGGCGCGTCGGCTTCGACCCCGCGAGCGCCTCCGCCCCGTTCGTCGCCACGCTGGTGGACGTGAGCGGTCTCGTCATTTACTTCAGCGTGGCACTTCTCATTCTCCGGGGGACACTCCTCTGATGACCGCTCGCACCAAGGGACTCACGCTCCTCGTCGTGGCCGGTTTCGTCGCGTTTCTCCTCTGGTCCACGCTTTCCTCTCAGCGGGTCGAATGCGCCGTCACCATTGACTTTCGCGGGCGGCCCGGCAGCGCCACCGCGTCGGGCGCGTCGGAGGAGAGCGCGACCCGCGAGGACGAGACCATCGCCTGCGCCAACACGCCGCCGGTCACTCGCCGTTGCCGTACTCTCTGATGCCCGGCCTCGCCCGGTTCCGGCTCCCCCATTCGCTCACTCTCCTCGTCGCCGGTATCCTCCTCGCCGCAGTGCTGACGCACCTGCTCCCTGCCGGCGAGTTCCAGCGGCACGAGGACCCGGACACGGGACGCACCGTCGTCGTCGCCGGCACGTACGCCCATGTCGAGGCAAAGCCGATGGGGCCCTTCGACGCCCTCATCGCCATCCCCAAGGGAATCACCGCCGCCGCCTCGGTGATCGGCCTGATCTTCCTTGTCGGCGGCGCTTTCACAGTGGTGGAACGGGCAGGCACCCTCGGGCGGCTGGTGGGATGGCTGGTCGTCAAGCTGGCGAACCGCGGCGCACTGGTCATCCCCGTCGCGAGCGTGGTGTTTGCGCTCGGGGGGGTCACCGAGCACATGTCGGAAGAGCTGATCGCGTTTGTTCCGGCTCTCCTGCTCCTGTCCCGGACGCTCGGGTTCACCCCGCTCACAATCGTGGCCATGAGTCTGGGAAGCGCGGCGGTCGGGGCGGCCTTCGGTCCGGTGGACCCGTTCAGCGTGTTGATCGGCCAGCGGCTCTCCCAGCTCACGCCCGGGTCGGGGCTCGGCTTCCGCATGCTCTTCCTCGTCCCCGCACTGGCGATCTGGACGTGGGGCACCATGCGCCATGCCGCCCGAACCCGAACCGCGCCCACCGGGACGCCCGAGACGGCAGGGTCCGCCGCGCTGCAACTGCGGGACGTCGTGATCCTGCTCGCGATCGTCGCCGCGCTCGCGGCGTACATCTACGGCGCCCAGCACCTCGACTGGGAGTTCGACCAGCTCTCCGCCCTCCTCTTCGCCGTGGGCGTACTGGCGGGACTGCTGGGACGCCTGGGTTTCGACGGAACCGCCGAGGCGTTCGTGGACGGCTTCAAGTCCATGGCGTATGCCGCGCTGCTTGTGGGATTCGCCCGCGCGATCTACGTCGTGCTGAGCGAGGGGAGAATCGTGGACACCATCGTCAACGGCCTCTTCAGCCCACTCAACGGCCTACCCCCCGCGATGTCCGCCGTCGGCATGATGCTCGCCCACACCATCATCCACTTCCCGGTGCCGAGCAGCAGCGGGCAGGCGGTGCTGACCCTTCCCCTCCTGGTGCCGCTGTCAGACCTGATCGGACTCTCCCGCCAGGTCACTGTGCTGGCCTACCAGTACGGGTCCGGCCTCTGCGACATGCTGACACCGACCAACGGTTCCCTCGTGGCGATGCTGGCGGCCGCGGGAGTGCGGTTTGAAGATTGGCTGCGTTTCGCACTGCCGCTCTGGATCCTCCTGGCAGGCCTCGCCGCCGTGGCTCTCGGCGCCGGGGTGGCCGTCGGGCTCCGATGACCGGGCACCGGTGCAGGACCGGTGGTCTTCCGATCCCACGCCCGAATGAGGGTGTCCGGCCGCATCCCGAATGCGGCTGGCACCAGTGTTGCGCTATGCCCGGCCGGCCCTACCACGAGGCGGTCGGAACATGAGTGAGCTCACAATTCGCGAGATGGAACAGGACGAGGACTTCGCGGCCTGGTACTCCGAGCTCCTCGAGCAGGAGGAGGACCCTTCCGGGACCGGGACCCTCGACGAGCACTACCTCATACTCAGCAACGAGATCGGCGACTGGATAGGCGGCCTCCGCTACTGGCTCCGGGGAGGGGTTGCCCATCTCGTTGATGTTGTGATCCTGCCGCAGGAGCGGCGCCGCGGCCACGCCCATCGCCTCCTGTCCGCATTCGAGGAACGGGCGGTGGAATCGGGCGCCCACCTGGCCGAATTCTGGACAGACGACGATCGCTCGGAGGGACTGCTGGCCACCCTTGGGTGGCAGCGTATCTATGTGCGGGATGAGTACATAGGCCGCCGGAGCTGGTCACTCATGGAGAAGCGCCTGGAGGCCGACGCCGGGTAGGCGGGCAGCGGCAGCCGATGGAGCGTCTTAAGTGGCGTCGGCGGGACCAGTCACACTATCTTGGGTGGCTGGTCCTTACCGTCTATGTGATCACCCCGCCGACGAAAGACACTCATGGCAACCGCCGACGATTCCGGGCGCCAGATCGCTTCGAAGATCGAAGTGTTGAAGGACCTCGAGAGCGAGGTCATGGCGCTCATGGAATCGCATGAGCGGAAGCGCGATCTCTGGTATCCCTCGGACCTCCTGGGCCCCGATCCGGACACCGGCGCCGACGAGTTCCTCCAGAGCCTCCGGACGCAGGCCGACGGCATCCCGGACCACGTGCGCGCCGCGCTGGCGCTCAACATGCTCACCGAAGAGGGGCTGCCCCACTTCCATCGCCTGCTGGCCGTGTACCTCGGCGACGAAAGCCACTGGCGCAGGTGGAACAACCTGTGGACGGCCGAAGAGGACCGGCACGGCCAGGTGCTCCACGACTACTGCCGCGATACCCGCCTCTTCGAACAGCGGAAGATCGAAGAGATGCAGTTCGAGTATCTGCGGAGCGGCTTCCACCCGGCCTGGGACCGGGACCCCTATCGCGTCTTCGCTTACACCACGGTGCAGGAGCGGGCCACCCAGTTCTCCCATAGCGAGACCGGGCGCATCGCTGCCGACTACGAGCCGCGGCTGGGCGAGGTGCTCACGCAGGTGGCCAAGGACGAGGCCCGGCACTACGTCTTCTATCGCAACGTCTTCGAGCTGATCCTCGAGCGCGATCCCAACGAGGCGCTTCATTCGGCGTCGTTCATCCTGCCCGCCATCGACATGCCGGGCCTCACCATTCCGGGCTTCAAGGAGCTGGCCGATGTCATCCGTCGGTCGGGGATCTACGGCCCGCGGGATTACCTGCGCATCGTCCAGGAACAGATCCGCTACTGGAAGATCGAGAGCCTCGAGGGGCTCAACGAGCTGGGCCACAAGGCGCAGGAGAAGATCGTCGGCATTCCTGCCCGCCTGCGGCGCATTGCCGAGCACATGGAGACCCGGAGCCGGGCCAAGACGTTCCGCTTCGAGGTCGTGTTCAACCGCGAATTCGCGATGGAATGAGACTCTTAACCGCGGGCATCTCACTCACATTCCTGATGGTGGCCGGGTGCCGCAAGGACGAATCCACGAGGCCGGCCCGGGCGCAGCCCGCCTCGAACCTGCCGGCCGATCAGCGTGAGGCCGAAACGCTGGGGCGGGAGGTCTTCGAGATGGTCGATCGCGCCGTGGACTACCGGGGTTCCCACCGGGGGCGTCCCGCCGCGAGCTTCCGCCAGATGGGCATCGACAGCCTCACCGAACTCACGGCCCGACGCCTCGTGAACCTCGACCGGGAGCCCGTCGTCACCGTCGCCTTCCGAAGAACCGAAACCCGGGAGATCACCTCCTGCCGGGGTGACAGCCAGGTCCTGGAAGAAGCAAGCCTCAACGGCGGTCGTTTCACGGTCATGTGCACGCTCCGCTCGGGTGACCAGCGCCCCTTCCGCGTCAGCCCGCCCGAGTAGGACGAGCGGCCGCCCACCGACATGATTGTCGCCAACCTCGAGCTCGTGGCCAGGGTCCTTGTCGTGGCGGCCCTCGTCTACGCCACGGCTATCGTGATCACCGCCTGGGCGGTGCGGAACCAGCGGATCAGTGCGTTTGCTCCCTGGCCCCGGTTCGTGCGGAAGATGAGCAATCCGGTCCTCCGCCCGCTGGAGCGGCGGGTGGTTCGGATGGGAGGCAACCCGCAGGAGGCCTCCCTCTGGCTGCTCGGAATCGTCGTCGTGGGCGGACTGATCCTGATCAGCCTCGTGCAGTGGCTCACCGGATTTTCATTCAGCATCACGGCGCTCGCGCAGTCGGGCCCGCGGGCGTGGGTGCGATTCATGGTCTACGCCGCCTTCTCCCTCCTGATGCTGGCGCTGTTCATCCGCGTGATTGCATCCTGGCTCCCCATCTCGACCGACTCGGGATTCATCTATCCCGTCATGAGCCTGACCGACTGGATGGTGGTCCCGATCCGCCGAGTCCTCCCGCCGACGGGGATGATCGATTTGAGTCCCATGGTGGCGTGGCTGGCGCTCTGGCTGGCCCGCACCCTGATCATGGAGATCCTCTGATCCAGGCAACGGAATCGGGCATTACCCTCCGGCTTCGCGTGCAGCCCCGCGCGTCGCGCACCGAGGTGGTCGGGCCCTACGGCGGGATGCTCAAGATCCGGGTGGCCGCCCCACCCGTGGAGGGCGAGGCGAACCGGGAGTTGCTCCGGTTCCTGGCCAAGCGGCTCGGCGTTGCGCGTTCCGCGGTGGTGATCATGACGGGCGCCGGAGGGCGCGCGAAGCTCGCCGCGGTCGAGGGCATCGGGGCCGATGAGGCCGCGAGGCGGCTGGGGCTCCAATCCCCTTGCCCGGAGAGGCACCGACGTTAGCTTCCGAGAGTTCGACAATTGAATCGTGGCGATTTGCGCTGCTTGCGGCCACGTTAAACAATCGCTAAAACGCTCCCCCTGAGGCGTTTTGGCCCCAGGGTCTTTTCGTTTCGGAGGGCCGTCGTGGTCCCCATCACATCCAGCATCCCTCCCTCGCGGGCCACCGGCCGCACGAGAGACGAGCGCCTGGCGGAGCTCGGGCCGTTGCTGGCCCGGCGCATCCTGGTGCTCGACGGGGCCATGGGGACGATGATCCAGACCTACGGCCTGGGGGAACGGGACTATCGGGGCGAGCGGTTCACCGGGTGGCCCCGGGACCTCAAGGGTCACAACGACCTCCTCTCGCTCACCCAGCCGGCCATCATCCGGGCGATCCACACCGCCTACCTCGACGCCGGCGCCGACGTTCTCGAAACCAACTCGTTCAACTCGACAGCGGTGTCGCTTGCCGACTACGGGATGGAGGGGATGGTCTACGAGCTCAACAGGGCCTCCGCACTCCTGGCGCGCGAGGCCGCCGACGACTTCGAGCGCCGGGGCCCCGATCCCCGGTTCGTGGCCGGCGTTCTCGGCCCCACCAATCGCACCGCCTCGCTTTCGCCGGACGTGAACGACCCGGGATTCCGCAACGTCCGGTTCGACGACCTGGTGGCCACCTACGCCGACGCGGCGCGGGGCCTGCTTGACGGCGGCGCCGACCTCCTGATGATCGAGACGATCTTCGATACCCTCAACGCCAAGGCGGCCATCTTCGCGGTCGAGGGGCTCTTCGAGGAGATGGAGACCCGTGTCCCGGTGATGATCTCGGGAACGATCACCGACGCGAGCGGCCGGACGCTGTCCGGCCAGACCACGGAGGCCTTCTGGAACTCCGTCGCGCATGCCCGTCCTCTTTCGATCGGCCTCAACTGCGCGCTGGGAGCCAGGGCGCTCCGGCAGTACGTGCAGGAACTCTCCCGCGTCGCGCCGGTGTTCGTCAGCACCCATCCCAACGCAGGCCTGCCGAACGAGTTCGGCATGTACGACGAGACCCCGGCGTACATGGCGGGAATACTCCGCGAGTTCGCGGAGAGCGGCCTGGTGAACCTGGTGGGCGGATGTTGCGGCACCACGCCGGAACACATCCGGGCCATCGCCGAGGCGATGCGCGGCCTCGAGCCCCGCCACCCCCCGGCGATCGAGCCAAAATGCCGGCTGAGCGGACTGGAGCCTCTCACGATCGGGCCGGAGAGCATCTTCGCGAACATCGGCGAGCGCACGAACGTCACCGGCTCGCGGAAGTTCGCCCGGCTCATCCTGGCCGGCGAGTACGATGCCGCGGTCGAGATCGCGCGACAGCAGGTGGAGAACGGCGCCCAGATGATCGACGTCAACATGGATGAGGGGATGCTCGATTCCCGCCACGCCATGGTGAAGTTCCTCCAGTTGATCGCCTCCGAGCCCGACATCAGCCGGGTGCCCGTGGTGCTCGACTCGTCCAAGTGGTCGGTCATCGAGGCGGGCCTCAAGTGCCTGCAGGGCAAGGGTGTCGTCAATTCGATCAGCCTGAAGGAGGGGGAGGAGGCCTTTCTCCGGCAGGCCACGCTCGTGCGCCGGTACGGGGCGGCGGTGATCGTCATGGCGTTCGACGAGCGCGGCCAGGCCGACAGCGCCGACCGCAAGGTGGAGATCTGCACCCGCTCCTATCGCCTGCTGACCGAGCGCGTCGGGTTCCCGCCCGGGGACGTCATCTTCGACCCCAACATCTTCGCGATCGGCACCGGGATCGAGGAGCATGCCGGCTACGCGCTGGACTACATCGAGGCCACCCGCCGCATCAAGGCCACGCTGCCCCACGCTCTGGTGAGCGGCGGTGTCAGCAACGTGTCGTTCTCCTTCCGCGGCAACGACCCGGTGCGCGAGGCGATCCACGCGGTCTTCCTCTTCCATGCCATCGAGGCGGGCATGGACATGGGCATCGTGAACGCGGGGCAGCTCCCGATCTACTCGGACATTCCGGCTGACCTGCTCGAGCGGGTCGAGGACCTCGCACTCAACCGCCGGCCCGACGCGACCGACCGCCTGCTCGCCGTCGCCGATTCGGTGCGGGGCCAGGCGGCCGCCCAGGGGACCGATCTCGGCTGGCGCAACGCGCCGGTTCACGAGAGGCTGGCCCACGCGCTCGTCGAGGGCATCGCCGACTACGTCGTCGAGGACACCGAGGAGGCGCGCCGCCTCGCGGAGCGGCCGATCCACGTGATCGAGGGCCCGCTGATGGACGGCATGAACATCGTGGGCGACCTCTTCGGCTCCGGAAAGATGTTCCTTCCCCAGGTCGTCAAGAGCGCCCGCGTCATGAAGAAGGCGGTGGCGCACCTGGTGCCGTACATCGAGGCCGAAAAGGACACCTCGACGGCGCGGGCCAAAGGGAAGGTCCTGCTCGCCACGGTCAAGGGCGACGTGCACGACATCGGCAAGAACATCGTCGGGGTGGTGCTGCAGTGTAACAACTACGAAGTGATCGACCTCGGCGTGATGGTGCCGTGCGCGAAGATCCTCGAAACGGCACGGCGCGAGCGGGTGGACATCGTCGGGCTCAGCGGCCTCATCACGCCGTCGCTGGAGGAGATGTCGTTCGTCGCGAGCGAACTCGAGCGCGAAGGGTTCACGTTGCCGCTGCTGATCGGCGGCGCCACCACCTCCCGGGTGCACACCGCGGTCAAGATCGCTCCCAACTACGGGGGACCGACCGTGCACGTGCTCGACGCGTCCCGCGCGGTCGGCGTGGCCAGCAATCTGCTGAGCGACACCCTCCACGACGACTTCGTGGCGGACGTGCGGAAGGAGTACGCCGACGTGCGCGAGCAGCGCGGGCAGCGGCAGGCCGCGGAAGACCGGATCCCGATCGCCGACGCGCGGCGCAATCGGCTGGCGATCGACTGGACCGCGGCCCCGGCCGTGGAGCCGTGCCATTTCGGGCTGACGGTGCTCGATGACTATCCGCTCGCGGATCTCGTCCCGCGCATCGACTGGACGCCGTTCTTTCAGACCTGGGAGCTGGCGGGCCACTATCCGGCGATCCTCGATGATCCGAAGGTCGGCGCGTCGGCACGGAGTCTCTTCCGCGATGCCGAGGTGCTCCTCGACCGGATCGTGCGGGAGCGCCTGCTGAGCGCGCGTGCGGTCTTCGGGGTCTGGCCCGCCGACAGCGAGGGCGACGACATCACCCTCTATCACGACGCGGCCCGGCAGCGCCCGCTGACGGTGATTCACACGCTCCGGCAGCAGATGAGGAAGCCGCCGGGCCGGCCCAACCTGGCGCTGGCCGATTTCGTGGCGCCCCGGGCGGCGGGGGTACCGGACTACGTGGGAGCGTTCGCGGTCACCGCGGGGGTCGGGCTGGAGGCGCTCGTCGCCGAGTTCGAACGGGGTCACGACGATTACGGGGCGATCCTCGCCAAGGCGCTCGCCGATCGTCTGGCCGAGGCCTTCGCGGAGCGGCTCCACGAGCGGGTGCGCACGGAGTTCTGGGGCTACGCGCGCGGCGAGGCCCTCGACAACGCCGATATCATCCACGAGAACTACCAGGGCATCAGGCCGGCGCCGGGCTACCCCGCCTGTCCCGACCATACCGAGAAGCGGGCGCTCTTCGATCTCCTGGGCGCGGAAGCGAACGCGAGGATCACGCTCACCGAGAGCTTCGCCATGCTCCCCGCCGCCTCGGTGAGCGGGCTCTATTTCTGGCGGCCGGAGTCGCAGTACTTCGGCGTGGGGAAGATCGGCCGCGACCAGGTCGAGGACTATGCCCGCCGGAAGGGGCTCGACGTCCCGACCATGGAGCGCTGGCTTGCCCCCAACCTCCACTACGAGCGCTAGCATGGCGACCCTGCGCGAGCTGCTGGCGGACGGGCGGGTGCACGTGGCCGACGGCGCAATGGGCACGATGCTCTACGGACGGGGCGTCTTCGTCAACGTCTGCTACGATGAGCTCAACCTCAAGCAGCCGGACCTGGTCCGGGAAATCCACCGGGAGTACGTGCGCGCCGGCGCCGAGATCATCGAGACGAACACCTTCGGAGCCAACCCGGTGAAGCTCGCGGCCTACGGCCTCGCGGCCGACACCGAACGGATCAACACCGCGGCCGCCGGGCTTGCCCGGGAGGCTTCGGGAGGCCGGGCTTCCGTGGTCGGCGCGATCGGCCCTCTTGGGATCCGCATCGAGCCATTCGGCGAGATGTCGGTGGCCGAGGCGCGCGATGCGTTCGCGCGACAGGCGCGCGGGCTGCTGGCCGGCGGGGTGGACGGGTTCATTCTCGAAACGTTCAGCGACGTCGCCGAGCTGGGCGCTGCCGTGTCGGCCGTCCGCAGCCTCTCGGATCTCCCGGTCATCGCCCAGATGACCGTCGGCACCGACGGCAAGACCCACTATGGGACCGACCCGGCGGTCTTCGGGCCCGAGCTGGCGGCCATGGGCGTGGACGTCGTGGGGGTGAACTGCTCGGTGGGACCGCACGGAGTGCTGGAGGCGGTGGAGAAGCTGGCCCGCGTGGTCTCGTTGCCGATCTCGGCGCAGCCCAACGCGGGCCTCCCTCGCGAGGTCGACGATCGCAAGATGTACATGGCTTCTCCCGAGTACATGGCGGACTACGCGCGCCGCATCGTCGAGGCCGGGGCCAGATTCGTCGGGGGCTGCTGCGGAACCACCCCGGACCACATCCGGGCGATAGTCGGTTTCGTGCAGAGCGTCTCGCCCCGCCACGTGCACACCGTGACCGCGACCGCCCCCGCGGTGCAGGCGCAGGAGCCGGTGCCGCTCGCCGAACGCTCGCGAGTCGGCTGCAAACTGGCGGAGGGGCGCTTCGTCACCACGGTTGAAATCGTTCCGCCCAAGGGGGTGGATCCGGCCCCGATGTTCGAGCAGGCCCGGCAGCTCAAGGCGGCGGGAGTGGATGCGGTCAACGTCCCCGACGGGCCACGCGCGCAGAGCAGGATGGGCGCGCTGCTTTCGGCGGTCATGATCCAGCGCGAGGTCGGAATCGAGGCGGTGGTCCACTACGCCTGCCGAGACCGCAACCTCCTCGGCATGTTGTCCGACCTCCTCGGCGCGGCCGCCGCGGGAATCCGGAACCTGCTCATCGTCACCGGCGACCCGCCGAAGATGGGGCCGTATCCCGAGGCCACCGCCGTCTTCGACATCGACAGCATCGGGCTGGCCAACCTCGTGTCGCGGCTCAACCACGGCCTCGATCCGGGCGGCAACCCGATCGGCCAGCCGACGCGATTCGTGATCGGAGTCGGGGTCAACCCGGCCGCCCCCGACATCGAGCGCGAGATCAAGCGATTCGCCTGGAAAGTCGAGGCGGGCGCCGAGTGGGCCATCACGCAGCCGGTGTTCGATCTCGCGCAGCTCGACCGCTTTCTCAAGCGGGTGGAAGGCTTCCGGATCCCGATCGTGGCCGGCATCTGGCCGCTCGTCTCTCTCCGCAACGCGGAGTTTCTGGCGAACGAGGTGCCGGGCGTCTCCGTCCCCGACGAGATCCTCGAACGCATGCGGCGGGCGAGCGCCAGGGGCAAGGACGCGGCGCTCGCGGAGGGGGTGCTCATCTCGCAGGAGATGCTGGCCGAAGCCGCGACGCGGGTCCAGGGCGCCCAGGTCTCGGCTCCGCTCGGCCGGGTGCCGGTGGCGCTCGAAGTATTGCGGGCGGCGCCGATTGAACGCGCGTCGAGTCAGGGGTATACTCCCCCGACCTGACGCCCCAGCCGCCTGGAGCCCTCCCCCATGCAGGACCCCCGTACAGCCACGCCCGCGCTCACCGTGCTCTCCGAAGAAGAGAGCATGTTCCGGGACGCGGTGCGTGAATTCGCCGAGGTGGATGTGAAGCCGCACGTCCAGGAGATGGACGAGGCGGCGCACTTCCGCCCCGACCTCATCCGGCGATTCTTCGAGCTCGGCCTCATGGGTATCGAGGTTCCCGAGCACTACGGCGGCGCGGGAGGCAAGATCTTCCTCTCCGTCCTCGCGATCGAGGAGATCGCCCGGGTGGACGCCTCCGCGGCCATCTACGTGGACGTGCAGAATACCCTCGTCGCCAACGCCATCCTCCGGTGGGGCAGCACCGAGCAGCACCAGCGCTACTGCCCCCGGCTCACCAGCGAGTTGCTCGGCGCATTCGCCCTGTCGGAACCCGGGAGCGGCAGTGACGCATTCGCCCTCGCGGCGCGGGCGGAGCGGAAGGGAACGGTTTGGGAGCTGACGGGGACGAAATTCTGGATCACCAACGGCGCGGAGGCGGGGGTGTTCATCGTCTTCGCCAATGCCGATCCCGCCAAGGGCTACAAGGGCATCACCGCGTTCATCGTCGAACGGAGCTTCCCCGGCTTTGCCGTCGGCAAGAAGGAGAACAAGCTCGGGATCCGCGCGTCCAGCACCACGGAGTTGATCCTGGAACAGTGCGTTGTGCCCGACGAGAACGTGCTGGGCCCGGTCGGTCAGGGTTACAAGATCGCCATCGAGACGCTCAACGAGGGCCGCATCGGCATCGGGGCCCAGATGATCGGCGTGGCGCGCGGGGCGCTGGACGCGGCCACCGCCCACGTCAAGGAGCGGCGGCAGTTCGGAAAGGCCATCGCGGAGTTCCAGGGCGTGCAATTCCAGCTGGCCCAGATGGCCACCGATCTGGAGGCCGCGCGGCTGATGGTCTACAATGCCGCCCGGCTCAAGGACTCGGGACTGCCGTTTGCCCAGCAGGCCGCCATGGCCAAGCTCTTCAGCTCCCAGGTTGCCGACCGGAT
>Ga0334722_10005630_pt1 | contig 12583 bp, 12 predicted proteins | sample C3_bottom_MG_FD_207210 | JGI IMG/M metagenome (GOLD analysis project Ga0334722, IMG submission 207210) | Sediment microbial communities from Yellowstone Lake, YNP, Wyoming, USA - C3_bottom | ecosystem: Environmental > Aquatic > Freshwater > Lake > Sediment | place: USA: Wyoming | collected...
ACCGACTCAATGGTGGCGACTCGCCTTAGGGAGTGCAGCTTGTCTGGGGCAAGTCGGCCCAGCAACTCCCAGCGCCCCTTGAACTCGTCCAGTTCCGCGATCAGGTTTAGCACCTGGGCATCAATGGTGATCGTTGTTCCATGGCGCATGGTATATTCCTCCACCCGCAAATATACCCAACTGCACCCAAACGATCAAGGCCGGATACCTGAAATAGATTACCCAGAACTACCCGAAAGCATTATTCTTGTCGTTTTTACATGCTGTGCCTGCTGTTACCTAGCAAGCACGAACTAATAAAGCTCCAGGAACTTCCTTTCCTTCCGCTCCAGTTCTTCCGGTGGTATGGCGGCGATCTTGCTTAGCAACTCATGGGCAGCGGCCGCCGCTGGGGTATCGGCGAAGTTGGCCAGCAGGAATTCCGCCCGGCCTTTGGCGGGCAGGTATTTCTTGGTGCGGAAGTAAAACTCGGCCACATACAATTCGTTACCGGCCAGAAAGGCGCGCGAGCGTTCGATCAGGATATTTGCTTCGGTGGTGTAAGAAGATTTGGGAAAGGTCCGCACCAGTCGCCCCAGATCTTTGATGGCCTCGTTGGCCTGGCTGGTGTCGCGGTCGATGGTGCCGATCTGCTCGTAATGGCTGCGACCGATCTGGAAAACCACGTAGGGAATGGCCTCGTTGCTGGGGTGGTTCTTTTCGAACTCACTGTACAGGGCGACTGCCTCGGGGAAATTGTCCATGTAGTACTCGCAGTCGGCGGATTTTAATTCGGCCAGGAGCGAGAAGCGGCTGAATGGGAAACGCTCCATGATGATCTTGAAGGTTTCCCTGGCCCGGTAGTACTTGCCGGTGTTGAATAACTCCAGTCCTTGCCCGGCCAATTGCTCGGCCGGCGGTTCTTCCTTTTTGTCCAACCAGGCGCAGCCATGCAGCAGGAGAACGACCAGTAACAGACCAGCCAGTTTATGTAGAGGTGATGCTTTCATGTCGCTCATTGTCCCGCCAAGTAATGTTCCGCACTCATGGCAGCAACTGCCCCTTCGCCTGCTCCGTTGACCACCTGCCGTACCTCTTTGTAACAGATATCGCCTGCCCCCATTACTCCAGGCAGGTTGGTGCGCATCTCCCGATCGGTGGTAAGAAAGCCTTCCGTCATCTCCAGCTGTTCGGCGGGGAGCATCTCGTTGTTGGGGATGATGCCGATCAGGATGAAGATACCTTGCACCGCCAGCGTTGCCTCCTGGCCCTCGTTATCGCGCAATCGCAGCCTTTCCACGCCCTTATTGCCCTCGATGGCGGTGACCTGGCTATTCCAGATGAATTCAATCTTCTTGTTGGCAAAGGCCTGCTCCTGGACGATCCGGGTGGCGCGCAACTCGCCGCGCCGATGGATGACCGTGACCTTGCGGGCAAAGCGGGTCAGGTACACTGCCTCCTGGATGGCGGTGTTGCCGCCGCCGATCACGGCGATCTCCAGATCGCGGTAGAAGGGGCCGTCACAGGTGGCGCAATAGGAAACGCCCTTGCCGGCCAGTTCCCGTTCGCCGGGGACATTCAGCTTGTTGGGCCGCGCCCCGGTGGCCAGGATCACCGCTCGGGCGGTGAGGGTGGATTTATCTTCCAGGGTGATAATCTTGACTGGTCCTGCCAGATCCATACCGGTAACCTCGGCGCCGGAGCGGATCTCCAGGTCGAAGCGCTTGGCCTGGGCGGTCATCCGGTCGATCAATTCAAAGCCGGAGACGCCCTCGGGAAAGCCGGGGTAATTATCGATCCAGTCGGTATTGAGCACCTGGCCGCCGGGCGCGCCCTTTTCCAGGAGCAGACACTTCAGCCGGGCCCGGGCTGCGTACAGTCCAGCGGTGAGCCCGGTGGGGCCGCCGCCGACAATGATCAGTTGATAATCGCTCATCCCTGTCCTACCAGCAAAAAAGCCCTCCGCAAAGGGAGGGCTTCAGTAGCTATTAACGAAAAAATTACAGGGCCTTACCGAGCATGGCCACCAGTTGGGTCTTGCCCACGGCGCCGGTGACCTGATCGACCACCTTGCCGCCTTTGAAGATGATGATGGTGGGGATGGCGCGGATGCCGAACTTGCCGGGGGTGGAGGGGTTCTCGTCGACATTCATCTTGCCCACCACCACCTTGCCAGCATACTCGTTGGCCAGCTCCTCGATCATCGGGCCGATGGCCTTGCAGGGACCGCACCAGGGGGCCCAGAAGTCAACCAGGGTGGGGATGGCGCCGTTGATGGTCGCCTCAAAATCTGCATCGGACAGGTGTTTTAAATTGTCTCCAGCCATGGTGATACTCCTCGCTGATATTTTGATAAAAACTTAATGGTGGTATTAGTGCTCATTAAAAGACGAGACATCTTACCTATAGTCACTGGGCATGACAAGTCAATTCCATAACTGGCTAAAATACATTATAACCACGGCAGTGGCCGGTTTGCGGCCAGTCTCGGGGCGCGTTACTGCTCCTGCTGCGGGCAATAATCTGCTGAGGATCGTAAAATGACCGACGATGACTTGGACCTGCTCAAGGTGATCGGCGATTTTCTCGAACAGGGGTTGGCCGAGAATATCGCCGCCATGTACCGCCAGGATCCGGAGTTGCACCGGTTGACCGGCGAACTCCTCCGGGACGAGCGCTTCATGGTGCGGATGGGGGTGGCGGTGCTCTATGAGGAACTGGCGGCCACTCGGCCCACTGACCTGGCCCGGGCCATCGCTGCCCTTAAACCGCTGCTGGCCGAGCCAGTCGCCCATGTGCGTGGCGAGGCTTGTAATATTCTGGGACTGATCAACAGTGCAGCCGCCCGGGAATTGCTCCGCAGCATGGTCGATGACCCGGACCCGCAGGTGCGGGAGATTGTGGCCGATTGCCTGGGTTGAGCATAGTGGAGGCGTTATCCGGGGTTATCGCCATGGCCGTGGGTAAATTTTCATCCGGATCTTTTTAAAATGCCCTCGGATCATCAGCCCTTAACCCCCGCCAAGATCCCCGAGTCGTTGCCGCCCGGGAAAGCCAAGCGCTTGATGTCGCCCAATCCTGCCGCCCGCATCATCTCCCTGGTTTCCTTTTCCGAGTAGGAACGACCTTGGTTATGGATCAGCATATTGAGCGAAAACAGGGCTGGGAAGAGTGGCCCGGCCAGATTGTCATCCAGTAAGAAATCGTGGATCAGCATCAGACCACCGGGTTCCATGGTGGCGGCCGTCTTGTTGATCAGGGCCTGGCATTCCTCCGGGGTGTTGCTGTGGAGGATCTGGGAGAGCCAGGTCACGTCATAGTGGCCGGGAATCGGATCACGGTTGAAATCGCCGGCGACGAAAGCGACCCGATCTGCTACCCCGTAAAGGCTGGCGATCTTCTCGGCAAAGGGGCGGGTGGTGGCTCGGTCGAATACCGTGGCGCGCAGCGCTGGATTGGCCAGGCAGAAATGGACGGCGTGGGTGCCGGGGCCACCGCCCAGATCGAGGAGGTGACGACGGTCGCCGAGATCGATACTGCTGGAGATGGCCGGGGCAATGGCCTTGGCCAGGTTGAACATGCCCATCTGAAAACTCTCTCTCTCGTTTTCTTCGCCGTGGGAACTGGTCTCCACCGGTTGCCCGGAGACCACCGCCTCGTCGAGCCGCGACCACCCCTCAATCAGGTAATGATGATGCATGACAATATGGCCGACGTAATTGTCGGGTTTGCCCCGGTCCAAAAAGGCAGAGGCCAAGGGCGAATCGCAATATTTGCCCTCCCGTTTTTCGATCAGCCCCATGGCGGTAAGGGCGTTCAACAGCAGTTCTAAGCCCCTTTGGCTGGCTGACAACTGGCTGGCTAATTCTGTGGCCGACAAGTTGTCTCCGGCCAGGGTGGTGAAAATCCCCAGTTTTACTCCGGCATGGAGGGCGCAGGATTGCCAGTAGCCGCTGGCCAGGCCGAATAATCTTCCCGGATGTAGTTTCTCCGTTGCCATTTTTGTTACCTCCCAGTTTAACAGCAGCAAAATAAAGCGGTGTCGAGGGCCTTGCTTTTCCGCCCTTGATCAGTCGACAGGTTTCTGGTACTTAATTACCCGTTTTATTAACCGCAGCCAACAAAGTTGTGGACAGATTTCGGATAACTCTGTCCTCGCAAAGCTCACTCAGACCAGTAAAATAGCCATGTCGGAAAATCTTTCGCAATACCAGTCACCGGGCAATCAGCACCAATCTTATTCGCCCTCCACTCCGGATTATGTCCCGGATCTTATCGATCAGGCTTTAGGCTTACACCGGGAAAACCGCCTGGCCGAAGCTGGCGCTCTTTATCGGGAGGTTTTGGCAATTGCGCCGAACCATTCCCTGGCCCAATTTAATCTCGGGACCATCTGCCATGCGGGCGGCGATCTGGCCGAGGCGATATTGTCATACCGGCAAGTTTTGCAGCTTGAGCCGGATAATTTCCAGGTACTACATTTTCTGGCCAACGCCCTTGGGGATCAGGGTTATCGTGAGGAGGCAATCGTTACTTACCAAAAGGCCATAGGGGTGGATCCGGCCCAGGCCGACGCCCACTACAATCTCGGGATCCTCCATTACCGCCAGGGTGAGCAGGCGCAGGCGCTGGCCTGTTACCAGGCGGCGGTGCAGATTGACCCGGCCCATGCCGCTTCTCTGTATAATCTCGGCATCATCCACTTTGAACGTAGCGAGTACGAGCAAGCCGCCGCCCGTTATGAGCAAGCCCTGGTCGCTCGCCCCAGCGATGTCGATACCCTTTACAACCTTGCCTTTACCCGCGCCAAGCAGGGGCAATTGGCAGACGCCGCCCTGCATTATCACGCGGCCATCGAACTGGCCCCCGAAGATGCGGAACTGCATAATGCCCTGGGCTCCACCTTGCGCAAACTGGAGGAACCGGAACTGGCCGAAGGCTATTACCGGCAGGCGGTAAGCCTCCGGCCCGACTTTGGTTCGGCCTGGACCAACCTGGCCACCATCCTGCACGTTTTGGGTCGTTACGAAGAGGCCCTGGATTGTTACAGCCAGGCCATCGAGCTGGGTGATCGCACCGAATCAGCCGACTACATGATGGCGGCCCTCACCGATTCAAACCGGCAGACCTCGCCGCGCGGCTACGTGCGCGATCTCTTTGATGGTTATGCCGAGAATTTTGACCAAAGTCTGGTCGGCAACCTGGAGTACAACGTGCCGGGACTATTGCACAAAGCCTGTCTGGCGGTGGTCGGCGCCGAGCGCTGTTTCCGGAATGCGGCTGATCTGGGCTGTGGCACTGGCCTGGCTGGGGTAGAGTTCCGGGGCATGGTCGAACTGCTCAGCGGCGTCGATCTGGCCGAGAAGATGGTGGCCAAGGCGGCGGAGCGGGGGATCTACGATCAGCTGGTCTGTAGTGATATCAGCGATTTTCTGGCGGCGGGAAACGACTCCGACTTTGACCTGGTCTTTGCGGCTGATGTCCTGATTTATCTGGGCGAGCTGGAGGATTTTTTCCGTCAGGTCCGGCAACGGCTTGAGCCGGGCGGCTATCTGGTTTTCTCCACGGAAATCCTCACCGGGGCAGGAGATTACCGGTTGCAAAAATCCGGTCGCTATGCCCACTCGGAAGGCTATATCAGAGACCTGTCGGCCCGATACGGCTTTACCGTGGCGGGATGCCAGGAAGCCAATCTCCGTAAGGAAAAAGACCAATGGCTGCGGGGCTACCTGGTGGTTCTGCGTCGGGGCTGATTGCTGCCGTGTGAAGACAGTGGTCTGGAGATTTCAGCTCTTCTGGTTGTAGGAGTCGGGCCATGCCCGCGACCATTATTGGCTTGGCAACGGTTAGCGCGGGCATGGCCCGCTCCTACAGAGTTGCCATTGTCGTGGCCCTGTTGCCAAGCCTACTCCCGGAGGCATCTGAGGGGGGTTAATTCAAGTCCTACATGCTCTCGTAGCATTCGATTCTGACCAGTGCCAGGTCGCCGATTTTTTGGGTTGATACCTGCACTCGATAGGGCTTTGTTCCGCCATTCTTGTGGATTGGCAAGGTCGTGCTAACCGCCCTGTGGCCCGTATCCGTGGTGAAGGTGGCAACGATGGCGCCTTTGATCTTGCAATCCGCACAATTGACGTCCAGCCCGCAGCCAGCCTCTGTGAACGAATGCTGGCAGTCAAAGACTTGGCCGCCCCGGTGGCCTGCCACTTCGGGCAACTCTTTACCGAACAATGCCAATGCCCTGCGGTTGGCGGTAATCACTTGGCGGGGCTTGCCCTGCATCAGCAGAACCGGCGCGGTGATGGCTTCCAGCCAGGCGCTATTGTCGGCCCCGGCGGACAACTGCTGGCAGCAGGGCGGGCAAATTTCACCGGTGATGTCGCCAGTGGTTGCTTGGCAAACCTGGGGCACATCCTTTCCGCATAGTTTACATACCTGTGTCGTCTCTTTCCTCTGGGAATGAGCAGTCGGGGCGATTCGGTCGTCGTGACGAAGCTGTTTTGCTGAATAACGATTGGGCTCGGCAAAGAAGGTCACGTCGGCATAGCCAGCGTATATCGTGCCCGAATGCGTCACCCCCTCGGGAATGATATACCGATCTCCCTTGGAAAAGCTGTGTTTTTCCCCGCCAATTATCAGCTCGATCTGGCCTTCCAGGACGATGCCCATCTGGGCGCCATGTGAATGCTCAGGCAACTCCACGTCATTTTTAAATTCCATAAACAAGATCTGGTGGGTGTCGGCTTGCGACAGATAGGCGGTTAGCCCAAGCAAGGGGATATCCGCCTGGGGGAGTTGTCGGATGGGCTCCGGGAAAATTGGATGCATGGTTTTTCTCCATATTGGCGCATACTTACTGACGTGCAAGGGTGCATCAGCGAAAGCCGTAATTCGCCGAGGTCAGACGAAACCAAGTTCAATGTGCTTGCCAAAAACCAAGCAACCCCCGCAACACTGCCAAATTATCCCGATCCTCATGCAAATCATCCGACTTAGGTGTCTCCAAAACCATGGGGTGGGCGGCAAAGCGGGGATCGTTGACCAAGTGGCGGAAGCCCTCCCTGCCGATGGCGCCCTGGCCGATATGTTCGTGGCGGTCCACCCGGCTGCCCAGTCCTTTCTTGGAATCGTTAAGGTGGAAAAATTTCAGTCGGTCGAGGCCGATCAGTTTATCAAACTCGGCCATGGTCTGGGCGTAGGACTCCGGGGTGCGGATATCATAACCGGCGGCGAAGGTGTGGCAGGTGTCGTAGCAGACTCCCAGATTGTCGCCGTATTGGGAAGCGGCAATGATATTGGCCAGCTCGGCAAAACTGGCGCCCAGGCCGGTACCCTGACCGGCGGTGGTTTCCAGTAACACCATGACCTGATCGCCAGTGTCGGCCAGGGCGAAGGCCCGGTCGAGATTGGCGGCCAGGGTGGCGATGCCCGTCGGGATGCCTTCACCTAGGTGGGAGCCGGGGTGGCTGACCAGGTAGGGGATGCCCAGCTCGGCGCAGCGCTGAAGCTCGGTGGCGAAAGCGGCGACGGATTTTTCGGCGGACTCTGGCGTGGGTGAGGCCAGATTGATCAGATAGGAGTCGTGGGAAGCCACCGGCATAGGCCCGGCCAGGCGCCAGCGCTCCCGAAAGGCGGCGATCTCTTTCTCTCCAGGCAGCTTGGGTTGCCACTGCCGCTGGTTGGCGGTGAAGATCTGCAACGCCTCGCCGTCAACTTCAGCCAAGCGGTCAAAGGCCAGGGCCAGGCCGCCGCTGACCGACATGTGGGCGCCGAAAAGAGGCATGGTTTATTCCTCCAAGCCGGGAAAGGGGGCCAGGTTGTCGCTCTTGATGGTTTCCAGCAACCGTTGGGGGTCGTTGACGAACACCTCGCGCCGGTGGCCGGGATCGAAAATCTCCCGATTATAGGAGGAGATCAGGTTCAGTTGTTCCCAACGGGTCAGATAATACTCGATCATCTCCGGCAGTTTGCTGTACACCGTCACCTCGGGCTGCAAGCCCCGGTAGCTTGAGTTGAGGAGCCGCGTCGGGGAGAGGGTTTGGGTCTTGTAGAAGTTTTCCAGAAACATCAGTTCGCCGGGCATCCGCGCCTCGACCCCGATCCGGCTTAAGGCCCGGACCATCAGTTCCAAGGTGTGGCGGCCGAATTTGGCCAGCGGGTAAGGGATGTAGATCTCCTTGGGGATGGATAGTTCCAGGTAGCGCTTGATGGTCAGGATGACCTCCGCCAGCTCCACTGGTTCCGGGTCGACGAAATTGTAGGTCTGGCCCGCAAACTCCTGCCGGTGATCTAGAATGTAGTGGACAAAGGGCGGCAGCTTTTTGGCGTGGGTGTACGAGTGGCGGACGCCCCGGCGGGTCAGCATCACCGGCATGGCCTGGTTCATGATCGAGAAGAACAGCCGGTGGAAGCCCTGGATCTTGTGGTCATGCTTGCCGTAGACCACTCCCAGGCGGATGCCGGTATAGTCCAATCCCTGGGTTTGGTGCAGGTGTTTCAGGGTTAGTTCGGCCAGTAGCTTCGATTTGGCGTAGTTGGTCAGGCCCGGGGTAAGGGGGAGCAGCTCATCCTCGTCCAGATTGTGACCGTCGGGCATGATGGCGGCCGAGCTGAAGTGGATGTACGGGATTTTTAAGGCCAGGGCCACCCGGGCCAGATTGATGGTGCCCAGATAGTTGACTTCGTAGGCCAGCTGGGCATCGGCATCGATGGCGGCGATGGCGGTATTGATGATGAAGTCCGGCCGGTACTTGCGGCAGTAGCCGAGGATGTCGTCCGGTTCCCGCAGGCTCAGCTTTTTGCTGTTGGGGGAGAGGACGTCGATGCTCTCGTCGGTCTTGGTCTTAAAGTAGTGCATCAGGGCGCCGCCGATCAGGCCGGAGCCGCCCACTAGCACGCCCAGCCGTTTAGGCCGGGAAGGTGTACAGCTTTCTGTTGCCATATTTTGTTTGATCCGTTGCTTATCCAGTCGTGCCGCCGGGTGAAACTGCGTCTGCAACATTAACAATACCGGGGATAAGTTTGTAACCCTTTTTCAAAATTCTAAAAAAAGTGTATCTTGCCAGCCATGTCGATACTTAAAAGATCAGAATTGCCCGGCCTGCTCAAGGCCCTGGATCAAGGCGAGACGGCCTCGGTCTATCTGGTGGTGGGCGAGCGCTTCCTCTGTCAGCAGGCGGTCGAGGAGCTGGTCGGCCATCTCCTGCCCGATGAACGGCAGCGGGGTGCCTGTCTCACCCAGTTGGATGGCGAACAGGAGGAACCTGGCCAGACCCTCAATCAGTTGCGGACCTATAGTCTCTTCGGGGGACGAAGGGTAATCAAGGTTACCGATTCGCGGCTGTTGTTTTCCAAAGTGGTCGGCAAAACCCTGTGGGATCGCGGCGTCCAATACCACGAAATGAATGACAGCGCGGGGGCGGCTCGCTGCCTGCGGCAGTTTCTGGAGTTGGAAGGGCTTGCCGTTGCCGAATTATTGGAGCTTTCCGGCGCGGCCTGGCAAGCCCAGCTCAGTTTCGCCAAACCCCCGGGGGACCTGGCCTGGGTGGGCGATCTCCTGGGGGGAGGGGCGGCCAACGGTGGTGGAAAAAGTGCGACAGCTGACATCGCCGAACTCTACATGACTGCCCTGCGCGAGGGGCTGCCGGGCGGCAATATCCTGATCCTCACCGCCGAGGCGGCTGACAAGCGCAAGAAGCTCTACAAGACCATCGCCGAGGTGGGGGTGATTGTTGACCTCTCGGTGGATAGTGGCAGTGGCAAGGCGGCGGACAAGGGTCGCTCGGATGTGGTAGAGGAGATTGTTCGCCGGACCCTGGCTGAATTCGGCAAGACCATCGATGCCAAAGCCTTGGCGGTGCTGGTGGAACGGGTCGGCTTCCACCCGGGGGCCGCTGGTCTGGAAAGCGAGAAGCTGGCGCTCTTTGTCGATGAGCGCAAGAGCGTTGGCGTGGCCGATATCAACGAGGTGGTGGGGCGGACCCGCGAAGAGGCCATCTTCGAGTTGAACGAGGCGGTGGGGAGCCGGGATCTGGCCGCGGCCCTGGCCATTGCCGGGCGTCTCCAGGAAGGCGGCACCCACTCCCTGGCCATCATCGCCGCCCTGCGCAATTATCTGCGAAAGCTGCTGGTCATCAGATCTCTGCAAGGGCTGGCGGATCCGGCTTACTCGCCGGGGCTGGCCTTCGCGCCCTTTCAGGCCTATCTGGAACGGCTGAAAAAATGCCGCGAGGCCGCCCCGCCCAAGGAAATTGGCGGCCATCCCTACGCCGTGTATATGCTGTTTGGCAAGGCGGAAAAATTTTCCTTGGGCGAGCTGACCGAGGCTTTGGCCTTATTGCTGGAGGCTGATTACGCCCTGAAAGGTAGCGGGCTGCCCGATAAACTGGTGCTGGATGGGCTGCTGCTGAGGTTGTTGCGTGCAGCGAAATCGGTTGCTGCCTGATTTGTTTTCGGAACTGGTTCGGTTGCGTGCTATCCTGGTGGTGAATATAGTTGCGTAACCTGGCGGGGTTCTCCCGTTGGGTCGATCTGCGAAATCTTCTAATTTACTGGTAGTCAAAATGAGTTCTCCGCTGGGCCAGAATGAAGGATGGGTCGTCACCGACCGGAAGAGTCGGGTGGAGGAGCCGCCCATGTATAAGGTGCTGTTGCACAATGATGATTACACCACCATGGATTTTGTGGTGATGATCCTGGAGGTGGTGTTTCACCAGGATCAGACCGAGGCCAATCGCGTGATGATGAACGTTCATCACCGGGGTGTCGGGGTTGCCGGGATCTTCACCAGGGACGTGGCCGAGACCAAGGTTGCCATTGTTCATGAGTTGGCTCTCCGGAATGAGTTTCCCCTCAAATGCTCGCTGGAAAAGGCTTGATGCAGGGCGCAAAGGAGCACCATGATTAATCAGAAGTTGGAAATGGCGCTGGTTAAGGCCATCCGTGAGGCCAAAGGCCGACGGCACGAACACGTAACCGTCGAACATATTCTCTATGCCCTGCTCCACGATGAGCTGGCCGCCGAGATCATTGCCGGCTGCGGTGGTGACGTTGAACATCTCAAGGATAAACTGGAGAAGTTTTTTGCCTCCAGCCTCAGCGCCATCAGGCCGACCAGTCAGGCCGAACCGATCCAAACCATCGGTTTTAATCGGGTGTTGCAGCGGGCCATTGCCCATGTCCAGAGCTGCGGCAAGAAAGAGGTCGATTCGGCCGATGTCCTGGTCGCCATCTTTACCGAACCGGAGTCCTACGCCGCCTATTTCCTGAAATTGGAGGGCATTGAGAAGGTGGTGGTGCTGGAGTATGTCTCCGTTAACTATCCCTCCCCCGGCTCTGATTGTGGCGGGACTTGTCCGCAGCCGGACAAGAAAGAAGAGACGAAACCCGAGTCGGACTTCGAGAAATTCACCGTCAATTTCGCCGCCCGGGCCGCCCAGGGGTTGATTGACCCGCTGATCGGCCGGGAGCAGGAGTTGCAGCGGATCATGCAGATTCTCTGTCGGCGCCGCAAGAACAACCCGCTGCTGATCGGCGAGCCCGGAGTCGGCAAGACCGCCATCGTCGAGGGATTGGCCTTGGCCATTCATGATCGGCGCGTGCCGGAAATGCTGCAAGATTTGGAGGTGCGGCTCCTTGATCTGGGCGGGTTGATGGCCGGCACCAAGTATCGGGGCGACTTCGAAAAGCGGATGAAGGCGGTGATGAAGGTGGTTGAGGATAACCCCAAGATCATCCTCTTCATCGACGAGATTCACACCATCGTCGGGGCCGGGTCCACCAGCGGCAGCAGCATCGACGCCTCCAACCTGCTCAAACCGGCCTTGCAGTCCGGGGCCATGCGCTGTATCGGCTCCACCACCTATGAGGAGTTCAAGAACAACATTGAGAAGGACCGGGCCCTGGCGCGGCGCTTTCAAAAGATCGATGTGCCGGAGCCCTCCGAGGCAGAAACCCTGGCGATTTTGAAAGGACTGAAGCCTCGCTACGAGGAGCACCACCGGGTCCGCTATTCGGAACCGGCCCTGAAGGCCACCGCCGAGTTGGCGACCCGCTACATCACCGACCGCTTTCTGCCCGATAAGGCCATCGATGTGATGGACGAGGTGGGGGCGGCTTTCCGGCTGGCCAATCCCGGCCGGAAGAGCGGCACCATCACCGTCCGTGATGTTGAGGGGGTGGTTTCGCGCATGGCCCGCATCCCGGCCCGCCGGGCCCGGGCTTCCGATCTGGAGGAGTTGCGCCAACTGGAAACTGTTTTGCGGGGGAAGATCTACGGCCAGGACCACGCTCTGGCGACTCTGGCCACGGCGGTCAAGCGCTCCCGGGCGGGACTTAAACAGGGTGATAAACCCACCGGTTCCTTCCTGTTCGCTGGGCCGACCGGGGTGGGTAAAACCGAAGTGGCGCGGCAGTTGGCGAGCGCTCTGGGCGTGCATTTCGAGCGCTACGATATGAGCGAATACATGGAAAAGCACGCGGTGGCCCGGTTGATTGGCGCCCCGCCCGGCTACGTGGGTTTCGATCAGGGCGGCCTGCTCACCGAGGCGGTGCGCAAACACCCTTACTGCGTACTGCTCCTGGACGAAATCGAAAAGGCCCATCC
>Ga0334722_10005631_pt1 | contig 12578 bp, 13 predicted proteins | sample C3_bottom_MG_FD_207210 | JGI IMG/M metagenome (GOLD analysis project Ga0334722, IMG submission 207210) | Sediment microbial communities from Yellowstone Lake, YNP, Wyoming, USA - C3_bottom | ecosystem: Environmental > Aquatic > Freshwater > Lake > Sediment | place: USA: Wyoming | collected...
CATCGGGCCGATCGCGCTCTTCCTCTGCAGCGACGCCTGCCGCTACCTGACCGGCCAGACGTTCATGGTCGACGGCGGCAACTTCTTGTGGTCGTGATCGCGCTGAAGTGGCAGGGCGGGCGTCAGCAGCGGAGCGAGCGGCCGCGGGTGGGGTATCCCCGCCCGCAGCGAGCGACGCCATGGAGGTGAGGCGCGGCGAAGGCGCCGACTGGAGCGACCCGTGGCCGATCCAGGGGGTTCGCCAGGGGGATCCCGCGCCGTCGTCGGGCGTCGACGCGTTGCGCGCCGACGGCTTCCGTGTGCTCTTCGACGTCGAGTCGGTGCCCGAGGACGGCGACCGCTACCAGGACCACCTCAACAACGGCGCGCCGGTCCGCATGTTCAACGAGCTGCGCATGGCATACGTCGCCGCGGGCCTCGCGCCCGACTGGCCGCGGTTCCTCCGTCGATCCGGACGCACAGTCGTCGTGCGGGAGCTCCACGTGCAGTACGAGACCGAGGGTTGGCTCGACGAACAGTTCGTCGGTGCCACCCGCTGGGCCGCGCGACGCGGGAAGGCCGGTCTCGTCGAGCAACGACTCGTCGAGGCGGGCACCGCCCGGCCACTTGCACGCGCATGGATCGTGCACCTCATGGTTGGCGAGCAGGGCGTCGAGGCGTTCCCCGATTGGTTCTGGGAGGCCATCGCCGGGCTCGAGGGCGCGCCCATCCCCGAATGGGACGAGACGCGGGCGCCCTGGGGACCGCCGCCCTGAGTCTCGGCGCTCGCGGTCAGGCGCCGAGCTGGGTGAGCAGCTCGCCGAGCGCGGCGACGGCGCGGGTGCACGCCGGCTCGTAGCCCTCTTCGTCGATTCGGGGGCCGATCAGCTCGAGGTCGAAGCACCCTTCGTACCCGGCCTCGAGCACCTGGCCGAGGATCCGCTCGAGCGGGATGTCGCCGTCGCCCGGGACGAGCCGGTTGGGTGTCGACAGCGTCCCGACCGCGAAGTCGCTCACCTGCACGACGCGGAACGTGTCGACGCCGGCGCTGATCGTCGCGCCGAGGCCACGCTCGGCCCAGCACGCGTTGGTCTCGACGCACACGCCGATCCCGAGCCGGCGCGCGAGATCGACGACGTCGTGAAGGGAGTGGACGAACCCGACGTCGACGCGCAGCGAGTTCGTGTGCTCCAGGCCGAACGGCACATCTCTGGCCTGCGCGTCGGCGATGACCGGCGCGAGCGCTTCCTCGAGCGCGTCCGCTGCTGCTTCCCAGGTGAGGCTGCCGGCGGGCCCGGTCGTGAGGATCATGCACTCCGCTTCGAGCGCCTCGGCGGCATCGAGCGCTCGCGTCACGCGCGCGCGCTGCTCGATCCACTGGCTCGGCTCGTCGAGGCGGAAGGGACCGAGCCCGATGAGGTTGGTGACCCGCACACCGGCGTCGCGCAGGCGCCGCGCTCCCGCGTCGACGCCCGCGGCCTCCAGCTTCGCGAGCGACGCCCCGATGGCGGTGATCCCGGCGCGCTCGTAGAAGGCGAGGTCCGTGTCGAGATCCCATTGGAACGTGGAGATCGCCGAGAGCGAGACGCGTGGGTGCACGTCGTCACCCGAGCGCCGACGCGCGGCCGATGCTGCCGCCACCGTCGAGCTGGAGGTTGATCCCGGTCAGGAACTCGGACTCGCTGCTCGCCAGGTACACCGCTGCATGCGCGACGTCGCTCGCCTCCCCGAGACGGGTGAGGTGCATCGCCGCGAGCCGCGCGCGCCGCTCCGCGCTCATGTCCACGTCTCGCCGCTCGTTGATGATGTAGCCCGGGCTGATCGTCGTGCACCGGATCCCGTGCGGTGCCTCCTCGACGGCGATCGCGCGCGTCAGGGCGTTGAGCGCGCCCTTGCTCGTTGCGTAGGCGGCAAGGCCGGCACTGGGGCGCTCTCCCTGGCGTGACGAGATGTTGATGATCGAACCGTGGCCGGCCGCGCGCATGTGAGGGATCGCGGCGCGGCTGAGCCACATCGGCGCGGTGACGTTGACCCGAAGCGTCGCGTCCCATGCACTGGTCGACATGTCGGCCACCGCGGCGTCCCCGCCATCGACGACCGCGGCCACCGCGTTGTTGACCAGCACCGTGAGCCCTCCGAGCGCGGCGACCGCGTCGGTCACGAGCTGGGTGCAGGCGCCTTCGCCGGCGAGGTCGGCCGCGACGAACGTCGCGTCTCCGCCGGCATCGGCGATCGCGTCCACGACGCCAGCCCCTCGCTCTGCGTCACGACCGTGCACGACGACCTTCGCGCCCTGTGCGGCGAACTCGATCGCGACGGCCTTCCCGATGCCCGACGTCGATCCGGTCACGAGCGCGAGCTCGCCGCTCAGTCGCACCCGCCGCACCTCCTGGATCTTCGGCGTGTCGCGGGCGCAGGGTAGGCGCACCGCATCCGGGATGTGGCGGAGGTGCCGTTGTGACCAGGCCAGCTTCCCGCGTAGCCTTGGGGGATCCCCCGAGACGCCCGCTGCCCGTGGCGCGCGCCGGGGATGTTGCTGATGTGGCCAAAGGTGTCTGACGACCTGCGTGGAGCCTGGCGTCGACGCGCCCTGCGTCTCGCCGCGGCGGTGCTCGCCGCGGCGGTCGCCGAGGCGGTCGTGCTCGCACCGGCCGCCGGCGCCGCACCCATCGACGACGCCCGAACCCAGGTCGCGGCGGCGCAGCAGGCCGCGGACGCGGCGGCCACCCGCTACGAGGACGCGGTCGGGCGCGTCGAGGAGCTCGGAGCCCGGATCGACGATCTCCGGGCTCGCATGGACGCGGGGAAGGCCGAGGTCGCCCGGCTCGGGGTGTTGGCCCGGCGACGCGCGGTCGAGGCGTACATCGGTCGCGACGGACTCGAGGACGCCGGCTTCGTGCTCGACGGCGGTGATCCTCTCGATCAGATCAGGCGCGAGAAGCTGCTCGCGCGCACCAAGGAGCAAGAGGACGAAGCCGCGGCCCAGCTCGCCGTCGCGACCGACGACCTCGCGCATCAGCGCAGCCAGCTCGAAGCTCGGCGCGTCGAGCAGCAGCGCGCGGTCGCTCAGGCCGAGGCCGAGCAGGCCACGGTGGAGACGCAGCTGAAGGAGGCGCAGGCCGCGCTCGACCTGCTCGAGGAGCAGCTCCGGCGCGAGCAGGACGCGCAGCGCGCACGCGAGATCGCGGCGGCAGTGGCCCGTGAAGCGAGCAACCGCTCGAACGGGAAGAGCTACTCCGGCGTGTATGTCGCGACGGGCATCGTGTGCCCCGTCCAGGGCGCAGTGTCGTTCATCGACTCGTGGGGCGCGCCCCGCCACCAGGGCCCACACGAGGGCGTAGACCTGATGGCAGCAGCCGGGACGCCCGACGTCGCGGTCGTGTCGGGGAACGTCGACTTCAAGGGCAGTGCGATGTCCGGTCTCGGCGCGTACCTCCAGGGCGACGACGGCAACCTCTACTACTACTTCCATCTGTCCGCGTACGAAGGCGCGCCGCGCCACGTCGCCCAAGGAGAGCGGATCGGCTACGTCGGCAACACCGGCGACGCCCAGTACACCGCGTCCCACACCCACTTCGAGATCCACCCGGGAGGCGGAGGACCCGTCAACCCCTACCCCTCCGTCGCCGCGGTCTGCTAGCGCGCATCCGTCCTGACCACCGCAGACCAATGGCGAACCGGGGCGTCGGTGTCGGAGCCGGAGAGAGTTCGCGTCAGACGCGAACCATGCGGCCTCGGCCGCGCGCAGCGACCGTCACGCCGAAGGCCGCGGTGGCCGCGAGGACGATGCTTCCTCCGGGGGCCAGGGCCCATTGGCGTGCGGCGACGAGGCCGACGACGACCGACACGACACCGACGGCGACGGCCACGAGCACGGTCGAGCGGAACGATCGGGCGATGAGCCGGCTCGATGCGACCGGCAGCACCATGAGCGCGGCGACGAGGAGCACGCCGACGACGCGCATCGCGGCGACGACGGTGACCGCGGTGAGGACCGCGAGCAGCGAGCCGACCGCGTCGACGGGGAGACCGGCGACGCGGGCAGCTTCCTCGTCGAGGACGCTCGCGAGGAGCACCCGTCCGAGCAACGCGATGCTGGCGACGATCACGATGCCGATGACCACCACGACACGAACGTCGCCGGGCTCGACGGTCAGGATCGACCCGAAGAGGTAGGGGAGGATGTCGACGCTTCCGGCACCCGCTCGGCTGATCAACACGACACCGAGCGCGATCCCCCCGTAGAAGATGAGTGCGAGCGCGAGGTCGCCTGTAGCCGTGCCGCGCCGGCGCAGCCACTGGATCACCAACGCGCCGCCGGCCGCGACGAGCAGGGCGGTCCACACCGGCCAGACCTCGAGCAACAGCCCGGCGGCGACGCCCGCGAACGCGAGGTGGCCGATGCCGTCGCCGAGCAGGGCCATGCGCTGCTGGACGAGGAAGACGCCGATCAGTGGCGCGCAGGCCCCGACGACGACGCCGGCAAGGAGCGCGAGCTGCATGTACTCGCGTTCGAACGGCCACGGCAGATCGAGCACCGCCGACGGAACCGACACGGCGAGCCCCGTCATTCGATGGCCTCGAGCCACAGCGGCAGGTCGTCGTCGTGGATGCCGAGGCTCACGCCCGAGGCCGTCAGCTCGGCGGGAGGGCCGTCGAACTTGACCGATCGCTTCATCACGATCACGCGGTCGAGATCGTCGGCGACGGCGCCGAGCTCGTGCGAGACGAGGAGGACGGCCGCGCCGTGCTCTGCGACGAGGTGGACGAGCGAGTCGCGGAACAGTCGTTGCGAGTCTGCGTCGACGCCGGCGATGGGCTCGTCGAGCACGAGCAGCTCGGGTTCGCTCGCGAGTGCACGCGCGATCAGGACGCGCTGCTGCTGTCCGCCCGAGAGCTCGAGCACGGGTCGGCGTGCGAGCTCGGCCAAGCCGACGGACTCGATCGCATGATCCACCGCGGCGCGATCGTTTGCGCGCGCGCGACGCCACCAGCCCCGGCGAGCGAGCCGACCGGTCGCGACGATCTCGCGAACGGTGACCGGAAGATCGGGGGCGAGCACGCGGCGCTGCGGCACGTACCCGAGCCGGGCCCGCTCCGAGAGCGCGTGTGGATCCACGCCGAAGAGGTGCACGACGCCGGTGTCGGGGCGCAGCAGCCCGAGGAGGAGGCGGAGCAGCGTCGACTTCCCGGAGCCGTTCGGACCGGCGAGGGCCACGAACTCGCCCGGCGCGAGGGAGAACGACACGTCGTCGACGACCTTCTCGTCGCCGTACGCGAACGACACGTGCTGGGCTTCGAGGACCGGACGCTTGACGATCGCTCCAGTATAGAATAAGAATCGTTCTCATTCTGAGACGGAGAGTAGGCCCCGCGGTCCTCGCGCTCGTCGCCGTCGGTCTGGTTGCCGCCGGTGCCCCGCACGCCACAGTGGCGAGCGCCGCGGCGCGGGGCCGACTCGCGGTCGTCGTCGCCTTCTCCCCGCTCGCCGAAGCGGTCCGCCAGGTCGGGGGCCGTCACGTCCGGGTCAGCGATCTCACACCGGCCGGCGTCGAGCCGCACGACCTCGAGCTGACGACCGACGACGTCGACGCGATTCTCGATGCCGACCTCGCGGTCGTGATGGGCCACGACTTCCAGCCGGCGGTGGAGCACAGCGCCGACGACCGCGACGGGCCGACGCTCACGGTGCTCGATCACGTCCGACCCCGGGGGCGAACGAAGGATCCGCACGTCTGGCTCGACCCCGTCCGATACCGGGCGATCGTCGATGCGGTCGCGAAGCAGCTCGCCCGTGTCGATCCGGCTCACCGTTCCGACTACGAGGCGAACGCCGCGCGCTTCGACCAGCAGCTCAGCGTGCTCGACGCCGCGTACGCGCGTGGACTCGCGGACTGCACGTCACGGATCGTCCTCACGGCTCACGAGGCGTTCGGATACCTCGCGCGTCGGTATCACCTCGAGCCGCATGGGATCGCCGGCATCGACCCCGACGCGGAGCCCGACCCCGACACCCTCGCGACGCTGGCCGACCTGGCGCGACGGGAGGGCGTCACGACCGTGTTCACCGAGACGCTGGTGTCACCGAAGGTCGCACGCACGTTGGCGCGCGAGGCGGGTGGCCTCCGGACCGTCGTCCTCGACCCGCTCGAGGGCTTGAGCCAGGAGCGGATCGACGCCGGCGACGACTACCTCACGGTGATGCGCCGGAACCTCGCGAAGCTCCGCACGGCGCTGCGCTGCACCTGAGTCGAGCGATCCGCGGGCGCGTCAGTTGCCCGACTCCCCGTTCTTCTCGTTGTTGACCTCTTTGTCGAGATCGGGTGGGTTCTTGCCGACACCGACGAGCGGAGCGGGGTTCTCGCCCTTGGGCCCCTCGATCCAGCGGTTCACGCCGTCCTGGCACTGCTGGACGACCTTCCACGCGAGCAGCGTCTTCGCATTGGGGGCGGTGAAGGTGATCCCGAACGAGGCCTCCTTGTCGGGCACCTTGTTGCTCGCGAAGGTGATCTTCCCGCCGCCGGCGCTCGCGAGCCATCCCGCGAGCGCGACCGGTTTCGCGTTCGTGGCTCCCTTCGGAACCTTGAACGTCATCCTCGTGGTCACCGATTCGCCGCAGCCGTGCTCCGGCGTGAACTCGACCGTCGTCGACTTGCCGGGCTTGACGCGACTCGGGTCGGGCTCCACGTGGGCGAGAGCAGGTCCGGCAACGAGCAGGACCAACCCTGTCGCGGTGATCGCGACGGCGGCAAGGCGACGGGTCGTGGGCATCGGGCTTCCTCTCGGTCCGGAGTCGGCGCTGGTCACGTAGGGAGTCGTCGGGGCCACCATTCTGGTTCCCCGATCTGCGGCGCGAGACTCGCACGCGCGGGAGCCGACGCGGGAGTGGATCCATCCGTGGACACCCATCACGAGCATCGCCATCAGGCCGGCGGCCGGATCCACGCCGATGTCGGCCTCGCGGCCCGGCGTCGTCGGGCGCTCTGGATCGCGCTCGGGGCGAACGGCGGCTTCCTCGTCGTGCAGGTCTTCGCGGGGATCGCGTTCGGATCGCTCGCGCTGCTCGCCGACGCCGTGCACATGGTCTCCGACGTCGCCGCGCTCGCCATCGCGCTCGTCGCGGCGCACCTCGCGACCGCCGCGCCGTCGCGCCGTCACACCTACGGGCTCGTACGAGCCGAAGTGATCGGGGCGCAGATCAACGCGCTCCTCCTGCTCGGCGCCGCGGCATGGATCGTGTACGAGGCGGTGCAGCGCCTCGACGACCCGACGGCGGTCGACGGTGCGGGCGTCGTCGTGGTTGCGCTTCTTGGCCTCTTCGTCAACGGTGGAAGTGCCTGGGTCGTCGCCCGAACCGCGGGCGAGAGCCTGAACCTCCGTGGCGCGTTCTGGCATCTCGCCGGTGATGCCCTCGGTTCGCTCGGCGCGCTGGTCGCGGGGCTCGCCGTGGTGATCGCGGGCGCCGACTGGGTCGACCCGGTCGCGTCGCTCTTCATCGCGGTGCTGGTCGGGATCTCGGCGGTGATGCTGCTGCGCGACGTGGTGCGCGTCCTCCTCGAGGGAGCACCGGCGGGGCTGCGGGTGGAAGACGTCGAAGCCGCGCTCCAGGCCGCGCCCCGCGTCGAGACGGTGCACGATCTGCACGTCTGGTCACTCGGTTCGGAGACGCCCGCCCTGTCCGCGCACATCGTGCTGCTCGGTGAGCCGTCGCTCCACGAGGCGCAGGCCTACGGCGATGAGCTCAGAGTGCTCCTCGCGGATCGCTTCGGGATCGGGCACGCCACGCTCGAGCTCGAATGCCACGACTGCGTCGCCGGTCACGGGCCCTGAGTGAGTCAGGCGCGCGGCGCAGTGGGGCGCACCGGCGTCGAGCGGCCTTGACGGTCGACGCCGGACGAGGCGCCGCTTGCCGGCGCCGACCAATGGAGCCGAAGCGCGCCGACGATCGCCAGCCCCGCACCGAGTCCGAGTGCGACTGCGACGATCGCGCGCGCGACCCCATACGGAAGCGTCGTCGGGAGCTGCGAGCGCGTCAGCACGGTCACATCGGCGAGGCCCCCGGCGAGTGCGAGGAACAGCCCGGCAACGAGCACGAGCGGCGCGGCAGCGTGGAGCCCGCGCCGCAGGAGCCACACGAGGGCGATGACGGCGACGGCGATCGCGCCGAGCGCGTACACGCTCGCACCGAGGCGAGTACCCGTTCCCTCTGTCGTGGCGCCCCAGGCTCCGATGACATGCGCGGTCTCGATGACGACAACCGCCACGAGCGCCGTCGCGGTCGCGCCGCGTGCCAGGCGGGTCCGGCTGAGCGCGACGACGACGCCGGCGAGGACGAGTGCCAGCCCGATCCAGGGCCACGCGGAGGATCCGGGCACCCACCGCACGATGCCGCGCACGACGACCGGCTCGCCGTGGTCTCGGAGCTCGACGCGGAAGCGCTGCACGATCTGCATGCGATCCGGCGCGGCGCGCACGCCCGGCGCGTCGGTGGCCACGCTCCAGTGCGCCCGGTGGTCGTGCCATCGTGCGACCGGTCCGTCGCCGACGCGTCGCCAGACGGGGCGCGCGTCGGAGTCGGCGCGTGCAGGAACCGGTGTGCCGCCCGTCAGCGTGCGGTTCACGTAGGTCGCGGGCGAGCGGACGTTCTCGTAGACGCCGCGGGGTCCGACCCGGAGGTACGGCTCGCCGTCGTACCCCAGGATCACGACCTCGTGACCGGTGCGGTTGGTCACCTCGAGGCGACTCCCGAGGTCGACGGATCGAATCTCGAGCCCGGGGACGGCAGGCCGCACGGAGATGATCCTCGTCTCGTAGTTGCTCGGCTGGATCCCGCCCACACCGTGCGCGCTGGCGGGCTCGGGGGTCGCGACGACCGCACCCACGGCGACGAGCACGGCGACACCCAGCAGCCCGACGCGGCGCCCGATCGCCCGGCGCGCGACCTCGTCCATTCCTCGGCCGACGATACTGGGGAACCGACGCCGCACCCGGAGTCGACTCCCCCCGGTATGGACAGAGACCAGATCCGCCACCAATGCCGCGCCGCAGTCTGCCGGCGCGCTTCGTCACGCTCGGGCTGGACCCGCGTGCTCTTCGTCGCGTTCCTCGCCGCGGGGGTCGTCGCGCTGGTCGCCGCGCCCGCCTGGGCGCACGCCGAGCTGATCCAATCGGATCCCGCGCCCGGGGCAGTCCTCACCCGGGCCCCGACCTCGGTGACGCTGAGCTTCAACGAGGACGTGGAGGTGGAGAGCGGAGCGGTGCGCTTGTTCGACGCCGACGGTCAACGGGTCGACGACGGCGGTGTCGATGTGTCGGGTCAGACCGTCACGCTCCCCGTCCCCGACCTCGACAAGGGCCCGTACGTCGTGACCTGGCGCGTCACCTCGGCCGATTCGCATCCCGTCCGTGGCGCGTTCACCTTCCAGGTGGGCCAAGGTGGTGCCGGCGCGACGAGTCGCCAGGTGCAGGGGCTCGCGAATCGACTACTCGCGGCGCAGGGCGGTGATCCGGTCGTCGGTGCGCTCGCCGGCCTCGCCCGCGTGCTCGTGTTTGCCGGCCTCGCGCTCCTGATCGGCGGCGCGTTCTTCGTCACCCTGATCTGGCCGCCGGGGCGCACCTCGAAGGCCGCGAGATGGGTCGTGCAGGGCGGATGGCTCGCGGTCTTCGTCGCGACACTGTCCGGACTCCTCCTCTACGGGCCGTACGCGGAGGCGCTCGGACTCGGGGACCTGTTCTCGACGACTCTCCTCGGCGACACGCTCGGCACCCGGTTCGGCCAGGTGTGGCTCGTTCGACTCGTGTTGCTGCTCGCGATCGGACCGCTCCTGCTCGTCTTGTTCCGCCGCGACCCCGAGTCCGACACGCCGCGCCCACTGGCGCGGTGGTGGACCGCGGGGATGATCGCCGGCGCGGTCCTGCTGTCCCTCACGCCGGGTCTTGCCGGCCATGCCTCGACCGGCGATTGGGTGAGTGCCGCGATCGTTGCCGACACGATCCACGTGTTGGCGATGGCCATCTGGCTCGGCGGTCTCGTCGTGCTCGCGCTCGTCACGCTCCCGCGGCGCACTCCGCTGAGCGCGCGCGACGCGGTCGAACGGTTCTCGCGCGTCGCACTCGGCTGCATCGTGGCACTCGTCGCGACCGGCGCGTTCCAGACCTGGCGACAGGTCGGGAGCCTCGAGGCGCTCCGCAGCACCGACTACGGGCGGATCCTTGTGGTCAAGCTCGTGCTCGTCGCGCTCGTCATCGTGTTCGCGGCCTTCAGCCGAGAGGTTGTTCTCCGCATCCTCCCGCCACCAGCGGAGGAGCGGGCCAAGGGCGTGCCGGTGGTCGCAGGCGGATCCGACGACGACGCGTACGACGAGGAGGAGCTCGAGATCGACGAGGAGCTGGAGCTGCGCCGGCTGCGACGATCCGTCTGGGCCGAGATCGTGACCGCCGTGCTGATCCTCGTCGCGACGGCGCTTCTCGTGAACGCTGCGCCCGCGAAGAACGCGGTGGCGAGCGCGGGAGGTGTGGCCGGGATCACGCTTCACGGCAAAGGGGTGAACGTGGACGTGACGCTCGCACCCGCCGTCGCCGGCAGCAACGACGTGCACGTCGACGCGTCGAACCCGTCGGGCGCGCCCAAGGACGTCGAGGAGCTCACCGTCACGTTCGCGCTCCCGAGTCGGGGGATCGCGCCGATCGACGTGCCTCTGCGGCGGCTCGGACCGGGCCACTACTACTCGCCCGGCTTCGAGGTGCCGATCTCGGGCGAGTGGCGGGTGCGCGCCAAGCCGCTGCTCTCGGAGTTCGACGAGCAGACGCTGCGCGGATCCATCGACGTCGGTTAGCAGGTCAAGATCTCGGGATGGAATACGTCGACGAGGCGAACACCCTCTTCACGGTGCTCACGCTGGCGGCGAACGTCGCGTTCGTCGGCATCGTCGCGGTCGGCATCATGGCCTTGTTCGGAGGCCGGAGCCGAGCCGCGGCGAGAAGCGTCGTCGGTGCGATCGGTCCTCGCGCTCCGGTGACGGCACTCGTCGTCGCCGCGGTCGCGACCGCGGGGAGCCTCTACTACTCCCAGATCGTGCACTACATCCCGTGTGAGCTCTGCTGGTACCAGCGGATCTGCATGTATCCGCTCTCGGCGATCCTCGCCGTCGGCGTCGTCCGGCGCGATCGGGCCGTTGTCTGGTATGCGGCGCCTTTCGTGCTGTTCGGCGCGCCCGTCTCGCTGTACCACTGGCTCGTCGAGCGCGTGCCCTCGTTCGCGGAGAGCTCTTCGTGCTCTGTGTTCGTCCCCTGCAGCGTGCCGTACTTCGAGGAGCTCGGGTACGTCACACTGTCGTTCATGGCATTGAGCGCGTTCCTCGTCATCGGAGCACTGCTCGTGGTCACGTTCGTGTACGACCGAGGCATTCGGAGGCCAGCCCCATGACCCGCACGACCCGACCGTCCCGGCGCATCCTCGCGGCGGCCCTCGTCATCGGCGCGCTCGTCGCCGTCCTCGCCGCTCCAGCGGGGGCGGACGGGTTGAACGACGAGCGCAGCCCGCGCATACAGATCAAGGGCGCGACGCTCAAGGCATCCGACAAGATCGACTCGTCGGCCGATCCCGCGATCGGCAAGACGGCCCCGAGGCTCGTCGGCCTCAGCCTCGCCGGGAAGAAGGTCAGCATCGGGAACGACGGCAAGCCGCGTGTCGTCCTGTTCCTCTCGCACTCGTGCCCGCACTGCCAGGCCGAGGTCCCGAGGATCGTCACGCTCGCGCAGCAGGGCAAGCTGGATGGGGTCGAGGTCGACACGGTCACGACGAACACGTCGAAGAGCCTCCCGAACTGGCCCCCGTCGAAGTGGCTCAAGCGCGAGCACTGGCCCTTCAAGCCCGTGCTCGCCGACGACGGCCGGCTGCGCGCGCTCACCGGCTACGGCGGGCAGGCCTTCCCGTACTTCGTCTTCGTCGACGCCGACGGGAAGGTCGTCGCGCGCTACGCGGGCGAGCTCGACCCGGCGACGATCGCGACCGTGTTCTCGCATCTCGCCAAGGGCGAATCGGTCTTCTCGAAGGGGTGACGCCCCGGGCGGGCGTCAGGCGCAGGCTCGGCAGCGGCCGACGAGATCGATGCGGTGATGCTGGGTGGACCAGCCGGTCGCGCGGTCGATCTCCGCGACCGCGTCGTGGAGCGATGCCTCGAGGCCGGCGTTCGCGGGCACGTCCTCGACCGCGCCGCACTCGGAGCACACGAGATGGTGGTGATGATCACCGGTGAGGTCCTCGGTGAGCTCGAAGCGCGCGTGCTCGTCGTTCGTGACGATCCGGTGCACGATACCGGCCTGCTCGAGGATGACGAGGTTGCGGTAGGCGCTGCTCTGCGCCAACCCGTTCCGTGCCGCAAGGATCTCGGGAAGGGTCAGCGGGCGCGCGGCCTCGTGGAGGATGTCGACGATCGCCTCGCGATTTCCGGTGACGCGCTGGCCGATGCGATGGAGCCGCGCGGCGATCTGCTCGCGCTGGTCAAGATCGGTGACCACGAGCGCGAGTGTACCGTCGGGTCCGATGGATCCGACCGTGCGCTTCGCGGAGCTCGTGCAACGCCCGGACACCGAGATCC
>Ga0334722_10005632_pt1 | contig 12577 bp, 8 predicted proteins | sample C3_bottom_MG_FD_207210 | JGI IMG/M metagenome (GOLD analysis project Ga0334722, IMG submission 207210) | Sediment microbial communities from Yellowstone Lake, YNP, Wyoming, USA - C3_bottom | ecosystem: Environmental > Aquatic > Freshwater > Lake > Sediment | place: USA: Wyoming | collected...
CTGAAACCGCCTTGGCGCGTGGCATTGGTTTGACTAACTTGGTTTATACTCAGTACCTCAACCGAAAACGCAGCCAGTCTGGTCGGGTCTGGCAGAATCGGTTTTTCTCGTGTGTGGTGGGAAACGAACAATATCTTTGGTCTGTATCTCGCTATATCGAGCGAAATCCATTGAAGGTGCGGTTGGCTAAAAGACCGGAAGACTATCGTTGGTCAAGTGCCAAGGCCCATTTGGCCGATGCAGACGATGCAACATTGAGTTTGCCATCCTGGCTCGACCAAGCGGAAAGGGCTGCTTATTCAGAGTTTGTCCTGGCCAAGAATGACGAAATTGAGAACACGCTTCGTAAAGCGACTCGAACTGGCCGCCCGTTTGGATCAGAAAGTTTTATTGAAATGCTGGAATCCCGGCTTAAGAAAACGCTGAAGGCGAAGAAAGTTGGACGACCACGTATTAAATAGGAAGATGTCCCTAATTAAAAACCCCAATTTAACCCTAATTAAACCAAATGGTAATAGGAGCAAATGCAGGAAAAAAACGAAATACGCCCCGGCCAATCAATCGAGCTGCTGAAGGAGCTGCATATTCTCACCCGAGATGGCAAGCTCAATCAGGACAGTCGCCGCAAACTCAAGCAGGTCTATCATCTTTATCAATTCATTGAGCCGCTCCTCAAGGCAGTCCAGGAGGATCATCCGGATATTTCTTTAGTTGATCATGGGGCAGGTAAGTCGTATCTCGGGTTTATCCTCTACGACCTGTTTTTCAAGGAGCAGGACAACGGTTCCCGGATTTACGGCGTCGAAACCCGGGATGAGCTGGTGGTGAAGTCCCAAGCCTTGGCGGCGCGGCTGAATTTTCCCGGCATGTCATTCCTGAAGTTGTCAGTTGCCGAGGCCATCAATTCCGAGGCCTTGCCGACCAAGGTGGATGTGGTGACGGCGCTACACGCCTGTGATACCGCCACCGACGATGCTATTCGTTTCGCTTTACAAAAGCAGGCTCGATTTATCGTGCTGGTGCCGTGCTGTCAGGCCGAAGTTGCGGCGCAGCTGCGGATAAACAAGGCCCAGGCCCTGGCTCGTAACAGCTTGGCTGAGCTCTGGCGCCACCCGCTGCATACCCGCGAATTCGGCAGCCTGGTTACCAACGTCCTGCGCTGTCTGCAATTGGAAGCGCACGGCTATCAGGTCAACGTCACCGAGCTGGTCGGTTGGGAGCACTCCATGAAGAATGAATTGATCATTGCCAGCTATAAAGATCTGCCGCGCCGCCGTCCGAGCGAGCGGTTGCAGGATATACTCCAAACTCTGGGGCTGGAAGATTTGAGGTCCAGGTTTTTCGTGAACTCTACAAGCTCGCTTTAACTGATAACGATTGCTAATTCTCTTAGCGTTCTGATGCAAATATTTGTAGTTGACAGATGGAAATTGAATTTGTAAAGAAAACAGGCAATCGTATCGTTTATCTGGGTGTCTCCCCAGATAGGTGCCCAAGGGGATGTCCTTCACCCCATTCTGACAGCTACCGGTTTTTCGGTTTGTTACCTGACGCCCCGGCCTTTAGCCGGGACAAAATAACAACAAAGTAACGGGGAGAAAAGAGGATGAAGAAGTTGATTGTGAGCGCCATGTTGGCCGCCAGTCTGTTGGTAGTATCAGGCGCGAACGCCACCATGGGTACCGGTACCGATCCCAATGTGGCTCTGGCCAGCCTGATGGCCGGTAACAAGGATTTTGCCAAGGTTGGTGATGTCAGCAACTTGGTCAAGATGTCCAGTGTAAAGAACCGGGTGGCCTTGGCCGCCGGTCAGAATCCCGCTGCCATCATTGTCACCTGTTCCGACTCTCGGGTTTCCCCTGAAATCCTTTTCGATAAGGGTCTGGGCGAGGTATTTGTAATTCGGGTGGCCGGTAACATCGTCGCCCCTCATGAGCTGGGTTCCATTGAGTATGCCGTTGAGCACCTGGGCACCCGTCTGGTGATGGTTCTCGGTCACTCCGCCTGCGGAGCGGTAAAAGCCACCTACGGCGCCGCTGACCCTCTTACCGGTATTGTTCCGGAAGCCGCCATGGAAGGCAATATTGGTTCTTTGCTCCGGGATATCGCTCCGGCGGTTGAGGAGTCATACTTCGAGGGCACCGAGGCTTGTATCGTCACCAACATCCACAATGTGGTTGAGCAGATGGAGAGCCAGAGCGAGATCGTTAAGGAAGGCATCGAGCTTGGGTTGGTGAAAGTGGTTGCCGCCAAGTACGACCTGACCACCGGTAAGGTTTCTCTCTTGGAAGAGAGTACCCATCACTAAGAAACGGAGTTAGTCTGATCTTGTGAGGCCGCCTTTTTGGGCGGCCTTTTTTTTATTTGAAATAAACAGGCAAGCGCCGTTCCGGTAAATCAACGGTCGCCTTGTTTGGTGAATACCAGAAGTTTGCGTGGGCTGCCGGAAAATGGTAGGGCGGTTGTCACCGTTCTGCTGAGGATAAAGGGGCTGGCTGGATGCAGATCTCGCCATTCGGCCAGTTCCTCCTCGGCCTTGCGACCCTTCATGCAGATCACCCGCCCGTCTGGTGCAGAGAAGGGTGCGCAAAGGTCAAGGAAATCTCCAATGGAGGTAAAGGCCCGACTGGTGAAAATGGGAATGGTTTCTTGCCAACCCGCAAATTCGGGGGCAGCTTTTTCCAGGCGGCTTTCCCGCACTGTAACCCCCTGTAATCCCAAGGCTCGAATAACCTGACGCAGGAAGGCGGTGCGCTTCTGGCGCGGTTCCACCAGGGTGACCAGCAGATCAGGGCGAGCAATTTTTAAAACCAGGCCGGGGAATCCAGCGCCGCTGCCCACATCCACCAGGCCTGGTTCCGGGCAGGAGTCAAGCAGGGGCAGTAGGGTGAGGGAGTCGAGAAAGTGGGTTTCCAGTAGTTGCCGGTCGTCGGCTTGGCCCACCAGGTTGAAGCGGCGGTTCCACTTCTTGAGTTCCTGGAAGTAAATATCCAGTTGGGCGATCTGGGCTGGGGCCAGGGATAATCCCAGCCCGGCCAACCCCTCGCGAAACTGCTCAAGCATCGCCATCGGTGCGGATCGCTGCCGAGCGGGCATGGGCGGAAAGGCCTTCCAGATTGGCCAGGCGTTGGATGTGAACGCTGTCGGCCAGCAGGGCCGCGCGCGGGTAGGAAATCAAGCTCGATTTTTTGATGAAGGTTTCCACCCCCAGGGCCGAGGAGAAGCGGGCGGTGCCCATGGTCGGCAATACATGGTTGGGACCGGCCAGATAGTCGCCGGTTGATTCCGGCACATGGTTCCCCAGAAAGATGGCGCCGGCGTGGCGGATCAGCTTGACCATGGTGAAGGGCTCGACCACCATCAGCTCCAGGTGCTCGGCGGCCAGGAGATTGGCGATCTCCACCATCTCCGGCTCATCTGCGGCCAGGAGAATGGTGCCGCGCTCGACCAGCGACTTTCGGGCAATGGCCTCTCGACTCAGCAGTGGTAATTGTTTTTCCAGTTCGGCCACCACCTGGGCGGCAATCTCCGGGCTGGTGGTGACCAGCATGGCCAGGGCCAGGGGGTCGTGTTCGGCCTGGGCCAAGAGGTCGGCGGCGGCGTAAGCCGGGTTGGCGGTGGCGTCGGCGACGATCAGCACCTCGCTGGGTCCGGCCACCATGTCAATCCGCACTCGGCCGGTCACCTGTTGCTTGGCCTCGGCCACGTAACGGTTGCCGGGGCCGACGATCACGTCTACCTTCTTAATTGTCTTGGTGCCGTAGGCCAGGGCGGCGATGGCCCAGGCGCTGCCCGCCTTGTAGATCTCGCTGATGCCGATCTTGGCGGCGGCCACCAATAGGGCAGGATTGACCTGGCCCTGGTGATCGGGTGGGGTCACCATTACCCGACGCGCCACCCCGGCGATCCCGGCCGGGATGCCGTTCATCAACACCGAAGAAACCAGCGGGGTCTGGCCGCCCTGACCACCCGGCACGTAGAGTCCGGCCGAGTCAACCGGGTTGACCAGGCGGCCGGTGATGATGCCGTGGTCGCCGGTGATGGTCCAGGACTCTTCCTTCTCGTGTTCGTGGAAGGTGGTGATGCGGCGGATGGCCAGGTCGAGGGTGGCCGAGAGCTCCGGGGCGACCTGCTTGAAGGCGGCTTGAATCTCGGCCTCGGTGACCTTGAGTTGGTCGAGGCGGAAGTCGGGGGAATCGAATTTGCGGGTGTATTCCAAGAGGGCGTCGTCGCCCCGTTGCCGCACCTGGGCGATGATTTCGGCCACGTTCTGGCGGCAAGAGGTGTCGTTGTCTTGGAAGCGGTCGGCCAGCTCGGCCAGGCGCTGGCGGCCTTCGGGCGAGTTGGTGGTCAGGGGTTTGATCAGCATTGTGGTGTTCTCCGCGAGCGGTCCTAGGGTAAAAAATTTCGGCCCCAGCATAATTGATTTTGCCGTAATGTGAAAGGCTGAAGACTGAAGGCTGATGGCTGAAGGCTTAAGGCTGAAGGCGGAAGTTTTTAGGGTTTTTACCTTCGGTCTTCAGCCTTCAGCCTTCGGTCCTCAGTCTGCCTGTTGATTTGCCATCGGAATCTAGTATATATGGGTAGGCTCCCTTGGCTAGAAACAAGTGGCCGCTGATCGAAACCAGGAGAATCCCCATGCCACAGAGCTCCCAGCTTGCCAAAACTTTGAACGCCCTGGTTGATGCCAGTTGTGAAAAATTCAGCGACCGTCCGGCGCTGAGCTTTGCCTTCCAAGATCCCCTGACCTATCACGAATTGCGGGGTAATATCCTTCGCGTCGCCGCCAAACTCACCGCCTGGGGATTTACCAAGGGTGATCGGGTGGCGATACTCGCCGAAAATTCGCCCCAGTGGTGTATGGCCTACCTGGGTGCGGTGCGGATCGGTGTGGTGGTGGTGCCGATCCTGCCGGACTTGCCCGAGTCGGATATCCTGCATATCCTGCCCGATGCCGGGGTGCGACTCCTCTTCACCACCGAAAAGCAGATTGAGAAGATCAACGAACTGGTCGGGGGCAAACTGGAGAAGGTGGTAACCCTGGATGATTTTCGCAGCCCCAGGCAGATCGGCGAAACCATGCCCTTTAGCAAGTTTCTTGCCGCCGACAATGGCAACTCCAAAAAGGAAACTGCGGCCACTGCCCCGGACAGCGAAGATCTGGCCAGTATCATCTACACCTCCGGTACCTCCGGCCACTCCAAGGCGGTAATGCTCAGCCATGGCAACTTCTGCGCCAACGTCCATTCCGCCAGTGGTCTGATCAACATCACCCCCGATTGGACCTTTGTCTCGGTGCTGCCGATTTCGCATGCCTATGAATTTACCGTCGGTTTTCTCCTGCCCCTGCGCCAGGGGGCGCGGGTGGTTTATTGCGACCAGCGCCCCACCCCGACGGTTTTGCAGAAAATCTGCGCGGCGGAGAGGCCGACGTTGATCTGTGTAGTGCCAATGATCATGGAGAAAATCTATAAGAAGCGGGTGCTGCCGGCCATCACCAAGGGCCGGGTATTGCCGCTGCTCTTAAAGTTTCCCCTGCTGCGGCGGCGGATATTGGCCAAAATTGCCGCCAAACTCCTTAAATTTTTCGGCGGCGAATTGCAGCTGCTGGCCATTGGCGGCGCGGCCTTGAACATCGAGGTGGAGAAGTTTCTCCGGGAGTCGGGCTTTCCCTATCTGGTCGGTTACGGCCTTACCGAGTGTTCGCCGTTGTTGGCTGGTGGTCCGACCGGAGATCCGAGCATTGCCGTGGGCTCTTGCGGTAAGCCGATGCCCAAGGTGTCGTTGCGGATCGCCCATCCTGATCCGGTCTCTGGGATTGGTGAAATCCTGGCCCAGGGGCCTAATATCATGCAGGGCTATTTTCATAATCCCGAAGCCACCGCCGCCACCATCGACGCGGAAGGCTGGTTGGCCACCGGTGATCTGGGCCATTTCGACCAACAGAACAATCTTTTCATCACCGGCCGCTCCAAGAGTGTCATTGTCCTGTCGCATGGGGAGAACATCTATCCAGAGGCCATTGAGGAAAAGCTCAACAGCTCCATTTACGTAGCCGAATCGCTGGTAACCGAATGTGGCGATAAATTGGTGGCGACGGTTTTCCCCGATTACGAGTATCTTGACTTGGAGACCGCTGGGCAGAGTGAAACTGATAAGTTGCGCCATATCACGGCGATCCTTCGCGAGATTCAACGCACCGTTAATACCCAGTTGCCGCAGTACGCCCAGATCAGTAGGATTGTCGAGCGTCAGGAGCCTTTTATCAAAACGGCCACCCACAAGATCAAGCGCTACCTGTACAGCGGCGGTGCCTGTGTTGGTTAAGGGAAAGCGGCTACAATTAACGGTTGGTAGCTTTGTGGCCGCCCTATCTTTGGTAATCTTATGACCCAGATCGCCATTAGCGCCATCAGCATGGTTTTGCTGGGCGTTGTCTTGTTGAGCGCGGCCATAGCTGGCGGCCTGCGGCTAAACCGTGACGTCCCGGCGGAGTTACGTGGCCGCTGGCTGATGATGACCCGCTTTATGGTGTTCTTTGACTTGGGCTACCTGGCCTTCGTTTTTTTGATCGCCAGCGGCCTTAACTTCCCCATCGAATTGCTGGTGGGGTTGATCCTCATGGGCGGGGCGATTTTTGTTTTTCTCTTCGTCAAGGTTTCCGAATATACCGTCCTGCGGATGAATTCTATGCAGGATGAGGTTATGGCCGCGAACGCCCAGCTGCGGGAGCGAAACCGCGAATTGGCCGGGGAGATTCGCGAGCGGGAGATGGTCAGCCAGGCGCTGCGCCGCTCCAAAATCCAGTTGGAAAACGTCTTTAATAACTCCATTCCCATCTGCATCACCAATACCCGGCAGGAGATCACCATTGCCAACCCGGTTTACTGGCAGATTTTTGGCCAGCCCGCCGCCGGTGTGGTCCAGAAATGTTATGAATCGCGGCCCGGTTCCACCTGTAAGAGCCAAAAATGTCCATTTAAGCAGATTATGTCCGGAGCCCGGGAGGTGATCTGCGAGTCGCGGAAGAGTAATGCTGACGGCTCAGATACCGTCTTTATGGTCACTGCCCGCCCCTATCTGGACGAGGAAGGCAAGATTGCCGGGATTGTCGAGAGCTTCCAGGATGTTTCTGAGCTGAAGATCATCGAGAGGGCGCTGGCCTGGGAGAAGGAGCGCTTGCTGGTCACTCTGAAAAGCATTGCCGACGGAGTAGTAGCTACCGATGTCCGGGGCCGGGTGGTGCTGATCAATGACACGGCCCAGAATTTGACCGGTTGGTCCCAGCAGTACGCGGCGGGTCGGGAGGTTGCGGAAGTTTTGCATCTGTCCGATGCGGGAGATCGGCGGCTGAGCATCAATCCAGTTGCCCAAATATTGCGCCTGGCAGGGGCGGAAGAGGTGGGGCAGCGGGCGGTGTTGGTGGCCCGTGATGGCTGGGAGCGGCGGGTCAGTTACAGTGTCTCCCCCATTTACGATCGGAAGCACGAGGTGGTTGGAGCTATCCTGGTCTTCCAGGATATCTCCGATAAACTTCGTACCGAGGCGGAGATGGCCCGGGTTCAGAAACTTGAATCAGTGGGGGCTCTGGCTGGTGGTATCGCCCATGATTTCAACAATATCCTGACGGCGGTGATGAATAGTCTGGCTTTAGCCCGGCTGGCGGTGGATAAGAAGGAGCAACTTCTGGTGCGACTCGACGCCACCGAAAAGGCAATTCTCCGGGCTCGTGAGCTTACCGGCCAGCTTTTGACCTTCGCCAAGGGCGGGGCGCCCATGAAAAAGGTCATCTCCATTGCTGAGCTGGTCAGAGATGCCGTGGAGTTCAATCTGCGCGGTTCCAATGTGGCGGCGACCTTCCAGGTCGAGGATTGTCTCTGGGCGGTGGAAGTGGACAGCGCCCAGATGCATCAGGTCTTCGGTAATCTCACCCTTAACGCTGACCAGGCCATGCCGCAAGGCGGCACCCTGGTGGCGGGGTTGAGTAATTGTGAAATTGCCACGGGCGAGGAAGGGGCGGTAAGACCCGGAAATTATGTCAGAATAACCGTTGCTGATACCGGATCAGGGATCGAGGTGGCGCATTTGCCGATGATTTTTGATCCCTATTTTACCACCAAGCCCACCGGTTCCGGTCTAGGTCTGGCTACGGCCCATTCCATTGTCACCCGGCACGGCGGCTTCCTGCTGGTCGATTCCCGGGTGGGGGAAGGGACGGTGTTCACCATCTACCTGCCAGCCCTACAGGGCCAGGCCGTGGGATTGCTGGCTCCCGAGGAAACTGATGAAGATATTCCCGGCAGCGCCAACAGCGGCAGTAGAATTCTGATCATGGATGATGACCCGGAGATCCGGGAGCTGCTGAGCGAATTGCTCCGCCAGGAAGGTTACCGGACGGTGGCCGTCGATGATGGCCGCGGGGCCATCCGAGAATATCGCAATGCCCTGGAACGGGGGGAGAAGTTTGACTGCTTGATCATTGACTTGACCATCCCCGGCGGGATGGGCGGTCGGGAGGCCATGGCCCGGATCAGGGAACTTGACCCGTCGGCCCGGGCCATTGTTTCCAGCGGCTATTCCAATGACCCGGTCTTGGCGGACTTTGCACAATACGGTTTTTCGGGCCGAGTGGCCAAACCCTATCAGATTGAAGAGCTTCTCCGGGTTCTGGAGCGAGTTCTTGGTCGCCATTCCATCTGATGATGACTGAAAATTAGTGGTAAGCAGAATTGAAATGGGTGTGACGCTGGTCGAGCAAAAAAAAACGGGACCGGGCAGCACCTGAAGGCTCTTGTGGTGCTACCCGGTCCAACGGGGAGGGAAGAGATAGAAACCAGGGGGGTAGTTTTTTCTCTCTTGCCCGAAGCATAGCACAACCGCAAAGTTGCTTGTCAACCAAAAAAACCAAAAAATGTTGGTTGCCCCAGATTGTCGGGAATGCGCGTTATTCCTGGTAAACGGGGCAGCTGCTGCCGGGGCGATAGTTGCGCCAGGCCGGGTCGGTGAGATTCTTGTGGCATTCCAGGCAGAGCCCGACCCGGAGGATTCTTTGAAGTTCCTCGCCGTTGAAAGGGCGCAGGTTGTCCCTGGCGCTCTTCTGTAGGGGCTTGCCGTTGATGTCAACATAGGCGTCCAGCGGCGGGGTCGGGCCAGCCGCTGTCTCCAGGCCTTGACTCTGGGAGGTGAAGCGCCATTTGCCCTGCTCGCGCCAGAGGCTGCCTTCGCCGAGACCCACGGTCTTACCGGAGGTGTGACAGTCCTGGCAGGTGCGACTGCGCTTCTGGATGGTGTGTGGGTTTAAGGCGGCCATGGTCAGGGAGTTGAACTGCTTTTCGGGCTTGCCGTCGGCGCCGATCACCGTGACGATGTCCTGGCAGCCGGGGGTGACGATCACCACTTTACTGTCCCATATCGCCAAGGTCGGTTTTTCGTAACGCAGCCAGGAGCGTCCTTCTTCCCACCAACCCGGCGTTTCCTTTAAGGTCAGTTTGTCGAGATGGGTTTCTCGCCGGTCCAGCTTGACGTGGCAGCCGTAACACTGGGGCGCCCAACTGGAATGACAGGACTCGCAGCTGAGCCGCCGGTGGCCGGGATAGTCGCAATCTCCGGGCCGGGGCTGGTGCAGCGGGTGTTTCTTGCCGTCCAGTTTTCCGACCAGAAGGAAATCCTTGCCCTCCTTGACCAGGTTGTTCAGGTGGCGTTGCTTGCGGGTGGTGCCGGGGGTGGCGCTGTGGCAGGTGGCGCAACTGACCTCCAGCTGTTCTTCGTAGTGGGCGTAACGGTTGCCGTCGCCCATGATCTCTTCCCGATTGTGACAGTCGATGCAGGCCATGCCCTGGTGATGGTGGATGTCGTCCTCCAGCTCCAGAACGAAGCGCCCATCGGCCAGTTGTTTGCCGGCCCGCTTGCCGTCCTTTAGCGGCGCCCCGTAACCCTCAGATTCGTAAAGTCCCTGGTAGGAGAGGCCGATGCGACCGCTGCGGTTGTGGCAGCGGATGCAATTTTCGCTGGGGATCTTTTTGATGATCAGCGGGTGAATCTTGGCCGGGTCTTCACCGGCGGGAGCTTTTCCGGGAACGGAATGGCAGGCCGTGCAGCCGCCGCCCTTTTCGTTGTAGCTGGAATATTCCGGGGTCTTTGGCAGATCGTTTTTCTGCTTCCAGAGATGGCAACTGCCGCAGAGTTTGCGGTAGTAGTCCAAGGAGAGGGAATTCTGGCCGGTGGTCATAAGTTCTTCCACCGACAAGTCGCTCTTCTGGTCGGGGGCTTCGCCCCAGTAAAAGCGCATGGTGGCGAGGATGCCCCGGTTGGTGGCCATCAGGGCCTTCTTGAGCTTGGGAACGTCGATGGCATGGCAGCCTTCCAGACCGCAGGTGCGGTCCACCACCCGCAGGTCGCCGGGGTTTTTGACCATGCCGGTGTGGGCCTTGGCTTTGTCGATGGTCAGAGAATTACCCAGGTGGCAGACCGCGCAGCCCAGCACCTTGGCATCGTGGGCGGCGTCAAGACGTTCCTGCTGATGGCAGGAAAGGCACATGTCAATGCGACCGTCGGTGAGCTGGTAGATGTGGTCGGGGTGGGGGGTGAGGTTTTCGCGGATAAAGAGGCCAAATACCACCACCAGTAGCAAAAGCAGGGTGAGGCGGGAGGACATCAACTCCCCTCCCGGTAGCCCTCAGCGTTGGGATAGCGTCGACCGTAGCCGAAGGCCTTGCTGGTAACCTTCAGACCCAGGGGGGCCTGTTTGCGCTTGTATTCATTGGCCTTGATCCGGCGGATGACGTCGTGGACGGTGGCGGCGGCGAAACCCATGGCGATGATCTCCTCGCCGCTCAGGTTGTCCTCCAGCCAGTACTTCAAAATCTGGTCCAGGATCTCGTAGGGTGGCAGGTCGTCCTGATCTTTCTGGTCTGGGGCCAATTCGGCGCTGGGCGCCTTTTTTATGGTGCGCAGGGGGATGATTTCTCCCTTGCGGTTGACGTGACGAGCCAAGGCATAAACCATCATCTTCGGGACATCGGCGATCACTGCCAGGCCGCCGCTCATGTCGCCGTAAAGGGTGCAGTAGCCCACTGCCATCTCCGACTTGTTGCCGGTGGAAAGCAGCATGTCGCCCCGGTAGTTGGAGAGGGCCATCAGGATGTTGCCGCGGATCCGGGCCTGGAGGTTCTGCTCGGTAACCCCCAGATCCTGGTCGCCCAGGATGGGCATCAGGGTTTTCAGCTGGGCCTGGAAGATAAAGGTGATGGGGATGACTTCCAGTTTGATCCCCAAATTCTTGGCGAGATGGCGGGCGTCGTCGATGCTCTCTTGTGAGCTGTAGGGCGAGGGCAGGGCGACACCGGAGACGTTTTCGGCGCCCAGGGCCGCGCAGGCGATGGCGGCGGTCAGGGCCGAGTCGATGCCGCCGGATAAGCCGATTACCACCGTTTTGAAGCCGCATTTGCTGACGTAGTCGCGGGTGCCCATGACCAGGGCCTCGTAAACTGGGGGTATTTCGTCGTCCGGCGGGAAGGGTTGTTCCTGCTCCACTCCCTGTTTGAGGATATTGGTGTCGACGATCATCAGCTTTTCCTTAAAGCCGTCGGCCACCGCCGTGGTCTTGCCGTAGCGGTCCATGGCCAGACTGCGACCGTCGAAGAGTAGTGAGTCCTGCCCGCCCACCTGATTGACGTAAAGAATCGGCAGGCCATATTTGCAGCTGATATTTTTGAAAATCTGGTGCTTGATGGTGGCTTTGCCGATCCGGAAGGGAGAGGCGGCGATGTTGATCAGCAGGTCGGCGCCGCCGGCCGGGCTGGCCAAAAGATTGGCCACGGGGTCAATGGCATAGCGCTGGCGACCGGCGATATCTTTGTCGTTCCAGATATCTTCGCAGATGGTCATCACCAGGTTCAGTCCCTTGTAATAAACGGGAACCCCCGGTGCACCCGGCTCGAAATAGCGGGTTTCGTCGAAGACATCGTAGGAAGGTAGTAGTTGTTTGTGGGCGGTGGCCAGGATGGTTCCGTTTTCGAAAAGCAGGCAGCTATTGTGCAACCGCTTGCCGGTTTTGGCGGTATTTTTGGTGATGGCCCCGACCATTACCCCGATGCCTTGTATTCGCCCAATCAGGGCTTGCAAAGCCCGGTCATGGTCGGTGATGAAGGAGGGGCGTTCCAGTAAATCCTGGGGCGGATAGCCGCTGATGGCCAGCTCCGGGAAGATGGCGAGCTCGCAGCCCTGTTGCCGGGCCTGGTCGGCGGCGCTGGCGATCTTGTCGCAGTTGGCCCGGAAGTTGCCGATATGGGGATTGATCTGGATCAGGGCAATTTTCATTGTCGTAATCTAAAGCAAAGCCGGAAAAAATACAGGATAAAATCAGCCGTGGTTAATTTTTCCTGACTTTTTGTCGTTCTGGGGGCGGGCCATCGGCTGTCGTTTTTACTTGCCGGAAAGTGGGTCTGTTACTAATTTGCTCGAAACGCGGCCGGGGGAGCGCGCTACATTCAGTTTAAATTCTAGCAACCAGACCGGGAGAATCCATGCCAAAATACTTCGTGCTGGACACCAACGTCCTACTGCACAACGCCGATTC
>Ga0334722_10005633_pt1 | contig 12577 bp, 9 predicted proteins | sample C3_bottom_MG_FD_207210 | JGI IMG/M metagenome (GOLD analysis project Ga0334722, IMG submission 207210) | Sediment microbial communities from Yellowstone Lake, YNP, Wyoming, USA - C3_bottom | ecosystem: Environmental > Aquatic > Freshwater > Lake > Sediment | place: USA: Wyoming | collected...
GCGAATATTAATATCACGCAGCAGACCCCGTACACCACCGAGTCCTGGTCCGCTACCACGCCCCCCGTCAGAAGCATCACTTCCGTGTACGTGACCACCGGTATAATGCTTAAAGTCACTCCGATCATCAATCCTGACGGCAGGATACTGATGAAAATAGCTCCCTCCGTAAGCCAGGCGTCGGCCAATACCTCTATCATAGGCGGCGCTCCCGGTATAGACACAAGGGACGCCAATACGAACGTCATCGTGAAGAACGGGGAGACCATAGTCATCGGCGGCCTGATACACGATACCCAGACCGACACTGTTTTCAAGATCCCGCTGCTCGGCGATATCCCGCTCCTGGGCTGGCTGTTCAGGAAAAAGAGCGTTGTCAGAAGCAGGATGGAACTCCTGATATTCGTGACGCCCCGGATCCTGGAAGATTAAGGAAGGTGTCCGGGTGACGGGTGTCGGGTCGTAAAACAGTACGGAATTTCCCTGTTCCGCCGCTCCGCACCTGGCACCTCACGCCTTCTAAAATGCTTGTTCTTATCCTGTTCTCTTTCTTGCTGTTAGCCCCCGCCCTGCAGGGTGTCTGGGACTTCCGTACGCAGTTCGTGTTCGAGGCCGCCGTCTTCCTGACCGGCGGCCTCTGGCTTTTCAGGGAGAGCCTGGCCGGGGGGCTGTCGTGCCGCCTGTTCGAGAAACGGAATATCCCGCTGTGGCTCGCGGCGTTCTTCTCGCTGCTGGCCGCGGCGTTAAGCCCGGTACGCGCGCTGGTTATGCCCGAGTGGTGGACTTTCGCGGCCGGTATCTTTATCCTGACGCTGGCCGGCTGCCTGAAGGCCGGGGAGCGGCGCTGGACCGATATGGCCCTGCGCCTTTCCGCCTGGCTCGTGGCGCTCTTAAGCCTGTACCAGGCGTTCATACTTAAAAGTTCGGATATTTCCGCGTCGCTGACCAATCCTAACGCCCTCGCCCTCTTCACGCTCATGCTCCTGCCGCTGGCCATTGTCTGGAAGGATTTTGTGCTTATGGTCGCGCTCGTCATCACGCTGTTGTGGACGCAGTCCGAGGCGGCTCTGCTGGCCCTGCTGGTCGCGGCCGGGTTTTACGCCAAGGATAATATGAAGGCCGAGGACGTTAAAAAGAACCTGCCGGTGTTCCTGCTGATGGCCGCTATCGCGGCTTTGGCCCTGTCACAGCTGGAGCTCCGCTCTTTTCTCGACCGGTTCGGCTGGTGGCACGCGGCTCTGAGAATGTTCGCCGACCGTCCGGCGCTGGGTTTCGGCCCGGGCGCCTTCGCTTACGTTTACCCGGCCTATCACGGGGCTTACGGTTCCGGCCTCTCGACCATCTATGTCCATAATTATTACCTGGAGTTCCTGGCGGAGAACGGTTTTTTCGCCTTTATATTCTGGGGCTGGGCGGTAGCGGCGCGGGTAAGGGAGACGAGCGGCCTGAAAAAATACGCGCTCATAGCGGCGCTGGCGCATTCCTTTACGGATTTTGGCCTGGCGGTCCCGGCGAACTTCTTCGTCTTCTGCTATCTGCTGACGGGGCCGGCCGGTGACGAGCCTGCGGTCCGCCCGACGGCGCGCTGGCAAGCGGCGGCGGCGGCCGCAATGGGGCTTTTGCTGGCCGCGCATATGTCGGGTGTGTTCTTCAGAAAGACGGCGATAGAAGCCCTGTACTTCTCGGCGATGAAGGCCTATTCGGCCGGAGAGTGCTCCGCGGCGGAGGGCTTCCTCGAGACGGCGCATAAAAGGGAACCTGGTAATCCCGTGATTCCGCAGATATTGGGGCAGATCAGGATGCGCGAGGGATTTGAAAGAAAAGAGATGCCCATGCTTTTCAGGGCCGCTGTCTCCTATGAGCGGGCCCTGGCCTTGAATCCTTATAACGCTGCCGCCTACAGGGACCTGCGAAGTCTTTATCTCGCGGCCGGAGAAGAGAAAATGGCGGCCGACCTCCTGGCCAGGAAGCGGGAGGTGTTCAGATGGGAGCGCTGAAAAGTTATATCGCCTCAACGCTTAAGACCGAACGCCCGGCTTTTATCCCCGCGCTGTTCCTGTGTCTGGCCGCCGCCCCGGGAGGGCTGAGAAGCGCCGGCGCATGGGGGATATTTTCGGCCGCGCTTTTTGTCTATCTCGCTTTTTTTGACAAGGAGTTCTCACTTTCCGGCCTGCGCGCCTGGGGGCTGTTGGGTATCTGGCTCCTGATAGGGCTGGCGTTCTCGCCGGAGCCTCTGAACAGTTTCTGGTATTTTTCCAGATATCTCGCTCTTCTGGCCTTTTTCAGCTCGGTACGGGGAGCCGGGGAAGAAGCTAAAAGCCTGTGGATCGGAGCTGTTTTCCTGCTGGCCGGCGCCTCCTGCCTGACGGTGCTTTGGCGTGCGGCGACGGGTCAGGGAGTGGGCGGAACTTTCGACGTGAGCGGGATGGTCGGGCCTAATATAAATTACAGTACGGCTTTCATGGCGGCGGCTTTTGCCGCCCTTTTCGCGCTCCTTCTCGACCCTCCTCCCGGTAAACGCTGGATAAGGCCCGCTTGTATCCCGGGTCTGGCGCTTTTAGGCTTTACTATCGTCGCGGTCAACTCGAGGGGCGCCTTTCTCGCCGTTCTGGTTTCCGTTCTTTTTATTTTTTTCCTGCGGCGCTCATTTCGGCCGGCGCTTTATTTTGTGCTAGCGGTGCTGCTGGCGCTGGTGTTGCTCCCGGCCGCGCAAATGAACTGGCTGCTGAAAGTTTACGACCCGCGTGCGCTGGGACGGTTCGCCATCTGGGGGAGCGCGTTCGACGCCATAGCGGCGCGTCCCGCCTTTGGCTGGGGGCTCGGCCTTTTTGACCGCGCCTTCGAGCTGTTCAAGTTCTCTTTTCCCGACGGCGTTTCTTATTACGGGCATTCCACTCTTCACGCGCACAGCGAGCCGCTCAACCTGGCCGCCGAGGCCGGGATCCCGGCGGCCCTTCTTTTTGTCTGGGGCTGGGCGGAAGGCGTATTCGGCGGGACGGCGGATGACGCTAAAACGCTCGTTCTCAAGGTTTTCGCGGTCTCTCTTTTCGTGCAGTCCTCGGTGGACGTGATATTCTATTCCGGCGCCCCGCAAGTATTGTTCTTCGGAACTATGGGTATGCTCGCCGCCGGGAACGCCCGGCGGGTTTCCCCGGCGCGCGTAAAGCTCCTGGCGCTGCTGCTGATCTGCTGGTGCTCGGCCTTCGTTCTGCGCTTCTCGTTCGACCGGGCCCGCGCCGGCGCGCTGGACCCGTCCCTTCCCATTCCCGCGAGGGCGGCGTATCTTAAAAAAGCCGCCGCGTTCGCTCCCGGCGACGGGGCGCTGCTTGGAGCCGCCGCCCCGCTCTCGCTGGCCGTGCACGGCAACTACGCCGCCGCGGCCGCCATGGCCGAAAAAGCGATAGACGGGAATCCGAAAGACCCGTTCAAGTATTTTGAGGCCGCCAGGTTTTACGTCGCGAGCGGCGATCCCGAACTTGCCAAAAAGCTCCTTTTCCAGGCGCTGGCGCTGGAGCCGTATTTCCTGAGGGCACGCCTCGCGCTGGCCCTGACGCTGGCCGACGAGGGGGACCTTAGATCCTCGGCGCGGGAATTTAATAAAATAGACCTTATCCTGAGCGGGAAACCGTCCGCCCGGTGGGTATCGGAGTATGACGCGTCCCTTCTCTCTTTCCCGCTCGAAGACTACGGCGGGATCAGAAAAAAAGCGCTGGGCCGGACCGGTCTGAAAACATGGAAGAAAACTCCAACTGGCGGGACTACTGCTTTAAGCCCGAAAACGCGTTAAGCGGCAACGCGGTCCGGCTGCTCAAGAACGGGGATGAGGCTTTCGCCGAGATCCTGAAGGTCCTGCGTTCGGCCAAAGAATATATACTGCTGGAATTCTACTGCTTCGCCGACGACGCGGTCGGCCGCATGTTCAGGGACCTGCTGCTGGAAAAAATAAAACAGGGCGTGTCCGTTCACCTGATCTACGATTCCGTGGGCTCCATCCTGACCGATAAGGATTTTTTCGCGGCCATGGTGGCCGGCGGGATAAAGGTAGGGGAATTCAGGCCGGTGGTGCTCTGGAAGCCTTATTGGAACTGGATCAAACGCGACCACCGCAAGATCGTTTGCGTGGACGGCGAGACCGCGCTGGTCGGCGGCTTCAATATAACCGTATACGACGCCCCGGTGGCGCTGGGCGGCCGCGGCTGGAAGGACGCGGCCGCGCGCGTGGAAGGGCCGGTGGTGGGCGAGGTTGAAAAACTTTACTGGGAATCCTGGGGCGCCAGTACCGCGGCTCCGGGCGCGCCTCCGCTCCTGAAGCCCGGCAAGCCTTATGCCGCCGGCAATATTTACGCTTCGGTCCTCTCGGCGTCCGGCATGCGTAATTTCAGGTCCATCAGGCGGAGTTACAGCTACGCCATTGACCGCGCCAGGCGCTATATCTACATTACGAACGCCTACTTCCTCCCCGACCGGTTCGTTTACCGCCGCCTCATTAAAGCGGTCAAGCGCGGAGTGGACGTGCGCATCATCGGGCCCTATAAGACCGACCATCCTTATATCCGCTGGGCTACCTGGTCCATATACCCGCACATGATAAGGAACGGGATCAAAGTGTACGAATGGCAGGGCGAGATACTGCATTCCAAGACGGCGGTCATAGACGGGACCTGGACCTCGATAGGCAGCCACAACCTCGACCACCGCAGTCTGCACTATAATCTGGAAATAAATATAAACATTCACGACCAGCAATTCGGCCGCGAGATGGCCCGGATCTTCAAGGAAGACCTCAAGGGTTCCAGACTGGTGACGCTGGCCGAAACGAAAGACCGGACGCTTCTGTCGAAAGCCTCCAGCAAGCTGCTGTATTTTTTCAGGTCATTGCTTTAGGAAGGCGGCAGGGGCTCTGCCGGAGCTGTCAGCTTCGCCCGGCGCCGCTGCGTTTGACGCCGGTTTTATAATATGAAAAACGTCGTTTTCGCGCTGCTTCTGTTTCCCGTCGTTTTTGGGCCCGCTTTCCCGGAAGCCGGAGCCGCGAACTATGAAGTGCCGCCCGCTTCCGTGGACGCCGAGGAACTGCGTGCCGTCAGGGACAGGCTCCTCACCGGTCTTTTTTTCAGGGGGGAACTGGCGGACGCGCTGATCGAAGCCGGCCTTCACGGCCGGCTTGTAAAGTTGAGCGGCCGGGAAACACGCTCCGAGGTCAGGCTGGCTCTTCTCGACTGGATAAAGAAAAATCCCGATGAGGCCGCCAGACTCTACTTCCAGCTTAAAAAGGGACAGCCCGCCGCCGGCGGTCCGCAGGAAGCTATCGACTATAAGACTTACGCCTGGAAGGTAAACCCCGATTTTCTGGAGCTTGTGGAAGGCTTGAGCAGGACCTCTAAAGATCCCGCCGTGAGCGGCGAGGAGATGAACCTTATCGCGCAGCGGCTTTTCGGCGGTATCCAGGCTCCTCCCGAGGCTTACGCGCCATGGCTTCCGGGCGGGGGAGGGGCGGGAGCCGCCGGCGGAAAGGGCGGCGCGGGTATTAAATACGCCGATTATAAGCTGAATGCCGCGCGGGTGGAGGACGAGAGCCGGGTTCTGGGCGGCTGGTTCGAAAGCGTGCGCGGCGCGCTGGAAGCCGAGCGGGCCGATCCGGCTAAAAATAAGAGCGCGGACCTGGGCCGGTCGCATCGCCTTTTTGAAGAGACGTTCTCGCTTTACAAGGATTTTGTGGTGGCGCTGTCGGGCTTGAAAGGCCGGACCAGGGTTACTGAAAAGGAAGCCGGGAACCTGGAAGACTTTCGGCGCTCCCTCAGGAAGAATCTCGGAGAGCTTGAGGCCTTGTACGCCATGCGAAGGATAAACAGGCGCGCGGGCGTTCTGCCGGCGGGCGCCCCGGGGGCCATGGCCCTGAAAGACGACGCGCGCCGCATAGAGGACGCGTTTCTGGCTTTCCTGGCCGACCTGGAGAAAGATCCGGAAAGTTTCAAGTCCGCCGGCCGCCGGCTGTACGAGCTGAACAAGGCTTCCGATTTCTGGCTGCTCAGGTTTTCCGCCCATGGGCGACTTTCGGACCTGAAGACCAGGCTGGAGGGCCGGGGTTTTTCCTGCGTGTTCGATAAACTTGTTTTCGGCTATTTGTCCCGCTTTCACCCTTCGGCCGATTATGTGCGGCTGGCCGCCGCGCAGGCGGAGAGCGCGAAGGCCATAGGCGTCTCGCTTGAGGGCGTGGCCTCCGGAGATTACGGGGCCGCCGCGTCTTTTTCGGACGGCGATAAAAAGCCGCTGATGGTAAAGATCTCCGAGGCCGAAGCCGAAGCCGGGCGGCTTGAGCGCTATTCCAGGTTCAACCGGCGCCTGCAATTTTTATTCTGGGACGTATTCATGAACCCGTTCGGCCTGGAGCCTGGGCCGAGGGCGATCAGCGCCGACAATAAGCTCCTGTTTTAGCCGTCCGAATACGGCGCGGGCACAGCTTCAATGAAAAAAGAAAAAAACCTTATTATCGCCTCGTTCGGCCTGGAGTCTAAGCATATAACCCTTGAGACGCTGGCCGCTCTGAAGAAATGCGACGCCGTATTCTCGGACTGCATGGACGGCGTGGGAGGGGCGGGGGAATTCATCCGCAAGGGCTGCGCCAAATTCCATTATCTGAGCGGGGTGTCGCAGCCGAGGATAGCCGCGAAGCTGGAACGGGCCTTCCTTACCGCCGATACCGTCGGTTTCCTGACCTACGGGAATCCTTTTTTTATAAATCTGACCGCCTCACTGGTGAAGGACGTTATGACCGCCGCCGGAATAAAGGTCAGCGTCCTGCCGGCGGTCTCCTCTTTCGATTCCATAGTCAACCTGTTGGACTTGAACAAGTTCTCGCTGAGCGGACTGAGGCTGCTGGGGTCGGTCGAGTCCATAAAGGACCCGGGGTTCATCCCGGAAATGGACACTCTGATATTCCTCCCCGGCTATCTGAACATGAAAGGGAACGGGAAGTTCAAAGATAATTTCCTGAGACGCCTGCGCGCGGCCTACCCCGGGGAGCATACGGTCCTGGTGATAAACCGTCCCTGCATGGACGCCGCCGGCGGGCTAGTAAAGACCACGGTCTCCGGGCTCGCGGATGTTTTCGACGGGGTGGACAAGACCGCCACCATATTCCTGCCGGCTAAGGCCGAGAACGCCAGGTATTCGGGGCCGGCCGCGCAATGGGAGGATGCCGCTTCGCGGCCCGGAAAACCGCCGAAAAAAGAAAAAACGCTTATCCTGGCCTCTTACGGCCTCAAGCCCGGCCAGGTCACGCTTGAAACTCTGGCGGCGCTGAAAAAATGCGGCGCCGTTTTCTCGCACAGCCTGGACGGCGGGAAGGACGATTTTATAGCGCGGTCCTGCGCCGGGTTCGAATCCCTGCGGGGGCTTGCCGGGGCCGGGATAGCCGCGAAACTGAAGGCCGCGTTCCATAGCCACGACACCGTCGGCTTCGTCACTTATGGCAACCCGTTCTTTCTTAACGCCACGACGGACCTTATAGCCGCCGGGATGGCCGCGGAAAAGGTGAGGGTCCGCGTCCTGCCGGCGGTTTCTTCTTTTGATTCCATAGTGGATCTGCTGGACCTTAACAAGTTCTCGCTGAACGGGCTGAGGCTGGTGGATACGGCGGCCTGTATGGATAATATGGGCTTTACTCCGGAGATGGACACGCTGTTCTTCGTCGCGGGGGACCTGAACCTGAAAGGGAACGCCAAGTACCGCGCGGCCTTCCTTAAGGGGCTGGCGGCGGCTTATCCCGGCGCGCACCCGGTCAGCGTTATAAACTGCCCGTCCATAGAGAACGCTTCGGGGCGGCTTATAAGGACCACGGTCGCCGGACTCGGCCGGGTGTTCGGTAAAGTGGACAAAGCGACCACCATCCTGGTGGCCGGGATATAATAATTATCGCAACGGTATTTTTCTCCGCCGCCTAGGCGCGGCGATCGGGTTTGAGAAGTTCAAGTATCCTGAGATCGCTGGGGTAGCTCAGATAGCCTTCCGCTTCGGCGAGCGAACACCATTTAACGCCGAATATTTCTCCGGGCGTTTTCACCACGCCGTCTCCGCCCCGCCGCCGCATCGTGTACCAGAGCACGTCCTTGTCCACCGGCCTGCCGTTCCTGACGAAGGAATATTCGGCTTTGCAGAGTTCACCGGTGATCTCGCAGTCAAAGCCGGTCTCTTCCGCCACCTCGCGCAAGGCGGCGTCCCGCGGCGTTTCTCCGGGTTCGAGATGTCCTTTGGGGAAAGTCCAGACCCTGGCGCCCGCCAGGTTCTCCATCAGTATCAGGAGCAGCCGGCCGTCTTCAAGGATAACGCCGCCGGCGGAATGTTCGATGTCTTTTTCAGTTCCAGGCATTGGCCGGTTCCTCATCAGGGGATATTTTTCGCGGCTCTTCAGATCTGCTGCAGCGGCGCGTATTTCAGCATGAAGGTCTGCCTGACGCCGCTGTCGAAAACGACGGTAACCTTGGCGAGCTCGCCCGACCCTATCTGGTCCACCACCCGTCCGGGACCATAAATGGGATGGGCTACCCTGCGCCCCTTGCCTATCCGGGGTATAGATGAAGGAGGAACGGGAGCTTCCTGCTCCTGACCCGTCTCTCCCGAAGCGGACCGCCGCTGGATCTCCCTGGCGGCCACCTTGCTTTCAAAGATGAACCTGGAGGCCATGCAGGGGTAAGTGGTGCCGAAGATCCTCCTGGTGTTGGCCCAGGTCAGGAAAAGCCTGTCCTTGGCGCGGGTCATGCCGACGTAGGCCAGCCGGCGCTCCTCTTCCATGTGCTCGTCCGAAGAGTTGGCCGAGTTGATGGGAAAAAGCCCGTCTTCCAGCCCGGTGAGGAAGGCCACCGGGAATTCCAGGCCCTTTGCGAGATGAACGGTCATCAGCGTCACGGCGTGGGTGTCCGTATTGAGGGCGTCCACCTGCGAGGCCAGCGCCACTTCCTCCAGGTACTTATAAAGGTTGGGCGTGCCGCCCTCTTTCAGGACCTTGTCCTCGAATTCCTTTACCGCGTTTACGAGTTCCTGCAGATTGCCCAGGCGGTCGTTCGTTCCTTCTTTATCCTTTTCCATTTCGTCTTCGATGGACTTCCAGTAGCCGGACCTGTTCAGGATCTTCTCGAGCATTAAAGTGGGGGTGTTGGTGAACATGTCGGATTTCACGTCGTCCAGCATGGCGATGAATTCACGGATGCCGCGCCGCGCCGCGGGGGTAAGGCCGGGCACCTGCTCCTCTTTGAGCATGGAGTCGTAGATCCCGGCGTCGTTCTCGCGGGCGTAAAGCAGCAGTTTTTCGAGCGCGGTCTTGCCGATGCCGCGCGCGGGGGTGTTTATAATGCGCAGAAGGCTCACGGTGTCGGCCGGGTTGACCAGGACCTTAAGGTAGCTCAAGGTGTCTTTTATTTCCTTGCGGTCGTAGAACCTGACCGAGCCGATGAGCCGGTAGGGGATGCGCGCCGCCCGGAAAGTTTCTTCGAAGGAGCGGCTCTGCGCGTTGGTGCGGTAAAAAACGGCGATATCGTTGTAGCCGAAGTCGCCGGGAGCGGTCAGCCGCTTCACCTTCTCCATGATCCCCTTGGCTTCTTCCATTTCGTTGGCGAATTCCAGCAGTTGCACGGCCTCCCCGTCCGGTTTTTCGGTCCAGAGGTCCTTGGGTTTGCGGCCCTTGTTGTGCCTGATCACTGCGTTGGAGGCCTGCAGGATCCGGGAGGTGGAGCGGTAATTCTGCTCCAGGACTATGGTCTTGGCGTCGGTAAAATCCTTTTCGAATTCCAGGATATTGCGTATGTCCGCGCCGCGCCAGCCGTACACGCTCTGGTCCGGGTCTCCGACGACGCAGAGGTTGCGCTTTTTCGCGGAGAGCGTTTTGACCAGCACGTATTGCGCGTGATTGGTGTCCTGGTACTCGTCCACCAGGACGTACTGGAAGTATTCCTGGAAGTATTCCCGGACCTCGTCGCTTTCCTTTAAAAGTTCGGCGGTCCTTAATATTAGGTCGCCGAAGTCCAGGGCGCCCGCCTCGTTGAGTTTTTTCTGGTAGCGCAGGTATATCTGGGCGGTCTTCAGGCGGTTCTCGTCGCCCGCGGCCTGCGCGTTTATAAGATAAGAGCCGGCGTCGAGCAGGTCGTCCTTGGCCCGCGAGATGAGGGAAACGTAGAGCCCGGCCTTGGTCTTTTCGCTTTCCAGACCCAGTTCCTCCAGCGAGAGCTGGATCAGTTTCTTCTGGTCGTCCTCGTCGTAGATCGCGAAATGCGGCTTTATATTGATGTGACGGCCGTACTGGCGCAGGACCCTGGCGCCGAAAGAGTGGAAGGTGTGCGTCCACATGCCGCCGGAGTGGAGCGAAGCGACACTGGGCCCGTAGGGGACAAGTTTGGCGATCCGGTGCTGCATCTCCTGTGCGGCCTTGTTCGTGAAAGTGATGGCGAGTATGCGCGTCGGCGAGACGCCGGAAGCTATCAGGAGCGCTATCTTGGAGGTCAGGGTCTTGGTCTTGCCGGTGCCCGCTCCGGCCAGTATCAGGACCGGTCCGCCGAAATACCGGACGGCCTCAAGCTGTTTGGGGTTAAGGCCCAATTTGGGCAGGATGTCCGGGTTTAACTGAATGTCCAGGGCGGTCATGAGGATCCAAAAAAGTCAGCGATCAGATCTTGGAAAAGCGGCTTATACGTTAAACCTGAAGTTGCAGACGTCTCCGTCCCGCATGACGTATTCCTTGCCTTCCGAGTGGATCAGCCCTTTTTCCTTAAGGACCTTTTCCTCGCGGTGCTTCTCAATGTCGGCTACGGAATACACTTCGGCGCGAATGAAGCCGCGCTCGATGTCGGAATGGATCTTGCCGGCGGCCTGGGGGGCCTTGGTGCCGGCGGGGATGGTCCAGGAACGGACCTCATCCTCGGAGCCGGCGGTAAAGAAAGAGACCAGTTTCAACAGTTCGGTGGAGGAGCGGATGATCTTTTCAAGACCCGTATAGGTTTCGCCCAGGTCCTGCAGGAAGACCGCCCTTTCTTCGTCGGCGAGTTCAATGAGCTCGGCTTCTATTTTGGCGGAGATCTGTACGAAGCCCGCGCCGCGGCCTTCCGCAAAAGTCTTGAACTTATTTACCACGGCCACATCCGGCGTCTCGGCCGTGTTGGCCACGTAAAGGACGGGTTTGTTCGTCAGGAGATTGAAATCCCTCAGCTCTTCCTTCGTGTAACCGGCGACCGAGGCTGGTTTTCCGGCCGTCAGCAGGTCGTGGAGCTTCTGGAGTTTTTCCATCTTCTCTTTGGCTTCCTTATTGCCGCTCCTGACCATGCCTGTGTTCTTGTCTATCATCTTGTCCACGGTTTCCAGGTCCGCAAGCATCAGTTCGGTCTCGATGACCTCCACGTCCCTGACCGGGTCTATCTCGCCCAGAACGTGCACCACGTCGGGGTCGGCGAAACAGCGGACGACCTGTACGAGCGCGTCCACCTCGCGGATATTGGCCAAAAATTTATTGCCGAGCCCTTCGCCCTTGGAAGCGCCCTTTACCAGGCCGGCTATGTCCACGAACTTTATGTATGAGGGTGTTTTCTTCGGCGGCTTGAAGATGTCGAACAGTGTGTCCAGCCGTTTGTCGGGAATGGAGACCACGCCTACGTTCGGTTCTATGGTGGTGAAAGGATAATTCGACGAGGCCGCATGGGCCTTGGTCAAAGCGTTGAAGAGCGTGGATTTTCCCACGTTGGGGAGGCCTACAATTCCTATTTCCATTACATGATTATATCATTTATCCCCGGGGGCCCATATTGGCGGAGAATTACTATAATATCGGCATGGAGCAGGCGCAAGAGATCCCCGACAACATAAAATGCCCGTATTGCGGCGCGGCCAACTCGACGGAGAGCCAACTCTGCGGAGTCTGCGCAAAGAACCTGCGTATACCGGACGGGGTGCGGGCTGAGGCCAGGGCCCGGAAGATGCTGGGCGGAGGCGTGAATGCCGGCATGGCCGAAAAAGCGCCGGCAGCCGGCAAGCCCGCCCGCCTATGGGCGCGGATCGTTATTATAGCCGTCCTCTTCTGGCATTACCTGCAATGGTTCAGGCAGGAAAACTATTTTTCACCGCTGGATCATGTAAACCTGGCTTTCCACGAGGCCGGGCATATCTTTCTGGTTTTTTTCCCGCAGTTTATTGTTGTCCTCGGGGGCACACTGTTTCAACTGGCCCTGCCGGCGGCTTGTCTGGTCCACCTGTGGCGCCGCGGCGCGAACCTGGGCTGGCAGCTGTGCCTGTTCTGGCTGGGCGAAAACCTGCTGAATATAAGCAATTACGCCGGCGACGCCATCAAGCAGGAACTGCCCCTTGTCGGCGGCGGCGGGCACGACTGGACCTATTTACTTACCGAGACCGGGCTCATCGGCCACACCGTCGGCGTTGAAAAGACCATCTTTTTTGCCGGCTCGGTAGTGATCTTCTGGAGTTTCTTCCTTATCGCCCGCGACGCCCTCCGCCGCGAAAGCATGGAGTTGGGGAGCGATAAGCTGTAGATCGAGGAACCGGCAAGTGCGGTGTTGTACGGGGGCGGATAGTTTGAGCGGGACAA
>Ga0334722_10005635_pt1 | contig 12576 bp, 9 predicted proteins | sample C3_bottom_MG_FD_207210 | JGI IMG/M metagenome (GOLD analysis project Ga0334722, IMG submission 207210) | Sediment microbial communities from Yellowstone Lake, YNP, Wyoming, USA - C3_bottom | ecosystem: Environmental > Aquatic > Freshwater > Lake > Sediment | place: USA: Wyoming | collected...
GCTTCATCCTCCTTGCGCTTGGTGATATCGCAAACCAAGGCAAGGATGGTGCCGCTCTCGTCTTCCGGGATGGAGAGAAAATTAAGCAACAACCGCTTTTCGCCAAAAAAAATCGCCTCATCTTCCCCAGCGCATAGGGGTTGCTGCGGGTTTACCGCCTCGACAAGCAGGCGCACTTTGGAGGCATAGGGTTCCTGGAAAAGGCTGGAAAAAAAATTCGCCCCCAAAAGTTTCTCTTCGGGTTGGCCGAACAAGGCGATGGCGCGGGCATTCACATAGATGATCTTCTGGGCGCGGGTAAAATGCACCACCCCTTCGGACATGTGATCAAGGACCAGCTCAAGATGCCTTTGCGAGCGCAACAGCTCTTTGGTGACTTCACGCTGATAGATACCATCAAGCCCAAAAATCCGTGGCTCCCACTCGCGCGTTCCCCGCTTGTACGATTCGGCGATAAGCTCTTGGACATGGAGAAAGATATTTTTGACTGAACCCTTGGCAATGCAGGCATCGGCACCACAAGAAAGAAAATCGATTTCGCCTTCGCTGGCAATGGCGGAAAGGATTACGATAAACACCTCGCGCAGCTGGGGCATGCTGCGGACAATGCGGCACAGCTTATCCCCGCTGATATTGGGCATGACCAGGTCGACAAACATGATATCCGGGACAAACCCCTCAAGGACATCAAGGGCGGAAAGGCCGTCCTGGGCGACGCGCACCACATGCCCATCCTTTTCCAGGAAGCTGGACATAAGCTCAAGGATAAGCGGTTGGTTGTCCACCAACAGAATCTTTTTGGGCATGGGTGCTTCCCTCTCTGTGACAAATGCGGGAGGATGGTCTTCCCTTTCTGAAAAAAGAAGAGGCTGAAGCTTATTGTATCACGGATTCAAATTTTCTTGCCATGTGGCCTGTAAACTGATGCAACCTATCACGCAACAAACAAGAAATACAATACCTGAAAAATACGGGGCAAGCGCATGGGACCCAAGGGACACAACGCCAAACAGATCACTGCTCCCCGGAGGCAGCAGACGCCGTCCCGCTCCGCTCACTGATCCCCCGGCGGATTATCTCCTTGTTGTAAGCGGCGATGGCCTCACGGCGCTTGAGCATCCCCACCACCCAGCGGTCGTCCGCCGCCTCAACCACCGGAATCTCTTCTAACCCTTTGGCATCGAACAGGGCCATGGCGGTGTGCAGGTTGTCTTCGGGAGTGAGCACCACAACCTTGCGGGTGCAGATGTTGCCAACCCGGGCAGAAAGCCGCAGCTCCTCGTCGTGGAGAATGCTTTTTACGTCCTGTAGGGAAACAACCCCGGTCATCCTGCCGCTTTCATCCACCACGGGAAAATAAAAACTGTCCCTGGCCATGCTGAAGATGGTCAGCAGTTGGTCCACGTTGGCCTGTTCGCTGATAAAATCCACATCTTTGCTGATTACCCTGCCGACCTTGATGGACTTCATCACCGAGACTTCTCGACCCTCGTGGAGATCAATGCCTTCCCGGCTGAAATCCACGGTGTCGATGGAATCCGGATTTAAGCGGGCGGCCACCACGGTGCCGATGATGCTCGCCAGCATGATGGGGATGATGATGAGATAATTGCCGGTCATTTCAAAGAGTAAAAAAATGGCGGTGAGGGGCGCATGGGTGGCTGCGGCAAGAAAGGCGCCGATGCCCACCGCGGCATAAGCGCCGGGATTGGCGGTATGCTGGGGCAACAGTCCATGGGCCACGGAGCCGAATGCCCCGCCGGTCACGGCCCCGATGAAAAGCGCCGGGGCAAACACCCCGCCCGCGCCGCCGGAGCCTAAGGTAAGGGCGGTGGCCGCGATCTTGCAGAAAATCAGCGCTCCCATTACCCAAAGCATGCCGTGGCCGGCCAGCACCTCTTCCATATACTGGTACCCGTCTCCCATGATCTGGGGAAAACCAATGGCCAGGAGGCCAAGGGCCAGGGCGCCCAACAAAGGCTTAAGCTGCGGATGCAGGCCGAGGGCGGCAAAGCGATCGCGGATCGTATAAAATACATGGATATGCAATACCGCCACCAGCCCCATGACCACCCCCATCAAGGAATAGAGCGGGATTTCAACCAGGGAGCTGACCATCTCGTAGGCCGGAATGGGAAAGGCGGGGGAACCACCATAGTAGCCGCGGGAGACAACGGTGGCCATGGCCGAGGAGACCACCAGCGCGGCGAAGGAGCCGATTTCGTAGGTGCCCAGCAGAACGATCTCGGCGGCAAAAAAGACCCCGGCAATGGGGGCGTTGAACATGGCCGCCACCCCGCCGGCACTTCCGGCAGCGATGAAAATCTTCATTCGGCTGCCGGAAACCCGGAAGAACTGCCCGAACTGCGAGCCCACGGCTCCGCCCACCTGGGCAATGGGCCCCTCAACCCCGGCGGAGCCGCCGGTGCCGATGGTCAGGGCGCAGGAAATAACCTTGAGAAAGATGGTGCGAAACCGGATAATCCCGCCTTCCAAATTGACTTGGCGCAGGAATTTAGGGAAGCCGTAGCCGTTGATCTCGCCGGGAAAAAGCAGGGACAGAGGGATAAGCAAGACCATGCCGCACAGGGGAATCAGGGGCAGAAGCAGGAGATGCAGCCCACCCTGGGCCAAACCGAGAAAGGCAGAGCCGCCGATAAAAACATAATTATGAACCAAGGCGACAATGGTGCGAAAGAGGATATTCGCCGCCCCGGCCATCAGGCCGATACAGGCGGCAATGGCGATCACTCTAAAACTCTCGCCCGGCAGGATTCTTCTGATCTTAGTCTTCATGTCTTTACCGGGGTCTCACACCCCAAGATTCTTGCCTGGCGCAGAAAATACGCATCGGTCATCCCGGCGATAAAATCACGGGCCATCTCCGCAGGTTGCTGGCCCGCGACATATTCCCTGCCTTGTTCCTGCACAAAATTTGCGTACATTTCCGCCTGGACCTGCTGCCTGGAAAACTGATCAAGACAGGCGGCGAACAGAACCCGGTAACAATCGGTAATCTTGGCAAGCCCCTTTTTGATGGCAGGGTTCAGATATATCCGCTCATAGTTGAAACCCTTCAGCTCCTTAAGCCCCTCGGAAACCTCCTCGCTGAAAGCGATGGCCCCCTCTTCAAGGCCACCTGCGATCAGATCGGTCACCAGACGGTAGACGATACTGCCGTTGGTCCGGCCAAAAATCTCCTGGCAGCGAGCAGGGATCTCATCCCGACTGATAAGCTTCAGCTCAATGGCATCCTCGATATCCCGGCCGACATAGGCAATGGTGTCCGCGAAACGGACCACGCAGCCCTCCAAGGTCATGGGGATCAATTCCTGACGCCGGTCAAGACCCTTGGCCACCGCCTCACGGTCAAAATCGACAAAGGTCTTGCCGGGCTGGGGTGCAAGTCTGCGGTTATGGATCTCCCCGTCGTGGCACATGATACCGTCCAGGGTTTGCAAGGTCAGATTCCAACCCCTTCCCTGTCGTTCGATGCCTTCAAGAAACCGAACACTTTGCAGGTTATGCTGGAACGACGGTAGCCCATGCCCGCGACAGAGTGCGTCCAAAACCTTCTCCCCGTCATGACCAAAGGGCGGATGCCCAATATCATGGCCCAGGGCGATAGCCTCGATGAGATCCTCGTTCAGCCGCAGATAGCGGCCAATGGTCCGGGCAATCTTTGCCACCAACTGCACATGCAAAACCCGGTGGGTGATGTGGTCGTTCTCGACCATGTAAAACACCTGGGTTTTGTCGATGTAGCGCGTATAGGCCCGCGAATGCAAAACCCGATCACCATCTACGGCAAAAGACTGCCGGTGGTCCTCGTCATCCCCCTCCTCCGGGTGCCGCCGAACACCCTCACGGCTCAGATTGGCAAGCGGCGACAAACGCTGGGCCTCCAGGGCATCCAGCTGGTCTTTCAAAGCAAGTAAACCGGGGTTGGTGAAATGGCGCATGGCGGTCTGGTCCAATGGTGTCGTGGATGAAGAGATACTAAAGTATATCCCAACAAGCCCATCCGTACAATGCCCTGTCGTATTTAGGAGCCGTTGCCGAATAGCCATTGCAGTTCCAGTGACCATCGCCATTCACAGCAGTGTGAGTAACGCTTCTTCGCTACGGCTCCTTATGCCATTTATTTTAGCCCTGCTATTCCTGCTATTTTACTGCGACGGCTTCTGCAAGAATCGATCTGCCAGTTCCCAGCGTATCATTTTCCCCGTGCGATTTTCAAATAATTAGGTAACAATACCTAGAATGTGTACTCCGTTGCTTTGCACATAAAGCTCCCCCTCCCTCGAAGGAAGGGGACTGGGGGGAGTGGATGAACGTGCCGACACCACAAATCATCCAACTTCCCCCTCACCCTAACCCTCCCCCGCGCGGGGGGAGGGAACTTTTTGGTAAGGATGCCAGGTGCCTCTCTCCCGCCCGATAACCATTGTCACCCATCCCCACTGTCTTGCCCACGACACCGGCGGCGGTGAGCATCCGGAAACGCCAGGCCGCCTCACCGCGTTGCTGGCAAGGTTGCAGGCCTCACCGCTCAGGGATCGGCTCACCATGGTTGAGCCCCGCAAGGCGGAACGGCGCTGGCTGACAACCTTTCATGACGAGCATTATCTTTTTCGCCTGGAAGAATGTGCCCTTTCAGGGAAGACCCATCTCGACCACCCCGACAACCAGCTCTGCTTTGATTCCTACGAGGCAGCCCTGCTCTCGGCGGGCGCGGGGCTCACCGGCATCGACCTGCTGGAAGGCGAAGAAAATCTGGTGTTCTGCGCGGTGCGGCCGCCTGGGCACCACGCCGAAAGCAACCTGGCCCTGGGGTTTTGTTTTTTAAACAACTGCGTGCTGGCCGCCCGGTACTGGCAGCAACAATATGGCCGCCGGAAGATTCTGGTCATCGATTTTGACGCCCATCACGGCAACGGCATCCAGAGCGCCTTTGAGGAAGACCCGGAAGTTTTTTACCTCAGCCTGCATGAGCATCCCACCTTCAGCTTCCCCGGCAGCGGCTATGCGGAAGAAACCGGCACCGGCCCAGGGCGTGGAGCCACCCTGAATATCCCCTTACCCCCCGGAGCGGACGACCAGATGGTGCTCAACGCCTGGAGCAAAAGGGTTGAGCCGGCCCTTGCCGCCTTTGCCCCGGAACGGATCATCGTCGCCGCAGGCTTTGACGCACACCGCGACGACGACATGTCCGGGCTTGCCTATTCCACGGAGATCTACGGCAAGTTTGGCGAATACCTGGCTGGTTGGGCGGACCAATTCTGCCAGGGCAAGCTATTGTCCATTCTCGAAGGCGGCTACCATCTGGAAAGCCTGGCCGACAGCGCGGCCACCTATCTCACTGCCTTAAGCAACCATAATAACATAACGAAAAGCCGTCACCCCGGCGAAAGCCGGGGTCCAGAAGAGTTGCCAGGTGCCAAAGACACTGGATCGGAGTCTCAGCAGGGCCTCGCTTACCTCCGGCCTACGCCGGAATGACGGAAAACCAGTACAGAGGAAAAACCATGTTTATCACCCAGCACATGACCAGAACCCCGGTAACCGTTTCCCCGGAAACCCTCCTCCCCGCCGTGCGGGATATCCTCCAAGGCAGGAAATTCCGCCACCTGCCGGTGGTGGACGGGGAAAATCACCTGGTCGGCATTGTCACCGACCGGGATCTGCGCTCGGCTTCACCCTCCTCGGTGCTCTCCGAAGAGCGGATCAAGGCCTGCCATGCGGATTTCGACCAGACCCCGGTCAGCGCCATCATGAGCCGCGCTTTTTTTACCTTAAACCCCATGTCCACCCTGGACGACGCCCTGATCCTTTTGGACCGGGAAAAAATCGGGGCCCTGCCCGTGGTGGATGAAGAGCAACGGGTCATCGGCATGTTTTCCATGCGCGATCTCATGGCTGCCTACCGCCGACTTTTCGGTCTTGGCGAACGTGGGAGCGCCATGATCGTGGTGGAGCATGACGGCAAGCGCAAGCCACTTTCCCGCATCGCCAAGGTGCTCGAAGAACACAACATCCGCTTCACCCGCCTCATCCGCACCGAAGCAGAAGAGACCATGCCGGAGCGCATCTATCTGCGGGTCAACACCTACAATATCAGCGCCGTACACCAGGCCCTCAAGGAGGCAGGCTTTGCCCTGGTTCTGCCGGAACTTCCCGAATTTTTTGGGTAGCAGACCTTCACTCCCGTATAGGAAAACACCATGCTCACACCGCTTTTTTTTCCGGAATCCATCGCCGTGCTCGGCGCTTCCCGCACTCCGGGCAAGGTCGGCCACGATATTGTCGCCAACCTATTGGCCAGCGGCTATGCCGGACGGATCATCCCGGTGAATCCAGCGGCCCCCGAGGTGCTGGGCCTAACCTGTCTGACCGAGATCAAAAAGACGAAAGAAAAAATCGATCTTTGCATCATCGCGCTTCCCAGCGGTCTGGTTCTGGAAGCGGTGCGGGATTGTCTGGAGGCCCAGGCCGGGGCCATCACCGTAATCAGCTCCGGCTTCAAGGAAACGGGGAAGGAAGGCGCAGAAATCGAACACCGGATCGCCGAGCTCTGCCAAAGCCACAAAGTACCTCTGCTTGGCCCCAACTGCCTGGGGCTCATCAACACCGAAAACAAAATGAACGCCTCCTTTGCCAGCCACATGCCGCAACCGGGCTGCATCTCGGTGATCTCCCAGTCCGGGGCCATCTGCACCGCCCTGCTGGACCTGGCTGCGGCCCGCCACACCGGCATCGCCAAAATGATCAGCATGGGCAACAAGGCGGATCTCAACGAAGGCGATCTGTTGGTTGCCCTGGCTGCCGACCCGCAGACCAAGGTGATTGTCGCCTACCTGGAAGACATTGCCTGCGGGGACGAGTTTGTTAAGGCCGCCACCGAGGCCTCGAGCAAAAAACCGGTGATCATCCTCAAAGCCGGCACCACCGTGGCCGGGCAGAAGGCAGCCTCCTCCCACACCGGGGTGCTGGCCGGAGCGGAGATCGCCTACGGCGCAGCCTTCATGCGCTCCGGCGTCATCCGGGCCGACAACTTCGAGGCCCTGGCCGATTATGCCGCCCTCTTTTCCATGCAGCCCCTGCCCAAAGGCAAGCGGGTGCTGATCATCACCAACGCCGGCGGGCCTGGGACCATGGCCGCAGACGCCGTGGAAAAATCCGGGATGATTGTGGCCACCCTGGACCGCAACACCGCCTCGGCCCTGCGCCAAAAACTCCCCAGTGCGGCCAGCATCGGCAATCCCATCGACGTGCTGGGCGACGCCGAACCGGCCCGCTATGTGGCCGCCCTGGAAGCGGCCCAGGAAGACGAGGCCGTGGACGCGGTGGTCATCATCCTCACCCCCCAGGCCATGACCAGGCCGGCAGAAACCGCCCGGGCCATTGCCGCCTGCAACAAAGGGGAAAAGCCTGTGGTGGTCGCCTTCATGGGCGGGGCCGATGTCATGCCGGGCCGGGATGAGCTGGTGGCCGCGGGTCTGCCCGATTACCCTTCCCCGGAGCGGGCTGTGGCCGCGCTCAAGGCCCTGGTGGAATACGCGGCCTGGCGCAAACGCCCGCCCCGGATGGTCGCCCGCTTCCCCGTGAACCGCCGCAGGGTGGAACGCATCATCACCAGGCGGTTGCGGACCAACCGGTTGCAGATCGGCGAGGTCAAGGCAAAGAGCATCCTCCAGGCCTACGGCTTCCAGATTCCCCAGGGCTATCTGGCCACCAATGTGGGTGAGGCCATTGAGATCGCCGAACGCATCGGCTACCCCGTGGCCATGAAGATCGTTTCCCCGGATATCATCCACAAATCAGACCTGGGCGGGGTGCGGCTCAACGTAACCAGCGGCGAGGCAGTGGAGGATGCCTACGACCTCATGATGCTCCGCATTGCCCAGCGGGCGCCGGAGGCCTGGATTGAAGGAATCTACGTGGAGAAAATGCTCTCCCGGGGCCTGGAGGTAATCATCGGCATGAGCCGCGACCCGCAATTCGGACCCATGCTCATGTTCGGCCTGGGCGGCATCTTTGTCGAGGTGATGAAGGACGTCACCTTCTACCTGGCCCCCATCACCAATGACGAGGCCGTCCAGATGCTGATGTCCACCCGCTCCTACGAAATCCTCAAGGGCAAGCGCGGGCACAAGGGGGTCGATCTGGCGGGCATTGCCAACGGCTTGCAGCGGATCAGTCAGTTGACCACCGATTTCCCGCAGATTGCCGAGCTGGACATCAACCCCTTCATTGTTGGGGAGACAGGCACCGAGCCGGTGGTGGCGGACGCGAGAATGACCTTGCAGAGCTTTGAGGTGGTGCGATGAGCAGTCCAACATCCTACGACCCCGACTGGCAGGAAAAATACAGCGACATGATCGCCACGCCTTACCAGGCCGCAGCCAAAATCAAGCCAGGCCAGCGGGTCTTCATCGGCACGGCCTGCGCCGAACCGGTGCTACTGGTCAAGGCCCTTACCGAGCGGGCCAGCGAGTTGGCCGACGTGGAGATCATCCAGCTGCTCACCAAGGGCGATGCCCCCTACGCCAGCCGTAACCTGGCCGACTGCTTCTCGGTGAACAGCTTCTTCATCGGGGCCAATATCCGGGAGCATATCCAGCAGGGGCTGGGCAACTACACCCCCACCCTGCTCTCCGATATCCCGCAGCTGTTCAACTCCGGCCAGCTTCCCATTGATGTGGCCCTCATCCAGGTGACGCCGCCGGACGAGCGCGGCAAGGTGAGCCTGGGGGTTTCGGTGGACATCGTGAAAAGTGCGGCGGAAAACGCCTCGCTGGTGATCGCCCAGGTGAATCCGCTGATGCCCAAGACCCTGGGCGATAGCTTTCTCGACATCTACGATCTCGATATTTTGGTGCCGGCGGCAAGCCCCATCATCGAACGGGAATCCACGCCGGTGTCTGCGGATACCCGGCGCATCGGGGAGCACATCGCCGCCCTGATCGAAGACGGGTCAACAATAGAATTCGGCATCGGCCGCATCCCCCACGCCCTGGTGGAATTTTTGCACCACAAAAAAGACCTTGGCATCCATACGGAGATGCTCACCGACAGCATCATCGACCTGGTGGAATCGGGCGCCGTGACCGGCAACCGCAAAACCACGGACAAGGGCAGGATCGTGGCCAGTTTCTGTATGGGTACTAAGCGGCTCTACGACTACATCGACAACAATCCCAAATTCTGTTTTAGACCCACGGAATATGTCAACGACACCCATATCATCGGCAGGCAGCACAAAATGGTGGCCATCAACATGGCGCTGGAAATCGATCTCACCGGCCAGGTCTGCGCCGACTCCCTAGGCTCCCTTTTCTATTCCGGTATCGGCGGCCAGGTGGATTTCAACCGGGGCGCGGCCCGCTCCATCGGGGGTAAGCCCATCATCGCCATGGAGTCAACGGCCAAGGATAAAACCATCTCCCGCATCGTCACCCGTCTGACCCCTGGGGCCGGAGTGGTCACCACCCGAGGCGAGGTGCATTACGTGGCCACGGAGTACGGCATTGCCTACCTGCACGGCAAGAGTGTGCAGGAGCGAGCCCTGGCCCTGATCAGCATCGCTCATCCCAAGTTCCGGGAGCAGCTGTTCAAGGAAGCCATCGAGGCCAAGTATCTCCGCCAGGATCTCGGCGATGTGGAGGGACGCTTCATGATCGCCTCCAAGGAAATGAACACCACCATGCTGCTTGAAGACGGCACCCAGATCAATTTCCGGCCCGTGCATCTCACCGATGAGCCTCGGATGCGGGACATCCTCTACGCCCTTTCCCAGGAGACCCTCTATTACCGCTTCATGACCCACAGCCAGCGCTTCGGCCACAAGCAGATCCAAAACTTCGTCTACATCGACCACCGCAAGGACGCAGCCATTGTCGGCACCTTACCGGAGGTGCATGGCGAGGAGATCATCGCCATTGGCCGATATTATCTCGACGAAAAAACCAACCGGGCCGAGGTGGCCTTTATCGTCCGCGACGAATGGCAGAACAAACGGATCGGCTCCTTTCTGTTCAAACATCTGGTCACCATCGCCAAAAAAAACGGCATTGCCGGTTTTTCCGCCGAGGTGCTGCGGGAAAATAAACGCATGCAGGCCATCTTCCTCCATTGCGGCTTCACCGTGAAGAGCAGCCTGGAGGAAGACGTTTACAGCTTTCAGATTGATTTCTAATCTGCTATCCTCTCCGTGGGGGGTAAAATAATCAGGCTACGGAGGGACAGATGCATTCCCCAGCTGCAAACGATGTTGCCCAAAAAACTGTCAGAATCATGGTGGTCGAGGATGTGGATTTCAACCTCGCCATCCTCACCGACATCCTGGCCGAACGGGGCTGGCAGACTGTTGCCGCCACCAGCGGCGAAGCAGCGCTGGATATCCTTGCCCAGGATACTGATTTCCAGATCATTCTGATGGATATCGGCCTGCCCGGCATTGACGGGGTTGAGACCACACGCAGAATCAAAGCAAACCCGGCTTGCCGCGCCATTCCGATTATCGCCCTCACCGCCGAGACTGCTGCGGAACGTGAACGTCTCTTGGCCGCAGGCCTTGACGGGTATGCGGAGAAAAATTTCGACCCGGAGAAACTTTTCTCCGCCATTGATAAGCATCTTTTCCTCGCCTGCGGGAATCAACAAGCAACGGAACCAGTTCTGGCAGCGTCAGGGGAACAGCTTGACCTGGATTTCAAGGCCCTGCTCGCCACCTACGCTGACGAAGAAACCCTCTGCCGGATAGCCAAGGCTTTTTTTGCCGACACCGACAAACAAATCATCCTGCTCGGCGCAGCAATGGCCACCGGCGATCAGACTAAAATACTGGCCTGTTGCCACAGCCTCCGGGGCTCGTCTGCGATCTTCACCGCAAAAAAATTGGGCATGGCGGCAAAAGAGCTGGATGCCTGGATTCGCCAGGGGAAAAAGAATGAGGCCGATTCTGCTTGGCACAGGGTGTTGGCCGCCCATGAATCGTTGCACGGAGCTGTGACCAGCCGACTCAACCTGTCGCTGCAAAACGAATAGGCCGCAACGGCCAGCCCCGATTTCCACCTAAGATTCTCTTGTTTCCGGCAACGGAAGAATCCAGAAAGCATATATGCCTCCTGACTATTCAACCGTTCTGATTGTCGATAATGCGGAATTCATCCGTATGGTTGTCCGCTTGCGCCTGGAGGGGGCCGGAGTGGCGCCTAAGAATATCCACGAGGCGGAAAACGGGCAGGAGGCTTACGAGCTTCTGGTCGCCAAAGGAATAGCCAACATCCTCTGCGATTATGAAATGGGGGTTATGGATGGAATAGAGCTTGCGACCAAACTCCTCATTGTAGAGCAGCGTCTGGATCTCCGTTTTATCCTGTTCAGCGGCACCCCCCTGGCAAAAATCACCGCCGCGCTGGCCGAGACCGGGCTGGATATCCCGGTTGTTTCCAAAACCAGGCTCAGGGAAAGCTGGACCCAGGCGAAAACCATCAGCACCTGGTTTCCGGAACTGGCCATTAATTTGGCCTGGCAACAAAAATAACACTGCTCATTTAAAAAACTGCCGATATGTATTATATTGCCAGCTGAAACGAATCGAATTTCCGCATGCGCACCACTGATCGTGCTTCCCTGGGGGGGAAATGAATGAAGATACTCATTGTCGATGATGAACTAACCGCCAGAACCATTCTCAAGAATCATCTTTTGAAGAGTGTGCCGGGGTGCGAACTCTTTGAAGCGGCAAACGGCACCGAGGCTATTTTTCGCTACCTGAAATACCAGCCGGATGTCGTTCTCCTCGATCTTATCATGCCGGTAGTGGATGGAGAGACCTTTCTCACCATTATTGAAGATGCTTTCCAGAAAGGTTTTCTCAAAAAAGAGCCGAAGGTCATCGTTATCACCAGCTTTGACGACCCTGGCAAGCTCCTTGAGGTATCAGGCAGGCCATCAGTGGAAACAGTCATCCCCAAGCCCATTACCCAGGCCACCATCGAACGGCTGAAAGTCCTGCTGTAGGGCCGAATTGCCGTCAAAATGTTGTGTGCGCCACCCTTCCCACTATCAGCGGCCCCATCCGACCCCCTTCTTCCCCTGGCAGAAAAGCCCTGTTAATCGATTGTTCTCCCCCCGACCGATCTCTTGTTTTTTTTGATGACTCCTCCCTTGTATCCACTATAATAGCGCCAGACAATCCAACAGATTACCCGCACACCAAGGAGGTTCCATCATGTGTGTCCCACATACGGATTTTGAAAAAGCGCTTGCCGTCGGCCGACCGCCCAATATTGTCAGGCTTTTCCCAAACTCCAAAGCCCTGATCGTCAGTGGCAAGGTGATTGACCGGGCCTTACGGGCCAAGGGCAAGGCCATGACCATCGCTGCCAACGGCCGCAACAACTTCATCATCCGTGGAGTCCTGCTGGCCGCGCAACGGGCCAACGCCGCGATCATCATCGAGATCGCCCGCTCCGAGGGCGGGGCCAACGCCTACTGCCCGACGAATTACTGGAACATGGCCATGCAGGTGGACCAGGCCATGAACGAGCTGGGCATCACCGTGCCGGT
>Ga0334722_10005636_pt1 | contig 12574 bp, 11 predicted proteins | sample C3_bottom_MG_FD_207210 | JGI IMG/M metagenome (GOLD analysis project Ga0334722, IMG submission 207210) | Sediment microbial communities from Yellowstone Lake, YNP, Wyoming, USA - C3_bottom | ecosystem: Environmental > Aquatic > Freshwater > Lake > Sediment | place: USA: Wyoming | collected...
CGCTGCCGCTCTCGCCGCTGATCTCGACGCGTTCGACGATGGCGCCGCAGCGCGCCGTCAGCTCCGCGGTTTCATGGGGCAGCTTGGTGAAGGTGCCGGTCGATTGCTCGCCGGCCATGACTGTGGCGATGCGGGCCGGGTCCTGTTCGGTTTCGAGCTGGTATCGTGCCCAGATGCGATTCCTCAAGGCGGCAAGCGGCGGAGCGATAATCACGTCGTCAGACCGGTAGGGGCAGGAGAATGGCCGCCCGTCAGCGGCGCGCCTTAGCGCGTTGCCGCGGGTGATACAGGCGATTGGCCCGCGTCAGGTGCGCGATAACGGCGTTGCCGGCGCCGTCAACGTCATGGCGTGCAATGCACTCATAAATCTTCCTGTGTTCGGCGATGGTGACGCGCTCCGCGCCGGGCGTATGCACCAGCGCTTCATGGAAGCGCTCCAGCCATTCGAACACCGCCTGGCTGACGGCGGAATAGATCGGGTTGCCGGTAATTTCGGCGACCGCCCGGTGAAATTCCATGTCTTTCCCCGGAAAAAGCCGGCGCTCGCCCGCCGCGATCACCTTTTGTTCATCGAGGATCGCCTTCAAGCGCGCAATATCCCCCGGCGTCGCTTTTTCCGCGGCGAGGCGCGCCATGCCGACTTCAAAAAACATCCGGGCTTCTTTCAGGTATTCCAGGTTCGCAGGCGATCCCGCCAGCAGGTGATGGCCGACATCGGCGACCTGATCGATGATGGTCTTGGAACTGGGTTCGATCACGCGGGCGCGTTCACCATGCGTGATCTCGATGATGCCCATGGTTTCGATCGCCATCAGCGCTTCGCGCACGGCGGGCCGGCCAACGCCGAACTCATCCATCAGCACCCGTTCGGACGGCAGCCGGTCGCCCACCTTGAATTCGCCCGATTGAATGCGCGACAACAGGCGGTCAACGACCTCGTGGTACAGCTTGCGGCGGTTGATTGGGTCGGAAACGGTCATGGTCGTGGCTGAGCGGCGGGGGCAAGGGGCGGATAAGACGACTGGTATGATCATCACATATGTGAGGACCTGGGTCAAGCGGTTTAGCGATGGCATGGCGACTGTGCAGCTGCTCGGCGGAAACTCCGGCCGACCGTGGCCTGCAAAATGCTGGATCCGCGCGCGGGACCTGCGCGCGGATCCGAAGCGCGATCACTTCTTCGCGGTCAGAAAATAGGTCATCATCGGCCCCTTGCCCTTGACCTCGATGACGCCGCGCTCATCGAAGCGGAACTCCTGTCGCAGCCGTGAGTACACATCCTGCGTGACCAGAATGCGCCCGGCCTCGCTCAAGATTTGCATCCGGCTCGCGACATTGACGGCATCGCCCCAGATGTCATACGCGAACTTCTCCTGGCCGATGACGCCCGCCACGGCCGAGCCGGTATGCATGCCCATGCGAATCCTCACCAGCCTCGCGTCCGGGTAACGCATTCCCTCGATCAGCCGCAGGGCCTCGAGCGCGAACAGGGCGAGATTGCGCAGGTGCGTATGGTCGTCGGACGCCAACGAACCGCTCATCGCCATGTATTCGTCGCCTATCGTTTTGACCTTCTCCACGCCGTATACCTTGCACAGGCGATCGAGCGGGACGAAGATATTTTGCAGCAGGTCGAGCACCTGTTCGGGCGGATAGCGGCTTGCAAATTCGGTAAACGCGACGATATCGGCAAACAGTATGTTGACCTCGGGCAGGTTTTCGGCAACCGGCTTTTCGCCCGCGCCCAGTCGCGCCGCTATCCTTGCGGGCATGATGTTGAGCAGCAGGTGCTCCGATTGTTCCTTCTCCAGAAGGACTTTCTGATACAGGTCGCTTTTTTCCACCACAATGGACAGGTGGCCGGCGATCAGCTTGAAGATTTCGACGTGCACGTGCTTGTAGGTATCAACGCTCCTGCTGGAGAAGAACATGAATCCGATCGGCTTTCCCATGGAAATGAGCGGACAGGTGAGGCTGGAGCGGATGCCTTCGGCGACCATCAGCCGTGTCGCGTCCGAACCCGGGTGCGCATTCAGATAGGCCAGCAGGTCGTTGATGATTCTGGGCGCGCCCGAAGCAATAATATCCTTGAGGCTGCTGTTTCTGAGCCACCCGCGGTAGCCCGGCGGCAATAGAATCTCGGGATGGTTCGATTTGGCCCAGCGCGCGCGCACGACCTGGCCGTCATCATCGATCAGCGCGAGGCTGAGGCGATCGTAGGGAAGTATGGGTTGCAGCATGGCATACGCCTTCTCCAGGACCTCGTCCAGGAGCAAGCCCATGTTGATGTCCCGCGTCAGTTGCAGCAGTGCGTACAGTTCCTTGAAGCGGACATCGACGTACTGCGATAGCTCGGCCAGGAATCGCGTGAGCCTTCCGATGTCACCTTCGTCGAGCGCCAATTCATCGATGCCGGCAGGGTCGCCGATCCAGTCAGCGGGGAGCGCGCCCGGCAATGACGGCGCGGCGCCGGACGCCTGCGGCAATCGATCCGACAGGGCGGAAGAACGCAGTGCTGTATCTGGATGCTGGAGACTTTGCTTGAACTTGTCCAGGAAAAGCACCAGGCGATTCAGCCGCAGCGCGTCCTGGTGCATTTTGCGCTCGGCCTGGACCGATCGATTGGCAATCCAGCCGAACGCGACAAACAAGACCGAGATGAGCAGACGCATCCACAGTTCATTCGAATCGTCTTCGCCTGCCAGCGTGACAGACAAGGGCAATTGGTCAAACACATAGGCATGCAGCAAGGACTCCGCCAGCCAATAGAGGGCCGCGATGCCGAGGCCGACCCAGAGCAGGTTCGGAGTTTGCGATTTCATGCCGGTTTCATTTCAGCTGGACCAAATTCGAACGCATGGTTCGAGCGCTGGTCACGGAGTTGATTCGGGTGCGATCATAGATTGAGTGAATGTCCGGTATTCCCCGTTCAGCGCGCGCGCTTCCTGAGTTCTACCTGCACCAGGTCCGGGCGGTCCGAGATGATGCCGTCCACACCCATGTCGAGCAGTTTTACCATCATCCCGGGATCGTTCACGGTCCACGGTATGACGATGAGCCCGAGGGAATGCGCCTCGGCCAGCATGGCGGGGGTGAGAAAGGTCTGGTTCGGCGCCCAGATCTTGCCGCCCGCGGCGCTCACCGCTTTCGGCACGGAGCCGCCATACGATTCGGGTGCGAATCCGGCGAGCCAGGGCGAGGGCTTTCCGTCAGGGGCGGGTTTCAGCGTATTCGGCGAGGAAAGGTACATGGTGCGGATCTCCGGCGCCTCCTTCTGCACCACCTGCAGCGTGCTCCAGTCGAAGGACTGGATCATCAGCCTATGCTGCATCCCGGCCTTGCGGATTTCCGCGATGGTGCGGCGCGCGAACTCCTCCGGCGGCAGCGTGGCCGCGCGCTCCAGCGGCGACACCTTGGTCTCGCAATCGAAGCCTATCTTGGTGTTGCCCGATCGCTTCACCAGGTCGAACAGATCGGAGAGCCGCGGAATGCGCGTGCCGTCGGCGGGTTGCTGCGCCGGGAATGCCTTCGCATAATCGGTGCCCGGCTTCAGCCGCCCGACGTCGTACTTCTGCAGTTCCTCGAAGCTCAAGTCCTTGATCGCCGCGCCGGGCGAGTCCAGCCACTGCCCGTCGGGGCCGCGCGTGGTACTCGGATTGAGCCGCAGGTCGTGGTGGATCACGACGACGCCGTCCTTGGTGATCGCCATATCGCATTCAATGGTGTCCACGCCGAGATCGAGCGCCTTCTGCGCCGCCGGCAGCGTGTTCTCGGGTGCGAGGCCGCGGGCGCCGCGGTGCCCCTGGAGATCGAATGCGTGGGCGGAAACTGCGCCGAACGCGGCCAATGCGAACAAGCCGGCCCCGAGGAGGAGCGCCGCGCGGACTGCTTTATTCATCATGTTTTCCCTGTGTATGACTGCGAACATTTGGGTTTCCGCAAGCCGATTAGAGCAGAAATGGATCGCGACGGCAGCGTTGATAGGGGTGAACCGCAAGGGGCGTTCCCCGGATCAGCCGGGGAACGGTGTACGGATGAAACCGAAAGGGGCTGGGACTCCAAGGCGGGACGCGATGGCGGCCGATTGCTTCGGCCGCCATCGGCCGCTTTCGACTATTTGATGGCCAGCTTTTTCGATTCGGTACCGGCTTTCTTCGGCAGCGTCAGCTTCAGCACGCCGTCGTTGTACTCGGCATCGGCTTTGGCCTCGTCGATGTCGTGGCCCAGCGTGAAGCTGCGGAACTGCTTGCCGTAGTAGCGCTCGCTGCGCACCAGCTTCTTGCCCTCTTTTTCTTCCTTTTCGTGCTTCACTTCGGCGCTGATGGAAACCTGATTGCCATCGATCGATACCTGTATGTCCTCTTTCTTTACGCCGGGGATATCCGCCTTGACCGTGTAGGCTTTGTCCGCTTCGGATATTTCCAGTTTGATCTCGGGTTCGGCTTCCAGACCCTGGAATACGGGCCGCAACATGAACCCTTTGAAATAATCGTTCATGTCACGGAACGGGTCGAAACGCGCCATTTCGCCGAACGGATCCCAACGCGTGAGATTTGCCATGATTAAGCTCCTTTCTCTGTTGAACACAGCGGGTACCAGCTGGACCCGCGCCGATTGAGTTCGAAGCGGCAGGCGCGATCGCCTGCCGAGCCCGGGCTAGCCCCAAGCCGCTGGCTTCTGCGATAAGCGTAAGCTCGCCTCGACTTAGGGTAGTGACAATAATCAAAGTCTTGACCGGATCGCAGGCGAAAAAAAACCCCGGGACTGGCCCGGGGTTTAGGTTGCCCCGAGGTTGCCCTCGGGGCCGCTGACAGCAAAGGAGGAGGAGAAGCGGTCAGCGTTTTCTTGAAGAAAGCTTAAGCAGCTTTCTTTTTGCCGGCTTGTTTCACCACGGTCGCGGTGGCGGCAGTAACATTGGCTTCGGCCATATCGGTGGCTTGTTTCACCACTTTGGTGAAGCTGTCGTAGGCGGAATTGGCGGCAGCCATGGCGGATTTGACCGCAGCCACGGCGACGTCCGAACCGGCGGGCGCGTTCTTGCTCAGCTTGTCCATCAGCGAGACGACGGTCTTGTTCATTTCCGCAGCCTGGGTTTCGGCCAGCTTGGTGACTTCCGCCTGGGTCTGGGTCGCAACTTCGTACACATTGCGCGAGTAAGCGATCGCTTTTTCCAGGGCCGGTTGAGCCGAGGTGGCGCCGAGGTTGACGAGTTCTTGCGCGTCCTTGACCGACAGCAGGGCCTTGGCCTGGTTGACGCTGTCTTCAAATGCGGTCTTGGTGGTGTTGAAATTCAGCGCGGACAGGCGCTCGAACGCGGTGAACTGCGCTTGGGCGATGGTGAACAGTGCATCGACGCCGGCTTTGTTGGCGGCCGCGAATTGTTCGGGGGTGGCGTACATGTTTAATCTCCAATAATGAGTTACGAAAAAGTCCTGCAATCTTGGGTGCAATCGCTTCGTAACTGCGAAGATATTGCACTGCAACAATTTGAATTCTACACCCAAGCTGTTGCATGTCAATAACTTTTTAAGAAACACTGAATATTGTTTGATGTGTTGCACAAATTATAGGTATTTCATGGGCTTAGCTAATTCCAGTTGCGAATCTGGATTTGAAGCACAATAGATTATTACGATAATACATAGAGTTACGGTATCAAACCGCAGATGGTACGCGCGCGGGCGCGGCGCGCCTGTCGTCGCGTGCCGTTTTTCCGGTCCAAGCGGCAACCCGGGGGCGGGCTTGCTATACTGCGCGGCTTTGTGACCGGCCGCGCCCATGCCCTGCAGGAATTCACGTCCATCAACGCAAAATCGCGCGCGCAATGTCGGCGCCTGAGACCGGCGCCGCGCGGCTTTGGCTGCAGGCCATGCCCGGACTGTTCGTGCTGCTGTGGAGCACAGGCTTTGTCAGCGCCAAGTTCGGCCTGCCTTACGCCGAGCCCTTGACGTTTCTGCTGTTGCGCTTCGCGCTGGTGTTGGCCTTGATGCTGCCGCTGGCGCTGGCGATGCGCGCCGGCTGGCCGCGAAGCTTGACTCAAGTAGGGCATGTCGCCGTAGTCGGTGTGTTGATGCAGGGCGGCTATCTCGGCGGCGTGTTCTGTTCCATCCATTTGGGCATGTCCGCCGGCGTGAGCGCGCTGATCGTCGGCATACAGCCCATCCTGACCGCGTTTGCCAGCGCGCCCCTGTTCGGCGAACGCTTGCGGATGCGGCAATGGTCGGGTCTGGTGCTTGGTTTTGGCGGGGTGCTGCTGGTGGTGCTCGGCCGCTCGGCGCTATCCGGGATCACGCCCGCGACGCTGGCTTTGTCGGTGCTGGCGCTGCTGTCGATTACCGCGGGCACGCTGTATCAGAAGCGCTACTGCGGCAGCGTGGATCTGCGCACTGGGTCGGTGATTCAATTCTGCGCGGCCGGAACGGTGCTGCTGCCCCTCGCGCTGACTTTCGAAACCATGCAGGTGCATTGGACGGCTGAGTTCGTTTTCACTCTCGCCTGGCTGGTGCTGGTGCTGTCGATAGGCGCGATTTCCCTGCTGTACGTCCTGATCCGCAGCGGCGGGGCGACCAAGGTGGCGAGCCTGTTCTATCTGGTGCCGCCGACCACGGCGCTGATGGCCTATGCCATGTTCGGGGAAAAGCTCACTGTCACGGCGATGGCCGGCATGGCCTTGGCGGCGATAGGCGTGGCCTTGGTGGTTTACCGGCGCCAGTAGAAGCCACCATAAGGGCGGAAGGGATAGCCGTGGCTCCAGCCGTAACCGGGATATCCCGGCCACCAGGGGTCGTAGTAAAGATTATCGCGGCGCAGTTCCTGTTCGCGCCGGAGTTCCTCGGCGTGGCGCTGCTCGCGCTGATTGATCTCCTCGGCCATCGAAGCGCGCAGTTCCTGCTCGCGCGCCGACTGGATGTAGTCCAGCACTTGTGCGCTCAGGCCCTGGGCGTGCAAATCTATTGCCTGCGACGGGCTCAGATCGTAGCGCGATCCTGATTCCTTGATCCTCGTGATGATGTCCGTCGCGGTCGCGCCTTCCTTCGACATCCGCACGAGTTCTGCCGGCGGCAGTTTGGGATCGGGTTTGGGCAGCAGGCGCGCCAGCTCCTCGGGCGAGAGCCGCGCGATGCCGGGACCCGCACCCGGCGGCGAACTGGTGGTCGCGCATCCCCCGAGCGCGAGCCCCAGGATGAGTATAAGTGCAGGGCGCAACATAATGCTATTGGACCATCTGGTATGGAATAAGTGCGTTGCGCTTCAGGTTTCTGCGTCGTTCTCGTCTGAGAAAAACCGAAGCGTGCTCCCCACTTGCTTGGCGCTGTACATGGCGGCGTCGGCCGATTTGACCAGCGCGTCCGCGTCGCGGCCGTCGGTCGGAAAGACGGCGATGCCGACGCTGGATCCTATTTCGACGCGCTGTTTCGAACTGCCGAGTTCGAACGGCACGGCAAGCGCGGCGATGATCTTTGCGGCGACCGTTTCCGCATCTGCGCGCCGGGAGAGGTCCGACAGGATCACGGTGAACTCGTCGCCGCCGACGCGGGCGACGGTGTCCGATTCCCGCACCTGCTGCCGCAGCCTCGCGGCGACGCCCTTTAACAGCTCGTCGCCGATGATGTGTCCGAGGGTGTCGTTCACCGGCTTGAACTTGTCCAGGTCGAGGTAGAGCAGCGCGAAGCGGCGCGAGTCGCGCTTTGCCAGGCTGATCGCCTGATGCAGCCGGTCGTTGAACAGCAGGCGGTTCGGCAAGCCGGTGAGGCTGTCGTGGTGCGCCACACGCTGGATGCGCTCCTCGGCCTGTTTGTGCTCGGTGATATCGGTCGTCACCGCAAAACAGCCCAACACCTTCCCGCGATCGCCTATATGCGGCAACAGTTTGACTTCGAGATAGCGCGGCTCGCCGCTTGGAAGTCTGTGCGTCCTTTGGTAAGTGACGGCCAGCCCCTGCAGCGCTTGGATGTAATGGCATTCGATTTCCCCGTATGCCTGCTCCCCGACCACGTCCCGCAGGCGCTGGCCGAGAATGTTCTCGGCGGAAAAACCGAAAAATTCAACGAATTGCCTGTTGGCAAAACGGTAATGCAGTGTCTCGTCGAAAGCGACCGTCATGACCGGAACGTTGTCGGCGAACAGGCGCAACTCATTCGCGGCGTCGCGCAAGGCCTGCTCGGCCCGCTTGCGCGCAGTGATGTCGGTGCCGACGCCGCGATAGCCTTTGAACGCGCCGGACTGGTCGAACACCGGATCCCCGCTGATCGAGATATGCCTTTCGGAGCCGTCGACGCCGGAACGCGAGAGCTCGAAATCGCGAAACGGAAGGTGCGCCTCGAGCATTGCCCGGTGCGCCTGCCAGCCGGCTTCGTCGGGGGACAGATAAGGTATTTCCCAGCGGCGCTGGCCGATCTGCGCCCCTTTGTCGAATACCGAGACGGAGCTTGTCCGTTTGTCGGCCGAAGCGCGTTGGGTCAGTCGGTGCTCGGCGTCGCTCTCCCAGTAGAAGTCGGAGGACATTTCGGTCAGGCTGCGAAAGCGCGCTTCGCTCTCGTGCAGGTCCTGCGTCACGCGCTTGCGCTCGGTGATGTCGTGCGCGATGGCGATCAATTGTGGCTTTCCGTCGAGCGTCGCCTGGCTGAGCGCAAGCTCGATAGAAAAGCTGCTGCCATCCTTGCGGCGGCCTGTGGTTTCCAGCTTGCCGAGACGGGTTTGTTCCTCCGGCAGGCCGGCTTGCACCAAGGCAATCTCGGGCAGCAACTCGTACGCACTGTGCCCAAGCACTTCGGCGGCGCTGTAGTCGAACATGCGCGCTGCTGCCGGGTTCAAGGACTGCACTCTACCCTGCAAATCGAAGGTGATGATCCCCTCGATCGCGTTGTCGAGGATCGCCTGCAGGCGCAGCCGTTCCTGGCCGAGCGCGCCCAGTGTGCGCGCGAGCGCGCGCAGGGGCAGCGCGCTCAGGCTGAGGTAGACCGCCGCTGCGAGAATCAGCCCGAAAACGGCGACCAGCGCGGTATTTCGCATCAGCGGAAGCAGGGAACGGCTGGTCACGAACCGGCCGACCTCCGTGCCCGAATCCAGCAGCGGCGCGTAGCGGGTCAGGACCGGCGGGGAGATGCTGTCGGCGCTTTGGGCGAGCACGGCGCCGTGCTCGTCCAGGATGTAATGCTTCTCGGGTAGGTCGGTAGTGGTGAAATGGCCGGCAACAATACCCTCCAGTCTGGGAGCCTCGAAGCGCCACAGATCGGGGTTGGCATTGATTCTCTGCGTCACTTGCTCGGCATGGACATCGGCATCGATACGCGCCGCATCGGCGTCGAAGCTGTAGACGACCAGCCAGTAACCCAGCGGCAGGGAAACCGCCACCACGATCGCAACGATTGCGGCGATCAGGCGGAGCGTTCCGGCCAGAGCGGTGTCCGTTAAAGGCATCGCATGCCCTATTCCTGTACCGCCAGATTTTCGCCCGTGGTAAGTATCGCCTGACCCGCGGACGAGCGCACAAATGCGACGAAGTCCTTTGCCAGCGGCGAGGGATTGCGGCCGGTGATCAGGTACAGCGTTCTGGCGTAGCGATAGCGCCCGGCGGTCAGGGATTGCAGTGTCGGTGACACCCCGTCCAGGGCCAGCGGCTTTATGGCGCGCTTTTCCGTGGAGATCAGAGTCAGCGTCGTCGCGCCCAGCGAACCCGGAAGCTGTTCCAGTGCGTCGGCGTTGTCTTGGTCGGTTTCAGCCATCCTCAGGCCTTTTCGCGCGTGGGCCGCGGTGATCGCGGTGTTCATCTCGGCCGAGAAAGTCTTCATCAGGATGGTGTCGGCGTCGGTATCGGGACGGATTACGAGGCGGATCATACTTCCGTCGGGCCAGTGGGTGATTTGGCCCGAATACATTTGCGCGAGTTGGTGCAGCGTGAGGCCGGCGCTCGGGTTCTTCGCCCCGGTGGCGATCACAAACGGCGTCTTGGCATAGGCCTGAGCCGACGCGCCCTTACTGCTCTCTTCGGGAGTTACGGGTCGCGCGCTGACGCCGATATCTACTGCGCCGGCGAGTACCGCTCTGATCGCGCCGGTGCTGCCCAGGCTGGGGGTGATGATAAGTTGCGCATCAGGCCTGGCGAGTTTGAACGCCTGGGCCAGCAACTTCATCGTGCCCAGGCCGGTACCGGTGCCGCCGATCTTGATCGAGTCTGCGTGCGCGCCCGCCGCTGCCATGGCGAACGCGGCGCCTATCACCGCCAGCCACGCGCCGCGAGATCGATGGCGCATACGCTGCGCGCGACGCGTGATCAGGTCATGAGCGGCCGCGGCGCTTGCCCGGGCGATTCCGCTTGGCACGCGCTTGGCATCTTCGTCGCCGGCTGTGGCAGTCGCAGGGAAAGTTCGCATAGCGCTTTTGTAAGAATGCGGGGTGAGGAAATGCCTAAGAGCCAACCGATAATTATGCGCTGGCGCAGGGGCAGGCCTGCCATTTTGACAATATTTTACCTTTATCACTGTCGGCGCCAAATGGCTGGAACTGCGCGTTGCCGACGGGGCGCGCGCCGCGGAGAGCTTGACCGCCAGCGCGAAGTGGCTTATAAAGCAAACAGTCGTTTGTTTTTCTAACTGTACGGACGATATGGCCCAGACCCTACGCATGCCGCGCAGCGACAACCGCCTGCCGCTGATCCTCGACGAGGCGGCGCGGCTGTTCCGCGAAAAAGGCTACGCCGCCACCTCGATGCGCGACATCGCGGCGGCGGTGGACATGTTGCCCGGATCGCTTTACTACCATTTCGTCGCCAAGGAGGACCTGCTGGTCGCGGTGTACGAGGAGGGCGTGCGGCTGATCACCGAAAGGGTGCGCGCCGCAGCCGCCAAGCATGCCGAGCCCTGGAAGCGGCTGGAGGCGGCGGCGGTGGCGCATCTGGAGGCTTTGCTCAAGACCGGCGACTACGCGCTGGTCGTGATCCGCGTGCTGCCGCAGGACGTGCCCCGCGCGGCGGCGCGTCTGGTAAAGCTGCGCGACGGTTACGACAGCCTGTTCGCCGAACTGGTGGCGGCGCTGCCGCTGCCGGCGGAAACCGATCGCCATACTTTCCGCCTGCTGCTGCTGGGCGCGCTCAACTGGAGCCAGCACTGGTTTCGCGAGGGCGGCAGGAGTTCTCCGCGGAGCATCGCGCGCAGTTTCATCAGGCTGTTGCGCGAAGCGCAGGAAGCCTGAACACCTTTGGATCAATGAACATTCGAGGTAGCCCATCATGACAGCTCATCCCCCCAAGGTACTCATCACCAAAATCGGCTTGGACGGCCACGACCGCGGCAGCCGCGTGGTCGCTTCCTTCCTGCGCGACGCCGGCATGGAGGTGGTCTACACGCCGCCGTGGCAGGACATCGCCGCGGTGGTCAAGCTGGCGCTGGAGGAGGACGTCGACGTGATCGGCGTGTCGTCGCTCGCGACCGATCACCTGATCGTGCCCAAGCTGATGCGGGCGCTGGCGGAAGCCGGCCTCGAGGATATCGCGGTCATCGTCGGCGGCATCGTTCCCGACGCGGATGAAACCGTGCTGCTCGAAGCGGGGGTGGCCAAAGTGTTCCATCCGGGGAGCGCGCTCGAAGACATCGCGGCCGAGATCGGCCGCCTGACCAGCGCGCGCCGCGCGGTCAACGTTTAGGGGGAAGACTATGAATAAGCCACTGGACGCAGGCAATTTGTCCGCGCAGGAAACCGGCGCGGAACAATGGCAGCGCGAATTCACCGCCGGCGTCGTGGGCGGCAAACCCACGCGCAATCGCTCGGGTATCGAAGTCAAACCCTTGTACACCCCCGAGGACTGGCAGGGCGATTATGGCGCCGACCTGGGCTATCCAGGTCAGCCGCCCTACACCCGTGGCATTTACGCGAGCATGCATCGCGGCCGCACCTGGAGCCAGCGCCAGTTGATCGGCCTGGGCACGCCGACGGACTACAATGCGCGCCTGCTCGACATGATTGCCCAGGGTACGACGGCGGTGTCGCTGATCCCCTGCAACTCGGTGTTCCGCGGCTATGACATGGACGAGGTGCATGCCGAGTTGCTCGGCACCTGCGGCGTGGTGGCGAACACCGTCGAGCACATGGATCAGTGCCTTGCCGGCGTGGATCTGGCGCGCACGTCCTGCGCGATGAACGATCCGTCGCCGTTCACGCTGCTCGCGTTGATGCTCGCGACGGCAAAGAAGCGCGGTATCGACTGGAAGAACATCAGCGGCACTTCAAACCAGAGCGACTACCTCTCCCACTACGTCGCGAACCATATGTTCTTTCGCATCGCCCTGCCGGGTGCGCGGCGCATCCTCACCGACCATATCGAATTCTGCAACCGGCACCTGCCGCGGTGGAACCCGATGTCGGTGGTGGGGCAGCACGTGCAGCAGGCCGGTGCGACGCCGGCCGAGGCCATGGCCTTCACCCTCGCCTCGGCGATCCAGTACGCCGAGGACTGCCGGGCGCGCGGCATGCAAGCCGATGCGTACCTGCCGCGGTTCACGTTCTTTTTCGACATCTCGGTCAGCCTGTTCGAGGAAATCGCCAAGTTCCGCGCCGGCCGGCGCATCTGGGCGCGCAT
>Ga0334722_10005638_pt1 | contig 12569 bp, 27 predicted proteins | sample C3_bottom_MG_FD_207210 | JGI IMG/M metagenome (GOLD analysis project Ga0334722, IMG submission 207210) | Sediment microbial communities from Yellowstone Lake, YNP, Wyoming, USA - C3_bottom | ecosystem: Environmental > Aquatic > Freshwater > Lake > Sediment | place: USA: Wyoming | collected...
GTAAGCCGCTTACGGCAACATTAAAATCTCCGTAGAGATGGATTTCTGTTACGTGGTGCTCCGGAAGCAAGAGCACCGCGTCAACCTGCTTCTGCGTCCTGCATTCCACGCTTTTGCTTTTCATCTTACTCATCCTTTCCGCGCCCCGAGGGGGCGCTAACCCTGCATCGCCTCGACCGCGATAGCGGCGAGGTCCAGGCCCACGGCCGCTACGACTTGCGCCGCCCGCCGCGCCGGCCATGCCACCCACGCCCCTCGCGCCGCATCCGCCGACATCCAGCCTGCCGCCCACGCCTCCGCCGCCCGCGCCGCCGACCGCGAGGCGGCCTGGACCTCCCGCGCCTCCGCCCATGCATCCGCGGGGGCGGGGTACTGCGCCGCTCGCGCGGCCATCATCGCCGCGTACGTAGCGTATGAGGCGGCCCGGAGCGTCTCATACGCCATGGGCGGCACGCCGCGTGCGCGCCAAGGCCTATCCAGCGCCGCCTCCGCCTCCCGCGCCGCCCCCTCCGAGCGGTCCATCCCGTCCATCCAGTGCAGCGCCCAGGCAATCCACGCCGGGTCCGCCGCGCCAGCGTGGATCGCGCACAGCAGCGCATAGCGCACGCGCTGCTCCAACACGTCGGTACGCATGTTATCCCCTTTCCGCGCCCCGAGGGGGCGCTAACCCTGCATCGCCTCGACCGCGATAGCGGCGAGGTCCAGGCCGCGCCGCGCCGCCGCCTCCGCCCACGCCTCCGCCCGCCAAGCTGGCCGTGTGGGTGGTGCCACCGGCACCACCCTCTCAGCCTCCGCCGCCGACTCCGCGCCCCGTGTGGGGCGCTAAGCCTACCACTCACCCCGACTAGCGGTGAGGTCTGGCGGGGCGCCCGCGAGAGAGGCGGGGCACCCCCAGGCCGCCTCATGGGCGGCTACAGCCGCCCCTGCCGAGCGGGCCGCTCCCGCCTCGGCCCACGTCGCCGAGGCCGTCGAGCGGTCCATCCCGTCCTCCCAGTGCAGCGCCCAGGCAATCCACGCCGGGTCATCCGCGCCGGCGTGGATCGCACGCCGGATCGCCCGACTTACTCGCTGTTCCCAACGCATGTTGCTCCCCTTTCCGCGCCCCGTGGGCGCATCGCCTCGACCGCGATAGCGGCAAGGTCCAGGCCGGCGACTGCCTCCCGCGCCCAGCGCCCCGCCGCCGCCGCAGCCCCTCATATACCCGCCCCGGCCACTCTTTGTCAAAGAAATTATACATTTTCTTTGACAGATTCTTATTAGTGAGTTAAGTTGTTGATATATAAGGGGTTATATGAATATAAATTCTCCATTTCATAGGTGAAAAAAAGCCTGGCAGGGCGAGCCTAGGCCTGCCCTTCCCAGGCCGTAGGACGGCCCCTACGGCCTGGGAAGGCCGGTCACCCCGCCAACTCTTCCAATGTGCGCCGGACGTAGGCATAATCTATGGCCGCGCCGAGCTTCGCGCCGATAAGCGCCACGTCTTGCGAGTCCTTTTCCCGGTTCGCCAAGGTTTTCAAAACGATTAAGTCCTCTACCCTAGCAATCGGCACATAAAGACCGGGCTGGACCTGGACGGGAACGGCGCGCGCGACGATAGAATCCAAGTATTCAACGCCGTCCGTTGGAATCAGGTCTAAAACCACGTCGTCGCTCCCGCGACGCCTTAAACGAACACAGTGCTTCGGTATCTCTCCCGGAAACTCCATGGTCATAGGCTTCCATGCCGGTCCAAAGTGGTTTTCGTAGGCGTCCAGAATATCGCCGCACGTGCCGCGAACAAGAAAGTCCACGTCCACGGTCACAGGCGGGTTCGCGTAGTGCGCCACGGCCAATCCGCCTATAAGTGCCAAGGATCCTGGAGAGCAAACCCGTAAGGCGGCGGACGCCAACTCCGCGAACTCCGGCGTCTGTAGAACACCGTGGCGCGCGTCATAACGGCGGATCGAACGGCTCACGGCTTATCCCTTCCCCGCCCGCCTACCTGCTTTCTCCATGGCTTCTCGCGCGAACTCGCTTAGGGTCATGCGCTTGATAAAAGCCTTCTCGCGAAAGCGCAGCTTTTCTTCGCGCGTCACCTTAATAACGAGTTGCACGGTTCGGTTCTCGTTTTTCATGGTCGCCCCTTGACTCTTACGCATATATTATATATACTGTGTTGCCAAAAGGTCAAGGAGTCTTTATGCCTTCCCAACGTTTTTCCGACACTCAAGAGTTCGCCGGTGTAATGCGGCGCATTGACATGGCGCTTCCCGAAGGCGAATGGTGCTTGATCGGCGGTCGCGCCGTGGAACTATGGGCGAACCCGCCACAGACGCCGGACATTGACATTCTTATCGCCAAAGATCTGGAGAATCTCGAAGCTGACTTAGGCGCGCTTGAACGGGCTGGAATCTTGCCCTGCGCCCCTTGGGAACCGGGCGGCATCGCCTTTCTCAAGGACGCGGAAACAGGAACCGAGATTGACGTGCTCGGAAACTCCGAGCCGCTCTTGAACGCCATGGTCTATGCGGCGCATGTCGTGACCGTCCACGGCGTTAGTTTCCCCGTCGCCACGGCGGAAGACATGGTGATCCTAAAGGCCCGGATGCTTGCGGACCCGCAAGGAGCGCTTATGGGCCGCGCCACGGCCAAACGCAAGCGGGACCGCAAGGCGATTCGCGCCATTGCGGCGGCGCAAACCCTGGACGCGGACTACATCCGAAAGACGCTAACTCAAGAGCGGTGGGGTGAAGAGCTTGAGATTCTACGGAAACTAGGAGTGCTTTAACATGACCAAGAAACCCGTCGAGTACACGGACATTGGCCACTCCAAACCGGATGATATGCTGTGGGTTGAGGATTACGATGGGACTATTGAAATGCGCCGCCAAAGCGAAGGCACGCACCTAAGCTTGTGGGGTATGCGCTCCATGGGCATGTGGAAGGGGCGTTACGAATCGGCCACGGCGCGCCTTTCCATTGTTCCGCCAGCGGGGCACGAATACGATCCGCCGCCGCGACACCTTCTCGATAGTCTCGAAGCGGCAGTAGGGCCATTTGAGCTTTTTAGCTTCAACCCGCTAGACGTTTAAGGCCGGTCTATATACACATGAAACCATCCGGCCCCACCTTCGATAAATCCTGGCGCGCTACATGCGAAGTTGTCCGCGTGGAACGCCGTGAAGTGGAGCACATGGTACGGCGGCATTACTTAGGAAAATGGCCTGGAGTGTGTGTACTGGTGCTGGCCTTGAAGCGCCATTCGGAACTTCTTGGCATGGTGGTTTTTGCGCTACCTCCACGAGAAACCTCTAAGCGTTATGGCGGCGAAACATGGGAATTAGCGCGGCTCTGGATTGACGACGCCGTGCCAGTAAATGCCGAGACGTGGTTCATTGCGCGCGCAATCAAGTACGTGAGGCATCACCATCCTAACGTAAAATGCCTTGCCTAGTATGCTGATCCATCCGCCGGCCATGCGGGTACGATCTATAGAGCCGCCAACTGGACGCAAGATGGGCGCACGGACCAAGAACGCAAAACACCGCGTTTAGATTATGCCGACGAGAAAACTGGAAAGCGCTACAGTCGGCGCGGGCATGTGCCGGAAGGCGTGACGATTAGGCGGGTTCCAAGAGTCTCTAAATATAGTTTTATTTACAGGCTTGGGTAGGCGCATTTCGGCTTACTACGCCGGTTTTTCATGGGTGGACTCCTCTTGCCTGTCAAGCCGCTCACACTCCAATCTAACAACGTCGCGCATGGGCGTTGTCTCTTCGACGCGGTATGGAAGCAACTTGCGCAGGTCAATGAAGACGGCTTGTGGGTAGAACTCGTGGATGAACCCCTCTAGCTCGTAATCTGGATTCTTGACGGGCCAGAGCATATCGTAGTTTTTCCAGCAATGGGTACACCAGCCACGTAGCTCCAGCGCGCCACCGCCCACAAATGAACATTCATGCTTTCCGTTGTAGTTCTTACTAGGCGGATAGGGAATACCGGCAAAGAACCAAATCACGCCAGGGGTATGGCCGTGCTTGCGGCAATGGCGTAGCTTCCACCAGTCCTGGATTCGCTGCTTGAGAAGATATAGCTTGCGCTGGAAAACAAACGGCATTGACGGTCCCCAGTATCCGCGATGGACATTATCGTAGCGTAGCTTGGCTCGAAGCTCTTTTTCTTTTTGGGTTAGGAATGGCATGTTTAATCTCTTTAGGGCCGTCGGGGTCTTAGCCCGTATGACTATTTTTCTGATGGACTAGGCTCCAAATTCATCAATAATTTTAGCCTTGAGTTCGTGTGCAGCTCGGCGGCTCTGCCGTTACATTCTTCGCGCCCTGATTACACGTTGAGCAAAGGGTGCGAAGATTGGGCAAGTCATCCGTCCCGCCCACGCTCTTGTCTTTAATGTGGCCGACATGAAGCCGCACGGGCCGTTTTGTGTATGGGTCGATTTCGCCGGGCATGAGGCCGCACATTTGGCAAAGCGAACCGTTGCGGGCGAAAACCTGCGCCCGCAACTTAGCAGAAATGCCACGGTTAAAAACAAGCCCGTGGTCATCGGGCGGCTTCTCGTCCATCCGGTATTGTCCAGGTTTCAAGCTCGCGTCGTCATTGTGCGTGCGGATTTTCCAGCCACGTTTCTCCCGTAGCTCGCGCACCCTTCGCCCGTATTGGCCCTGTCCGCCAGAAGCGGCCGCAAGCTCTTTAGACTCAATCACGCGCCCCATATTGGCGAGCAAGAACTCGCGGCTTGGCACTTTCTTTCGTGGTGCCTAGCGCGATAGACCGGACACCAGCACAGTAGCGGCGCGCCAGGGTATCGCTGCAACTCGATCAGCGCCTCGCTCGCCATGGCGAGCGCTACGTCTTTAGGGTCTTGTGGGGTCATGCGCAGCTCCTTGCTTCAGTCACAATGGCGGAGACTACGTCCTTACCTGCACCACCAGACGCCTCTATCATGGCTCACCGAATTGCGATTTCAGTGCGTCCTTCCCGTCAGCAAAGAAATGATTTTCTTGGCCGCCTTTGGTTCCAGGTCAAGCTCCGGCCTGTCTTCCGGCGCGCTCCCGTGGCGGTCGTAGTGCTCCCGCGCTTCGGAGTCGGAAAGCACTCGGTATGCCTCTAGGACCGCCTTAAACCGCTCCGTATCGCCGCCTTGGTCCGGGTGAACCAGCTTCGCCAGCGCCCGGTACGCCGCCGTAATCGTTTCCGTGGAAGCATCGCGCTCCACGCCAAGGACGGAGTAAAGGGACTCCTTCACGTCTTCTTGTTCCTGGAATGCTTATCCGCTACCCGGCACGAGATTTCCCAAAGCCGCTTATCACAGCGTTCTCGGAAACATGCCGAGCGTCCCCGATACCATGCTACGAGATTATCGAGCGTGTTGCACACTTCGTCCATGTCCCGGTCTTTTTTGTCTAGTATTAGCGCCAGCGCCATGTCCACGCTAAATCTCCCTGTCTAATGGTGCGAGCCTGCCCGTGTTGTGAAGCCATTGCGCCACGTCTTCGCGTTTGAAAACCATTTTCCCAAGCGTCTTTCCAGGTCCATGGGGAAGGCCCCATTTCTTAACCCATAGCTCCATCACCTGACGGGTCACGCCAAGCGCCCTGGCGAGCTTGCCGCCGCCCTTAATTTCATCGGGCAGCTTGCGGACAATCCACGGGTCAATCTGCTTTGGGACGGCCATGCGCTTTTCCCCATTCGGCCCAAGCGGCGGAGAATGAAATTGCCTCTTTGCACGTTTCGTCTCTATTCGGATCTGACCAAGGTTGCCGGTCATAGGCTACTTGCGCTATGTCCAACCAAGCACAACGCGCAACACTGGCAACAATAAGCTTCCGGTATTCGTCTAGCTTGGCCCCTAGAACCCACGCCGACATTTTAGTTTGATTCGGAACAAAGCAGTACGTGTGCGGCTTTGCGCACGGGTTATAGACGCGGAAGTACGGGCAGTTCGGCGGTATGGGCGGATGCGGCATTAACCGCCATCCTTTCCGGATTCAATAGCCCTGTTCTTGGAAAACCTTCCGGCCCATTCGCGCCATTCGTGGATTGCGTGAATGTACGAACCCCGCGTCTGTTCCCTTCTCACGGCGTCCAACTCTTCTTTGTCAGCGTACAGTAAGAAATCCGCCCAACTTTCCCGCGCATCGCGTCGTATCACTTCCGCTATATCCGCCGTAATCTCCATGACGGGATACGCGCCCACGGCCCCATGTTCCAGCCAGACCACGGGAAAGCCTTCGCAACGCCATATCCATTCGCCGGGATACGCGCCACAACACGCCTTTTGAAAGCGCGGGTTTTTCGGGGGTATCGGGGGGAGGGTCATTTGACGGACCCCTCAAACACCTTTCCCCGCACATAATCGGAAAAGCTCTTGCCCGCCTCTTTGCACTTTTCATAGAGGCGCTTCTTTTCGTCCCTTGTCATGCGGATATGCACGAACTCTTCCTTGAGCGGTACGATTCGCTTCATCTTGGACATACTCGGTTCCTTTATTTGTCGTACACCACGGCATTGCCCGTGCGCAACTGCTCGGTGGAAAGGTTGATTCGCGCGGACGGTGGGTTCTGGCGTATCCAGACCTCCGCAAGGTAGCGCCCGTAAACGTCCGTCCGCTTGGTCAAGACGAAGCACTCCATGACGCCCTTAACCAAGCCTTCTAGGGCGGTTTTGGCAAGCGGTCCTTGAGGTGTTTTCATTTCTGGCGCATTGATGCGCGTCAGCCGGAGGCGCTGAACGACGGCCACGTGAAAGCCAAGGTCTAGCTTCACGTCGAGCGTATCGCCGTCAACGACACGTAGAATCTCCGCCCGGTAGCAGTATTCGGGAGAGATAAAGATGGGTTCTTGTGGCATGGGTGGCTCCTAAAGGGTCGCTCAACCGACATGGGTTTCTGCGGTATTATGGCACGCTGATTTTTGACGGATTCCTGGTTTCATCTGGCACGCTTAAACCGAATGGGTTTCTAATCTTCTCTGGCACGCTACTCGACATTGGGCGACTTCTCCTTTTAGGCACGCTCCAGGTACTTGGTTATCTCTTCTCTGTCGGCACGCTAGGATGGAGTGGGTTTCTTGTCTGCAACGGCACGCTCCAAAGTGACGGCGTTCTCCTTCTTTCCGGCCCGCTGTCGTAAAATGGTTTTCTCCCGTATCAAGGCACGCTAAAATCGGCTGGGTTCCTTGCCTCTTGTGGCTCGCTCTACTCTCACGGTTTTCTTTATCCCCTAGGCTCACACGTTCGCCGTCTCATGGTGTTTGTGCCCCAACTTCGCCTCGCTGTACGGTGCGCTCGGTGGCAGTCCTTCAAAGGCCCTCCATGCCCCATGAAGGTCTATGAGGAAAATTTTAGCCGCGTAGCGCAACGCCATTTTGTGCCGCCGCGCCTTGCCGATGAATCTTCCGAATTCGTCCTTCTTCCCGTCGTTCGCAATCCCGTACTTCACGTGGTTTTCCAGACGGTGCTTGTAGTCCTTGTAAATCTGCGCGTACTTGCTGCGCTCCGGTCCAAGCATCATAAATCCAGGCGCAATCACGCCAAGAAGCTTTGACTTGAGCCAGGGGTTGAATGTGACGCCCTTCTTGGTTTTCGTGTTCCCGTCCGTGTCCTGATACTCCCGCCCCACCAAGTGCTCGGCATACTTGCCGCGCCCGCGTCCGTCCGGTCCAACGTCCACGCCGCACAACTTCCATAGGCTGGACGGGTACGCCGCCTTTTCAATCTCCACGCACGAGATAAAGACGCCCGCCATGGCGGGTCCGATGCCCTTGAACTTGCGGAAGACCGCTTCGTAGGCGGGGAAGTCCTTTAGGGTCTGTTCCAAGAGCTTGCCGTTCGATTCTTCCTGCTTCTCTAGCTCGAAAAACTGCCGGGCTAGGCATAGGTCCGCGTAGGACGAAATGATTTCGTCACCATTGAACTCGGCCTGCTTGGGGAACTTCGCTACGCCTTCGGTGAAATGGTCATAGGTCTTGCGAATCTTGGCAAGGATTTCGCGGCCTTCCTTGTCAAGAATTTCCTCTTTGCTTCCGGGCGTCTGGCCCAGCTTGGCCTTGAAGTTCGCTACGATCCGCTGACCGGCGATGATGCGCATGTGTTGCAGATCGTAAAGCCCGCGCACGAGGGCCTTCAAAACAAGACGGTTTGGATTTAACATGGGTGTTCCTTTCGTAAGAGACGCTTAGCGAAATCGGGTTTCTACTTTTCCACGGCACGCTATGCAAGAAAGGGTTCCTTGACTGTTTATGCCGTATCTCGTTTGTATATACACCGTATCACGCGGTAAGCAAGGGGAAAACTTGGAAATTTTACCCGCGCGCCTCATGCGCTTCAAAGAACGTGTCCTCCATGGGCAGAATCATTAACCGCGTGGAGAGTAGTTCCCGGAAGTCGGGATGTTGCAAGGCTAACTCCGCCATGGCCGCTTGCAGCGCGGAAAGTTCCTGCTCAACCTCGCCGTCCTGGACCTTCTTTTCCCATTGGAGGTTGTAAACCTCCCACACGTACCCGCGCGCCTTTAGAAGGGCCTGCGCTACGGGTGGCATATAGTCTTCATGGAGCGTGACGCCATGGATTTTGAGCACGCCCGTTGTGCCGCCCGTCAAGCCTTCCTTGGGCTTGAAAATGGGCCGTGGCTGCTCCATCCAACCCATCATTATCTTGAACCGCTGCCAGAACGAGAGCGTGGGGATTTCCCATTCAGGGCGTAGAGCGTCGTCAAGGGCCTTGCGGCGCTCCGCGACAAGCGCGGGCGGGGCGAAGCCGCCTTGGAGGGGCACGTCTAGGCGGCGCACGTAAACGGAAATGGTGAAAGACATGGAGTGTCCTTTCTTCTGCCTTTTCAAACAACCCTATGCTTATCGTCACACAACACCAATGGCTAGAATCCCGATTGTCCTCCTTGCACCGCTTTTCCATATTGTCTATCCTGCCTATCCGGTTTAGACAACTGGACACAAGGGGTAGAAACCTCAACCTGTAGGGTGGATTTTTTATAGCGGGATGATAGCCTACGGGAAAGTGGCTGCTGAAACAGCCACGAACCTTTGGACTCATGGAGAGAGCCATGACCCCGCGTGACTACCATCCCGCACGGCCACAATGGGCAGTAGAGGCATGTAGGAAAGAACCCAACCTGTCGGTTACGTGCGTTCGATTCGATAGAAAGACTACCGACGCACTGCTTGGCGCGGTGTTCGTTGTCGGAGGATTGTACCTGCTCGGAAAGATTTTCTCCGGTAAGCAGCCCATTGACTGGTCCATCTATAGTGGTTTTTCGATAATCGTCTTGGCGAGAAGAGGCGCTATCTACCCACAACCTATTGGGCCTAGTTGTCCAAACTGGATAGGCAGGCAGGGCTATACATTTCACTGCCTGTACGTTCATGGCTTAGCCTCCGTGCTGCCCCACGCAATCCATTCGTCCGCATTCTCAAGGGCTGCGTTGGTTTCCTCAATAGCCTTTGCGCGCGCTTCGATTCCAGGCTCCAAGGCGTTCGCGTGGGCAAGCAGCTCGTTGCTCTTCTTGATCCAGCACCCCGCCGCGTAGGCGGAGATTATATCCCGGAACTCGCCCGGTTCCGACACAGAAATCGCTTCAAGCTCCGTGCCGTCACGGTCCTTGAACACCGCTGGTGACAGGTTGAAGAGCACGCCAAATTCCGCGTCCTCTTCAAAGCGGATACCCACGGTAGGAAGGGGCGGATGGTTTATTCCCATGGTTCACCTCTTCCCCATTCCGCCCATGCGGCGGCGTTCTTGTGGCACATGGGAACATAAGTATCATAGCCCTCATCTTCGCGCTCTTGCGTTCTTGTCACCGCTTCGTCTAGCCATGCACAACGGGCCAGAGCGGCTATTATCGGAATCCATGGCGTATCGAGTATTTTACGCATAGCGGAAAGAGTAATGATCCCGCTACATGGCGAAGTAAATGTTCCATTGGGGCCGAAGTATAGACAGTTTGGCGGTATGGGTGGGTGGTTCATGGCTAGAACTCCCTCGCGGCCTTATAAAAGCGAACGAGTAGTTTTTCGGCAGGAAAATAGTGCGCGGGATTCCAACGTTCATTTCCCATGGCGTCTTTTCCGTCGCACTGCTCTACTGATATGACAGGATCCGCTCCTTCGGCTGCCATGGAAACTATAATGCGCATGGGAATAGCCTTGCCATCTTTCTCGTCTTGCCACTGGTTAAGAATCTTGGCATTCATGACGCAAACTCCTCCCATTCCCTCGCGTTTTTAAGGAACTTTGTTCCAAGCGCTGAAAATTTGCTTTTTAGCTTGTCTTTCCCGCGCCTCTTAAATACAGGCTTGACGGTGTTCCATAAGTCTGTCGATTTGGACTGCCAATACCCTATCGCCGCGTAACGCCAAAGCGCCAGCGTGGCCTTGGTCATGGGAAAGGACCAAGGATAGTATGATTTCGCTCCACCGTCTCCCTGGAAGTACACGAGGCAGAACTCTTTCTTACCTCCGTCGGTACTTAGGTACTTAAATATCTCGCACTCTTCAAGCGGCGGGTGCGGCTTGCGCTTGACGCTGGGAAACTTTTTCATCACGGGGCGTCCGCCAGAGGTAATGATTGTAGGGCGTCCCATAGTGGTTAGGAAGATAGGGCGTTTCTTCACGCTACATCCTCCTTGTCGTGCGTACCATACGACCGTCTTTCAGCGTACCCCAAAAAATCCGTTTGTCGTCCAGCAGGTCTTGCCAGTGTGGGCCGTCTTTGAACGAGTCGCCTTCAATGGCGTCCTGGAACTCCGAAGTCTTGACCCGTTCGTAAAACGCCAACTCTTTCGGAAGACTACTCGCCACCGCCGCCATAGTTCAATCCTTTCTTTGCCAAGTGGCCTTGCGCTCTTCGGTGCGATGCCCGCGCCGGTCTTCTTTTACAAATCTATCCGCCTTGGAGTGGCTCCCGAAAATCTCGGACCACCCTTGAGAAGCTGGCATGGTTTCTTAACCAGACCGAGGTAATGGCACATTCTCTTACGTGCCTAACGGGTTGTCTCAGTTGCCACCAATGGGTTGGGATGAATCCACCCTTGTAGTTCACCTACTCCGTAAAGCTGCTCGTACTCTGGCCCCTCCACTTTTGACCCTATCTGTAATGCCGCTAAGAAAGCCGCCATGGGATTTCCCCTTCTATTATACCTAAACGCAAACTCATTTAGGTACGCCTGTAAATGCTTGCTCGAAACCCCATGATGCGTTCCAATAATCCAAGCTTTAAGGTTGCTAAAGACCCGGTGAATGTGCATCATTTGTTCCGCCACGTCCACGCTCGTTTCCCCTTCCCGCACAATGTGGCGATAACCGTAGTTACCTACATTCGCATAGCCCATCCAACCGTCCGTTATGACCGTTGAATCCAACTGTACGTGGTCTGCTATAAAGGATGCTAATTCCTCTTCCGAGGCGTCGTTGATCCGCCGTAGCCTTACCCTTCCCGCGTAGGGTCCATGGACTTCCACGGCGGCTACCACGATTGGTTTACCCGAACCCCTTCCCGCGCGAACCTTGCGCACACGGCCAGCCGAGATAAAGGTTTCGTCCACTTCCACGGTTCCCGTAAGCTGGCTCCGGTCAGGGTCCACCATACCCGCCCGTAGCCTTTGAAGCATCATGTAGGCGGATTCCTGATGGACGCCGAGTTGACGGCTAAGCACCACAGAGCTTATGCCCGGCGTTTGCGTGGAAACCAAGTAAGCCGCCCAAAACCATTTGGTAAGCGGGATATGGCTCTTGTGCATAATGGTATCCGCCGTAACGCTAATCTGGTGCCCTTCTTGGCATTCCCAAAGGTTGCGGGTTTCAATGTAAGTCTTTTCTCCTGTTCCGTCATAAGGACATTGGAACCCATTAGGCCAGCGCACGGCGGACAGATATTCCCGGCACGCGGCAGGCGTGGAAAACCGCGCCGCAAACTCAAGGATGGTGTTGGGGAAGTCGAGAGTCATTCTTTCTTCCCTAGTAGTATCCCGCCTGTTATTAAGGCAAGAGCCGTCGGAAATAGAATGTTAAAAATCTTCTCTGCCAGATCGTATTTTCCAGAAATCATAGCCGATACACATAAAACCACCCCAAGACCGATTAGTGGTAAAATAATCGTCTTCGCAAGGCGTATCTTTCCTTCCTGTAGTTTAATTTCGCGTTCGTGTTTCTTGTCTTCGCCTTGGATTTCTAATTGTCGCATATCCTTAATTTTATCGGCAATGCTATTTATCCCATCCATCATTACCTCGCTTTCTTGTTTAGGGACCATTCGCGCATCTAGTGGAGGGAGTTGCGCAACCCTCCTCGGACCCATATTATCAGTGGTTTCTTCCATTCCACATTCTCCCCGCTCCGGGCCGCGCGGCCCGTGACAAGCGGGGCGAAGCGGCTAGTATTCGGCCTTGGCTGGCTGGATACTAGCCGTAGGGGATTACTGTGTCAACCCGTTAGGCACGTAGGTTTTTTAGATTTTAATTTGGTCTTGCCTATCTCCGAACTAAAAGTATTAAGGGCGGCACTAATCTCTTTAGCCGCTTTATACCCTTCGTGCCATGCTGTCTGGAAGGCCCTTGACCATGTG
>Ga0334722_10005639_pt1 | contig 12566 bp, 10 predicted proteins | sample C3_bottom_MG_FD_207210 | JGI IMG/M metagenome (GOLD analysis project Ga0334722, IMG submission 207210) | Sediment microbial communities from Yellowstone Lake, YNP, Wyoming, USA - C3_bottom | ecosystem: Environmental > Aquatic > Freshwater > Lake > Sediment | place: USA: Wyoming | collected...
TCAATTCACAAAAGTAGAGATGTTCCAATATACTTTACCGGAAGAATCAGAAAAAGCTCATAATGAAGTTCTGCAGATCGAAAAAGAGATATTTAAAGGCTTGGAAATACCTTTTAGAGTTATAGATCATTGCACTGCAGATTTGGGCGCACCATCTTACAGAACTTTCGATCTTGAAGCTTGGATGCCAGGCAAACCAAATAAAAACGACGAAATGGGCGATTGGGCCGAGATAACCTCGACCTCAAATTGCACTGATTATCAATCAAGGGCGCTAAATATTAAATATAAAAATGAAGATACGAGCAAAGAATTCGTTCATATGATTAATGGCACGGCTATTGCAATGCCAAGACCAATTATTGCAATACTAGAGAATTTTCAGCAAAAAGATGGTAGTATAAAGATTCCCCGAATATTGCATAAGTACTTGCCATTTAAAGTAATTTTAAAAAAATAATTTAAAATTTAAAATTTAAAATAAATTACTAAATTTAAATTTAAAATGTTTAAACATTAAAACATTGAACCATTAAAAATTCATTTTAAATTGCCCGGCGGGTCCCGACAGGGAAAAATTGAAAATTGAAAATTAATTTAGGGAGAATAATGAAAATTAACATTCATACAGACGGCATTATAATTACGGCGAAGCAGAAGGCGATGATGGAGAAAAAGCTTTCTCGAATGAGAAGATACATATCTGATGAAACTTTGGTTATAGACTTACTCTTGAAAGATGAAACAAGTATTGAAAAGGGTGGAATTGATCAGAATGTTCATATTAATGCCACTTTTGGCAAGGAAAAGATTTTTATTGAAGAGGTTGATGATCGGTTGCTACGTGCATTCGCAATTGCTCTTAAAAGATTTGAACGCCAACTTTCTAGATATCATCGCAAGAGAATTGATAAGGTAAAGCGTGGCGGTGGCGGAAGATTTGAGAAACTTCTCAAAGTGATAAAGCGCAAAAAAGCATAATTAATCTAATTGACCTAATTATTCTAAACAAATCCCAAAAGCCAATTTAGAAATTAGGTCTTTGGTGCTTGATTAGAGCAATTAGAAATTAGAACAATTAGAGCAATTTTACCCATGTCTATATTCTCAAAATTTTTTAATTTTACAAATCAGCGAGTTATTTCTGATATGCAACCGCAAGTAAAAGAAGCGGAAAATTTTGAAATTGAATTACAGAAATTGACTGACAAGCAGCTTCGCGAAGTAACAGAAAAATTAAAAGACAAGCTAGCCAAAGCTAATGGCGACCAAGAACGAGAGAAAGAGTTATTAAGTCAAATTTTGCCAGAAGCCTTTGCCCTTGTTCGAGAGGCGACCAAAAGAGTCTGGGGCGAGCGCCATTTTGATGTTCAGATGATTGGTGGCATGGTTTTGCATCAGGGTAAAATTGCTGAAATGAAAACGGGTGAGGGCAAAACGATTGTGGCTGCACTGCCATTATTTTTGAATGCTTTGACTGGACGAGGAGCCCACTTGGTTACGGTAAATGATTATTTGGCTAAGCATCAGGGCGAGGGAATGGGCGAGGTTTTCAACTTTTTGGGACTATCAACCGGCATTATACAGAGCAACCAAGAGAGTTTTCGTTTCAAAAAGACTCGAGATTATAAACATTATTCTGAATGTGAGGGCGCGAATTTAGAATCATGTTCACGGAAAGATGCTTATTCCTGCGATATTACTTACGGCACAAATAATGAGTATGGTTTTGATTATTTGCGTGATAATATGGCGCCGTCTGTGGATCAGTGTTCTCAACGCGAATTGAACTATGCCATTGTTGATGAGGTAGACTCAATTTTGATTGATGAAGCTAGAACGCCATTAATTATATCCGCTCCGGCGGCTGAATCGGCAGGAATGTATCAACAGTTCTCGGCTTTGATTCCAAAACTGAAGGCAGAGACGGACTTCGTGATAGATGAAAAGGACAGAGTCGTTACCTTAACCGATGCTGGTATCAAGAAAATTGAAGGGCTACTTAATATAAAAAATATCTATGCCACCGATGGTATTACGATGGTTCATCATTTGGAGCAGGCGCTCAAAGCAGAAGCTCTTTTCAAAAAAGATAAAGATTATATAGTTAAAGATGGTGAAATTATTATCGTCGATGAATTCACAGGGCGCTTGATGGTAGGCAGAAGATATTCAGAGGGCTTGCATCAGGCAATCGAAGCCAAGGAAAATGTTGAAGTAAAACAAGAGTCGCAGACCATGGCGACAATCTCATTCCAAAACCTATTTCGTTTATACAATAAATTGGCTGGCATGACTGGAACGGCAGCTACTGAAGCAGAAGAATTTTACAAGATTTATAAGCTTGACGTAACAGAGATCCCAACCAATAAGCCGATTGTGCGACAAGACTTCCCTGACAAGATTTTCAAATCTGAAGAGGGGAAACTTTCGGCTATTGTTGAAGAAATCCAAGAGAAACAGAAAAAGGGCCAACCGGTTTTGGTTGGTACTGTTTCAGTTACTAAAAACGAATTATTGGCAAAACTTTTGAAAAAAGCGGGCGTTAAATTCGAAATTTTGAATGCTAAAAATCACTTACGAGAAGCAAAAATCGTAGCCAAAGCGGGCCAAAAGGGTGCAGTAATGGTGGCAACCAATATGGCTGGTCGTGGAACCGACATTAAGCTTGGCGAGGGCGTAGTTGCCCTTGGTGGCCTTCATGTTATTGGCACGGAACGGCACGAATCTCGCCGAATCGACAATCAGCTTCGAGGTCGTGCTGGACGACAGGGCGACCCTGGCTCATCACAATTTTTTGTTTCAATGGATGACGATCTGATGAGAATTTTTGGCGGAGAAAAGATGAAGGGGCTAATGAACACGCTCGGCCTTCCAGAAGATATGCCGATTGAAAACAAAATGATTTCTCGATCAATCGAGTCGGCCCAAAGAAAAGTTGAAGGGCACAACTTTGATATTAGAAAACATTTGGTTGAATACGATGATGTAATGAACAAGCACAGAGAAGTTATTTATAGAAAAAGAAGAGCAATTTTGGAGAATAAAGAATCAGAGGGTAAAAATATCAAGGAAGAGATAATAGATATCCTTGGTGATGAAGTCGAGGGTATCGTCAATAACAATATTGAAGATCAGGAAAAAGCAAAACTGGAATTGGGTGCAATCATTGGGTCGGAAAATGTCGATACGCTTGTCCCTGAAAATCTGAAAGAAAAAATCAAAAAAATATACCAGGAAAGAGAAGAGAAATATGGAGAAGAAATATCGCGGCAAATTGAAAAAGCGGTCTTTCTTCGAACAATCGATCTGCTCTGGGTTGAACATTTAACCACAATGGATGAGTTGCGAACGGGAATAAGTTTGCGAGGCTATGGCCAAAGAGACCCACTGGTTGAATATAAGCAAGAAGCATACCTTCTTTTTCAAAGCCTATTAAAAACAATCGAAAGTAATGTGGCAAAAACCATATTGAAAGTTGAGGTACAGCTTCCGCCAACCCAACCAATTACGAGAAGACCGTTGGAGTATAAAGCACCGGATCCGGACCAAATCGGAGATCCAGGGTCAGCAGTCAGCAGTCAGCAGTCAGCAGGAAAACAGCCAACCGCGAACAGCCAACCGCAGACCAGTTCCGATGTTACAACGGTTATCCGAGAAAAGGGGAAGAGTGTTTTTGATCGAATGGCAGAGGGACAAAGTGGCCCACATTCCCAAATCAAATCGAACAAAAAAGTTGGTCGTAACGACCCATGCCCGTGCGGAAGTGGCAAGAAGTACAAGAAATGTTGCGGAAAATAATATACTAATATCCACCTCTTATGGATTTGGACGGGATTGCAAGTAGTGTTATAATGGTAAAGCAGAAGAAAGTGTCTGTTTAATCATTTTACATTTACAAAAAACAAAATGAACGAAATCAATTTAAAAGAAAAAACTTTTGTCGATCCCCTGGCTGTTAAGGACGCAAAAACAGATGCCAAAATGGAGGCAAGTTCGGAAGCAAAAGAAGGGCTAAAGCCCGCAGGAAAGGCTTCGGCGGAGGCCGAAACAAAAATAGAGGACGCGAAATCGGTCGCTAAATCTACCTCACCCGAACTCTCCTTGGAAAGGAGAGGGGCAACAAAAACGCATTCACGCGAAACGGTAATTGAATTTAAGAATATTTCTAAAATATATGCCGGTAAGGTGGGGGCGGTTGATAACGTTTCTTTTAAAGTCGCACCGGGCGAATTCATCTCATTGGTTGGTCCTTCGGGGGCTGGCAAGTCAACATTGATTAAGCTTTTGACCTGCGAAGAGCCACCAACAAAGGGGCAGGTTTTGGTTGCCGGCCGAGATATTTCAAAGTTACAACCGAAAGAACTTCCATATTATCGTAGAAAAGTTGGCATCATATTCCAAGATTTCAAGCTTTTACCTAAGAAAACTGTTTATGAAAATATCGCTTTTGCTCTAGAAGTAGCCGATGTCAGCAGTAAGGAAATTGCTGAACGAGTCCCAAAAATCATCGAAATAGTCGGTTTAACCTCGAGAAATAAGGCTTTCTCGGAAGAATTATCTGGTGGAGAAAAACAGAGAGTCTCAATTGCACGAGCGCTTGTTCACAAGCCAAAACTTCTGATTGCGGACGAGCCAACCGGCAACTTGGATCCGGTGGCGACTTGGGAAATTATCGAATTATTATTTAAAATTAATAATCAGGGCACAATTGTGCTTTTGGCCACTCATGACAAAGAAGTGGTTGATGCACTAGAACGGCGAGTTATTACAATGAGAGCGGGCAAAGTTGTATCGGATCAGGAAAAAGGGAAATATATCCTTTAAGAACGGAACAATTGTTCAATTGTTGTATTGTTGAATTGTTACCCCCACCAGCTCCCCCTTATCAAGGGGGAGGGCAAGAACAATTTAGCAATTTAGCAATTTAGCAATGGGTAGCTTATGTTACTAACAACTTTTTACAGAATTGCAAGAACCTCGTTTAGATCATTTTGTCGAAACTGGTGGCTCTCACTGGCCGCTACTTTGATTATGGTTTTGACTTTAATCACAATTTCGTTTTTTGTTAGTTTGCTTGTCATCACCAATAAAACAACCGAATCACTTCGCGACAAAGCCGATTTGATCGTTTATTTTAACGACACTTCCTCAAAGGACCAAATTTTTGCTCTGCAAAATATATTAGTCTCTAGAACGGACGTAAAAAATGTAAATTATATTTCTAAAGAAAAGGCTCTAGAGCGATGGAAAGCTCAACAGGGCAATGAAACGGTAAAAAATTATATTACCGAAACTGACAACCCATTGCCACAATCGCTCGAGGTAAAAGCGCAAACTCCAGAAGATTTAGACAAAATTAACACCTATTTGCTGGGCGACGACTACAAACCAATTATCAAAACAATCAGTTATGAGAAGAACAAACAATTAATAAACAAATTAGTTAATATTACCAAATTTGTTAAAAAAGTTGGTTATTCCCTCTCGACTGTCTTTGTATTGATATCAATTTTGATAATTTACAACACCGTCAGACTTACAATTTTTGCTCGATCGGAAGAAATTGATATTATGAAGCTGGTGGGCGGGTCCGACTGGTACATTCGTGGTCCATTTGTGCTAGAGGGAATTGGATATGGGGTTTTGGGGGCAATAATTTCCTCAATAGTCTTTTATCTCTTTTTCAGACTGACTATCCCGCAAGCGGAAACATATCTGGGGCTTTCTGATCTAAACTCTTCTTATCTGGGACTTAACATCGTTATAATTATTCTTATGCAATTTTTGACAGGTATACTTCTCGGAGGGTTCTGTTCCATTATTGCGGTTAAGAAACATCTTAAGTAAGTTGCCATGCCTACCGGCAGGCAGGTAAGTGAATAAGTTGTAAGTTGTCAGTTTGGAGCACAAGCTTCAGCTTGTTAAAAACAGCCTAAAGGCTGGTCTCCACCGAACGGAGCACAGGCTTTAGCCTGTTAATAACACGATAAATCGTGGTCTCCTATGTCGGAGAACAGGATTCAGCCTGCTAGAAACACGCTAAAGCGTGGCCTCCAGCTCAAAACACAAATGAAAAAAGTATCGAAAAAATTAAAATTGTTGAATAAAATCGTCATTGTTTTGTTATTGATGTTGACTTTTATGCAGGCCAACACTGCTTTTGCGCTGACTGCCTCTCAACTAAAAGCTCAAAGAGATTACTATGCCGCTAAGGCGGCCGAAGCTGCTGCTGCCGCGACTAAAAAGAAACAAGAAGCAGCTCAAGTTACGGCACAGATCAATACTATTGAAAATAATGTTGGTCAAACCCAAGCGGCACTGAATAAGACACAATTAGAAATCTCTACAACGCAAGCTACAATTGCTGATCTAGAACAAAAGATTAAGACCGAAGAAGAAAACTTAGCGAGAGAAAAAAGTAAATTAAATGATGTCTTGGTTTCCAGATATATGGAAGGAGAATCTGATTTGTTTGAAACTGTTCTAAGCTCAAACAACCTATCCGATATTATTACCCAACAACAATACTATGATTCAGTTTCTCAACAGATAGATGCGACGATGGAAAAGATTAAAAAGATGAAAGAGGATTTATCGGCGCAAAAAGCAACTCAAGACGCGCAACTCGTTACTCTATCCGACCTAGAAAGCAACCAAAGAGAGCAAAAATCATATTTGGAGAGCCAAGCTACATATAAAGAGAAGTTGCTTTCCAACGCTACGGCCGCGATCAAGGAGCTCACGGAGCAGGAAAAAACTGCGCTTAAACATGAATATGAAATTGAATTGCAAATTATTGCAATCATCTCGGCTCGTTCGGGTTCTTGGGGCGCAGAGCGAGGCAAGGGGCAGAGAGTTAATCCCGGGAATTTAATTGGGACAATGGGTTCAACTGGAAACTCAACTGGGGCTCATTTGCATTTTGAAGTGCGCACACCGAGCAATCAAACTGTTAACCCTAGAAATTATCTTGGCTCGAGATTCGTTTGGCCAACCGTATCACAGAGGGTGACACAGGAATATGGACCTGCCACTTGTACTGTTTGTGGATATTCTTTTCATACTGGCCTTGATATCGGAGCACAGGTACAGGGAGTACAGGGCGATCCGATTTTTGCAGCTGATGCGGGCGAAATAGTATTAAAGCAATGGTATGGTGGCTACGGCTATGCGGTAGTAATCTTGCACGATGACGATACAATATCATTATATGGGCACTTGGCGACTGCTGGGTAGAATATCTTAATGAAAAAAGGAAAATATTCAATTTTAAACAAAATAGCATTCTTTATTGCTATTTTTGTTGTGATTATCTTAGTTTTTGTGGCGGGAATAAATTTTGGTCACAAAGGAACATTTTCTTTTTCTCTTGGTTCAATCAGATTTTCAAATATTGATGATGCCAAGCCTAACGGAGTAGACTTTTCAGTATTTTGGGAGGCATGGAACAAGTTAAAGGAAAAATCTACAGTTGATTTGAAGAATGAGGATATGGTTTCGGGCGCAATCTACGGTTTACTTTCTTCTACTGGCGACCCATATACGACTTATATGACAAAAGCGGAGAACGACCGTTTCCGCGAAGATATCGGAGGAGAATTTGAGGGCATTGGAATCGAGATTGTTGAAAAAAATGGAGTAGTTACGGTCGTTGCTCCTCTTTCTGACACTCCTGCCGAAAAAGCTGGTCTAAAGCCCGGTGATATTATCTATAAAGTTGATGATGTAGAAACTGCTACGATCGGCTTTGAGGAATCCATAAATAGAATTCGAGGCAAGGACGGGACAAAAGTAAAATTAGAAATATACAGAGCTGGCGCAGATGCTCCAATTGAGTTAGAGATTGTAAGAGCAAAAATTTTGGTTAAAAGTGTTAAATTTGAGGCCAAAAACTACGAAAACAAAGAGATCACTTATATAAAAATTCGTCAATTTGGCGATGACACACAAGCCTTATTTGACCTTGCAGCCAAGAGCGCTCTAAAAACAAAAGACAAAATAATTATTATCGATTTACGAAATAATCCTGGTGGATATTTGGAAACGGCAGTCCAGATATCAAGTTATTTTATTCCTGACGGAGTAATTGTTTCAGAAGAGGGCAAAAATGTGCCAAAAAAAGATTATAAATCCGAAGGCAATTCAATATTAAAAGACTGCAAAGTGGTGGTTTTGGTCAATGGTGGTTCGGCCTCGGCCTCGGAGATTATGGCAGGCGCGCTCAAAGATCGAAAGGGGACAAAGTTAATCGGAGAAAAAACTTTCGGTAAAGGGAGCGTTCAGGAGCTAATTGATCTTTCCGATGGCTCGTCCGTAAAAATAACAGTGGCAAAATGGCTCACTCCCGATGGCACAGAGATAAATAAAAAAGGAATCGAAGCCGACATAAAAATATCAAACGATGAAGACTTGACTGTTGATGAGCAGTTGCAAGAAGCGCTGAAAACGGCAAGTCAGTTGTAATAATCTTGTGACTAATTCTGTGATATAATGTAGTGAGACATAGAGGGTTCACCCTATGTAATCCGCCAAAGGCGGACGGCAAAGCCGTATTACATAGGGTAAAGGAGGGGAATGGATGACATAAAAAAAGCAACAAGTAATCCTGCTCCAGTTGGGGGTGGTTCTTCTGCTGTGCCCATAGATATGACTGCACCACAAAATCCTGCTTCAGCACCCGCTCCAGTATCGGCTACTCCGCCAGCGCCAGCTCCCGCTCAACCATCAACTCCTGCACCGGCACCGCAAACACCAATGCCAGCGCCTGAAACACCGCAAGCGCCTGCCAGACCAGTCTCTTCTAGCCCTTGGGATGATGATGTGCCGGAGGTCCCAGAAGCAAAGCCTCAAGTCGTGGGTAATTTAATGCCGAAAAAAGAAATTGTAAATGAGCCGCTTAAAGTGCCAGAAGATGTAGAGGAAAAGGTGGGCAAAAAGGTTCCAGCAACAGATTTTGTTAAAGGTGATGCTTCGACGATAGATTATTCAAAACAGGAGGCAGAATCGGCGTCTTTGCCACCAGCTCCAGCGATGCCAAAGCAAAGTGCTGGATCAATTTTTGCCCTTATTAGGGAACGGTTAGGTATAATTTTAATTATTATTATTTTGTTTTTTGTTATCGCCATTGCCCTAACTGAATTCGGTCTTCTCTCTATTGGCCTAGAAAAAGCTTACGGTGCCATTGGAATGGAACGAATCTGGGGCGGACTTTCGAAAAATAGTTCGACTGCATTCGGCCAATCATTAATTGAGATGCAAAAAACTACCGATTATAAGGCTCGGGGCAAATTGAATTTAACGGTTGATTCAAGTGCCGAATCAGAGGTGACTTCTCCTTTGGTTGATATCATTACAGGCAATGTTGATAGTGTTTCCGATACCTCATCTCTGATTGAATCATCGACTTCTGCTCTAACCACAACACAGGCTACAATTGAAACAATTGAAACTGATTTCACAATGAAATCGGCTTCGAGTGCAAGCGAAGCGGAGTTCATAATCAAAGACAATGGTTCAAGGGTTAATTTAATAAATAAAAATGCAGATGTGTATGTAAAAGATAGCGTCGGTTCTTTCTCGGGTGATTCGACTTTGTGGATGAATTATAATATCTCAAATCTTGCTTCAAAAAACATTCAAACAGATATTTTTAAAGCAGAGAAGAGCCAGGGTTTGGCAGCATCGGGCGTAAGGGCTGGTAATGAGAAAATCGATGGAGTGCGCTGTTTTAAATACACAATCGATAGTGCCGAGATTGGCAACTCTCTTGCATCTTTGGGTATAACCTCGGAGATGGCACAGAGTGTGACGGGCGAAGTTTGGATAGGAGTTCGGGATAAGAAAATTCACCAGGCGAATTTGAAAATTATTCCTCCGATCACGGCAGCGACTCGCTCGATAACGGCCGAAATTAATTTTTATGATTTTGGGGCTAAGAATACATTTACGACTATCAACGAATCAGATATTATTACAACTAAAAAAACAGCTATAGTAGAAACTCCTGCCGTTACTGCGACTGTTACGGCCGACCAAACACGAAAACAGGACGTAACGAATATTCTGGTCGCTTTAAAGAGTTATAAGGCCAAAATGGGTTATTATCCCGTTTCTTCGGCACTTATGAAATTAAATGACACAACCAACGCTATTTACCGAGCCTTGGTGCCAACATATATTACGATTTTGCCACAGGATCCAAAAGCGGCCGATGGTTGGTATTATGCTTACAAGTCCGATGGCATTAAGTGCTCCGTCTCGGCGCGATTGGAGAATCAAACAGACCCAGAGGGAACGCTTTCGAACGGTGTGCTCTTGTATTTAATATATAATAATGATTAAATTGCATTATATACTCTCTTTGGAGACCACCCTTTAGGGTGTTAAAAAACAAGCTAAAGCTTGGGCTCCGATGTTCGGGAATGTGATTAAATCTAGTTAGTAAATTAACAGGAGAAATATGAATACTTTATGGATCGTGCTAATTATTATTGCAGTTATCGTGGTCATTGTTATCTCAATTTACAACCGATTAGTTAAATTGAATGTTAGAACGAGCGAAGCCTGGAGCGACATCAGCGTCCAATTAAAAAGACGATATGATTTGATCCCGAATCTTGTTGAGACGGTTAAGGGCTATGCCAAGCATGAAAAATCAGTTTTTGAGGATGTAACAAAAGCTAGGGCCGAGGCCTTGGGTGCAAAAGGAGTGGCTGACAAGTCAAAAGCGGAAAATATGCTTGCAGAATCGCTAAAATCAATTTTTGCCGTAGCAGAAGCTTACCCTGATCTTAAGGCGAATGAGAATTTTAGTCAATTGCAGTCAGAAATTACGGACACAGAGGACAAAATTCAAGCCTCTAGAAGGTTTTACAATGGAAATGTTAGAGATCTAAATATCGCCATTCAAACATTCCCAACTAATATTTTTGCAAAGAATCTTGGTTTTAAAGAGCGAGAACTTTTCGAACTTGAACAAGCAGAAGCAAAAGAACCAGTTAAAGTCGATTTCAATACAACTAAAGAGGAAAAATAATGAAAAAAATTGCTCTACCAAAAATGGATATCGTAAGTTTCTTTAAAAATTTGGATTTAAAAGTTCATCTTCGAAAATTAAACCTGACCACACTTCTTGGCATTTTAGCTTATTTGCACGTGCTAGTGATTCTCCCTCTAATTTTTTCGAAAAACAAACCATTTGTACAATTCCATGTTAAGCAGGGTCTTTTATTGCTTGCCTTCTCTGCTCTTGGTATGTTCGCTCTGTACGTCCCAGTTCTTTCTTGGATCGCGATTGTATTTTTTGTCATTTTCCTAATTGCTGGCATTATTAATGTTCTTCTCGGTCGAGAACGACATCTGCCAATTATAGGGGCTTTGGCCGAGAAAATCTAGATTGATAAAACATCACAGATTCGTTTCACAGATATAACACTGATTGTTATATGAGCCCGTAATAATTCATCCGTATATCTGTATATCTGATTAAATCCCTGCCTGCCGGCAGGCAGGTGTAATCCATATATTATGATAGTTTACGATCAAATTGAGTCGAACAAAACAAGAAGTGTCCTACTCGTAGGATTCTTTTTGATATTGGTAATTGCGGTTGGCTGGATCTTTGCTCAAGCCTACAATTCACCGATTATTCTTTATGTCGCTGTAATCATCAGCGTGACCCAAGCACTAATCGGATATTATTCAGGCGATAAAATTGCTTTGGCTGTTTCTGGGGCAAAAGAAATTCATAAAAAAGATAATCCACGGCTCTGGCGAATCGTCGAAAATCTGTCCATTACAGCTGGCCTTCCAATGCCGAAAGTTTATATTATTCAGGATCCAGCTCCAAACGCCTTTGCGACTGGGAAAGACCCAAAAACTTCCTCTTTAGCTGTGACATCGGGTCTTTTGGATATTATGGAGGACAATGAGCTCGAAGGCGTGGTGGCACATGAACTTTCACACATTGGTAATTATGATATTCGCCTTATGACTTTAGTTGTGGTTTTAGTTGGTATTATTGCTCTCGTTTCTGATATTTTTATCAGAATACGGTTTTGGGGATTCGGAGACGACAACAACAATAGCAACGGTCCAATGATTTTGCTGGGGATATTGGCGGCCATTGTGGCCCCAATTGTGGCCACTTTGGTACAATTGGCGATATCGAGAAAGAGGGAATTTCTAGCTGACTCGACCGGATCATTATTAACACGATATCCAGAAGGCCTGGCCTCGGCTTTGGAAAAAATTGGCAAATATACTCGTCCGATGCAAAAAACCAGTTCGGCTACATCACACCTCTATATCGCCAATCCTTTTGGCAAAGAAAGCTATATTTCAAAAATATTCTCAACGCATCCGCCAATAGCGGAACGGATCAAAATGCTACGAGGTTGATTTCTGTAACTGCTCACCCGGAGCACAGGCTTTAGCCTGCTAGCACGCTGAAGCGTGGTCTCCAGCTCTGGAGCCCAGCCTTCAGGCTGTTTCTAGCACGCTAAAGCGTGGTCTCCAAAGTGCGAGTGAACACTTACTGATTTCCGGTAACTGCTCACTCACAC
>Ga0334722_10005640_pt1 | contig 12562 bp, 14 predicted proteins | sample C3_bottom_MG_FD_207210 | JGI IMG/M metagenome (GOLD analysis project Ga0334722, IMG submission 207210) | Sediment microbial communities from Yellowstone Lake, YNP, Wyoming, USA - C3_bottom | ecosystem: Environmental > Aquatic > Freshwater > Lake > Sediment | place: USA: Wyoming | collected...
CTGCTTCTTTTTTTGCGGCTGTTCGGGCTGGACATAGAAGTCGATCTCCATGTCATCCCGCTTGGTAACCTCTTTAATCACATCGGTCAGGGTGGTCCAATGATGCTCTTTGATCCAGTCACGGTGAAACTTGCTCGGCACCTCTATCAGCATCCTGTTGCCCTCCAAGGAAACAAGCCTGGACTGGCTGAACCAGGTGTCGTAACCCTGCCTGGACATACGGTTTTCTATGAGTAATTGTATCTCTTCCCACAGTCTGAGCTGATCCATAAAAACTCCAAAAAACGACACTGGTTACAAACATGCTTATCCACAGGTGTTGACAGTCGTTTTTTGTATTGTTTTTCTTGCTGTTACGGTTGTGCTCGGAGGTATATCGTCCGCTTTTTGTTTGCTCGTTTTTGCTGGGTTTTTTGCATCCCCGGATGGTTGAATCTAGTACGCATCTTGCACTTTACTTTTGTTCTTGATACTGGCCCACTTCACGAGAGTCATGACTATAACAGAACATGCTATTTCTGGCAAGGTATTTTTATGTTCCTCGGATGCTGCCGAAACGCGCGCCGTCAGTGGTCTTTGTTGCAGTCGCACGGCTTCGAAAGAGAGCTACACCGGGCTTCTGAGCCACGTCAAGTTTTCCCAAAAACCGCCACTTCCCCGTTGGTAAAAAAGTGCTTGACTTCGAAACTATAGCTGCTGTATCATAAAACAAGTGTTTCAGTTATGTCGTGCGTATGAACATATTATTATATTTCTCTTAAACAGGAGGGTACAAAATGGCTGCGGATACCAAGGTTGATCAGACGCTGGACTGCAAGGGAATGAGCTGCCCCTTGCCGATTCTCAAGACCAAAAAGGCTGTCGAGGCGCTTACGAAAGGCCAGGTTCTGAAGGTGGAGACTACGGATGCCGGCTCCAAGAACGATATGAGCTCCTGGGCCAAGAGGACCGGCAATGAGATCCTGAATGTCGAGGAAGGCTCCGGCACATTCACGTTTTATATCAAGAAAACCGCTTAAGGAGAACAGAACATGGCAAACAAAAAAATGACGATCATCGCGTCCAAGGGCACACTGGACATGGCATATCCGCCGCTCATCCTTGCCACAACGGCTGCTGCCATGGATGTGGATGTATCGATATTCTTTACTTTTTATGGACTCGAAATGATCAAAAAGGGCAACGCTGATAATCTCAAGGTCTCCCCCCTGGGCAATCCGGCCATGCCCATGCCTATGCCGATCCCGACGCTCGTAGCATCGATGCCCGGCATGGAATCGGTGGCAACGGCAATGATGAAATCCTTATTCAGCAAACATGGTGTTGCATCCATCGGTCAACTGCTCGACCTTGCCAGGGAGGCCGGCGTAAAGCTTATTGCCTGCCAGATGACCATGGATCTCTTCGGCGTCAAGCAGTCGGACATAATTGACGGTGTTGAATTCGGCGGTGCTGCCACCTGGCTGGACCTGGCTGCTGATGCGGATATAAACCTGTTCGTGTAGCACGATCCTGAGCGCGCACCTTGCACGATCTTCAACCGGTTCTGATGTCAGAACCGGTTTTTTTTTCATGCCTGCATTTGCTGGACTTTTTTCCGTGTTTATGTTAAAAAAATTCATGCAGATACCTATCGACCTCAAATACGACGACAAAGGATTGATCCCGGCAGTGGTCCAGGACTGGCAGAACGGCCAGATCCTTATGGTTGCCTACATGAACGCCGAGTCACTCAAGAAAACCGTTGAGACGCGCCTCACCTGGTTCTGGAGCCGCTCGCGCCAAAAGTTCTGGCAAAAGGGTGAGACCTCCGGCCATATCCAGCGGGTCAAGGACATTCTCTATGATTGCGACCAGGACACGCTGCTCATCAAGGTTGAGCAGACCGGTCCGGCATGCCACACCGGGGAACAGAGCTGCTTCTTCAGGAGCTTCCTGGACAAGAAGGGAGATGTGAAATGAGCGACAGCTGCATTTTCTGCAAGATCATCGAAAAAAAGATCCCGTCCAGGATCGTTTATGAAGATCAGCACGTGTTCGCTTTTGAAGATGTCAATCCCCAGGCGCCGATCCATATTCTTGTGGTCCCCAAAAAACATTTACCCGACATTCAGAGCATGGCTGAGACCGATCGAGTGCTTGTGGGCCACTTGTTCCTGGCAGCAGCAAAGATCGCAACCGACAAAGGTCTTGTCAAAAAAGGATACCGCACGGTGATCAATAATGGCGCGGGCGCGGGCCAGACGGTCTTTCATATTCACCTTCATATTCTGTCGGGACGACGCTTCGCCTGGCCCCCAGGATAACATACGAACAGTTCTCTGTGCATAACGGCCTGGCAACCTGTTCAAAACCGTAAACACGGGGTTTTCAACAATCTGGCCACGGTCTGTCAACAGAACCCGGCCGACGTTCTTCCCAATCCTTTTGTTCACGTTTTCAAACGGTTCATGATGGTACTCACATTTCCACAGCTCCTACTACTACTACTACTGATTTATTAAGTATAGGTGTACAGTAGTTCTTACATCACATTTGTGTGAATATTTTTTTCTGCGGTATGGTTGCAGCAAAACGTAACGAGCAATAGGTCAAATAACTTTTTTAAAAGAGCGCGATGGAAATTTTGCACGAGGGTAGGACATGGACGAGTTTAAATTAGCAGGTCAGAAATATATCGAGTTGAATAATCTGCTCAAGACTATGGGCCTGATCGATAGCGGAGGTATGGCTAAGATTGTGATCGCCGAAGGGCGTGTCAAGGTCGATGGAACCGTTGAACTGCGAAGACGCTGTAAGATTCGCACCGGTCAAAATGTGGAATTTGAAGGGCGCACCATCGTTGTTGTGTGACCAGGCGCTGTAGTAATGAGCCGCAGCAATTAAGTTTTTCCGCTTCGCAGTACGCCCGGACACCAACAATTGACTGTTAAATGCACTTCCCTCCCGATAGCTGTTTACACATGCGCGGAATCGTGGTATAAAACCAGCCATGAAAAACATCGCAAATTTTCTGTTCGAAGCAGGCATGCTGAAACGCACTCCGCGCAGCGGTTTCCAGTTCCTCGGGACGGGTGCAGAGTCTGTGGCAGAACATATTTTCCGCACCACCTATATCGGCTATGCTCTCGGAAAGCTCGCGCAGAATGTCGATGTTGACCGCATGATAAAAATGTGTCTGTTCCACGATCTGCCCGAAGCACGGACGGGCGACCTCAACTACGTTAATAAAAAGTATGTGGAAGCGAACGAAATAAAAGCAGTAGAGGATCTGGCCGTGACCCTGCCCTTTGGCAACGAGATCCGGGAATTGATCCTGGAGTTCATCGAGGGGAAGACCGAGGAAGCGCGCCTGGCCCGCGATGCGGACCAGCTGGAGATGATCCTGGCGCTCAAGGAGTATAAGGATCTGGGGAACAAATATGCCGACGAGTGGCTGGAGTTCTCGTTGAAGCGGCTTCAGACTGATTCAGCGCGCCAGCTTGCTCAGACTATTCTGAAAACGGACTCATCGCTCTGGTGGTTCAGCGACAAGAGCGACTGGTGGGTCAACGGCGGCAAGCATTCGTAATTCCTGATAGGTGCGATCCGTGGTCATGGTCCCGGAGACCCTTATCCGGTAAACAGCACACCCGTTATTCACGTAATGGTCTACCAGCGGTGCGGTTCGCTCGCGGAAGATCATTAGTTTCTTTTCTACTAGTCCCCGGTTATCATCGATGCGCTCTGTCCTGTCCCCGCCCACATTCTCCCAGAGCCGGCAAAAAATATCGTCTGCTGTGCAATCGAGCACAATGAGCGCATGGACCGTTGCAAGACGGGTCATGTCCTTCGCTTGTCCTGCATGGCGCGGGATGCCGTTCAGGACGAGCAGATCCTGCTGCCTGAACGAAGCTCGCTTTAGGAACAGGCTGACGATCTTTTTTGCCAGGGGAAAGTGCTCATTCTCGAGAAGAAGGCCGCGCTCGAGAACACCGTGGATAAAATCGAGTTCTTCTGCAGAATAATCCGCGGAGCATTCGTCTCCGGATACAGCGCTGCGGAGCTCTGATCCAAAATCAAGGTGATGACACCTTCTGCCGAACAATCCCTGAACAGCGATGGCGTCGCCCAGCGGGCTTTTGCCAACGCCGGTGGGGCCAAGGAGAAGGATGGCATCGATAGGGAACAAGAAGGTCATAGGCTTTGTTGAACAGTCAAGGCGAACGTTTTTAAACCCCGGCGGCTTTCTTTCTTAAACTCTCCAGGCTTTTCCTGGAGGCAATGGTCAGCTCGTTCTCGGGAATATGGTCGAGGCTGAACCAGCCGATCTCGTCGCATTTATGCGGCTCTCTGATAACGGGCGTACCCGCGATGATCCGGCAGAGGAAGGAAGGAGAGACCCAATGCTGCTTCTCGTCAGGAATGATATGGTTCACGACGTCGAGGAGCGACAGGACCTCGATCTCGATACCGTACTCTTCCATGAGCTCGCGTACCAAAGCGTGCTCGAGCGTTTCCCCGAACTCCACGCTCCCGCCGGGAAACTCCCATTTGCCCGATTCGTTCCGGGCCTCTTTCCCGCGCTTGGCAAGAAAGACCCTGTTGTCGCGGTCATAGATGATGGCGCCGACACCGACGCCGATATGATCAACACCTTTTTTCATGATGAGCACAGTATCAAAAATCCCCAGGAATGTCAAAAGGGGATCGGGCGTTGACCTGGAGTGGTAGTTGATTTACTTGAAGAACCTTCAGTCTTCAGCCTCAACACCTGAATAGTTACAAGCGTGAGCGGTTCCCTAACCTCCGGAAAGCGACCGGTTTTTTGCTTGACATATTACTTTTTTCGCTTATAATAGCCCCCTATTCATAACAAAACAGAAGGAGCAGGACGATGTCGGAAACAACCGCGCAAAAAAGCAATCTCAAACAGAAACGATCACAGGGCTTCAGAAAGCGTATGAGCACGGCCACGGGCAGGAACGTCATAAATCGCCGCAGGGCAAAGGGACGGAAGCGTCTTTCTGTCTAGTTTTCCGGTCGGGTGTGCCTGATGCCGTACGCATATCGGAAGAGCGAACGGATACGCAAAAATTCAGAGTTTGTAGCTACCATGAAGGGTAAAAGACTGTCAGTTGACGGTCTTTCTCTTTTTTATACCCGGAACGAGCTCGGGAACTTCAGGGTCGGCGTGTCGGTCAGCAAGAAACTGGCGAACGCCGTAGGGCGGAACAGGCTGAGACGACAGGTTCGCGACTGCATCTCGCGGGTGCTCCGGGAATATACGCTGGGGTATGACCTCGTGTTCGTGGCCCGGCATGCCATAATTACCGCAGATCATGAGCGCATCCTGAAGGCCGTTTCTTCTTTGCTGCAGAAGACAGCTCTTCGCGATCAGAAACAGGTGGGCGCAGAGCGATGAAGCATCTCTTTCTTTACGGTATACGCCTGTACCGGCGGTTTCTTTCTCCCGTACTCCCACCATCCTGCAGGTTCGTCCCGACCTGCTCCGAGTATGCACTCGAGGCTTTTAAGACAAAGAGCACGTTGCAAGCGCTTTGGATGACGCTGGTCCGCATTGCAAAATGCCATCCCTTTCATCCGGGCGGATACGACCCGGTACGGTAATTTCGGAGGATTCATGGAAACACGAAGATTCATTCTAGCTCTTTCTCTCTCACTCCTGGTGTTCCTGGTCTATGTCCGTTTTTTCGCACCGCCACCGCCGCAGAAACCGGCGACGATCGAAACAGCCCAGACCGGAACAGCGCTGCCGCGTGAAGCAACGTCCCCGAAGCCTGCTGTAGTACGGCAGCGTCCCAACGCATTAGCCGGTTCCATTGTCCCTGCTGCAGCGGGGAAAGACATTGTTATCGAAAGCGAGCTCGTGAAGGTCGTTCTGAGCACGGCCGGCGGTGTGGTCAAGCACTGGGAATTAAAAAAACATATCGAGGCGGACAAGACCGAGGTCGGTCTGGGCGCGCTGTACCGGAGATTTATCGGCACGGCTAAAAAAGCGATCGAGCCGATGACAGCGCGGGGGAATGTACAGCTCTTCACAGCCTATGAGGGCGTACCGGCCGAAGAGCTCGTGTTCCCGCTGACGATCGTTCCGCTGGACAGGGAGCTGTCGAATGTAGCGCGCGTAGAATACCGGTCCAATCTGGAACGGGTGCAGCTCGATGAAAAAACGCCGTCCCAGACCGTGGTCCTTACGTACACCGGTCCCGGCGGCATGCTGATCGAGAAAAGCCTGACCTTTCACTACAACGAATACAAGGTTGATATCGCTGTCCGCACGAAGGGCTTTGAGGGATACACCCTGGACCTTGGGACGGACTTCGGCATCTCGGACAAGATCAGCAATGATGCCAGCGGCCGCGTCGGCGTCGTGACGATGGTTGACGGCAATCTGGCACTGGAGAAGATTGGCGCTATCAAGGGTGAGGTGCAGCACGCGGGCGCCGTCGAATGGCTGGGCCAGGAAGATAAATATTTTACCGCAGCGCTGATCCACAACGGCGCGGGCATCATCACGATCACGAAAACGGCGGCTCCCAAGGAAATAGGCGATCTGGTCGCAACGCGTCTTACGGTCAAGGACGAGTCCGACGAACATACGTATACTCTCTTCGCCGGCCCCAAGAGCTCCTCATTGCTCAAGGCACAGGGACACGGCATGGAGCAAATGATCGACTACGGGTGGTTCGGCATTCTGGCGAAGCCCATGTTCTGGCTCATGCAGCAGTTCTACTCCATCACCAGGAACTACGGCATTGCGATCATTCTGCTCACGATCGTGGTGCGCCTCATCCTGTTCTACCCGTCGCTCAAGAGCGCCACCGCGATGGAGGAGATGAAGAAGCTTCAACCGCAGATGACCGAGCTTCGTGAGAAATACAAGAAGGACCCCTCCAAGATGAACGCGGAGATCATGAAGCTGTACAAGGACCACAAGGTGAATCCCCTGGGCGGTTGCTTGCCCATGGTGCTGCAGTTGCCGTTCTTCGTTGCCCTGTATAATGTGCTGTCCGTATCCATCGAACTTCGCCAGTCGCCGTTCATCTCGTTCTGGATCAAAGACCTTTCGGTCTTTGACCCCTTCTACATCCTGCCGGTGCTGATGGGCGTCAGCATGGTCTTTACCATGAAGATGACCTCGACCTCGGTTGACCCGCAGCAGCAGAAGATCATGATGTACATGAACGTCGCCTTTATCTTCATGTTCGCCTGGCTGCCGGCCGGCTTGCTGCTCTATATCACCCTGAGCAACGTCCTTTCGATCGTGCAGCAGCTCTATGTCAGAAAGATCATTGCTGCTGCGTGATCTGCTTCTTGTGTCGTATCAAGTACAGCTGAATAAAAAAATGCCGTCCCGGATTTTCCGGGGCGGTTTTTTTGTTTCTGGACGACCGTATTTAACGCGGCGGTATTTAATTACAAATTCCTTTTAAGTTTTTTGGATCATGGCGTCCCCACGTCTCGCGCATTCCCTGGTAATCCCAGAAAAAAGTTGTCAGAGTTTCAGAGACGCGCTTAATGTCTTCCCTTTCGCGCTCTTCTATACTATAATTACATTCATATTCGTTCCACATGCGGCACGCTGTTCCGGACATCTGTCCAATACCGCATACCCGTTTAAAGCGTCGTGTTCCGACTAAAACCTAAGGAGGGAATGGCATGGGTGACGAAACCAGAGTACAGATCCGGGAATTGAAAAAGGGAGTGGAGGCCGTGGGCGGCATCACGGAGCGCTACCTGATCCGCTGGCTGGGTCCGCTGGGCAGGAAGATCGCCGAGTCCACGCAGACCGGCAGGTACATGGCGCTTGCGGGGGTGGTGACTACCGTGGTGAGCCTCATATTGATCTACAGGAATTCGCTGTGGTTCAGTTCCAGGATCACGAAGGGCATCACGTACTACTACGTGACGTATGCGGCCAGCGGTTACGGCGTGCCGCTCCTGATCGGCGTGGCGCTTCTGGTGTTCGGGCTGATGCAGAAGAAGAAATAACGGCAGGCATGGGCCTATGCCGGAGTATAGTTCGCTGCTCGCGCTCAGCGCGCTGTTGAAGGAACCATTCCGGAACCATTCGCAATCAAGGAATCAAATTCTACGCAAAATGGCAAGAAAATTTGCCACATAAAGCACAGAAGGCACAGAGAAGAGCTTGAATGCTTTTAAAAATCGGTTCGCTTTCCTGTGTGCTTTCTGTGACTTTTGTGGCTGAAAAGTTTTCCGGCCTGCCCGGGTTAGGGTCTTGCGGCTTGACATTCTTCTTGAGAAGTATCAGGGACAAAGCTCGGTTGTTGACAAGATTCGACAATCGCATTATGATAGCATCGCCCGCGTCGCGCCCACGTAAAGGTTCAGTTTCCCGTCGATCCCGCAGAGGATTACCGCCAAAGCCTTTTCCCCCGTTATTCGGTAGCTATTCCATTCAGGGCCGCGCATTTCCCCCTGCCAGAGGTCCCGGTCAATAGAGAATATCATGTTGATTCGGCGACAGAAAGAGCTACACTATAGGTAAGGGTTTCGACAAGGCTTCCCTGGGCGGGGGTGAGAATATTTTATGCCGCACGATATCGTCTGGGAAACAAGTTTCCGCTGCGCTCTGGAGCTGGCGAAAAACAGCCATAAACTCGCGCTCGCCGCTTTTTTCGGCTCCGGCTGCGAGGCTTGCATGAAAATGAAAGGATGCACGCTGCTCACAGAAAGCGTTCAGGAATATATCAATAAATATTTTATTCCGATTAAATATGAATCAGGCGCTGATTCGGACCAATTCATGAGGTTCGGGGTAACAGCAAAACCGGCGATACTGGTGTTTGATTCTGAAGGAAATGAAATATTCAGAAAAATAGGTTACTTTGAGCCGGATCTATTTATAGAGAAGCTCGAAATGGCAAGAAAAAAAGCCGCCCACAGAGCAGCGAAAAGTCATGCCTAACCGTTATCTCTCCGCGGAAGTATCAAATCTCGTTTGTTGACAAGATTCGACAATCTCATTATAACAGCATCATATCGCCCACGTCGCGGCCACGAAAAGGGTCGCGGAGCTGTAGCCGGGCAATTTCCCTGTCTCTTGAATTAGCAAATACGCTGTGTTATAGTGTGCCGGTCTATGAAGAACCTGCGCGATATGCTCCTGCCTGTTGTCAACGAAGTCAAGGCAGGGGAAAAAACTTTGGAAGTGAGCGAACTCTGGGGGGCCTCAAAGGCCCTTTTTTTGTTCGGTCTGCAGCAGGAGTCCCGCAGTCCCCTCATCGTGGTGACGGCAACGGATGAAGAGGCGGAGACGCTTGTTTCGGACCTGGAGTTCTTCGGCAGGACAATTTTTGCAAAAGAGGGACAGCCCTTGCCCGAACTCTGCAGCTTCCCGCCCTGGGGGCTGTTGCCTTTTGAAGCAGACTCGCCGGACAGCCGTACTGTGGGCGAGCGCATGCACTTCCTCTACAGCCTCACGTCCGGCCTAGCCGGCATCTATGTGGTGCCGGCAGGGTCGCTGATGCAGAAGCTCCCGCCCTGGGAGCTGTTTATCGACTCCGTCAAGACTATCAAAGCAGCAGCCCAGCTCGAACCTGATGACCTTATTGGTTCGCTCGTGGCCATAGGCTACGAATCGTCCTCGCTCGTCACGCGCGTGGGCGAGTTCAGCAGAAGGGGCGGGATTGTCGATCTCTTTTCCCCGCTCCATGAACAGCCCGTGCGCCTGGAATTCTTCGGCGACACCATCGAGTCCATGAGAAGCTTCGATCCCGAGACGCAGCGCTCAACAGGAAATTTGTCCGAGGTTGTGGTGTTGCCTGTGCGTGAGCTCATTGTCACGGACCAGGGCAGAGAGCTCTTTAAAAGCCGTGTTGATGATGAAACTTTAAACGACAAGCTTTGCGAAGGCGCGCTCATGCCCGGTGTTGAAAGCCTGGCGCCGTTCTTCTACGATATGGAAAGCCTGTTCCGCTATCTACCTCCGGAAAGCCTTGTGGCGCTCATCGAGCCCGACGACATTTATAAGTCGATCGACGAGCAGGGGCTGAAGATCGAGCAGGGGCGCGAGGAAGAGATCGAAGAAGGCAGGATGCTTCCGAAAACAACGGAACTCTACTTTGACCAGGAGGGTGTGCGTGCCGGCCTTTCGAACTTCCCTGTGCTCGACATCCGTTTGCTCGGGACCGGGACTGGATACCGGCTCGATACGAAGTCCGCGTCCTGGCTCGGGGTTCGGCTGACCAAACCGATCAGCCTGGGTGAGCAGGAACGTGAGCGGGAGTCCCTTGAGGGGACGATGGCCGGCCTGGTTGAGAAGCTGAAACGTTTGCGAACGGAAAGCCGCGTGGCCGTTGTCTGCGGGACCGACGAGGCTGCGGCGCGGCTCAAGAAACTGTTCTCTGAATACGGCTTGAGTGTGGTCGTCAGCGATCATGTTACAGGCCAGGAAGCAGGGCCCTGGCCGATCCTGGTGATGGTCAACCGGCTTTCGGAAGGGTTCCTGTGGCAGGAGCTGGGCCTCACCTTCATCACGGAAGAGGAGATCTTCGGCAGGAAGGTCCATCGCCCTGCTGCAGCGAGATCGAAGGTAGCGCCGTTTCTTTCCTCGTTCAAGGAGCTCAAGCCCGGCGACTTCGTGGTGCATACCGATTACGGCGTGGGCGAATATCAGGGCCTGACGCATATCAGCGTTGACGGGTTCGAGACCGATTTTTTGACGCTCCGCTACGAGCCTGACGTAAAATTATATGTTCCGCTCTACAGCCTCGACAAGGTGCAGAAGTACATCGGTGCCGAGGGCTCGGCGCCGAAGCTGGACCGGCTGGGAGCTCCTGCCTGGGCAAAGACCAAGGCGAAGGTGAAGAAGGACATCCTGGCGATGGCGCAGGAGCTGGTGGACATTTATGCCGCGCGCGAGGCCCAGACCCGCGACGCCTTCACCCCGCCGGACAATCTCTACCGCGAGTTCGAGTCGGCCTTCCCCTATGAAGAAACGCCGGACCAGCAGAAGGCCATCGACGATGTGCTTTCCGACATGCAGCGGCCGCGGCCTATGGACCGCGTGGTCTGCGGCGATGTGGGCTACGGCAAAACCGAGGTCGCGCTCCGGGCCGCGTTCAAGGCAGTGGAGGACGGCATGCAGGCTGCCGTGCTCGTGCCCACGACGCTTTTGGCCGAGCAGCACTTTCGCACGTTCTCGGAGCGGCTGGCGCCGTTCTCTATCCGGGTGGAGATGCTTTCCCGTTTCCGCACCAGGGCGGAACAGCAGGAGACGCTCAAGGGCTTAAAGAGCGGGACCGTGGATTTTGTGGTTGGAACACACCGCCTGCTTCAGAAGGACGTGGTGTTCAGGAACCTGGGCCTTCTGGTGGTGGACGAAGAGCACAAGTTCGGCGTGAAGCACAAGGAGCGCATCAAAGAATTCAAAAAGCTCGTTGACGTGCTGACACTCACGGCCACGCCGATCCCGCGCACGCTCCACATGTCGCTTGCCGGCATCCGGGACCTCTCGATCATCCAGACGCCGCCGCTCGACCGCCAGGCCATTCAGGTTACGCTCGCGCGTTTCGGCAAACGCGTGATCCGCGAAGCGATCCTGCGCGAGCTCGAGCGGGGCGGTCAGGTCTTCTTTGTGCATAACCGTGTCCAGGGCATCGAGCGCATGGCCGATTTCGTTTCGAACCTTGTGCCCGAGGCAAAGGTCGGCATTGCCCACGGCCAGCTCAAGGAGCACGAGATCGATGACGTGATGTCGAAGTTCATGGCGAATACGCTGAATGTGCTGGTGACCACGACGATCATCGAATCGGGCATCGATATCCCCACGGCGAACACGATCATCATCAATCGCGCGGACCGCTTCGGCCTTGCGGATCTCTACCAGATCAAGGGGCGCGTTGGCAGGAGCAGGGAAAAGGCCTATGCGGTGCTGCTTGCGCCCGCGGATGAGGTGCTCACGGAAACAGCGCGCAAGCGGCTTCGGGCCATTCAGGAGCTGTCCGAGCTCGGCGCGGGTTTCCGTATAGCGGCCCAGGACCTGGAGACCCGGGGCGCGGGCAATCTGCTCGGCAAGCAGCAGTCAGGCCACATTGCGGCCGTGGGCATCGATCTTTACACCCAGATGATGGAAGAGGCCATGGCTGAGCTGCGCGGCCAGGAGCTCGCAATTGAGCCGGATACGCAGATCACGATGCGCGCCTCGGCCTTCATCCCCGAGGACTACATCAACGATCCGAGTCTGCGGCTGGCGGCGTATAAGGAAATATCGAGCGTCGGCGATGAGGCAGAGCTCCGCGATCTTGCCGACGAACTGCGCGACCGCTACGGTCTGCTGCCCGAACCCGCGTCCAATCTGTTCGAGATCATGAGCGTGAAGCTTATCGCCAAAAAGGCGCGCGTTGCGCGGATCGACGCGGGCAAGACCATGGTGCAGATAACCTTTGCCGAAGGCGCGAAGATCTCGCCCGAACGGGTCATGCTGTTGCTTAAGAAGAACAAGGGGAAGATCAAGCTGGTCCCCGAGTATACGCTGCAGCTCGTCCTGGGCGACGAATCGCTCAAAACCGCGTCAAATGCGGTGAAAAAGTGCTTG
>Ga0334722_10005641_pt1 | contig 12562 bp, 9 predicted proteins | sample C3_bottom_MG_FD_207210 | JGI IMG/M metagenome (GOLD analysis project Ga0334722, IMG submission 207210) | Sediment microbial communities from Yellowstone Lake, YNP, Wyoming, USA - C3_bottom | ecosystem: Environmental > Aquatic > Freshwater > Lake > Sediment | place: USA: Wyoming | collected...
ATGCGCGCGATTCAGCGTTTCGGCAAACAGCTCCAACGACTGCGAACTCGCCGTGGCCTGACGCAAGAGCAGCTCGCCGTGACCGCCGGCCTGTCGCGCACGTTCCTGACGCGGCTGGAACTGGGACAGCACGACCCTTCGTTGAGCACGCTGGTGCGATTGGCGAAAGCACTGAGAGTGTCGGTGACGGAGTTGTTAGGAGAGAGCGTGAGTGCGAGCCAGTGGTGGCAGGTGGGGGAGGCTCGCTTTGCGACGCGAGAGGATGCCGAGAATCACGCCCGCACCGCGGGCGAGATGTTTGTCGCACGGTATCAGAACAAGCCGGGAGGCCCCGAACGCCGTCTCCTCCCTGTTCGCGAGACGAAATAGTCCCCTTCGCGAATGAGAATTTAAAACGGGAACACCCTACGTTTCTTGTCGCGTCTGCGAGCGACTTGTGCCGTTCTCCTTGCCGGGAGTAGGCTAAATCCAATGGAAGTCTTCTTTGTCGTTCTAGCGATCATCGCTGCTGGTGCGGCCTTGGTCTATTTCTTGAACTCATCAATGGGAATGCAACTGGTTCACAAAAAGACTGTTTCGACCATACTCAACGATGTTACAGCCATACAACGTTCAGCGCCTCAGACACCTCTCCACGAAATTTACGAAAGCCTGCCAGAATGCCCCGCCCAGAAGGGCGGGGATGAATGGCAGCCCGTAGCGAAGCGGAGGTAACTTCCCTCTTGGTTTACAAAAGCCCCGCCTGGAAGGGCGGGGTTCTTTACTATTCGCTTGCGGAAGAAAGAACCAACAAGAGTAAGTGGCTTGCCGATTTCAATTACTTGTACTTGTTACGGGATGCCGGGTGTTTCGATCCGAGAACGGCACCACAACCTGAACAATTTGCTGAGCTAATGGCGAGCGTGGAGGAGAAGATTAGACTCCACGCAAGTGGTGTTGCTAAATAAATCAACGAGAATAAGGAACGTGAGGGGGGCTGATTGATCTTCCACTGCGCACGTCTTATCGGAAGGCCAAGGGTTAGGTCAAGGTTGAGGGTCGAAAAGATGCCGAGTCGGATTGTTCGGTGCTCAACCTGAGCCTCAACCTTGACCTTCTTCTGTACAAGGGCGCGCGTTCCGCGAGCAGGAGGACGACCGGGCTACCCATCCCTTTCTTCTGGCAGAGAGAGTGGGCATTGCCCATTCTCTCTGCTATACTTCGCTCGCAAGGAGATCCGCACCATGAAGGAACAACTGACCGCCGTTTTCCAACAAGTGCCCGAAGGGTATATTGCGTTTGTCGAGGAATTGCCTGGCGCAAACACGCAGGGAGACACGCTTGATGAAGCCCGGACTAACCTTCAAGAAGCTGTTCAGTTGGTATTGGAATCTAACCGCGCATTAGCAGAAGAATCTCTCAGGAACAAGACCGTGATCCGCGAGCCTCTTGCCTCCATTTCATGAAACGGATCGACCTGATCCGCCATCTCGAACGCCATGGTGCGCAACTTCTTCTCGAGGGCGGTAATCACAGTGTGTACGTGAACCGGATCGCCGGTAAAACGTCAACCGTCCCACGCCATCGAGAAATCAACGAGTTCCTCGCTCACAAGATCTGTAAAGATTTAGAAGTTTCGAAGCCCTAGCAGACTGTTTTTCACCGCATGTGTCCGTTTGTACCCTCTTCTCCAATCCACTACTCAGCTAAGCAAGGGCGTGAGGAGCTTTTGGCTGCGGCCGTCGGGCGAGGCCCTTCTGAGGGCGCGCGCTCCGGGGGCAAAGAAAGCTCCTCACGCCCTTGCACCGAACCTTCTGAGGCCGCGCGTTGCGCGAGCACATCCCAATTCTCATACCTCTCTTTAGGGGAGTGGCCGAGGCTGCCCTTTACTGCGCGCATCCCCCAAATCCCCTATTTCCTTCTCAGGGGTAGCCTGGTCGATCCTCAATTGCGCGCGTCGAACGAGCACTGTCTCATCGTGCGTGTTCCGCGAGCAGAAGGACGACCAGGCTACCCCTCTTCTTCCTCTGAGTGACAAGGTTTCCCCGCATCAGTATAATGCGCAGCCTATGGCTACTGTCGATCCTGCTGCACCGAAACAGCCGCTGGTCTTGCCGGATCGTACCCTCGTTGCTGCCACGGTCGAGTCCCAGCTTCCCTTTCAGGGACAGTTCAAGGCACTCTCGCCCTTAGCAGGCGATGCTTCCAACCGCCGGTATTTTCGCATCGAGTTGACCGGGGGCACTGCTCGCTCGGTAATTCTCATGCAGTTGGCCGAGCCGGAGGCCTTCAAACAATCTGAAGAAGCCGTCAGCGGGGCGGCTCAGCAGGTCACCGAATTGCCGTTCCTGAACATCCTCTCCCATTTATCCAAAGCCGGGGTCTCCGTTCCGTGCCTCTATCACTATGATCAGCCGGCGGGGTTGCTCTATCTTGAAGATTTTGGCGACCTCACCCTGTTGGAAGCTTGTCGTGAGGCGAGTGCTGCAGACTTGGAAGCGCGCTATACGCAGGCTGTCGACGCCCTTGTGCATATGCAATCGACGGCCACCTCACCAGCCAATCAGCATTGTCTCGCGTTCCACCGAAGTTTCGAGGTGCCGCTTCTCATGTGGGAATTCGACCATTTTCTGGAGTATGGGATCGTAGCGAGGCAGGGGAAACCGATGTGCGCCGACGATTACCTGCCTATCCGGGGCGAATTCGAAAAAATCGCCGAGTCGCTCGCCGGCCAACCCCGCGTCTTTGTCCACCGGGACTATCACTCGCGCAACTTGATGGTCGATGGCGAACGGCTCGGCGTCATCGACTTTCAAGACGCCTTGATGGGCCCGGCGACGTACGATCTCGCCTCGCTGCTGCGCGACGCCTATATCGAACTCGACGAGGCGCTGATCGACCGATTGATCAACCGCTATCTCGATCGGTCGGCCATGGATCGTCAGGTCTGGACCAACCGAGAAGCCTTCCGCCGCCTGTTCGACTTCACGAGCATCCAGCGTAATCTCAAAGCGGCGGGGCGATTCGTCTATATCGATCGTGTCAAAGGCAATCCCAATTTCCTCGCCGACATCCCGCGTGTCTTGAACTATGTCAAACGCAATCTCCAGAAGTATCCCGAGTTGGACCGACTTCGAAAGCATCTCACCCCCTACGTCCCGGAACTGCAGTAGACGTGAAAGGTGAAACGTAAAAAGTGAGACGTGAGACGTGAAACGTAAGACGCCAAGTCTGAATCACCAGAAACTCAAAACCTTTCACCTTTCACCTTTTACGTTTCACGGCATCATATGAAAGCCATGATCCTCGCAGCGGGCTTGGGAACTCGCCTGAGGCCGCTCACGAACGTGATTCCGAAGCCGCTCCTCCCCATTGCGGGCACACCGTTGATCGTGTGGAATCTCTTGCTCCTGAAGCGGCACGGGTTCCACGACGTCGTCATCAATCTTCACCACTTGGGGCCGATGATCGAACAGGCGCTCGGCAACGGGTCGCGGTACGGGTTGCGGATCATCTATTCGCACGAGCCGGCGATCTTGGGCACGGGGGGCGGCCTCAAGCAGGCGGAGCCGCATTTTTCCGGTGAGTCGGTGTTGGTGCTCAACGGCGATACGCTCGTGGAACTCGACCTCGGTGCGTTGTGTGCGTTTCACCAGCAGCGCGACGCCGTGGCGACGTTGGTTCTGCGCAAAGATCCTGAGGCGGCACGGTGGGGTCTCGTTGAAATGGGTTCGGACGACCGTATCGTGCGGATCACCGGGCGTGGACGCACAGATCAAGTCCCGACCCAGCCTCGCATGTTTGCCGGGATTCATGTGCTCCGTCCGCGGCTTCTGCGAGATGTGCCGAAGGGCGTGGCCTCGACGATCATCGACCCCTATGTGGCGGCGATTCAGCGGGGGGAGACGGTGCTCGGGTATGACTGTGAGGGGTACTGGTCGGACATTGGGACGCCGGAGCGCTATGCGCAAGCTGAACAGGATGCATCGGCGGGTCGTATCTCCTTGGCGGCAAGACAGCTACCTGCGTAGCAGGATACTGAAAAAGCCCGCCTGCGCAGAGAAGGTTTAGGTTCAGGCTAAGGTTGAGGTTAAGGTTAAGATGAGAACGTCAGATCTTTGCTCAACCTTGACCTCAACCTCAGCCTATTAGTCCTACTTCGGCTCCTCTTTCCCCTTCTGTTGCTTAATCAAGCGGGCCAGGTACGTGCGTTGGAGCTTGAGGCGGTCTGCTGCTTTTGTCTGATTGCCCTCCGCTTCTTGGATGGCTTGCTCGATGATGTAGCGGCTATGTTCTTCCATCGACTCATGGTAAGGGAGTAAGAGATGGGGAAGGCGTTCGCCCGGCGAAGTGCGGCCCATGGCATCCAACGACAGCATGTCCGGTTCAATGGTGTCCGACTGGTTCAAGACGACGGCCCTTGCGACGACGTTGTCCAATTCGCGAATGTTTCCCGGCCAACTATACCGGCTCATGGCCTCCATTGCCGCGGGACTGAACATCATCCCGGGACGCTTCGCCTCCTTGGCATGTCGGTTCAAGAAAAACTTGGCCAAGGCAGGGAGGTCATCGGGCCGCTCGCGGAGCGGGGGCAGGGTCAGGCTGATGACGTTTAAACGGAAAAAGAGATCCTCGCGAAACTCACCGGTCTTCACTGCCTGTCGGAGATCCTTGTTCGTAGCGGCGATGATTCGAATATTGACCGACACAAGACGTGTGCCGCCGACTCGATGAAATTCCCTGTCCTGGAGTACGCGCAACAGTTTGGCTTGCAGCGCGAGCGACATATCTCCGATCTCGTCCAGGAAGATCGTACCTCCATCCGCCATCTCCAGCTTGCCCTTTTGCAGGCGATCCGCGCCGGTGAAGGCGCCGCGTTCATGCCCGAAGAGTTCGTTCTCGAGCAAGGTTTCCGTAAGGGCGACGCAGTTGATGACCACCAGCGGCATGGCTTGCCGAGGGCTCCACTGGTGGAGGGAGCGGGCGAAGAGTTCCTTGCCTGTGCCGCTTTCACCAAGCAGTAACACGCTGGCATCGGACTTGGCAGCGCGTTGGGCTGACTCTATCACCGCACGAATCTTTGCGCTCATGCCCACAATCGAGGCGTAGCGGCTGTCGACTTCGGACTTGAGGCAAGCCACTTGCCGTTTGAGGGTGGCTCGCTCCAAGGCTTTGCTGATCACGATGAGGAGGTGGTCTTTATCCAGCGGCTTGGTGAGAAAATCGTAGGCGCCGGTTTTCATGGCCTCGACGGCGGCATCGATCGAGGCATGGGCGGTCATGACGATCACCGGAAGATCCTCGGCTGGTCTGCCTTTCGAGAGTCGCTTGAGGACCTCAAGGCCCGTAAGGCGAGGCATGTCCAGATCAAGCAACATGAGGTGAGGCGTTTCTTGTTCGATCAGCTCGAGCGCCTGAACTCCATCGTTCGCGATCACGGTTCCATAATCAGAGGCCTGCAGACGATCCTCCAGCATCGTGGCAATATCAGGATCGTCGTCGACGATGAGGATTTTGGCCTTCATGTCCAGTACCGTGAGGCGTGAGGCGTTAGGTGTGAGGTGATATCGCCCCACTGCACGTTCGGACGAGGACCTTGTTCTATCGCCTGACGCCTCATCCCTTACCCCTCACGGGTTCTCCATCACATTTATCACGAGTCCAGTCAGCGGTTTCGGGAAGAAGTACGTCGACTTGTGGGGCATGCGCTCGCCGGCCGTCGCGACAGCTTGCACTTCGCTGACTTTTGTCGCGTTAAGCAGCAAGGCTCCGGTTCCCGTTCCCTTCGCCACCCAATCCAAGGCTTCATGATCATCTTTCGTATAGAGGATGGCCTCCTGTTCCTGTTGCGTAGGACAGAGTGTCGTGACGACGAGTTGTTGGAGCAGCGACACATCGAGCTTGGCGCGAGGAGAGGCTTGCGCCGGCGGACGATGGGCTGGTTTCAAGCTCAGCGTGACGTAGCGGCTGTCTCCCTTCAACGCCAGGCCGAACATCGGCATGGTTCGTCCATTCGTGCGCATCGCTTCGATAAATTTCGCGCGTGTGGCCGCCTGCGTGGCCGCGGTAAACGGAAATTCCTGCAGGTCGAACGTGGCGCCCAACAATGATTGCACACGATCATAAGAAGGCAGGGCTGTGGTCGTGACCCGATGCGTCGGGAGTACGGTTAAGCCTGGGTCCTCGAGGGCGGTCAACAGCATCAGCACCGCGTCATACATGTGTAGGCCGGTCGGCGATCCAGCCCGCTGCCGACGGAGTTCCTGATAATTCAACGCGGTCTCGTAGCGATGGTGGCCGTCTGCGATAAACATCGGCTTGCTGTGCAAGGCGTCGACCGTGTGCTTCAGTACGGCTGGATCCGTCACAGCCCAAAGTTGCTGACGGAACCCCACATCGTCGCGAAAGTCGATCGGGGCAGGTTTCTCCTTGATTGCCCCTTCCAGCAGGCCCATCACCGCTCCTTGAGGGTCGGAGTAGAGCGACCAAACGGGGCTGAAGTTCGTCTTGCAGGCTTCGAGCAGATTCAGCCGATCTGTTTTGGCGGCCGAGCGTGTATTCTCGTGCGGGTAGATATGTCCAGAATCGAGCGCTTCCAGTTTTACGGTGGCGAGAAAGCCCTTGAGAATTTTCGTCGGCGAGCCGGACGGAGCATAGGGCGGCGTGTATTCGATCGTATGGTAGTAGAGGGTCGGCTGCGCGTCGCGTTTCAGCGCCCCGCTCTTCAGCCAGTCGCGAAGGGTCGATGCGGCGCGGGTGTATCGATTATGAGTTGGACCGTCGCCGGGTTGATCGAGCCCCAATTCGAGTCGAATGATGTTCTGTGGATGGCGATCGTGCAAGGACTTCTGCCCGGCCGCATCGATGATGTCGTAGGGTGGCGCCACCACCTTTTTGACATCTCCGACAACCGCCGTATCGTACCGCGTGCCATGAAACGGAATAATCGTCGACATAGCGAAATCCTCTACTCCATAAGCGGTGGGGGCTGTTGCGGCGCAACGACCCGAGGGGTGGAACCTTTCCCGATGCGCGGTGCCTTCCGACGCCCCGGGGGCGCGGAACACGCAGAAGAAAGGCTATCGATCGCGGGTAACCATATAGTCAGCGGTCACCGAGAGGGCTCGTTTGGCCGTACCGTCTTCGAACAGGTTGAGATCTCGTTGGGCCGCGGCGACGTAGGATCGTGCGCGGTCCATGGCATAGGTGATCGAACCCAACTCTTCCATCAAGCGAATGAACCGACCGAGGTCTTCCTCTGTCAGGGTCCTGCTTTCCATGCGGTCGACGATCATCTGCCGGTCCTGTTCCGAACAATGATGCAGCAAATGTAACAGCGGCAGCGTGGCCTTGCCTTGGCGGAGGTCCTGCCCCAGTGTCTTGCCCAAGCGTTCGCCATTGGCCGTGTAGTCGAGCGTGTCATCAGCCACTTGGAAGGCGATCCCCAGATGTATGCCAAACCGGAAGAGCGCATCCTGCTGGGCCTCTGAGGCGTCCGCGAGAATGGCGCCCATGCGACAAGCGGCGGCAATCAGGCCGGCCGTTTTGTGTTCTACAATCTTAAGATACTCCGCCTCCGACATGGAGGGGTTGCCGTTGTAATAGAGCTGAAGCACTTCGCCCTCCGCCATCTTCTTGCAGGCCTCGCCGAGCACTTCGTTAATCCCATGGTTTCGGAAGTCGACGACCTGGCAGAAGGCTTTGGAGTAGAGATAGTCGCCGACGAGGATACTGATTTGGTTGCCCCAGACTTTTCGGGCGGTTCGCCGGCCTCGGCGGATATCGGCATCGTCGACCACATCGTCATGGAGCAGGGACGCGGTATGAATGAACTCCACCAGACTGGCGAGTTGGTGATGATCGCGACCGGTATAGCCGCAGAGGCGGGCAGAGAGTAGTAGCAAAAAAGGTCGAATTCGTTTTCCGCCGCTGTTCAGGATGTGGGCGGCGACGGTATTGACGAGTGCCACACTGGAATCGAGGTTCGTCCGAGCCTGGCGTTCCATCCCCTCCAATTCATCGCGGTACGCCTCCCAGACGTCCGCCATGTTGTTGATAGTGGGGGTGATTGGGCCTTGGGCCATGCGGCGGATGGTAGGGCAGAGGAGGAAACAAAGTCAAGCCGATCACCCCTTTGGGGGCGGGCCGGCGTGACCGACTCCTAGATAATCTTGACAGAAGAATCATGCTTCTATTAAGGTGAGCGGAGCGGATACGAACGGAATTCGCCTTGTGAGTGACGGGGTTAGCCATCCCGATTGCCTCTCTGGTGTAGCCTCCGTCCAGCAGCATTAACGCCTACATTTTTAACGAGCTACGAACGATGAGCATCCCTGGGCTTCCATCGAAGCAAGGCCTCTACGACCCTGAACAGGAGAAAGACTCCTGTGGGATCGGTTTTGTCGTCAACATCAAGGGCCAGAAATCCCATACCATTGTGCAGCAGGGGCTTCAGATTCTTGAGAGCCTGAGTCATCGGGGGGCACAGGGTTGTGACCCTTGCACGGGAGACGGCGCCGGGATTCTCCTTCAAGTGCCACACGAGTTCCTCAAGCGCGCGGCCGGCGATGTGGGAATCTCCCTGCCCAATGCCGGGGAGTATGGCGTCGGGATGGTGTTTCTCCCGCCCCAGGCCGATGCGCGGCAACAGTGTGAGGCCCTCTTTACAAGAATTATCGGCGAAGAGGGTGCTCGGCTCTTTGGTTGGCGCGATGTGCCGGTCAAGAGCGATGCGATCGGTGTCGTGGCGCGCAGCACCGAGCCGTTTATGCGGCAGGTGTTTATCGCCCGTGATGTCCTCAATGAAGGGCAGTTCGAACGCAAGCTCTATGTCATTCGCAAGCGGGTGGAAAACGCCATCCGCGAATCGGCCATTCAGGGGCGTGATTATTTCTACATCTCAAGCCTGTCGGCGAACACCATCGTGTACAAGGGGTTGTTGCTCCCGCATCAGATGGCTGCCTACTACCAGGACTTGAAGGATGAGCGCCTGACGAGCGCGCTCGCCCTCGTGCACTCCCGCTTCAGTACGAACACGTTCCCCACCTGGCCGTTGGCACACCCCTATCGCTACATTTGCCATAACGGCGAGATCAATACGCTCAAGGGCAACGTGAATTGGATGCGCGCCCGGCAAGGCCGGCTCAACTCCGAATTGTTCGGCCAGGATCTGGCCAAGCTCTATCCGATCGTCTCCGAGCGGCAGAGCGACTCCGCCTGTCTGGACAATGCCGTGGAATTCCTGACCATGGGAGGCCGCTCTCTCCCGCACGTGATGATGATGCTGATTCCCGAACCCTGGGTCGCGAATCCGCAAATGGATCTCGATCGACGGGGGTTCTATGAGTATCACGCAGCGATGCAGGAGCCCTGGGACGGTCCGGCGGCGGTCTGTTTCACCGACGGCAAGTTCATCGGCGCGACGCTCGACCGCAACGGGCTGCGTCCCTGTCGCTATCAAGTGACGACGGACGGCCTGGTGATTTTGGCCTCGGAAGCGGGCGTGCTGCCGATGGATGTCCGGAAGATCCGGCAGAAGGGGCGCCTCATGCCGGGCCGGATGTTCATGGTCGATACCGTGCAAGGGCGCATCATCGATGACGAGGAAGTGAAGGCCGAGATCGTGAGCCGCAAGCCCTACCGGTCCTGGGTCACCGAATATCGGATTTCGCTCGACGAGTTGCCTGATCCCAGCAATGTGCCGCAGCCGGACCACCTCACGATCCGCCAGCGCCAGCAGGCCTTTAGCTACACCGTCGAAGAGTTGAAGATGGTCATCACTCCCATGGTGGTGGAGGGGCAGGAAGCGATCTCTTCGATGGGCACGGATACGCCGTTGGCGGTGCTATCCGATCGTCCGCAATTGCTCTTCAAGTATTTCAAGCAGCTGTTCGCCCAGGTGACCAATCCGCCGATCGATCCGATCCGCGAAGAACTGGTGATGTCGCTGACGACCAGCATCGGGCCCAAGCCGAATCTGATGCATGAGCATCCGGAGGCCTGCCGCCGCATCCGGGTCAAACAGCCGATTCTGACCAATGCCGACCTCCAGAAGATTCGCGAGATCGCCGATCCGCATTTTAAGAGCCAGACGCTCAAGATGCTCTTCAAGGTGGCCGAGGGGCCCGAGGGGCTTGGAGCAGCAGTGGATGATCTCTGTCGACAGGCGTCCCAGGCCATTAAAGAAGGCTACAAGTTTCTGATCCTGAGCGATCGCGGCGTCAACGAAGAATGGGCGCCGATTCCGAGCCTCCTTGGCATCGCGTCCGTCCACCATCACCTTGTGCGCGACTGCACGAGGACCGAAGTCGGTCTCATCGTGGAAACCGGCGAGCCACGCGATGTGCACCACTTTGCCTGTTTGATCGGCTATGGAGCCGGGAGCGTGAATCCGTACCTCGCCTTCGAATCGATCGTGGACATGGAGCGTGATGGCTACTTCCCTGAGGGATTGGACGCGCAGACTGCGGAAGGCAAGTACATCAAGGCGATCAATAAGGGGCTGCTCAAGATCTTTTCGAAGATGGGCATCTCGACGGTGCAATCCTACTGCGGTGCGCAGATCTTCGAAGCCATCGGATTGAATCACGAACTCATCGACCGGTACTTCACCGGCACGCCTTCACGCCTGGAGGGGATCGGCATCCGGGAGGTCGGCGAAGAAACGCTTCGGCGCCACCGCCTGGCGTATGAGCCGACACCGATGCGACAACTCGATTTCGGCGGAGAGATCCACTACCGCATCCAGGGTGAGCACCACAACTGGAATCCGGACACGATTTCTAAGCTGCAGCATGCAACGATGGCCAATGATCCGAAGAGCTTTGCCGAGTTTTCCCAGCTCGTGAACGACGAGAGCAAGCGGCGCTCAAATCTGCGCGGCCTGCTTGAATTCAAGTTCCTGCAGGAACCGATTCCTGTCGAGGAAGTGGAATCGGCAAAGGATATCGTCAAGCGGTTTACGACGGGCGCCATGTCCTTCGGCTCCATCAGCAAAGAAGCGCATGAAACGCTGGCTATCGCGATGAACCGCCTGGGCGCCAAGAGCAATACCGGCGAGGGCGGAGAAGACCCGACTCGATTCGTTCCGCTGCCGAACGGCGATTCGAAGAACAGTTATATCAAGCAGGTAGCGTCGGCACGATTCGGCGTCACGAGTCACTACTTGGTCAATGCGAAAGAACTCCAGATCAAGATGGCGCAGGGGGCGAAGCCGGGCGAGGGCGGGCAGTTGCCCGGCCACAAGGTCGATGAGAACATCGCGAAGCTGCGCTATGCCACGCCCGGTGTTCAGCTCATTTCTCCGCCGCCGCATCACGACATCTATTCCATCGAAGATCTGGCGCAGCTCATTTTTGACTTGAAAAATTCCAGTCCGGACGCGGCGGTGTCCGTCAAGCTCGTGTCGGAAGTGGGTGTCGGCACGGTTGCGGCCGGTGTGGCGAAAGCCTATGCGGATAAGGTGCTCATCAGCGGCGACTCCGGCGGCACCGGCGCGTCTCCGCTCGCGTCTATCAAGTATGCCGGGGTGCCGTGGGAGTTGGGTTTGGCCGAGACGCATCAAACGTTGGTGCTGAACGATCTGCGTGGGCGTATCCGGGTCGAGACCGACGGGCAGATGAAAACCGGGCGCGACGTGGCGATCGCCACCTTGTTGGGCGCCGAAGAGTTCGGGTTTGCTACCGCGCCCTTGATCGTCGAAGGCTGCATCATGATGCGGAAATGCCATCTCAATACCTGTCCCGTCGGCATTGCGACACAGGACCCGGCCTTGCGAAAGAAATTTACCGGGCAACCGGAACACATCGTGAATTTCTTTTTCTTCGTCGCGGAAGAGCTGCGGCAGATTATGGCCAAACTAGGCTTCCGGACCATCAACGAAATGGTCGGGCGTGTGGATAAATTGAAAATACACAAGGCTGTCGACCACTGGAAGGCCAAGGGGCTGGATCTTACCCCCCTCTTACACGCACCGGATGTGGGCCCGGAGATTGCACGCTATTGCGTGCAGAAGCAGGACCACGGTCTCGCGGACGTGCTGGACAACAAGTTGATTGAACTCTGTAAGCCGGCCTTAGAGAAGGGCGAGAAGGTGACGCTCGATCTGCCGATCCGGAACGTCAATCGTACGGTTGGGACCATGATGTCGAGCCGGATCGCCAAAAAGTATGGGCTTGAGGGCTTGCCGGAGGACACCATCACGATCAAGTTTTCTGGTTCTGCCGGACAGTCGTTCGGCGCATTCCTGTCGCGTGGAATCACGCTCATCCTCGAAGGCGAGTCAAACGATTATCTGGGCAAGGGACTGTCCGGCGGGAAGATCATTGTATTCCCGCCGAAGCAGGCGATCTATTCGCCGGAAGAGACGATTCTCATCGGAAACACTTCGCTCTATGGCGGGACGCAAGGTGAAGCCTATTGCTACGGTATGGCGGGCGAGCGGTTTGCAGTGCGGAACAGCGGTGTCAGGGCGGTCGTCGAAGGGACCGGCGATCACGGCTGCGAGTACATGACCGGCGGGGTGGTCGTCGTTTTGGGTCGGACGGGACGAAACTTTGCAGCCGGCATGTCGGGCGGCGTGGCG
>Ga0334722_10005642_pt1 | contig 12562 bp, 10 predicted proteins | sample C3_bottom_MG_FD_207210 | JGI IMG/M metagenome (GOLD analysis project Ga0334722, IMG submission 207210) | Sediment microbial communities from Yellowstone Lake, YNP, Wyoming, USA - C3_bottom | ecosystem: Environmental > Aquatic > Freshwater > Lake > Sediment | place: USA: Wyoming | collected...
ATCCCGATCCCACCGACCGGGCCAGCGCCGAATCCGATCGGAGTTTCGAGCTCCGCATCCGGGACCGCGAACGCAAACTGATTGCCAAGATCAGGGAAGCCATCGAACGCATCGATGAAGGCACCTACGGCATTTGCGATGAATGCGGCGACGAGATCTCGACCAAACGCCTTGAGGCACGGCCGGTGACAACCCAGTGCATCGAATGCAAGACCCTCCAGGAAAACCAGGAAAGGGCGCAAAAAGGCTTATAAGCGATGCCTGAACTCCGCAAAGACCCGATCATTGGCCGCTGGATCATCATCTCCACCGAACGGGGAAAGCGGCCCACTGATTTCATTGTTGAGAAGAATGAGACCAGAGGTGGGTTCTGCCCCTTATGCCCGGGCAACGAGAACACAACACCCCCAGAGGTTCTCAGTTACAGCAACACCGATGGGCATCAGTCCAACAGGCCTGGATGGGATCTGCGGGTTGTGCCCAACAAGTACCCAGCTCTCGTCATCGAAGGCAATCTCAACAAAGAAGGCGATGGCCTCTACGACCGAATGAATGGCATCGGCGCCCATGAGGTCATCATCGAAACCCCGGACCACAACGAAACCTTCACCAGCCTGCCGCCGGAACGCATGATCAAGGTGTTTCTGGCCTACCGGGATCGTCTGCTGGACCTGGCCCAGGACCCCCGCTTTCGTTACGTCATGGTTTTTAAAAATTTCGGCGCTGCGGCCGGAGCCTCGCTGGAACACTCCCACTCCCAGCTCATTGCCCTGCCCATTCTCCCGCGCATGATCAGCTCCGAAATCGAAGGGAGTCTTTCCTATTACAAATACAAGGAACGTTGCATTTTCTGCGACATTATCCGGCAGGAAATGAATCAGGACCAGCGGGTGGTGGCCCAAAACGATCTGTTCATCGCCATCGTCCCCTATGCGCCCCGTTCGCCGTTTGAGATGTGGGTTCTGCCCAAGCGCCATGCCTCTTCCTATCTCGCCATGGATGACGACCATTTCAAGGCGCTCACTGCGGTCTTTTCTGAATGCATGCGCCGCCTGGATGCCTGCATCCCCAATGTTCCGTACAATTTTGTTCTGCATGGAGCGCCGTTGCGCTCACAGCCCCTTGAACATTACCACTGGCATTTCGAGATCATGCCCAAGCTGACGATGATTGCCGGATTTGAGTGGGGCTCGGGTTTTTACATCAACCCCATCCCACCGGAAGAAGCGGCCCAATTTTTAAAAGAAGCGGCGATTTGAACGAAGGCTCAAGGACAGCAACCCTCATAGCCCTTGCAAGACAACAGGGAGTGGATCAATGAAAAAAATACTGCTTGTTGACGACGAAGACAGCATCCATCTCCTGTACCGAGAAGAGCTGGAAGACGAAGGATACGAGGTCCACTCGGCGCTCTCCGGCGAAGAAGCCTTGGCCCAGTTGAAGGTTATTATGCCGGATCTCGTTATCCTCGACATCAACATGCCAGGCATCAACGGGATCGACGCCCTGCGCCAGATCAAGGAAATAAATCCCTCCCTGCCGGTCATCCTGAGCTCCGCCTACCAGGAGTTCAAACAGGATCTGGCCACCTGGGCTTCCGATGAGTACATCGTCAAATCATCCAACATGGACGAGCTTAAGGCCGCAGTGAAAAAACACCTTGCCTGAAAACGGGGCTGCAAGATCCCGTTCTGCGCGCCATCGCGCAACAATCGTCCCGGTCGCGACTCAATTTTTCGGAATCAACACCGCAACACCACCCCGCCAGCCCCTGCCCAATGAGCGACATGAAAGATATCCAAGGCCAGCGTGATTACCGCCAGATCAACATCAAAAAGGTCGGCGTAAAAAACATCTCCTATCCGATCACGGTCAAGGACAAGGCCCGGAAGACCCAAAAGACCGTGGCCACGGTCAACATGTACGTCAATCTGCCCCACCAGTTCAAGGGCACCCACATGAGCCGGTTCGTGGAAATCCTCAACCGCTTCCACGGCGAGATAAACCTGGAAAGCTTTCATCGCATTCTTGAGGAGATGAAGATCAAGCTCCAGGCGGAAGCGGCCCACATGGAAATCACCTTCCCCTATTTTTTAAAGAAAACTTCCACCCAGATGCAATCGGTGGGCATGAATGAATACCGCTGCACCATGCATGGCTCTTTGGACAAAACCGATGACCTCACCCTGGAAATCCAGGTGCCCATCTCCCCGCCGCTCCCGTCCCAGGTTGGTCAGGGCTTGCCCCGCTCCCTTGGTCACTGGGGCAGAGCCACCATCCAGTTGCGGTTCAAGAATTTCATTTGGATCGAGGATATCATCCAGCTGGTGGAAGAGGTGACTTCCCACGACCTCTGCTGGCCCACCGCAGAGGCTTGCACGGAATACACCCTTTCCGTGGAAAGCATTACCACGGCCCTTGGCCGCAAGCTGGAAAACCAACCGGCCATCGCCTGGTTTTCCGTTCTGGTGGAAAACCTTTCGCAAGGCTATAACACCTTTGCCTCCTTGGAATGGCAGGATGGCAGCACCCTGACCGTGTCCTGACTACAGCTACCAAGCTCACTGTTAAAAAATACCGCGAGAAACTATCCCATGCACCACGAACTCCTCTTTGAAATCGGCACCGAAGAAATCCCGGCTGGCTATATCATGCCAGCCCTTTCCCAGCTGGAAAAAATCCTCGGCGACCGACTCACCGCTCTGGCCCTGCCCTATTCCGGCCTGCGCACCGCCGCTACCCCAAGGCGCCTTGCCGTATCGGTCAGCGGTCTGGCCGAACGCCAGCCGGATCGGGAAGAGGAAATCCTCGGCCCCCCAAAAAAGGCGGCCTTTGACCAAAACGGCCAACCCACCCAGGCAGCCATCGGCTTTGCCAAAAAAAACGGGGTTGGAGTCGAGACCCTGCAAATCATGGCAACACCGAAGGGCGATTACCTCATGGTCCGCGTCGAACAGATTGGCCGCCCAACCTCGGAACTCCTTACCGAGCTGCTGCCCGAGGTGGTCACCAGCCTCAACTTCCCCAAATCCATGCGCTGGGGCGCAGGCCGCACCAGCTTTGCCCGCCCGATCCAGTGGCTGCTCGCCGTCTATGGCGGCAAGACCGTATCTTTCACCCTGGACACCATCACCAGCGCCAATACCACCCTTGGCCACCGATTCATGGCCAAGGGTACGTTCCCGGCCTCCTCTTATAGCGACTATGTCGAAACCCTGCGCACGGCCCAGGTCATGGTCGAACCCACGGAACGCCGCAGCGCGGTGCTTGCCGAGATCACCAAGGCGGCCCAGCAGGTGGGCGGAACGATCCTCCCGGATGACGAGCTCGTGGACACGGTATGCAACCTGGTGGAAAAACCCTTTGCCCTCTGCGGCACCTTTGAACAACGCTTCCTCGCCCTGCCCCGCGAGGTGTTGATCACCTCCATGCGGGAGCACCAGAAATACTTTGCCGTGGTTGACAGTGCAGGCAAACTCATGCCCCATTTCATCGCGGTGAACAACACGGGCACCAAGGATGCAAAGCTTGCCGCCGATGGCCACCAACGGGTGATCCGGGCGCGGCTGGAGGATGCTTTTTTCTTCTTCAAGGAAGACCAGCGCCGGACCCTTGCGGATCGGGTCGAAGACCTCTCCGGCGTTATCTTCCAGCACAAACTTGGGACCATGCTTGACAAGACCCGGCGCGTCACCACCCTTACCGGACTGCTGGCCAAACGACTTGCACCGGAGCACCTGGCCCATGCCGAACGAGCCGCCCGCCTGGCCAAGACAGACCTGCTCACTGACATGGTCGGGGAGTTTCCCACTCTCCAAGGATCGATCGGCCAGGATTACGCCCTGCTCAGCGGCGAAGCGCCGGAGGTTGCCACGGCCATCCGGGAGCATTACCTGCCGGTCAGGGCCGGAAGCACACTGCCCGCCTCAATCCCTGGGGCACTGGTTGGCATGGCCGACCGACTTGACTCCATCGCCGGTTGCTTCGGCATCGGCCAGATCCCCACCGGCACCGCCGACCCGTTTGGCCTGCGCCGCCTCTCGCTGGGGCTTCTCCACATCATCAGCGCCATGGGCTTTAGCCTCTCCCTGGCCGAATTCGTGGACGAGGCGCTCTCCCTCTACGGCGACAAGCTGACCGTTCCCCCAGCCGAGGCCAGCCGCAACGTGCTCGAGTTCATCAAGGGCCGTTTCAGCAATGATCTCACCGGCCAGGGAATCCCAGCCGAAGCGGTGGAAGCGGTCACCTCGGTCTCCTTCGACGATCCGCTGGACTGCAAGCGAAGAATCAACGCCCTGATGGCCATCAGCGGCCAAGAGGCCTTTGCCATCCTGGCCGGGGCCTTCAAGCGGGTGATCAATATCATCAAGGATAACAGCGACACCTCGGTACAAGCAGGGCTGCTCAGCGAGTCTGCCGAGCAAAAGCTCCATGCGGCATACCTGGCAGTTCGCCAGGAGGCTGGACCCCTGCTTGAGACTAGCGATTACGATAAGGCCTTGGCCGTGATCCTCAAAATGAAGGAGCCGGTTGATACCTTTTTTGAGGAAGTCATGGTCATGGCGGAGGATGAAAAAGTGCGCGCCAACCGGTTGAATCTGCTGACTGCCATCGCGCAGCTCTTTTTGCAGATCGGCGATTTTTCAAAAATGAACGCCATCAATCAGTAAGCTGGGCCTGGACGATTTCAATGGCCTGCTCGTAGAGCAGTGGCAGGGAGTCATGGTTGAGCGGAAGTTTTTTCGCCAAGCCGGTGGTCTTTCCCCAGTCACCACGTTCATAGGCCATGACCAGGAATATCCGAGGGATGGGGCTTTCTATCTTTCTAATCGTGACAATAGCTAGTTAGCAAGCAACGTCCCTCAATGGCTCCCTTCAGCCGCCTCTTTGAGTCTCTAAATGTCAAGCCTGCCCCCGTGGCCCCCACTTTTTTTTGGGGGGGGGAGCTGAGGGGGGAGCTGAGGGGGAGCTGAGGGGGGAGCTGAGGGACGCCCATGATTTCATGCGTTGCCTACCGAAAAGGTAATCTTCATCTTGACCGACAGCTTCTCACCCCGCTGCACCGCCCGGCTCACTGCGGATTGGGTCAAGCCGATCCTCCTCCCCACCTCGCTGGCTGTCATGCCCAAATCTCTTACCGCCCAGAAGCAAAGTAAACTACGTCCATTCACCCGCGCCGGTTGTTTCCCGGGCCGCAACAAATCATCCGCTTCTTGCGCAAATTGCTGAGCCGCCTGTTTGAGCAATTCATCGAAGCCGATCCCTTGGTACTCATAGTCTGTCCGACGGGCCAACTCTTCTTCTGCCTCTCTTAATACCTCTTCAACAAATTGCCCCTCTCCGAGGATACGTTCATCGCTTTTGCTTTCCAACTCCGCTTGACGATTCTGTTTGACACGGTGCCACCCGCCGCTGCTGCGGATCAGTCCTCCGCCGATGAGGTCGGGGCGTTGCCCTTGCGACACCCCATCGGCAACGAATGCCTCATAACCCTTGCGTGCCGAAAATATCCGCTTGCCAAACCGTTCCAACACAGTCTCCATGGTCTGCCAACCGCCTTCCATCGTTGCCAGTAACCGACCGTGCCCGCAGTAGGAAAAAACCTTCAGTTCCTCCAGACGGTTAACCTGTCCGGCACGAAGTGGATTGAGGTGAATGTAACGGACCAACTCCAGCAAGTACAATTCTTCCTGGCAGAGGATCGACTTATAACGATTTTGAAACAAATGCCCATGTCGACCGTGCCGACGGTTGAATTTGACAGCATAACCAGTCAGAAGCCGACGCATGAACGTAGCAATGGGAATCGTCCCGGTTTGCAACAGCAGATGAAAATGATTCGGGATCAGCGCCCAAGCCAAGCATTTGGTGGATGTTTCGGTACAAAGGGCCGCCAGGCGACCGACGAAATCGTCTCTATCGATATCGTCTTTAAAGATAGGACTGCGCTCTATGCCACGACAAATAATGTGATGGAGGGCACCTGGAAGATCTATGCGGGCTTGTCGAGGCATGGGCAGAGTATGCCATGTCATTCAAAAAACAGAAACGCATATTTTCATGGGCGTCCCCACATTTTCCCTGAGGAAATCTTACGACGGGATTATCAACAAGAAGGCTTAGAGCTACTATAACTCCGATAGGAATAAAAGCCCGATTGAGAAAACCGCAGAGAAAGCCAACGAACGCAAAGACAAAGGCGCTAACGGCAAGGGTTACGCCGAACCAGTTGACGCCCTGAAGGTTTAGCTTAACCACCTTTTCAATATCCTCTTTAATGTCAGGTGGCAGGTTCTTAAGCCAGTCTTCACCATTGGTTTTAGAGATATCTGGTGCCTTGACGCCTTTTTCTTTCAGAATGCGCGTCACCTCTTCCTGAGTGCCTAAGTTGGCACCAATGAGCACACCTGCTGTAAGCCCCCAAATTGCTTCTATGAGCACCACTAAAACGATGAAGCAAACTACATAAAATATGGCTGTCTTTAAATTTGATTTATTTTGCATAATTTTCTTCTTATTCACATTCATTAGGACAGATAAGTTCCGCCGCAGTTCTGCACATTGCTTGGCAGACGGCGAAATTTCCGCCTGCTCTTTTGCACAGAACATTACATCCGGACGTTACTCCCATTTTGCACACCCACGGAGGAATATTAAGAGGAGGATCGAAATCAAAACAGCGCCCTGATGTTGCATCACCGTTAGGATGCTCATGATTATTTATGCACGATGTATGGTGGACGTTAGGGGACGCCCATGACTTCATGCGTTTCCTGCCAAAAAAAGATGATTTATATCATTACAAAAAATAGAAACGCATATTTTCATGGGCGTCCCCCTATTCTATCCTTAAGTATGGTGTCCCCTTATTTGAGGGGGAATATAGGATGTCCCCTTCCCCCTTCCCCGTCCTAGTATTTCCAGCACAAACCTGTTATTTCTCCAAACTCCTGCAACCTTATCTTAACGTTCACAGAAAGTTTTTTCACAACCAAATTAGAGCGATTATCTGTGCATTTTTGGTAGATTATATATTTCGCATCTGGTGACCATGCATAGTTCTTTACATCATTAAAACCAAAATTTGTTATTACTGATTTCGTCTGATTATTGTCTAAATCTAATATATAAACAAAATAGTTAGATCGATATAAAATCTTATTACCTTTTGGATTCCAAGCAGGACCTACACCGTTACAGACAACCAACTCAGACTTATCAGCACTTAAAACATAAATATTATTATCAGCGGAGGTGAAGGCTATTTTGCTCCCATCGGGAGACCATGAAGGCTTATACGGACCAACTGAGACATCAGTGACCAAGGTTAACTTATTATTGTCTAAAGATAAGGTGTACAGTTTGTTGCTATCCTGGCCCGATTCAACTGATTTGCCTACGAATGCTATCTCTTTGCCATTCGGAGATAAGCTTATAAAGCCACAGTCAAATTTTATCTCTGGATACTCTCTGACACTTTTGTTTGTTAGATCGTATACGGTTATAACCCCTCGATTATCTCTGTAATTACTTAATACAATTCGCTCTCCATTTGGCAACCAGCAAGGGTATGATGGAAAGTAGATTCCGAATTTCTTGAGTTCGATTTTGTTGACTTCCTGTGAGGATAAATCAAGCACATATAAATCATCTCGCCCAACAGAAAATACTACTTTACCTTTGAGGGTTTTTCGTTCTTTTTCGACTTGCATTGTCTGATGCCAGAATGCAATTAAGAAAACAAGAATTGACAATAAAATGATCCATAAATATTTGGCATATTTTCTCATTCATTATCTCCCCTTATAACCCACAACTGCTTAATATATCTGACACCCAACTATAGCAGTTATATATGGGCAATCCATAGGGAGGAGGGTTGAAGCTCCTGATTCTGTCCTTCACGCATTTTTCCTTACAAGGATCATCCGTGATGGTTACACAATGTACACCCCATCCTGACAATGGATCAGTTCTCCGAACAGTGCTATCTTGAAAATAGCCGTAAGGAACACCATCAACAACTAAATATTGATGATAGTTTGTAAAGGCGTTTCTCAGGGGCCGAAAACATTTTTGTACTATCAAACCTGTCGGATCAGTATTATTGATGGGGTTCGAGCCAACGTACCGATACAAATTCACATCTCCACCGTTAAACCCAATCGGGTCCTTTGAGATAAACCTCCCCGCCTTGGGATCATAAAACCTTGCCCGATAATAATACAACCCGATCTCCTTATCCCACTCTCTCCCGGTAAAGCCATACGGCTGCTTCACCTCGCCTCCTTTTGCCGTCATCCGGCCAAAGGAGGAATATTCATACGATTGTACCACGCGGCCCCGCTGGTCGGTCAAGGTGACAATGGAGCCCAGACCGTCGGCGTGAAAGAAATAGGTGTTTCTCTTCTGCTCCATGGCCAGGGGCTCATCAATGCCGGGGCCATGCACATAGCGGCTGGTGGTCTTGCCGCTGATCTCAAAAATGATATCCTCGTTGTCGTAAACATAGTTGATGATTCTGGCCTCGCTCCCGCCATGCTCCGTCTCCTCCACCTTCTTCTCGATCCTCCGGTCAAAGGGATCGTACTTGAACGAGATTACCCGGCTGCCGTGTTCCCCAACCTTGCTCGCTTTGACCAGCCGGTTCTCCAGGTCGTACTCATAGCTCCAGCCCTGTTGCTCGTAATTATCCTCGTCATCATCCGCGACCCCGGCCCGGTAGATCAGGTTGCCGTTGGCGTCGTAGCGAAACTCCTCGGTTCTGCTGGCCAGCAGCTGGTTGAGCTCGTTGTAGACCGAGGCATCCGCCTGGCCAGGACCGCGCAACCGGTTGCCCACCGCCCCGTAAACAAAGTTCTCCGCCTGATGATTTCTTTCGCGTTCATGGTCATTCTCCTCGCGGAGCACGGTGGGCAGGGCCTGGGTCAACTGATACGTTGCGTCATAGGCATAGTCGTATCGGGTGGCGCGTTCCTTCTGCTGCTCGGTTTTGGAAAGCCGATTGCCCACTGCGTCGTGGGTGTAGTTGAAGGAGTTGACGCTGGTGCCACTGCCCTGGGCCAGGATGGCGGTGAGCCTGCCTACCGGGTCGTAGCCATAGCTGGTCGCCACCCCGTTGGGATAGGCAAGCTTGATGCGGTTGCCCAAGTTGTCATAGCTAAAAGCGAACTCACCCAGAAACGAGGCGATGCGGCTCAGCCGGTTGGCTGCATCGTAGGTATAGTTCACCGCGCCGCCGTCCGGCATGGTCATTTTGGTCCGGTTGCCCAAGGCGTCGTACTGGTAGCTGATGGCCCGGCTATTGGAGTCGGTGACCCCGGCGAGGCGGCCCAGGGTGTCGTAGGTCATGGAGTAGGCGATATTCTGGTTGCCCGCATAACTGAGCCTGCCCCTGGCGTCGTACTGGAAGGTGGCGACCGAACCGTCGGAGCCGCTCTTTTGCAGCAGCCTACCCAGGGCGTCGTAGTGGTAGGTTATGGTTCTGCCCAGGGCATCGGTGCGGGAGGCGAGGTTGCCTGCGGCATCGTATTGCAGGTTGGCTTGGTTACCGAGCTGGTCGGTCTCCCGAATCACCCGGCCCAGGGAATCATAGGTGAACCAAGTGGTATGCCCGGCCGCGTCGGTGACCGCAGTGGGTTTGCTGTCGCCCCGGTCTCCGCAGGAGGTGCAGCCCGCCTCGGTGTAGTAGAGCTCCGTGCTCTGGCCCAGGGCGTCGATGAGCTGGATGACCCGGTTGCGTTGATCATACTCCGCGCCGCTGGTGTTGCCGTTGGCGTCGGTGGTTGCGAGCCGGTTGCCCAGGGCATCGTAGGCATGGCTGGTGGTGTGGCCCAGGGGGTCTTTTTCCGACACCAGCCGGTTCAAGAGGTCGTAGGTAAAGGTGCGGGTGTTGCCTGCACCATCGGTGAGAGTGACCATATTGCCGGATGCGTCGTAGGTCAGGTTGGTCGTTGCGCCGTTGGGCTCGACGATCCGGGCGAGGTTTCCGGCGGAGTCGTAAGACAACGAGGTGGTGCGGCCCTGGGCGTTGGTTATGGCAACGATTTGCCCCTGGCTGTTGTAGGTATAGGAGGTGATGTTACCCATGGGGTCCTTGCTGGTGAGCCGGTTGCCGAGAGCGTCGTAGGTGAAGCTGGTGGTGCCTGCCGGGCCGGTGAGCGAGAGGAGATTGTTTTGGCCATCATAGGCATAGCTGGTGGTCCGACCCATCTGGTCGGTGCGGGAGAGCAGGTTGCCCGAAGCGTCGTAGGCCATGTGCACGGTGCCCGTGGCGTTGGTTATGGAGGTTTTGTTGCCCTGCCCGTCCCAAGTGGAGACGGTGATATTGCCCTGGCTGTCTTTTTGGCTGACGATGTGTTGGTTGCCATCAACGGTGTATTCGGTGGCTGCGCCCATAGGATCGGTGAATTTCGTTACCACGCCGGAAAAGGCGACAGTGCGGACGAGGCCTGCCGCGTCAACCGAGGAGGAGACCCGGTCATTGGTGTCATAACGATAGCTGGTGGTCTGGCCTACAGGATTGGTCTTGGCGGTCAGATTATGATTGGCATCGTACGTAAACTGTTGATTCTGGCCTGCCGCGTCGGTGATGGTGGTGAGATTGCCTGCCGGGTCGTAGGCAAAAGTGGTGCTCTTGCCTGCGGCGTCGGCAAGCCGGGAGACTTTGCCGTTGGCGGTGGCCGTAACCTGCAGGGTTTCGCCGGTTGGCCCGGTGAGCGCGACAAGGGTGATTCCTTGATAGGCCAAACTGAGAGTATTGCCGTTCTTGTCCACGATCTCCATGGGCTTGCCGATGGAGGCAAAGCCCACGTAACCGCCGTCCTTGCGGGCAAGCCGGTAGAGGCCGTTGCTCAGGGTCAGGATATCGTGCACCTCCGGGGCGGAAGAAAAGGCCCCGCTGCCGCTGGGGGTGAACAGCCGTTCCCTGCCGTCGGAGTCTATGAACAGGCACGAGCCATTGCTGTTGATCAACAGCCGGAGGTCGATATTCGCGCTCCAACCGTAGCCGAACATGCCATCGCGGGTGGAGCGGGAGTTGTAGGCAATGGTGATGGGCAGCTTGGGCAGTGGCGAGACGCTCTGCTCGTCATACAGATTCCCGTTGGCAACGTTCAGCGAGGCGGCGAACAGCGGCTGGGACAGGCCAAGAATTAAGACCACCAGAAACAATGCGATTCGGCGGATGGATTGCATGGTTTTTCCTTTTTATATTTTCAGCTCAGGGAAAGTTGGGGGCAGTCGGGTTTGCCGGGGTCGGGGTTGGGGGTATTGGCGGGGGCGGGGTTATTGCATTCTTCATTGGTCCACACCCATTCTTCGAGCAGAAAGTTGAACTCGAAATACCTCGCATACTGGTAATCATCATACCCGTGGCAATCCCAGGAGTGATAAATTAAAAGAGTTCCTTGAGTAACACAGTCACAACGACTACATCCTGATTCAGGACAATAGCGCTGGTAGTAAACACGAGCTGCTGCTGTATACGCTTCTGCTAATCCAGTAATGCACTCAGATCGAGGTGGGGGTATTGTCCGACTGAACCCATCGGCACTCATAGATACGGCGAGTTTATATTTCCCCTCAATACGATAGGGATAGCTTGGTTTGGAATATAACGAAGAAGAGGAACCGGTCGGCCAAGAGCTGTCAGCAGCGGGTGGTCCTGGTATTATGCACCCTCCCGGATTGGCGACCCTCGTCCAATGTCCCTTGCTCAAGTCTCCAACCTCGCAGGTTGCAGCATGCGTCCCGGAAGGGACAACGCTACCCACCACCAAGGCCCACAAACAGATCGTCAGCCACCACCCTCGTTTTGCTCTTTTCATTTCTCCTCCTCATAAAACATCAAAATATCCCCCTCTTCGGCAGCCCGGCTGTCAACGTGTGGCCCGTGGCTTTGCGCCCCAGGGTCACCCCTGGTTTGCCTTTATCGGAGCGGTGTCCGATACATATGATGGACAGGCTAGCAAAAAGAAAGAATTGAAGTCAAGAAAAAAATCAAACGTATGTCAGGCGAGTTCATTATTGTTCTTACGGGAACAGATTGAGCTACCCCCGTTCTCTTTACCATTCTTCGCCCACGACAGTGTGCGGCCAATCTTCAGACGGAATGCACCGAAACCAAGCTGGCCCCTACTATCATTAACAGTATGGTTTTTTAGAAAACTGGGAAGCGCCGCCGGGTTTCCTTTTACTACACAACATCATTCTGTTTTCAGAATATCAATCAGTAAGCTGGACCTGGGCGATCTCAATGGCCTGCTCGTAAAGCAAAGGCAGGGAGTCATGGTTGACTCTGAGTTTTTTCGCCAGGCGGGCGGTGTTTTCCCAGTCGCCACGTTCGTAGGCCATGACCAGCCTAAGGGTGCGGGAAAGGGGGGTTGCGGCGGCAGAAAGCAGCGCCTCCTGGATCGCCTCGGGCAGGGCCAGCTCCGGCAGGATATCCGCCATGACTTTATCAAGCATGGCGGGGAGCAGCGAGAACATCCCCACCGTGTGAAACATCCCCGCCTCCTTGCGCCGCCCCAGAAGCTGGTCGGCGATCATCTCGCAGATACTG
>Ga0334722_10005643_pt1 | contig 12559 bp, 9 predicted proteins | sample C3_bottom_MG_FD_207210 | JGI IMG/M metagenome (GOLD analysis project Ga0334722, IMG submission 207210) | Sediment microbial communities from Yellowstone Lake, YNP, Wyoming, USA - C3_bottom | ecosystem: Environmental > Aquatic > Freshwater > Lake > Sediment | place: USA: Wyoming | collected...
AACCCGCATGAAGCGAAGGCACGGGCGCTGCTTCTCAAGAATGGCGCCGAGCTGTGTTTCACCTGCCATGCCGACATGGAGGGAGAATTAAAAAAGAAGACGGTCCATCAGGCGTTGTCCGGCGGTTGCACCTCCTGCCACGACCCGCATGGTTCGTCATTCGGCAAACTGCTCTCCGCGGAGGGGGATAAGCTCTGCTTTTCCTGCCATTCCGGAATTGCCGAACAACTGCAAAAAGCTAAATCCATTCATGCGCCGCTCAAGAGCGGGAAAGGCTGCGTCTCCTGCCATGCTCCCCATGCGAGCGACAACGCGAAGCTTCTGCCGAAAAACGGGGCTGAATTCTGCCGCGGATGCCACGCCGGGACCGTTCTCAAGGAGCAGACGGTCCTCCACGGCCCGCTCAAGGAGGGGAAATGCACCCCCTGCCATTCGCCGCACAGCTCACTGAATGTCAGGCTGCTGACCTATGACTATTCCTCCGATTTTTATATATCCTATGCCGACAAGGAATACCAGCTCTGCTTCGCGTGCCACAACAGGGACCTGCTTCGATTTGCTTCCACGTCCTATGCCACGGGCTTCCGGGACGGGAACAGCAATTTGCATTTTATCCATGTGAACAGAAAAGACCGCGGCAAGAACTGCAAGACCTGCCACCTGGTCCACGCCTCCGATCAGCAGAAGCTGATAGCTCGAAAGGTGCCTTTCGGAAAATGGAGCCTGCCGATCGGGTTCACGAAAACTGAGAACGGAGGGAGCTGCGCTCCGGGATGCCACAAAAAATACAGCTATGATCGGAAGTCACGCAACAAGACGCAGGAGCAAAAGACACAGGACTCAAAACGAGAAAGCGCAAAATAACACTGACCCTTGCAGGAGAACTCTCCCGCTCGGCGCGGACATTGGACAACCATGGACAAACCACACGCCGACAATCTGGAGTTTTCCTTTATCGCGCCCTCACCAGACGCAGACCAGCCCGGGTCCATGATCACGGGAAGGCTCGTGGACATAACGGAGACCGGAATGAGGATACTCTCGAACACATACCTGAAACCCGGCAGCATCATCAAGCTAAGCAACGATGAACAGAGCGATGTAGGGGTCGTGATGTGGACCCTGAAAACAAAGGATAAATTCAAGGTAAAGGTAAGGTTCTTATGAAAAGCCGCCCGCGTGGTCCGGAGTCGGCGGTGAGGCTCGCACCGCACACCTTCGCGCTCCTGTGCGCACTGATCGCTGCAACGGGCGCCGGAATTTCAACAGGGGTATTCCTCATCGTGACCACGGAGCGCGGCGCCTCCTACGCGGAAAGCTTCAGGCTGCTGTCAATGCTGCACCGTGAACTCACCTGGCGCGCCGCGATCATTTACGCTTCCTCCCTTGTCGTCATCGTCCTCGGCGTTTCCCTCCTCTCGCTCCTCTATTCGCACCGGGTGGCGGGCCCCCTCCACAAGCTCGGCCTGGTCGCCCGGACCGTCGCGTCCGGCAACCTCCTGGAACAAGCGAAACTGCGCCGCCGCGATGCGGTCCATCCCCTGGCGGACAGCATGAATGAGCTGATAAGGACCTGCCGGATGCGCGTCGCTCATCTGGAAATGATGAATACCACACTGCAGAAAATCCTCGAAAATCCGAAGTCCCCGTCCTCACCACGGGAAACAGGCAGGACGATCGAAGGCCTGAAAAAGACAACCGATATCATGAAGAACATTCTGGAACACGTAAAGCTATGAGGCGAACCGCATCACTTGCCTGGCTCGTTGCGGTTTTGTTTATGGTCGTGATGGTCTTCAGCAAAGATAGGGATCCGCATGCGTTCACCCACTGCAATACCTGTCATCAGACAGATTCTGCGAACAAGGTGCTGGAGCACCAGATGACCGCGGGGATAACGCTTCTCTGCTCGAACTGTCATCTTGCCGACTTGTCAGAGGGATACATGCATCCGGTGGATGTGAGACCGCGGTCCGTTATCATCCCGAAAGACATGCGGCTGTCACCCGTTGGCGAGCTGACCTGCGCCACGTGTCATGATGTGCATTCCGGGTATGAAACCGCTTATGGAGTCCCCTCGCATTATCTCAGAAGAGGGGAATCCGGCAAGGAGTTTTGCAGGATCTGCCATCCCGACGCATCAGGCCGGTCCAGCGGCCATCAAACAACGCTGGGAGAGGCGCATTTCAAGTCCCGATACATCTCGACCAGCGCATCCCAGGAGATCGACGCCCTGTCGAAGAACTGCATCTCCTGTCATGATGGATCATTTTCCCCTTCGGCCTCTGTCATGGCAGGTGTATGGGTCCACCGGAATAGTTTGATCCCTCATGACCAGGGGGGCCATCCGATCGGTGTGGATTATGAGACAGCGCGTTTGAAACGGGGGCGCACTTCGGACCTCAGGCCCCTGATCATGGTAGACCGCCGCATCAGGTTTTTTTCAGGTAAAATCGGCTGCGGCTCGTGCCACGATCCCTACTCGGATATTGAAAAGGGCCTCGTGATGAGCGACCGTGAGAGCAGGCTCTGCCTCGCCTGCCATATTTTGGAGGGGTGATCTCGTATGGGAAAAACATTCTGCCGGAGACGGTACTTAATCGACAAGGGGTTCCAAAGCAGATTTATCCTCAGGTTCGTGGCGATCTCGACACTGGGAAGCACGATCGCCGTGGCGGGTTTCATCTTCCTTGCTCGCCGGCGACTGGACGCATTTCTTAATTCGATGAGGATGCCGGACGTTGCAGCAGGCGATATGCTCCTCTTTGATTCACTCACGGCGAATGCGGCCGCCATACTGTTCACGCTTCTGATGTTCTTCGTGGCTGCACGGGGGCTCTTTCGCACGGCAGCCGGTCCCCTGCACCGGATCCACCGGGACCTTCAGCAATTCAGCGCCGGGAACCTGGGGTTCCGCGTCGTCTTACGGGAAGGAGACGAGTTTGTGGCTTTTGCCGACAGCGTAAATGCCATGGCGGATGGACTGAACCGGAGGTTCAAGAATATGCGGGACCACGTTGAGGACCTTTCCAAAACCGTGGACGAACTCCGCGGCACATCAGATAATCATGAAGCTAACGCGCTCCGAACCCGTCTGGCGCGCCGGGTAAAAGCGATAGATGATACCGTCAAGGAGTTCACGTGGTGATAACGATCCGCATTGGTATTTTTTCAGGCCTGCTCGCCATCCTGATCATAAACAGCGCATACGCCTATCATGATGACGCAGCGCGCATCAGCTGTCTCTCCTGTCACCTCAGGCTCCCTTTTTCCGGAAACACACTGCTGTTCGCGGGTTCAGCTGACGCCGTATGTGACGGCTGCCACCGGGACCGGCACGGTACGAACGGCGGCTATGCGCATCCGCTTGGGGTCGTTCCTTCCGCGGTCCTTCCGGCCGACATGCCCCTTGACGATCAAGGGAGGATTTTCTGCGGTACCTGCCACATTTTCCACGAAAGGCCGTCGCAAACTGTCGAGCATGACCGCTATTTGCTCAGGAGATCAAGCGCAAAAGCGCTTTGCGCCGTTTGTCATGGAAAACGCTGACAATGAATTCCATCCCGGACAAGCCGTAACCCACGGATTTACTCAGCCGCTAATACACGCGAATGAACGCTAATAATATATCAGCATTGATTTCAATTTAATTCGCGTCAATTCGCGTTCATTCGCGGTTCATTGCTTCGAATATTCCTGCCAGTTTGTATCCGTGACATTCCGTGGCTTTTTCCGTGGTAAATAACTGAATTTTGTCTTTATTCGTCCTTGCTACCCTCAAGGTATATTACCCACAGCATCTTGCCATGAACCTGATTTTTAACTGACTAAAAATAGCACAAAAAAAGGCAGGCGGGATCGCTCCCGCCTGCCGAATTTTTTTTAGTCTGCATCAGGGCGACGTGAAGTTCACATTCGTCGCGTTGCCGTTTGTGGCGTTAACGGTTACAGCCGTCTTTACCGGAGTGAACGCTGCCCCGGACTTTGACGGGACGACATCGTATGATCCGGGATTGACTCCGGTGAAGGTGTAGTAGCCTGTTGCATTCGTGTACACCCTCTTCACGGTTGTCGTTGTTCCCGGCTTCATGAGATTGATGGTGACGCTTGCGATGCCGCTGCCGCCGGAGGTAGTCACTCTACCGCCGATCAAATAGGTGCTCACGGGCATCACCTGCTTTACGTCAGCGGAATATACCGTTACCGAGCCGTCGTTCACCATATGTCTGATTGTATAGGTGCCGGCAACGGTGTAGGTGTGGGGATACGCGGTTCCCGCAGATCCTGTTGACGACGTGGTATCACCCCAGTTAATGATGACCGAAACGGTGTCACCGTCCGGGTCTGTTGACGCATCGGTGACGGTAGCGGTCCAGTCACTCACGGTTACGGTACTGTTCGCCACGGGCGCGTGATTAATTTTGACGAGCGTAAACGACATGGTCGTGGAGGACGAGATTCCGTTTGCGCTGTTTCTGACCGTAAGGGCCGCGGTATAGGTCCCGGCAGCCGTGTAGTCATGGGATGCTGTCACGCCGGTCCCCGTTGATCCGTCTCCGTAATTCCACTCATAGGTATCCGCGTTCGACGAACTGCTTGCGTCAAAAGCGATCATGAGGGTGTTTGACGAATCGCTCTTCCAGCTGAAATTCGCCACCGGGATGCCTACGCCGGCCGTAGCGGGATTGGTCAGCTTCGCATACTGAACAGCGCTGTATCCGAGGACCTGGTTCGCGTTGACCGCCGTGTTGATCAGGTTTGTCATCCCCGGCATGGAATCATCGCAGGGGAAGGTCTGGCCGGTCATCGGATTGCGGCAGGTCGTTCCGAAGTCGAACTTGTTCACGTGGTTGGCGTTGCTGGGGTTCTTGCCGATCTGCGCAGAGATGCCGAACACCCTGCCCAGGGTCGACGGAACCGTCGTGGTCGCGCCGCTGACCGGATCCGTCCAGGTGCTGCCGGCCACAACAGGAGTAAAGAAACTCTGCTGCATGCTCTTTGCGAAATGCTGACGTATTTCGTCACGGCTGAAGTATTCGGAACCGTTGCAGCCCGTCGGCAGACCGAAGAACTGCATCATCGGGTTGCAGCCTGCGGCAACGCTGCCTTCCCGGATCGCCATCGCCTGCATGAACTCAACTCCGTCCATCCGCATCATGGGGTCAGCCGGCATTCCCATGGATTGCGCGAGTTTGCCGCCGATCATCTGCTTGCAGAGGCCAAGCGTGCCGTTTGCCGTTCCCGTATCGGGATTGGTCCCCGGCTGCGTGCCGTCGCACGATCCAGAGCCATACGGCGGGCCGACTATCTTGTCGCACGTTTTCGACTGGCCGCCTGTCATCATGCTGAACACATATGAATTGTCGCAGTCATATCCTGCCATCTGCATGAACCCGTTCTGCAGCATTTCCTTGTTCCCGTCAAAGAAGCCGACGGATTTGGGGCTGTACGTTGCAGGGTCGAGTGGCTGACCGGACATCATGTCGACGCCCGATGTAGAATGGCACATTACGCAGCCGCCCCGTGACGGGGAGCCGAGCGCCCATTCCTTTGCAAGCACGCCGTGAGATGTATCATAGAACAACGGATACAGGTTGATCCGTGGGTCGCGCACGGTCGCATGCGCGGCCACGCCGCCGCCGGAGGTGCCGAGTTCCGCGGCCATCAGATCGATCTTTTCCTTGGACTCGATCTTTAACGGATCGGCAAGATTGAATCCCTGGAACCCCGGGTGGTCATTCGTGCCGTTGATCCTGATCCCGAGGCCGGGATTTGCCGCTGCAACGCGCGCCGCGGCAGCGGTGATGTCCCTGGTCTTTGCCGGCGACCAGCCGAGCACCTTGCCGGAAGCATTGTCGATCGCCGAGCCTGCCCAGATCGGCAGGAAGTTCGTCTGCATCGGGGTGATCTTCATTCCTTCGGGCGAACTGATCCACATCGGAAGCGTGCGCAGCGGGGACATGGAACCCTCCAGCAGGCTCCAGGCGAACTCAAAGTGGTTCGCATTTCCGTTGCTGCCCTCGGTCTGCCGGTAAGCGCCTGCTGTCCAGTCCCTGAACAGCAATCTTCCGGGCATGGCATATACGGCAGGGATGTGACAGGTCCTGCAGTCGATCTTCTCCAAATGCAGCGCCGGGAACCCGGCATGGGTCGGCGTCGGGGAAACGAGCGTCCCGCCGTTGTCCGTCAGGTTGGGATGAGTCCTCGTCGTGTGGCAGCTCGGACAGGAGACCGTTCCTTCATATCCGTCGCCTCCCTTTTCGAGCATGCTGTAACCCTTCGCGACCTGGTGGTCCATCTTCTCGATCGTTGTTGACGGATACGTATAGACGTTTCCGTTTCCACTGATGATCCTCGCCGGAACCGTCCCGGACATTGTGTAATGACAGGAAGCGCACTTGATGCTGCCGGGACCGCCGTTATGCGCCCCGATATCATGCACATCCACGTCCGGCATCTTTCCCGGCACCTTCATCGGCGCGCCGGGGTAGTCCGATGCGTTAAAGATCGTCATCGGGTCGTTGTCGGACACCAAGGTCGGGATCTGTGTGCTGTCAATGCAGGATTTCTGAATGGACGGGAGCCCGCAGAAGGACATGGGGTTCGCCCACTGGTTCTGCGTGTCGCAAACAAGGCAGAACCCATTTGCATACCTGTCCGCGCTGCCGAAACCGGTCTTTTGCGACCGCTTGCCCATGCCGGTCTTGCACCCGAATTCATACCATTTCTTTGAATTCAGGCAGTCGCCCGAACAGGAACCGTCCGCGGCGATCTTGTCCCAGTCGAATGCCGTGTTCGCATTGGTAATTCTGATAAAGTTCCCGTACCCTGCGATCATGCCGCCATGCTGCTGGTCCTCATTCGGAAGGCCCAGATTGTCGGCCTCATTGCGTGCATGGCACTGGGCGCAGTTCCCGCTGTTCGGCACACCGGCTATGTTAGTGCCCGGTATCGTTGACGGCACGCCGCTGATATCGCCGGTCTGCAGATTGATCCCTGCGCCGATGCCCGCCGATGCCGCCTGTTTGAAGTATCCGAACGATACCGCAATATTCCTGTTGTAGGAGTCGTAGATATCGCCGGAATTAAATGTGAAGCGGGGATCATCCGTGGGCGTATTCGACGGCTTGTCGCTGAACGCCAGCGTGTTTTTATAATATGCCGCACCAGGTCTGGTCTGGCTCATGTGACACATCAGGCAGTCGACCTCGGCTTTGTTGTCGCCGTAGAGCTGATTCCTCTGCAGATCCGCATTCTGCGAGAGGTCTACCAGCTGACCTTTCACCACGGACCCTGCTGAATAAAAAACCCCATTAACGGTCTCTCCTCCGTTCGCCACATCCGAGGCGATATGGGTGATCAACCAGGTATACCGGTCGCCTTCGTTGCCGCTGCCCGGCTGACCATACGTCTTCATGTCACGGTCATACTCGAGCGAACCGCCGCCGGCATGACACACACCGCAGGACTTGCCCCAATTGGCCGGGCTCATCTCCACTTCCCTGGCCGATGACGTGTCGGCGATGTCCTTGGCAGCCAGTTGCCGGTTCGACGGCATGCAATACCTGCCGAACATGCCGGGGGAGCTGATGAAGGCGGGCGCACCCCAGATGCTCCTCTGGGTTGTTGTCAATCCTTCATTCCGTCCATGCTGGCTGTGCAGGCCTGTGGATGCGCCATGCGCCGGGGACGTTACCGTGTAGTTCTGAAATTCCACTTTTCCCGAACTGTTCGAATAGCCCTGGACCTTTGAGACATCCGTGGTTTCATAGGACTCATAGTCCGGGCAGTTGCCGGCGCTCGTGCAGTTTTTCTGGGCACCGGCCTGGCACCACGTTGCCTTATCGGAGCTGTACGCTCCGGTCGTGCAGTTGAAGTGGCAGCCGCCGCAGGTCTGCTTCGGGCTGTAAGGAATGGTCCCGGAAGCAGCGCTGCCGAGAGAACCCTTCACATCCACATTGGGATGGGCCATTGTTACGGTGTATCCAGTGAGGATCATGAGCACAGACAGCACTGCTGTCATGATCCGTATTCCGGTGTTTTTCATAACGAACTCCTCTCGCTAGTAAGCGTAATATCAATAAATAACCACAGAGCACACAGAGCACTCCTCTGTGCCCTCTGTGGTTTCATTCTTTGCCTCTCTTTTTTCAGGAAAGTTTTGACAATCACCTATTACGTTAACTCTTGTGTCAATAGACAAATAAACCGCGCACAGTTGTTATGCCGTCACCTCCTTATGCCTGCCGCATGAAGTTGGGGGTTTTCATTTCGGCTTTTGTGATTATTTTAATAGCAAACACTGTGCCATTCATCGAACTGTTTATTAACTTTGCAATTCAGCCCAGGGAACGTCCCCTTTGCCCGCACCCACCGCAGTCTTTTACCCCCATAATGGGGTGTTTTCACCCCCACACTCAGGTGCATTTCACACACTGTTTTACAAAGTGCTTATTAAATCGAGATATTAACTTTGGCACTTTGCTTGCTATTAAAGAAGAGCCTGCCCAGAGAATGTCTTTTCACGGTTCGGGGGTTCCAGGGAAAGACGAATAAGACTCTTTAAAGAACAAACGTACCAATTTTTAGACCGAATCATTGTCTTGCACAAGACAATGCAAACCCAAGGAGGAACAAATGAAAAAGCTTGCATTCTCTGCAGTTTTATTTGGTATACTGATCGCCCTGTGCGCGTCACCGGCCATGGCAAATTCGACGGCAGGAAGCGGTATCAAAGCCACCAAGCACGACTTAAGCTCAAAAGGCGGCAGCGCCAACTGGGGTGAAACAGCGGAGCAGGGCGGCCTCGACCGTATCTGCATATACTGCCATGCACCGCACCACACCCTGAAGGCAGCCGATGCCAAGGGCATAACGTATCTGCCGCTCTGGAACCACGAACTGTCGGCAACCGCCACGTACAAGACTTATGATGCGGGAACGACCGGAGACGATCCGAACGACGTCAGCCACAAGCTCAACGCGGTGATCAATCAGCCCGGCGACGTATCAAGGCTCTGCCTGAGCTGCCATGACGGCACGGTCGGGACCAACCAGTACGGGTTCTCGCCCTCGCTTTCCAAAGGCGGCACTGTTCCGAAAAAGTTGATGAACGCGACGCAAATTGGTTCAGGCGGAGACCTCTCGAACCATCATCCCATCGGCTTCAACTATGCCGACGTGAAGGCCGTAGACCTTGAGATAGCCGCACCGACCGTCCTGCTGGGCAGCAGCGACATCGACAGCCATCTCTGGAAAGGCAACATGGAATGCACCACCTGCCATGACGTCCATAACACCAAGAACGCAGGCGAAAAGTTCCTCTGGGTATCGGACAATCAGAGCGCTCTTTGCCTTACCTGCCATCTGAAGAACCCGTAATAGAACTCAACGTAATAGTGCTCGACAAGAAGGGGAATGAATTCATTCCCCTTCTTGTTTGTTTTATAGTTTCATTGTTTAGAACATGTTATACTTCGTTTCATTGTCGCGGAACCGCTGAGAGAGTGCTTTTTGTTCGGGATGGACCAGACAGCTCATGACAGCAGCAGGTCAAAAAAGGGAGAGATCGCCTTGATAACAGAATTCCGGTATCTCAGTTCTATCGTACTCATAATGCTTTTCATCACCGGATGCATGACCGCAGCGCCCCAGGCAAAAAAGACTCCCGTATTTTTCCCGGAGCCGCCCGCCCCTGCCCGCATACAATTTCTCACGTCCTATACCGGATCAAAAGATATAGAACCCGAAAAATCAGGTTTTGATAAATTCATTACCGGTGAAAATGAAAAGGCAAGCAGACTCGACAAGCCTTATGGGATCGCGATGCACAAGGGAAAGATCTATGTCTGCGACACCAACAGGACCGTCATGGTCTTTGATCTTGAGAAAAAGACCTTTGGTACGCTCGCTGGCGCCCAAGGCCTCGGAAAACTGGTTCAGCCGCTCAACATCAGCATAGACCGTGACGGGAACAAATTCGTGGCTGATCCTGTCAGAGGACAGGTCGTGGAGTTCGATAAGAACGATTTTTACGTAAAATCGTATGGCATGGCCGGCGGCGACTGGAAGCCCGTTGATGCCGCGCCCTATGAGGACCTCCTGTATGTAGCGGACATCAAGAACACGGCGATCAAGATATTCGACCGGAAGACCGGCGAGCTGGTCAACACCATAGGGCAGGACGAAGGGCTCGGGAAGCTGGTGATGCCGACAAACATCGCATTTGACCGCGAGGGATACCTCTACGTCTCCGATGCCGGCCGTTTCCAGATCGTGAAGCTCGACCGCGACGGTCATGCCCGGGGCGTCATCGGCCAGCTCGGAAGCCAGCCAAGTTCCTTTGCGCGTCCCAAGGGGATCGCCATGGACCGCGAGGACCGGCTGTACGCTGTTGACGCGGCCTTTGACAATATCCAGGTATTCAACCACGAAGGCAAACTGCTGCTGTTCTTCGGGAGGTCCGGGACGAGACCGGGAGACCTCTATCTCCCCGCAAAAGTATCGATCGATTACGAAAATGCGAAATACTTCGAGCACTATGCCGACCCGAACTTCCAGATCGAATACGTTATCCTCGTAACGAGCCAGTTCGGCGAGAGGCTGGTGAATGTCTTCGGCTTTGGCAGGGAAAAAGGCAGGCAGTACCAGAGCGACGAAGAGCTCATGATGAAATTGAAGGAAAAGGAGCTGAAGTTCAAAGAGGAACACGCGGATAAGACGACCGATGGGGAGAAGAGTAAGTAATGCCGTTCCGGCCGTCTTTCACAGAGGCCCGCACCTGATCAGGGGATCGATCAGGAAGCTGTTCCTCCTGACGGCCTGCGCAGCAGCATTGACCGCCTTGTCAGCGTGCGAGGCGTCCACGCAATACCGGGTGCTCAGTATGCTCTTCGACGGTGTCCCGCGGCCTGAAGCCTTGGCAGGAGTTGTCAAGAACGGACATTCCGATGAGACCGCGCCCCGGGAGCAGCACGGGGAGAACACCGCACAGTATCTCCAGCACGGGCCCTATGCCGCAAAGCTCTGCGAGGGGTGCCATCAGAAAAGCACAAATGCGCTCACGATGCCCGTGGAGGACCTCTGCGCGTACTGCCACGAGTTGAAAACAGACGGCAAGAAAGTGCATGGTCCCCTCGCATCAGGCGGATGCCGGGTTTGTCATGATCCGCATGGATCGCAGAACCGTTTCCTTCTGGTTTCGGACTCACGGGACTTCTGCCTCACCTGTCATGACCGAAATGAGATCATGACCCGCGAGGTCCATGCGAATACGGATGATGCATGCACGTCCTGCCATAACGCCCATGCTTCAGACTCAGACTTTCTTCTAAAATAATCGCCGTCAAGGTCACCAAAGCGCGTGGACGCCTCATTTGGCAAAATACCGTCGGGAAATATCGTGGGGGCACACCCTGTACGCGGCCGCAACAGCGTTCCTGCTCTGCCTCGCCCCCGCGCTGTCAAATGGCTACGAACGATCGTTTGTCCCGACCATCCTGGACTACGATGGAGATCTGGAGTTCGGCATGAGCCATGAAGCGGATGAAAACACCTCGGGCGGGAACCGTATGAAAACAGCAGATACAGCTTCCCATGAACGGATGAGACTGTCCACGACCGGATTTATCTACCATCCGCGGTTCGTCCTTTTTTCTCTCCAGGGCGCTGCGGGCCTTCGGGAGGAGCACTTCGATACCTCTGCGCAATCGTCGCGGACCAGCCGCTCCGCCGATGAATATGAGTTCAGGACCCTTGTTCTGCCGGAGCATCCCTATAATCTTGAGTTCTATACCCTCAGGCGAAAGCCCATGATGCGGGGGAAACTTTTGGAAGCGCGCCAGACCGTCGCTGAACAAGGCGCTGTCTTCCGTTACCTGAACAACCCCGCCTTTTTTGAGCTCGGGACCGTGGAAAGTTCCCTCAGCGGACCCTCTTCCGTAAAATCCAGAACATACCACTCCAGCGGCAGCTACCTGATCGGTCCGTTCGCCAATTCGGCAGGATATATGCAAACCGATTCCCTGACCTCCCTGGGAAGCCGGCAGTCGCGGGAGAACGCATTTTTCAGCAGTGACCTGAGGAGCAGTCCGCTCTTCCTGCAAAGCCGGGTGGGGACGGACCAAAGCAGACTCGTCGACCAGCGCTCCTTTTCACTCGACACGGACGCCTTTTTCTGGACCGAACAACTGAGCGCATCCCTCCCGGGAAATCTTGATGCCGGCGCATCGTACGGCCTTCGGAGGGACACCATGACAACAATGCAGCAGGATGCTTCCGTGTCAGGCGCCCTCGTAACGAAGACCGAGAACGCGGGTTTCTCACTCAACCACCGGCTCTACGAAAGCTTGCGCACCGGATATTCCCTGGACTCCTTATCCTTCCAGTCCGGCAGCGGAGACAGCAGGACCCTCACGCACTCGCTGTTCAGCACCTACATGAAAAAGGTCCCCTTCGGGAAGCTCACTGCCGGAGTGTCGCTGCGAGAATCGCACATGGACCGGTCCGGCGCCCAGATCGAGCTCCGGGAACTCCATACCGCTCCGGTGGGCGTCGGTTT
>Ga0334722_10005644_pt1 | contig 12558 bp, 10 predicted proteins | sample C3_bottom_MG_FD_207210 | JGI IMG/M metagenome (GOLD analysis project Ga0334722, IMG submission 207210) | Sediment microbial communities from Yellowstone Lake, YNP, Wyoming, USA - C3_bottom | ecosystem: Environmental > Aquatic > Freshwater > Lake > Sediment | place: USA: Wyoming | collected...
ACGACGGTGGATTGTTTCTGGCCGATGGCAACGTAGATGCAAACGACGTCGCCGCCTTTTTGATTGATAATGGTGTCGATGCAGATGGCGGTCTTGCCGGTCTGGCGGTCGCCGATGATGAGTTCGCGTTGGCCGCGGCCAATCGGGATCATGGCGTCGATGGACTTCAAACCGGTTTGGAGCGGTTGCTTGACCGGCTCGCGTTCGATGACGCTGGGGGCGCGGCTTTCGATCGGGCGAATTTTATCGGTATTGATTGGGCCTTTGCCGTCGATGGGCTGGCCGATGGCGTTGACGACGCGACCAAGTAACGCTTCGCCGACCGGTACGCTGAGGACGCGGCCGGTACGTTTGACGATCTGGCCTTCTTCGACTTGTGTGAAGTCGCCGAGAATCATGACGCCGACGTTGTCGCGTTCGAGGTTGAGCGCCATGCCGAAGATGCCGCCGGGGAATTCGAGCATCTCCTCGGAGAGACAATTCGGGAGGCCTTTAACGCGGGCGATACCGTCGCCGCATTCGATGACTTCGCCGACTTCCTGGACGCTGACTTCGGATTTGTACTCGCTGATGCTCTTGCGAAGAACGTCGCTGATTTGTTTCGGGTCGAGTGTGAGTATGTCTCCCATGGGAATTCCTTTTACTGCGCTAACTTGGCTTGAATCTGGTCGAGCTTGCGACGGAGGCTGCCGTCGATAATTTGTTCGCCGACTTGGATGATGGCGCCGCCCAAGATGACGGGGTCAACGCGCTGGAGAAGTTGGACGTTCTTGCCGGTAATGCGGCTGAGTTCGGTGCCGAGCCGGCCGATCGTGGCGTTGTCGAGTGCGACGGCGGTGGTGGCGGTGCCGGTCACGGTCTGGCGCGCGGCGGACGCGGTGGCGCTGTATTCCTCGATGATGCTGAGGATGCGACCGGCGCGATCTTGATCGCTCAACGTGAGCAACGTGCTCATGACAAGCGAATGAACGCGGCCACCGAAGATGTCGGTCAGCGCTTTGCGTTTGCCTTCGTGTTTGATGTTCGGGTCTTTGAGGAACTGAAGCAGGTCCGGGTTGCTTTTGAGGAGTTCCCGGAGACGGAACAGTTCTTCTTCGACGCGGCTGACGACGCCTTCGGCCTGCGCCTGTTCGAACAAGGCGCGGGCGTAGCCGGTATTGATGGGGTCGTGCGGCATGGGAAGTTAGACTTTTTTAACTTGGCTTAGGTCTTTGATCAGGTTTTCAACGAGTTGCTTGTGTGTCGCTTCGTTGACTTCTTTTTCGATGACGCGCCCGGCAATCTGGACGGAGAGGCTCGCGATGGTGTCCTTCATTTCCTGAATGCCTTTTTCCTTTTGCCGGATAATTTCTTCCTGGGCACGGGTGACGACGGCGGAAGCTTCGGCGCCGGCTTTGTCTACGACTTCCTTGCGGACTTTTTCGCCGAGGCCACGGGCTTCCTCGATGATCTTGCCGGCTTCGGCGCGGGCGGCGGCGAGTTGCTTCTGGTAATCGTCCATCAGCTTCTTCGCTTCGTCGCGCGATTTTGCGGCTTCGTCGATGGATGACTTGATCATCTGACTGCGCCGGTCGAGCGCGGAGGCGATGGGTTTGAACGTGAACTTGGCCAGCAGGAACAACAAGCCGAGGAACGCGACGAGCGTCCAGACTTGGAGGCCGACGTTGATTTCCATCGGGTTTTCGCCGCCGGAGGCGTGCGCCGTGGCGGCACCCGCCAGCGTGAGGACGCCGGTAAGGGCTAGGGAGAGTTTCATGGCGTTCCTATTTGGCGGCCAAGAGCATGAACGCGATGACCAACGCGTAAAGCGCTTGCGCTTCGACAAGCGCGAAGCCCATGAACATCAGGCGTTGCACGAGCGGCAGCGCTTCGGGTTGGCGCGCGGCGGACTCGATGCTCTTGCCGAACACGATGCCGATGCCGATGCCGGCGCCGAGCGTGCCGAGACCGGCGGCCAGACCGGCGCCGAGTTTGGCGAGGGCCGGTAAGTTGATTTGTTGGGCGGCTTGAACCGCTGCTTCTGCTGTTTCAGCGACTGCGAGCATTTTCATTCCTCCGAGTTTTTAGTGTGATTCTCCCATCGCCTCGCCGAGGTACAACGCGGTGAGCAAGGCGAAAATAAAGGCCTGAATAAAGGCCACAAAAAGTTCAAATCCGTTCATGATGACGGTCACGGCGACCGGCAACACAACTAGCCATTTCAAATACCACGCCGCGCCCCAGAGAGCGATGGCTCCGCCGAGGAACGTCAGGATGATTTGGTGACCGGCCATGAGGTTGGCAAAAAGACGAACCGCGAGCGATACCGGTCGCGCGAGCAAACTGATTAATTCGATCAATGGCATCAGTGTGAAGCGCAACCAAGCCGGTGCGCTCTTGGGAAACAACAGTTCAAAGTAGTAGCCGGGACCGTGATGGGCGATGGCCATGCATTGCACGACTGCGAATACGGAGATGGCGAGCGGCAAGGTGACGTTGATGTTGCTGGTGGGGGCTTTGAAGAACCACGGCACCGGTACGAGGCCTAGCAGGTTGCAGAACAGGATGAAGAAGAAAACGGTGGCGATGAAGGGCATCCACTTGACACCGTCGTGGCCGAGGAACGGTTCGGTGACGTTTTCCTTGAGGAAATCGAGCATGGCTTCGACGAGGTTGGCAAAGCGGCCTTCGCCGGTCGGGCGCACGAGACGGGCGCCGGCCAGCAGCACGATAAAGGTCAATGCCGCTGCTACCCACAACATCACCACCGTGTTGGTGATGTTCAGGTTCAACCCGCCTAACTGCAAATGATATAGAATGACGTCGCCGTGATTCATGATTTTGAGCCTCGTGGTGGAAATAAATTCCGTACCTGCCAAACGAGGGGCAGACTGTATGTCACAAGTAAGGAGCCTGTCAACCACCACTTGTCGGCTCCGGTAAATTGATGGGCAACCCACCACGCCGCCGCTACGAATACCAGTCGCAACGCTGCCCCCGGAGCCATCGCCAGCACTTTGCCTTCCGGTGAAGCCTTTTTTTGTCGTCGCAGATCCCACGCCTGCCACGCCACGTAACCCAACCCAATCGCAGCACCCGACGCCAATCCGATGATGGCCGGTTTATCCATGAGGTTGTTGTTTCTTCTCTTTCGGTGGGGGGGGCGATTGCAGCATTTTACGGTAAACCATCCGCATTCCGGCAACAGTTCCGAGGAAGAATAATGAGACAAAACACCATGGCCACCAGCCTGTTATGGTGTCCAACCACCAACCGATCAGCGCGCCGATACCGACAGAAGCCACCATGTCGCAGCCGGCAAGGGAGGCGCGTCCAAAACCTGAGAAATTTGAGGGAGAACTCATAAAACTGCACGAAAGGTCAACATCAGACGTACAAGATAAGGTGAACGGCTGTGCCTAAATCACTTCTTGATGCGATACCGGTAAGTCTTGTCGCCGACGGTGAAAATGATCATGTTTGTCTCATCGTTGATCTCGACGGTGTTGAGAGTCGGGTTGGTCAAAACTTCCTTGCTCATCTTCTGGAGTGGGATGCGGGTGTTGTACAGCTTCATCCAGCGGCCTTCGCCTTCGTTTCGCTCCACGGTCATTTGGTAAAAGTCGTATTCACCGGCTTTCCGGTCGGCGCGGGTGTACCAGCCGGGACCGTAGCAGGCTTTGTAAAGACCGGTGCGAAACTCGGCACACTTGGAGTCCCATCCAACAGTGACCGGGGCGACTGTTTTTGGTTTTGTGGTGACGCATCCAGTGGCTACCGCCAACAGGACGGTAAGGAGATAGGAACAGTATTTCTTCATGTAAGTTGACCTAGTTGCTTAGACTACGCAAGTCGAGAGGGTAGGCGGTAGGGGATAAAGTGTCAACCCGATTTCCTAATTTTTAGGCCAAAAACCAGTTGCAGGGTCAAATGTCATGGTGTATATATCTGCCGCACGGTAAGAGGTAGGTACAACCCAGTGAGAACAATGTCTAGAATCAAGAAGATGTTTTGGTTGCCGGTATTAGTTGCCGCCGTTTCAGCGAGCTTTCTTGCTCCGACGGCTTCTGCCTATAGCATTTACGGCTCTGGTCAGAAGTGGGGCGACTCCGGTGTTTTAGGTACTCCAGGCGGTATGGTTTCTTGGAGTATTGTGCCAGGAGCGTGGACGGCCTTGATGCCGGTCAACATGGAATCGGAAATCGCTCGCGCGTTCCAGAGCTGGTCAGATGCCATCAATGGCAGGATTACTTTTCGCGAAGTGACTGATGACGGTCGCCCTCCTGGCCCCGGTGACAATCTAGTGAATGGCCAGAACGGCGACAATGCCGGTGACATTCGTTTCTGGGGGGCGAACAGTACCAGTTGGATTGGCATCTCCTATGGCCCTAAGAACTACTGGGGTGCAAATTGGATGGGCGACGTTATGTTCAACACCGACTACTTTCCTTGGGCTGACATTTACTATATAGCTCTACATGAGATTGGTCACTCTCTTGGTTTGGGCCATTCTGCGGACGGGGGAGCGGTGATGTATTCTGGTTACTGGGGGCAAACATTTGGCCCGCAGACTGATGACATCAAGGGTCTTGGTGCTGTTTATGGTTTGCCAGAGCCGTCGACTGTTTTCATGTTCTTGACAGGTGGGGTGCTGATTTGGGTGTATAGGCGTCGTAGCGCTGCTTAGTTGTCACGCCTGATAGTTGTCTTGCCTTTCTCTGCGCAATGCGGGTAGAAACTTCCCATGGCGTCAACTGAGTCACAATCACGTGCTCCTAGTAAGCTGCTGACAACCACATTCGGCTATATCGTCTTGGTTCTATTGCCATTGGGGTTGGCAGTATTACTAGCGGCGGTGAAGGTGCAGCCGTTGCGCGCACCGCGCGCCATGGATCACGCCCAGCTTGCTCGTCACTTGGTGGAAGGGCAAGGCTTTGTAACCAGCGTGGTGCGTCCGTTGAGCTTGACGATTGCTCCGGCCAAGCCAAATCCACCCGATCTCTACAATGCTCCGCTGCATCCGCTGTTGCTTAGCTACTGCTTAAAAGGCCAAGGCGATCCGAACCGTGCCGTGGCGTTGACAGGAATCGGCTTGTGGGTAGTTTCCATTTGGCTGACATTTCTCGTCGCCCGGAACTGGTTTGGAAGCAGAACGGCGGGGCTGGCCGCGCTGTTCTATGGCTCTGGCGTGATGACATTGGCCATGAGCGTTGAAGGATTGCCGGTGCCGTTGCTGGCGATTGTAGTGTTGCTGGTGCTGTGGCTGGCGGTGCCCAATCCGGGAAGCAAGGAGCCGGTCGACAAGGGGGAGATGACGTTTCGGATTCCGTTGGCCGGTGCGGCTTGCGCAATGGCGCTGTTGACGCATTATCTGTTCTTCGTGCTGGCGCTGGTGATGGCGGTTTATTACGTGACAACGGCACGCCACAGATGGGCTGCGCTCTGGCGATTTGGTTATGGATTCCTGATTCCGCTGGCGCCGTGGCTCGTGCGTAACCTGCTTGTCACAGGCTCACCGGTATTCAGTTTGTACTGGTACGAGTTTCAGACGGGCACATGGAGATTTCCGGGTGAATCGCTCTGGCGCGGCGTGGACCAGCTAAACGGTCCGTGGCTCATGACATTGGTGCATCCGTTAAGCTTGGGGTATAAAGTGCTGACCAATCTCGGCGGGTTGCGTTTTTCGTTGTTGAGCGCCTTCGAGCCTGTTTCTGCTTTGCTGTTTTTGGCGGCGTGGTTCAGTTCAAAACCGACGGTGGGATGGCGACGTCTTCTGATTGTGACCACAGCGGGCATTGCAATGACGTTGTTAGGATTGTGTGCGCTCCGTCCTGAAATGGAGTTATTGCTGGCGTGGGCACCGGTCATTGCAATTGCGGCGGCGGGGCAACTGACGAATTGGGTACAACGCACGATTACCGCTGACCGGATGAAGACGCATGAAGGAGTGGTGGAGAAAGCCGCGCGACCGGAGCGGATGTGGGGATTACTTTCTCCCTTGAGCAACTCTGTGGTTGCCGCCGGTTTGTTGAGGATGGGGGTTTACGCGGCAGTCATCCTCGTGGCGTTTGCTCCGATGCTTTACTATCTTGTAGTGCAGCGCCCGATGTCCACCGCGTTCCTGAAAGCGCGCGGTAAGGCGCTGTCCCAACTCTTGCCAGAGAAAGCTGTAGTGATGACGGATGAGCCAACCTTCATCGCATGGCATGTCAACCGCCGCGCCGTAATGCTCTGTCAGCGCGAGAAGGATTTGGATTGGATTGAAAAGAATTTCGAGCCGCTTCACGCGCTTTACGTGACAACGGGAGCGACTCGTCGCCCCGAAGCCAGCCGGTCGGATTGGTGGGGTTGGGTCTTATCGCCGGTCGGTGAATACCGTGACTTCGTGGCCGCTCCGCCGGCCATGGCGGATGCGGTGTTGCGAATTCATGTGCCGGGAGCGTCCTTTGCCCGCAGTGGTCCTGCGCCCAGCAGTTCGGATGGATTTACCCAACGCGGACTGGAGATGCTGGCCGCCGGGCGGCTCCGCGAGGCGGTGGAAGATTTCCGGGAAGCTGTGCGTCTTGATCCTGAAAATGCGGAAGCGGTGATAGGATTCTGGCAGGTCAAAGCGCGGTTGCTGGATCGCGACAACAAGAACGACATCGTTCAACTAGGCCTCGCGGTGGACTCGCGCGACCCGCGCAGCCGGATCCTTTTGGAAAACGCGGCGAAAGCGGTTCAAGAAGCGCTTGGCGAGCAGCCCAATGATCCGTGGTTCCTGCTCCAAGGCGCCGCCATCGAAGCGAAGGCCCAGAACTGGGAAGGAGTCGATTCATATCTACAGCCGCTCAAGCAATGGACACCCAAGAGTCTCCCTCCCGAACTTCTGCTGGCCAACCTCGATCTTCAGTACAAGCGCTTCCAGCAAGCATACGCCCTTCTCGAACCGTTGCGCAAAGAACAATCCAAGAACGCCGCCGTGTACGACGCGTTGGGGCGTCTCTACGAAGCCCGCGACGACTTTGCTGTCGCCATGGATGCCTACCGGTTCGCACAGCAACTTCGCCCCGGTTGGGCCTTGCCCTATCTGCGGGCCGGCTATCTCTGTCTGAAACAGAAACAATATGCCGAGGCGATCAGCCAACTCAAAAACCACATCCAGATCAACCCACGTTCTTTCTCCGGCAACCTCGGCCTTGCCCGCGCTTTGGAAGAAAACAAGCAGCCCACCCGGGCTTTGGAAATCTACGAAGGCATGCTGACCAACTGGCCCGGCCAGAGACTCGTGATGAACAATCTCGCGCTCCTCTACGCTGACACCGGCAAAGACATCAAGCGCGCCGTTGAACTCGCCGAAACGCTTGGCAAATCCGATACCAACAACCCGGTCCTGCTCGACACACAAGGCTGGGTGTATTACCGGGCCGGCCGCGCGGCTGACGCCGTGAAGTTGTTGGAACGTGCCGTCGCGCTTTATCCCAGTGAAGCCATTGTCCAATATCACTACGCCAAAGCCCTCGCCGCAGCCGGTAAGACCAGCGAAGCGCGCGATGTGATTCGCCGCGCCATCGCCATCGGACTGCCGCCCAAAGAACGCTTGTCGGCGGAAGACCTGCTCGGCTCCCTCAATCTCCAATGACATGCGAACATTACTCATTGTCCTGTCGCTCCTGATTTTCTCACTGTTCAATGCTGGCGCGGATATGGCGGCTGGACGCGCGGCGTTTGATCGCGGCCAACTCGACGAAGCCGCCCGGCAATGGCAACAAGCCGCCGATCGTTTCGCAAAAGAGAAAAACCTGCGCGGCGAAGTCGAAGCCTTGGTTGGCCTCGGCAACGCCTACCAAGCGATGGGGCAATACCGGCTTTCGGCCGAGACAAGCAAACAGGCGATGGCCGTCGCGGAGAAAACCGGCAACCGCGAAATTCTCCTCTTGGCGAAAAGCAGTTTTGGCAGCGCCGCCGCTTGCGGTCAGGAATCCGGACCGGCAGAACGGAATCTCCGCGAATGTCTGGCGCTGGCGGAAGCCGGTACGAACCGGGCGGTGACGGGATTCATCTGGAGTAATCTCGGTAATGCGCTCGCGGCGCAGGGAAAAACCGCCGAGGCGCTCGAAGCATTCGACAAAGCCGGTAACCTCGGCCTGCAAACCAAAGATCACTTGCTGGCCGGTAAGGCTTTCGCCAACGCGGCGGCGCTGGCGACCGGCGCCGACGCGGTGCGCTGGAACGAAGCGGCGCTTGTCGAGGCCGGTGAGTTGCCGGCATCACACGAGCAAGCATTATTGTGGCTGCGTATCGGACGGACGTACTCATCTCTTCATCAATTGACACCGGCCGAACAGTCTTACCGGCGTGCGTTGACGATGGGAGAGAAGTTGGGTGATTTGAGGGCGCGGACGTATGCGCTCGGTTATCTTGGCCAGCTTTGTGAGACGCAGAAAGATTTCGTGAAGGCGCTGGAGTTGACCCGGCAAGCGGCGTTTGTGGCGCAGCAACTCCAGTCACCGGAAGCGTTGTACCGGTGGGAGTGGCAGACGGGCCGGGTGTTGAAGGCGCAAGGCGAGCGGGAGAAAGCAGTCGCGGCGTACCGGCGCGCGCTGCAATCGCTGGGCGCGATCCGGCAAGACCTCGCGCCGGGATCGTTCCGGGAATCGGTGGGGCCGCTGTATTTTGAGTTTGCGGATTTGTTGCTGCAACAGGGCGTGCTGGCCGAGGCGCGCGACACGGTGGAACAACTCAAGTCGGTGGAGTTGGAAGATTATTTTCAGGACGAGTGCATGACGCTGGTGCGCGCGAAATCCGCGCGGCTCGAAACGGTCTGCCCGCACACGGCGGTCATTTACGTGATTCCGTTGGCGGACCGGACGGAGTTGTTGGTGGGGCTGGCGAATGGATTGAAAAGGTTCCAATTGCCGGTGGGAGCGGAACAGTTGACGGCGGAAGTACGAAAGTTCCGGGCAAACTTGGAGAAGCGGACGACGAACCAATATCTCGTCGAGGCCCGGCAACTGTATCAATGGTTAATCACGCCGATCCGGGAGACGCTCGCAGCGGAGCGCGTGGACACGCTGGTGTTCGTGCCCGACGGTGCGCTGCGGACGATTCCGCTGGCGGCGTTGCAGGACGGCGAACATTTTCTGATCGAGCAATTCGCAGTGACGGTCAGCCCGGGTTTGACGCTGCTGGCGCCGCAACCGATGCCGCGCAAGAATGTCCGCGCGTTGGTGGCGGGGCTGTCAGAAGCGACGCAAGGATTTCCGTCGTTGCCGCACACGGCGGAGGAAATGAAATGCGTGCAGCAGTTGTTCCACTGCCCGGCAATGATGGATGCGGCGTTTGTGTTACCGGCGTTGCGGAAAGATTTTACGGAGAACCAATATCAAGTGGTGCATCTCGCGTCGCACGGCCAGTTCGACAAGAATCCGAACGAGAGTTTCATCCTGACGCGGGACGGAAAGCTGAAGTTGGATCAATTGGAGGCGTTGTTGCGTCCGGGCCGGTATCGAGGCAAGCCGGTGGAGTTGCTGACGTTGAGCGCGTGTCGGACGGCAGCGGGCGATGACCGCGCGGCGCTGGGGCTGGCCGGCGTGGCGTTGAAGGCCGGGGCGCGTAGCGTATTGGCGACGTTGTGGTACGTGGAAGACGAGTCAACGGCGATGGCGATGGCGGAATTTTACGGTGCGTTGCTGGGCGCGTCGGATGTGTCGAAGGCGAAGGCGTTGCAACAGGCGCAGATCAAATTGTTGCGCGATCCGCGATTTGAGCACGCCGGTTACTGGTCGGCATATTTGTTGATCGGCAACTGGCTCTGAGGCGTGGACAATGTTCTTGCGGCGGCGCGGGCGCGGGCGTATTCTTTAGTGGGTTAGGGCAAAGGAAAAGGAGTGCGGAGTATGAAATGCGCGTGTTGGATTGGTTGTTTGGTGATTGCTAGTGTTTGCGGAGCGGTGGAGACGACTGAGAAATCTTCGAATGTCGTGCCGGCAACCTCTTTGTTGCAGAATCTTGAACGTGCCCCCCGTTACCGGCCTCTCGAAGCTAATGCGCCGAAAGTGCGCGTGGACGGTCGCGTGCGCGGCGTGGATGATGCGCTGCTGACTTTAACGGTGCTGGCGCCGGAACATTGCGGTTTGACCACGAAGGAACAGCCCTGCCTCTACTGGTATCAGTCCAAAGCCTCGAAGACGCGGTTTGAGTTGACCATCTCGGAGCGCGGAAGCGTGAACCCGTTGCTGGAAGTCGGGTTTAACGAGACGCCGGCGGACGGCATTCAGCGCGTGTGTCTGGAGAAGTACAACATCAAGTTGAAGATGGGTGTGGAATATCGCTGGTCGGTCGCAATGGTGTTAGATCCGGAGAATCGCTCCAAGGATGTGATTGCCAGCGGTATGATCAGGCGGGTGGTGCCGGCAGAGACGTTGAAAGTACGATTGGCAAAGGCTCCCGCAGCGGATCATCCCTATATCTACGCCGACGAAGGCATCTGGTACGATTCGTTGGAGTCGTTGTCGGCGATGATTGACGATAAGCCGGGCGACAAGAAGCTTCACGAGGCGCGCGCCGTTTATTTCATGCAGGTCGGGCTGTCTGATGCGGCGCGTCACGAGATGACGATGGCCGGTAAGACGGTGAAGGCGACGCTGGGCAAGTAACGCTTTTGGGAGGGTGAGCCTCCCGGCGAACCGCGGCTCGGCGGGAGCCTCGCCCTCCCAGATTTAGAACGCATCCACTCGCACGCGAAAGACGAAGCCGCTGTCTTGCGGATCGTTGTGCGGTAGATCAATCTTGGTGAGCGCGTATCCCCAATACATCTCGGCGGTGACGCGTTTGTGGGGCGTGAGGATCAATCCGATCCCGATGCTGGGAATCGCCGTGGGGCTGGGCGTCGGCGCGGCGTTGTTCCAACCGGCGCCGATGTCGAAGAACGGCGCGAGTTGCAGGATGGGCGCTCCCCGGCGATCGAACATTACCGGCACGCGCAACTCGACGGAACTCACCACGCCTTGGTCGCGGACGAGTTGATTCTGCCGGTAGCCGTGCACGGAGGTGGGGCCTCCGATGGAAAGTTGTTCCAGCGACAAAAGGGGATTGCTGGTCAGTTGGGCGTCGGTGCGGAAGATGAGTTGGTTCGGGGTGTTAAAGAGGCGGCGGATGTATTGGACTTGACCGAGCCACGCGAAGAATTTGGCGTTGCGCGAGGAGCCGTCGTCGGTGGCGTCGAGCACGTCGAGACCGAAACTGAAAGTGGAACGCAGGGCGAGCACGTGGTTCAGACTGCGGTCGGTCCATTCCTGCGAGAAACGGAGGGCGGAGATGTTGTTGACGCCGTGGACGGAGCCGGGGGTGATGTCGAACGGCTGGCCGAGCAGGAAGGTCTCGCTGTGCCGGCGCTCGAAGGAGATGGCGAGGGCGAATTCGCGTTGGTCGCTGAGATAGAAGGGTTGCCGGAGTGCGGCGCCAACCCGGTAGGAGCGGCCTTCGATGGCGAGGGTGGTGAATGGTTCTTCTACGACGGTGAAGTCGCTCTTGCTGCCGAAGATGTGCAGCGTGGTGTTGTACGAGGTCAGTGGAAATGCGTAACTGCCGGAGAGATTGCCGAGTTCGGAGAAACGAGCGCCGTCGCTGCTGGCGGTGGCGATGCCGTAGTCGAAAACAAGCGGATCGCCGTGGCCGGTGAGGTTCAAGTCGGCGAGCAAGAGGAGCAACTCGGTGGAACCGACGCTGGGCGGCCGGTAGTTGTCGAGTTGGAGGCCGACGCGGAAAGGTTGTTGGTCGGCAACTTGCACGTCGAGGCGGCTCTGGCCGGGGGCGGTGCCGGGTTCGAGTTTGGCGTTGATCTGGGTGAGGTTCGGGTCTTGCCGGAGAATCTGGAGGCCGGTGCGGAGGCGATCCATGTTCAAGGGCGGACCGGCCCAGCGTTGGATGCGCGGAGTGAGGAAATTGTCGCGGAGCCATTTGTTGCCGGTGACGTGGACGCTGGAGAGTTTGCCTTCGACGATTTTCACGGTGACGATGCCGTCGCGGAAATCTTGCGGTGGGAGGATGGCACCGGAGTTGAGGTAGCCGTGGTTGACGTAGTGGAGGGTGACGGCGCGGCGGGCGTCTTCGAGTTCTTCGCGCGTGGCTTCGCGTCCGAGGAATGGCGTGGTGAGTTTGGTGAGTTCGGCGGTGGAGTAAACGGTGTTGCCCTCGAAGCGGAATTGCCGGATGGGCGCGGCGGCGACGCTGAGCAAGCCGGTAAGAATCAACGCCACGAATGGAAGGTGACGAAGATTATTTCTCATGCGGGGTCCAGAAAACGGGGAGGAGGTTGTCGGGGGTTACCGGCGGGCCGCCGGGGCCGGTGACGATGAGGGTGCTGGCGCCGATGGGCAGGCGGATGGCGCATTCGGGGCGGAGTTGAGAGGAGGCGTCGAGAAGGTTGTCGGGGAGATCAAGGACGCAGCCGGCGAGGTTGACGTCGGGGGCGAGGAGGGTGACGTGGCCTTGCAAACCGAATTCGGAGGAGGCGTCGAAGAGGCTGTCGGAGGCGAGGAGGTTGTTGGCGGTGATGGTGATGTTGCCGCCGTTGCCGGTGATGGCGCTGGCGATGAG
>Ga0334722_10005645_pt1 | contig 12557 bp, 14 predicted proteins | sample C3_bottom_MG_FD_207210 | JGI IMG/M metagenome (GOLD analysis project Ga0334722, IMG submission 207210) | Sediment microbial communities from Yellowstone Lake, YNP, Wyoming, USA - C3_bottom | ecosystem: Environmental > Aquatic > Freshwater > Lake > Sediment | place: USA: Wyoming | collected...
GGGGGCGCGGAAGTGACCCAGGGAGGGAACACCCTGACGGGGGAGACGGCGACCATTTACTTGATGGAAAACCGCTCTGTAGTGAAGGGGCAGGAGGGCAGCCGGGTCAAGGCGGTTATCCTTCCGAAGGGGCAGATGGAGATCAAGGGGAAGGACGGTCGGTGAAATCTCTTGCCGTAAAAGACCTTTCGAAACGGTACAGGCGCAGAGAGGTGCTCAGGGGGGTCTCGCTCGACATAGGGCCGGGGGAGGTCGTCGGGCTGCTGGGGCCCAACGGGGCCGGGAAGACGACGGTTTTCTACATCATGGTCGGACTTGTGGCGCCGGAAAGGGGCGAGGTATTCCTCAACGGCGAGGAAGTGACGCGCCTGCCGATGCATTTGCGGGTTCGAAGGGGGCTCGGATACCTCCCCCAGGAGCCCTCGGTGTTCCGGAAGCTGTCCGTCCGGGATAACATCATGGCGTTCCTGGAGGAAACGCCCCTGTCGGACGGCGAGCGGGAGGAGCGTCTCACCGGTCTCCTGCGGGACATGCGAATATCTCACGTGGCGGAAAACATGGGCTTATCTCTTTCGGGGGGGGAGAGGAGGCGCGTGGAGATAGCCCGGGCTCTGGTGATGTCTCCTTCGTTCCTGCTACTGGATGAACCTTTCGCCGGGATCGACCCGATTTCGGTCGCCGACCTCCAGCAGATCATCCTTGGCTTAAAAGATAAGGGAATCGGGGTTATAATAACGGATCATAACGTGCGCGACACCCTCAAGGTGTGCGACCGAGCGTACATCATCTCGGATGGAGAGATCCTGCTGGCGGGAAACCCGGAGGAGATATCCACGTCGGCGCGCGTTAGGGAAATCTATCTCGGAGATGGATTTACCCTCTGATCGCCCGGGGGCGGGATGGCGCTGGAGCTTAGACAGTCCCTGAAATTGAGCCAGCAGCTGGTGATGACGCCACAGCTGCAGCAGGCGATCAAGCTCTTGCAACTTTCGCGCCTTGAACTCCAACAAGCCATCCGGGAAGAACTGGAAAAGAACCCGGTCCTGGAAGAGTCCCAGGATAGCCCCCAGGACGTGGGGGATACCACGGAGGAACGGGCCGCCGAGACCGGGGAAGCAAGCACTGTCCCGGAGGATGGCGCCGCCGCCGGGGATGCCCCTCCGCAAAGAGCCGAAAAAGGTCTTATCGACCGGCTCGACTGGAACTACTACTTCGGGGACGGGGCGCACCAGGAAGGGCGGGGCGAACGGGAAAGGGAGGAGGACGACGGCCGCCCATACTATGAGAACCTGGTTTCCCGGAAGCCCTCCCTGGCGGAGCACCTGGAATGGCAAATGGGCCTGTCAACCGCCGATGAAGCGCTCCGGCACATCGCCACATACCTTATCGGGAACGTAGACGAGAACGGCTATCTGAAGGTTTCCGTCGAAGAGGCCGCCCTGACCCTTTCGGAGACGCAGGAAGCCGTCGACCAGGCCATAGCGAAAATCCAGTCACTTGATCCATTGGGGGTAGGCGCCCGCGACTTAAGGGAGTGCCTGATGATCCAGGCACGGGAAAAAGGAGACGACTTCGCGCTGCCCCTTAAGATACTGACCGACCATTTCGACCTTTTTTGCCGCGGCGATCTCGGGGGCATCTCGCGGCGTCTCCGGGTTTCGCGGGAAGCGGTCAGGGACGCCTACCAGAAGCTGGTGACCCTCTCTCCCAAGCCCGGAAGGGAATTCTCCGGGGATGACGTCCACTACATCACCCCGGACGTCCATATCTTCAAGGTCGACGACCAGTGGGTGATCACGCTGAACGAGGACGGCCAGCCCCGCCTGCGCCTCAGCTCCTATTACCGCCGTCTCCTTGCCGAAGGCGACTCGCTGCCGAAGGAGGACCGGGAGTTTCTGAAGCAGAAAATAAACTCCGCGCTGTGGTTCATTAAGAGCATCCAGCAGCGGCAGCGGACCATCTATAAGGTCGTGGAGAGCATCATCAAGCTGCAGCGGGATTTCCTGGAGCGTGGACCGAAGGCGCTGCGGCCGCTGACCCTGCGGGACGTGGCGGAGGACATATCGATGCACGAATCCACGGTGTCGCGGGTGACGAGCGGCAAGTACGCCTACACGCCCCACGGCATTTTCGAGCTGAAGTACTTTTTCAACTCGGGGCTGAACCGCGACGGCGGCGAGGATGACATCGCATCCAAGTCGGTCAAGGAGAAGATCCGTGAGATCATATCCGCGGAGGGGGGCGAGAAGCCGCTGTCCGACCAGGAGCTGATGCGGCTTCTCCGGAACCAGGGAATCCGCATCGCCCGCCGGACGGTCACGAAATACCGGGCGCAGCTCGGGATGCTTCCATCGTCCAGAAGAAAGAAGCCGTTCTAGTATTTGCAGCGACAGTATTTATCCGCAAAGGAGGCACATAGGAGTGAGCAAGATCAACGTCACATTCCGTCACGTCGATCCGAGCAAGCCGTTGAAGGACTACGTGACCGAAAAACTCTCGAAAGTCCAGAAGGTCGTCGACCAGCCGTTCGACGCGCATGTAACCCTTTCCGTGGAGAAGTACCGGCATATAGCCGAAGTGTTCACCACCGGCAAGGGGATCACGATCAAGGCGTTCGAGTCCACCGAAGACCTGTATTCCGCGATAGACCTGGTGTGCGACAAGGTCGAGCGGCAGCTCAAGAAATACCGCGAGAGACGGAAGGTGAAGGCGGTCGGGTCCATCCCCGCGCCCGTGGTTTCGGGATCCTCCCTGACGATCCAGGAAGCCGGCGAAGGTCCGCGGATCGTCCGTTCCGACAACTTCCTCACCAAGCCGATGAGCGTTGAGGAGGCGGCCCACCACCTCGATATCCTCAGGGTGGACGTAGTCATGTTCGTGAACCAGGAGACCAACCAGCCCAGCGTCGTTTTCCGCCAGCAGGACGGCAATATCGGGTTCACGGAGCCATCGAGCAGATGAAGATCCTTGACATCGTCTCTCCAGGGGGCGTCATCTGCGACCTGCGGGCGGAGACAAAGGAAGGGGTCCTTCGCGAGATGGCGGAGGCGGCGGCCACAGGCGTTCCGTCGCTCTCGGCGCCGGACCTGACATCCATCCTGTTGGAGCGGGAGAGCCTGGGAAGCACCGGGATCGGGGACGGCGTGGCGATACCGCACGGCAAGGTGCCGGGCCTGAACCGGCTTATCGCCGTTTTCGGGCGCAGCGGCGCGGGCGTGCAATTCCACTCCATTGACGGCAAGCCGGTGCAGCTGTTCTTCCTGATCGTCGCTCCGGAGAATTCCGCCGGCATGCACCTTAAGGCCCTGGCCCGCGTTTCCCGGCTGCTCAAGGAGGCGCGGTTCCGCCAGGACCTTCTCGCCGCCCGGGACGTGGACGATCTTCGCAGGGTCCTCAGGGAGGAAGACGAAAGGTCGTAAGGGACGAGGAGGCAGGCGATTTGCCGGTTACCGTAGACCATTTTCTCCAGGCGTGCGCCGCTCCGCTCGGGCTGCGGCTTATCGCCGGTGGCGGCGGACTTACCCGTGAGATCAAGGACCAAAGGGTCCAGAAGGCCGGCCTGGCCATGACAGGCGAGGTGAGGTCGACCCACGAGGGACGCATCCAGGTGCTCGGGGATACGGAGATCACCTATTTCGAGGGCCAGACGCACTCGCGGCAGACCGGCATCGCGGAGGCGTTTTTCTCGGGCCCGCTGGCGTGCGCCGTGATCGGAGGATCGCTTGCCGTTCCCCCGGCATTCCTCGCATCCGCCGATCGACACTCGGTTCCGCTCATGTCTTCGCAGCAGTCGACGTCGGAGCTGATCGATAACACGCTCAAGGCGCTGAGCAGGATGTTCGCCGAGACGGCCACCGTCCACGGGGTGCTGATGGACATCCTCGGCCTGGGCGTTCTTATCCAGGGACACAGCGGAATAGGAAAGAGCGAATGCGCGCTCGACCTTATACTGCGGGGGCACCGGATTGTAGCCGACGACATCATCCACCTTGAGAAGCGGGGGCCCGCCACGATACTCGGCGGCGGCAGCGACCTGACCAAACACCACATGGAGATCCGGGGCCTGGGGATCATCAGCCTCCGCGATCTTTTCGGTCTGTCCGCGATAACGGATCTTAAGAAAATTGAATTGGTCATCCAGGTCGAGGAGTGGGACCCGAAAAAGGAGTACGACCGTCTCGGCCTTGAGGATCGCAGGACGAAGCTTCTGGACGTGTCCCTCCCGACGCTGCTGATCCCTATATCGCCGGGGCGCAACCTGGCGACGATCGTGGAAGTGGCGGTCCGTAACCACATCCTCAAGACGCAGGGGGCACATGCCGCGCGCGACCTCGTGGAGCGGCAGTCCCGGAGGACGGGGGAAGGGCCGGCGCGATGACGCAGGAAAGGGACGCAGGGCGAAGTTCACGCGTGGTGCTCCTCACCGGGCTCTCCGGCTCAGGGAAAAGCACCGCGGCGAAGGTGTTCGAGGACCTCGGCTATTTCTGCGTCGACAACACCCCCCCGGTTCTCCTGCCGAAGATCATCGACCTGGTCTCCGAAGCGCGCGGAGATGACGCCAAGATCGCGCTGGTCGCCGACGTGAGGGTGCGTGAGTTCCTGCCTGACTTCGCACGCGTGATAGGTGACCTGCGGCTGCGTGGCCACGGTATCCGCGTGCTTTTTCTGGACGCCGACGATGAAGTCCTGATGCGGCGGTTCAGCGAGACCCGCCGCAAGCATCCCCTTGGGGGGCGGGGCGGGGCGAAGGAGGCGATCAGGAGGGAACGGAAGGTGCTCACTCCGCTGCGGGAGATGGCCGACACGGTGCTGAACACGACCCGGTTCACCGTGCACCAGCTTCGCGACGATCTCCTGCGCCGATTCGGCGTTCAGGACAAGGCGGGGCTGGGCGTCAGCATCATTTCCTTCGGGTACCGGTACGGGATCCCCCTTGAGGCGGATATGGTAGTGGACGTCCGGTTCCTACCCAACCCCAACTTCATCCCGGGTTTGAAGCACCTCTCCGGGCTGGACCGCAAGGTCCGGGCGCATGTGCTGAAGGCGCAGACGACGAAGAGATTCCTGCGGCTGATGACCTCGTTCTTGCATTTCCTCATTCCCCTTTATACAAAGGAGGGGAAAGCGTACTTCACACTTGGAATCGGGTGCACAGGCGGCAGGCACCGCTCCGTGGTCATCGCGGAAGCCCTGCGGAAGATACTGGCTGGGGCGTCGGCGCCCGCGGCGGTCCACCGCGACCTCCATCGGTCGTCCAGCAGGCGCGGGAGCGTACCATGATCGGTGTTGTCGTCATCTCTCACGGTCACCTGGCCACGGAGCTCCTGCAGACGGCCGAGATCATCGTCGGCAAGGTCGAGAACGTCATCGCGGTCGACATCGACCCCGGCATGGGCATGGACGAGATCCACAAGACCGTCGAGGGAGCCATCCGCACCGTCGAGCTGGGGAAGGGGGTCATTCTCCTGATCGACATGTTCGGAGGCACTCCGTCGAACATAGGCCTCTCGTTCCTGGGGACGCACCAGATAGAGGTGGTGACGGGCGTCAACCTGCCCATGATAGTCAAGCTCCAGACCGCCCGCGCCACGATGCCGCTCCCTGACCTGGCGCGTTACCTGCAGGAGTACGGCCAGCGCAATATCACCATCCCCGGCGACATGTTGAAGAAAAAGGCGGAGAAGAAGTAGCGATGTCGCTGGAGATGGTGAGAGTCGATTGCCGGCTTATCCACGGCCAGATAGTGGAGACCTGGCTGCCGCACACAGGCGCCGACTGCCTGCTTGTGGCCAACGATGAACTTGCGAAGAACCCGTTTCTCCGTTCGGTAATGGAGCTGGCCGTGCCTCAGTCGGCCTGCGTCGTTTTCTGTCTTCTGGAGGAAGTCGCCTGCGCTCTTGCGGATATCGACCGGGCAGGGAAGAAGGCGATCCTTCTCTGCTCGAGTTTCGCGGACGCCCTCCGGATATATCGCTCGGGAGTCCGATTCCCCTCCATCAACATCGGGAACCTGCACTACGCCGCCGGCAAGGTTGAAATCTCCCCGTCGGTATTTTTCTCCCCGGAGGATTTCGCCGCGGTCAGTTGCTTCTGCCACAACGGGATCGCCGTCAACGTCCGCGCCACTCCCTTCGACCCGGGGACCAGCTACGAGCCAGAGCGGGAGTAGCAATAGCAATGGCCTTCCAGTTCCTCTTAGCGGCTGTGATCGGAGCGATCGCCTATCTGGACCGGACGGCCGCGTTCCAGGTGATGCTGCACCGGCCACTGGTCGTCGCCACCGCGATGGGGGCCGTGTTCGGGAACGTCTTCGCAGGCGCCCAGGTGGGGGCCGTCCTGGAGCTTCTGTACCTCGCACGACTGCCTGTGGGAGCGTCGATACCGCCTGACGACACGGGAGCCGCGATGTTCGCGGGGGCCGCCGCCGCCGTCTCGACGTCTTCTGTCGGCCTCTCCGCCGGAACCATAACGGCCGTGCTGCTCCTCTCGGTGCCCTGCGCGGAGCTGGGCAAAGCCGTCGACCGGCAGGTGCGGCGCATCAACGGCAGGATCGCCACGTTGACGGCGGATTCGGTGGAAAAAGGTGATTCCCAGGCTGTTGAGCATGGGCTTCTGGCGGGTGTGACGCTCTTCGCCTTGTCCGGAGTGGTCCTGACGCTCCTCTTCACCGGGGCGGGGGTCGCCGTCGGAAGACAGCTCCTCCCCCGTTTCGGTCCGGCGAGCAAGAGCTTTTTCGCCGCGCTGCTGCCGGTGCTCATCCTGCTGGGGGCGGCTTCGGTCTTCTCCTGCACCCGCATAAGCCGGACGGCGCCGGTGTTCTACCTGACCATGGCGATGGTTTTCGCGGTCACGTTCCTTTTCAGGTGGGCGGGCTGAAATGGAAATGACGGACAAATCAGTACGGCGCAGCGCCTGGCGCCGCCAGTTCCTGCTGCAGGGATGCTGGAACTACGAAGGGATGCAGAACGTCGGCTTCGCCTACAGCCTCCTCCCGGCCCTGCGGCACATATACCGGGAGAAGCCCGAGGAGCTCACCAAGGCCCTGAAGCGACACCTGGAGTATTTCAACACCCAGCCGGCCATGGCCGGGGTGATCCTGGGAGCGGCGCTGAAACTCGAGGAACGGGCCGCCGCCGGGGAAGTGGATTCCCGTGATATCGGGACGTTCAAGGTGGGGCTGATGGGGTCGCTTGGGGCGATAGGCGACGCCTATTTCTGGGGGGCTTTGAGGCCGATGGCATCGGTGGCGGGGGCGGTCCTCGCTCTTGTCCATCCTTTCCTGGGAATCGCAGCGCTTCTGCTTGTGTACAACCTTTCGCACCTCCCCATCAGGTGGAAAGGGTTTTCCGCCGGCATCGAAGGAGAGGAGAAGGCGGTCGAATTCCTCAAGGGATCCGGGTTCGCCGCCAAGACCGAGGATCGCAAGATCGTCGCGGCGATCCTGGGAGGGGCTTACGCCGGCGCGGTATGCGGCAAGACGGCTTTGATATTCGGAGGCGGACAGACGGCGCCGGTTTTCCTGCTCCTCGCGGCCTTGACCGTGCACCTGTTGACCGTGCTGTTCCGGAAAGCCGTGTCCCCGTCCGAGATATTGCTGTTCCTGCTGATCATAGGGACGCTGCTTGTCTGGCACTGAACTGTCGATTCGATAAGGAAGGAAAGCGGATATGGAAACGGGCATCCCGCGGTCGGAGCGGGAATCGGAGATCACGAACAGGCTGGGGCTGCACGCCAGGGCCGCGGCGCAGCTTGTCCATCTGGCCAACCGGTTCGCATCGGAGATCCGGATAGCCAAGGACGGGGTGGAGGTGAACGCCAAGAGCATCATGGGAGTGCTCATGCTGGCGGCGCCCAAGGACTCCCTCGTGATCATCACGGCTGACGGCCCCGACGCGGAGGAGGCCGTGGAGGCCATCTGCCGGCTGATCGCCGGGAAATTCGGAGAGGAGTAGCACCTCTTGACCGACGGCGGGCGTTTGAAGATGAAGGTGATTCGCGGCATTCCTGCCTCGGGCGGTGTGGCCATCGGCCGGGGATTTTTCCTCAACCGCGCGCTGCCTTCATATGTCCAGTCGGCGATTCCCAGGGAAAAGGTGGAGGAGGAGGTGGCGGCCTTCCAGCGGGCGGTGGGCCGCTCCAAGGAGCAGATACGCGCCATACGCGACGGGGTCAAGGACCATTCCTCCGAGCACCATCAGATCCTTTCCGTTCACCTTGCCCTGCTCGAAGACTCGATGCTCGTCGACCAGACCACTCATCTAATCCGGGAAAACCAGTACAAGGCCGACTGGGCGTTCAACAAGGTCCTGCAGAATCTCCTGGAGACGTTCCACCGTATCGAGGACCAGTACCTCCGTGAGCGTGGGCACGACCTGCGCCAGATAGGTCACCGGGTGCTGGAGAATCTCGCCGGAAGGCCCGTCGACTCGATCTCCTCCATCCGTGAGCCGGTGATCGTCATCGCCCACGACCTTTCCCCGGCGGACACGGCCCAGATCCTCCGAAGCCCGGTCCTTGGGTTCGCCACCGACGTCGGAAGCAGGACGTCGCACACCGCGATCACCGCGCGCACGCTGGGGATTCCGGCCGTCGTCGGGCTCGAGAAGGTGACGGACGAGTACCATGAACCGGAGGAGGTCATCCTGGACGGCGAGGAAGGGATCGTCGTCCTGCGGCCCACCCCGGAAACGGTCCGCGAGTACCAGGAGAAGCGCAAATCGTACCTGCTGCGCGTCCGCGAGCTGGCGAGATTCGCCAGGCTGCCGACCGTCACCCGGGACGGCAAGACGCTGCGGCTCCACGCCAACATCGAGTTCCCCGAGGAAGCGGATGGGGCGCTCCGCAGCGGGGCGGAAGGTGTCGGGCTCTACCGGACCGAGTTCCTGTTCCTGAACCGGAAGGAGATCCCCTCCGAGGAGGAGCATTTCCAGACGTACCGCCGCGTTGCGGAGAAGTTCGCCAAGCGCCCGGTCACGATCCGGACGCTGGACCTTGGAGGCGACAAGTTCGCGTCACAGATCGAGCTGGCCGACGAGATGAACCCGGCGATGGGCCTGAGGGCGATCCGGTTCTGCCTCAAGGAGAAGGACATTTTCAAGCAGCAGTTGAGGGCCATACTGCGGTCGTCGGTCTACGGAGATGTCCGGATGATGTTCCCGATGATATCGGGGTTAGGGGAGCTGCGGGAGGCGAAAGCGCTTGTGGAGGAGGCGAAGGCCGAGCTGCGCAAGAGGAAGATCGCCTACAACAAGGATATGCCTGTGGGCATAATGGTGGAGATCCCGTCCGCCGCGATGATTGCCGACCTGCTCGCCCGCGAGTCCGATTTCTTCAGCATCGGGACGAATGACCTTATACAGTATGCGCTCGCGATCGACCGTGTGAACGAGCACGTTTCCTATCTGTACGAGCCTCTGCATCCGGCGGTCCTGCGGCTGATCCGGCGCATCGTCGAGGGCGCCCAGGACGCCAGGATTCCGGTGTCCATGTGCGGGGAGATGGCGGGCGAGCCGCTGTACACCTACGCGCTCCTGGGACTTGGGCTCGACGAGCTCAGCATGAACGCGATGTCCATACCGCTCGTGAAGCGGATTCTCCGGAAGTCGGTTTCCTACGAGGCGAAGGAGTTCGTGGGAAGCCTGTTGAAGCACGGGACCGCGGCGGAAATCGGGAAGATCCTTCGGAAAAAGCTGGAGGACGTCTTCCCCGAAGAGCGTTTTTAACGTACAATCGGTAGGTTTTATAGCAAATCTCCCGACAGGAGTGCGTTTTCATGAAGGAGTTCCTTTTCACTTCGGAATCGGTTACGGGCGGGCACCCCGACAAGGTGGCGGACCAGATATCCGACGCTGTCCTCGACGAGATACTCAAGCAGGATCCCCGGGGCAGGGTCGCATGCGAAACGATGGTGACGACGGGGCTGGTCATCGTTGCGGGGGAGATCACGACCGCCGCGCTGCTGGACATACCCGGACTGGTGCGCAAGACCGTCACTGACATCGGCTACACGGGGGACGCCAGGGGGTTCGACGCGCACAATTGCGCGGTGGTCACAGCGATAGACCGCCAGTCGGTGGATATTGCGCGAGGCGTCGACCGCGGTGCGAGCGAGAAGCAGGGCGCCGGCGACCAGGGGATGATGTTCGGGTTCGCGTGCGACGAGACGAAGGAGCGGATGCCGATGCCGATATCCTTCGCGCACAAGATCTGCGCCCGGCTCACCGAGGCGAGGGAGAAGAAGGTTCTGCGGTGGCTTCGGCCGGACGGCAAGAGCCAGGTGACCGTCCGCTATGTGGACGGCGTCCCGCGGGAGGTGTCCGCGGTGGTCTGTTCGGCGCAGCACGCCGAGGATGTCAGCCGCAAGACGCTCACGGAGGGGATCATCGAGGAAGTCGTCCGGAAGGCCATCCCGAAAGAGCTGCTGGCGAGGAATGCGAAGTTCTACATCAACCCGACCGGCCGGTTCGTGGTGGGAGGCCCCCACGGCGACACCGGGCTCACGGGACGGAAGATCATCGTCGACACCTACGGCGGGTTCAGCCGCCACGGGGGAGGGGCGTTCTCGGGGAAGGACCCCTCAAAGGTGGACCGAAGCGCGGCGTACATGGCTCGTCACGTCGCGAAGAATGTCGTGGCGGCGGGTCTCGCGAGGAAGTGCGAAGTCGAGCTCGCATATGCCATCGGCGTGGCGGAGCCGGTATCGGTGATGGTGGAGACGTTCGGCACGGCCCTGGTTCCGGAGGAGAGGATCTCGCGTGCGATCCGGGAAGTGTTCGACCTGCGGCCCGCGATGATCACGAAGTCGCTGAACCTGCTGCGGCCGATCTACCTGAAGACGGCGGCGCTCGGCCACTTCGGGCGGGAACTTCCTGAGTTCACGTGGGAGAAGACCGACAAGGTCGGCGCGCTTCGGAAAAGCGCTGGATGAGACAGCGGTGAAAAAGGAGAAGCGCGCAATGGCCATCGGGAACAGATACGACGTGAAGGACCTGAAACTTGCGGTCGCGGGACGGAACCGCATTGAGTGGGCGAAGAAGGACATGCCCGTCCTCCGTTCCATAGGAGAGAGGTTCGCCAAGGAGAAGCCGCTCAAGGGATTGCGGATCGCCGCCTGCCTGCACGTTACGAGCGAAACCGCCGCGCTGGTGCAAGTGCTTTCGGCCGGAGGCGCGAAGGTGTCCCTGTGCGCGTCGAACCCCCTTTCAACTCAGGACGACGTTGCCTCTTCGCTGGTCCGGCACGACGGAATCGGAGTTTTCGCGATCAAGGGGGAAAACCGGAACACCTACTACTCCCACATCCTGAAATGCCTCGCCATCGGTCCTCACATGACGATGGACGACGGGGCGGACCTCGTCTCGATGGTCCATACGAAGAAGAAGGAATACCTGAAAGGCATGATCGGAGGCACGGAGGAGACGACCACCGGGGTCATCCGCCTGACCGCCATGGGGGAGAAGGGGGTTTTGCGCTACCCGATCGTCGCCGTGAACGAGGCGAAGACGAAACACTTCTTCGACAACCGGTACGGAACGGGACAATCCACGCTGGACGGCATTCTGCGGGCGACCAACCGGCTGATCGCAGGATCGTGCTTCGTCGTTGCCGGATACGGATGGTGCGGCCGGGGGCTGGCGATGCGGGCCAAGGGGATGGGCGCGCGCGTCCTGGTGACGGAGATCGACCCGCTGCCGGCGCTCGAAGCGCTGATGGACGGGTTCGACGTGGTTTCGATGGCCGAGGCGGCGAAATCGGGGGACATCTTCTGCACCCTGACCGGGAACCTGAACGTCATCCGGCGGGAGCATTTCGAAAAGATGAAGGACGGCGCGATCGTCTGCAACTCCGGCCACTTCAACGTGGAGATAGACATCCCCGCCCTCGCGCGGATCGCGAAATCGGTTCGCACGGTCCGCCCGTTCGTCGAGGAATACATCCTGCGCGACGGCCGGGCTATCCACATCCTGGCCGAAGGGCGGCTGATAAACCTGGCAGCCGCCGAGGGACACCCCTCTAACGTGATGGACATGAGCTTCGCCAACCAGGCGCTGTCGGCGGAGTATCTCGCGCGGTACGGGAAGACGCTGGAGAAGAAAGTCTACACGGTGCCCGACGCGATCGACCGGGAGATCGCCCGCCTTAAGCTCATCACGACCGGCGTCCGGATCGACCGGCTGACCCCCGAGCAGAAGAAGTACCTCGCCTCCTGGGAGATGGGTACGTAGGACCCTATTCCTGGGAATAGGGCCTGTACGACAACGGCCGCCGCGCCTTGTTTTTCCGGAGCTGCACGCGCCATCCCAGGTTGCCGAACAGGGTGTACATCCAGCGCGCCATCAGGGGCTTCGAAAACAGCGACGACGCCTCCGCAGGGATGACGCCTTCCTTCGAGAGGGATTCCGCGGTCATTTTCAGCGCGTCCAGGATGTTCTTCCCGCCGCCGGGCAGTCGCCGCATGTCTCCGGCGACCATTCCGCCCATGCCCATGGCGAGCGCACCCGCCCACCGCATGCCCGTGCGTTCCGCGAAGAGCCGGCAGATTCCGACGGCCGTGTCGC
>Ga0334722_10005646_pt1 | contig 12557 bp, 12 predicted proteins | sample C3_bottom_MG_FD_207210 | JGI IMG/M metagenome (GOLD analysis project Ga0334722, IMG submission 207210) | Sediment microbial communities from Yellowstone Lake, YNP, Wyoming, USA - C3_bottom | ecosystem: Environmental > Aquatic > Freshwater > Lake > Sediment | place: USA: Wyoming | collected...
GCAGAGAGGCGAGACCGGGAAAGCTCTGGAAAGTTTGCGCAAGGCCTTCGCCCTGGGCATCAGAAGCGCCGAACTCCACTACTACCTGGGCCTCGCCTGCGAAAGCGCCGGCTCTCCCGACCAGGCGGAGGAACACTTCGGGAGCGCGCTGGGACTGGATCCCGGCCCCGAACTGCTCGCCCGGACCTATTTCCAGCTGGGACGTCTTCAATTCCGCAAGGGGGCGCTGGAAGAAGCCCTTAGATCCCTTCACCTGTCCGACCGGGCCGCCCCGATGAACGCGCAGACCCGCCTGTATCTCGCGCTGACCTATGACGCGCAGACCCGCCTGCCGGAGGCGGTCGTTTGGTACAACAGAACGCTGGCGCTGACGCCCATGCCCGAGGCCGCCGCCGAGATCCACTCGCAGTTGGGACTGGCCTACCTTACGCTGGGGCTGGTAGAAGAAGCTTACGATATGGGCAGAAAAGCGCTGTCGACGAACGGCGGGACCGGACTGGGGCACGGCCTGCTGGGGACCATTTTCCTCGCCAACGGCCTGCACACCCAGGCGGCCGTTCATTTGGCCGAGCAGGCGCGGCTTTCGCCGGGAGACGCATCAGCCCTGCACCACCTGGGGCTGGCCCAGCGCCGCGAGGCGCAGGCCGAACAGGAAAATGTCAGTTGTCAGATGAAACTCGGCACCAGCCCGGAAAACCCGGACTTGCTGACGGTCCTGGGCGCGAGTTGCGTCGCGCTGGGCCGCAATGAGGAAGCCGTCCGAACGCTTCAGAAGGCCGCCGAACTGGACCCGAAGAACGCCGGCGCGCAGTACCAGCTCGCCCGCGCTTTCTCAGCCCAGGGCGCGGCGGGGCAGGCCCTGGCCGCCTTCCGTCGGTACTCGGACCTCAACCCGGATAATTCGGCCGAGGACTATCTTAACCTCGGCTGCATGCAGGCGCGGCAGGGCGCCGCCGAAGAAGCCGTCCTGTCCTTCGAGCGAGCCCTGAACCTTGCCGGAGAGAACTGCCTGCTCCAGCCCTGGAACGGGGCCAGCTGTTATCTGCTGGGCCGGGCCTGCGGAAAAAAGAAACTTTACAAGCGGGCCATAGACCTGTACAGAAAGGCGCTGATACTCGAGCCGGACAGCGTACGCGTCCACCTGACACTTGCCGCGGACTGCCTTAAGAACGGCTCCTACCGCGAGTCGCTTGAGGCCTACCGCGCGGCCTACCGCCTGACCGCCGGCCGCGACCGCACTTCGCTGACGCTGGCGGAGTCCCAGCTGGCACAAGGCGAAGTCGACAAGGCCGTGCAGACCGGTCTGGAGAGACTGCGTTCCGGACAGACTTGTTACAGGACTTACCTTACGCTCGGGCGGGCCTATCTGGCCAAAGGCAATCACCAGGAGGCCGTCTCCATCTGCCAGTACATTTTGGCGCTAAGTCCCGAGGAGGCGGACGCGCATTCCTGCCTTGCCGGCAGCTACTTCGGCCGCAGGTCCTGCTACAAAGGGGATTGGCTTTTCGCCCGGGCGCACGCTTGCCTTGGGAACGCTTTTATGGGCCTGGCCCGCTGGAACGACGCCATAGCGTCGCTCAGGAAGGCGGTCGACCAGGATCCGCGCGACGCCGCGTCCTGGCGCGCGCTGGGTAAGGCGTACGAAGCCAAAGGGCTCGCTCAAGAAGCCGCCGACTGCTTCCGCAAGGCGGGAGAACTGAACCCGCAGGAAGCGCAGGAAAGTCACAAACACGCCGGCCAACCCGGCTCCGCGGACGAGCGCGACATGATGATCGCCCGGCTGAAAAGATCCCTGGAAACCGCCCCGGACGATTTTGCCGCCTACAAGGCGCTGGGAGAGGCCTATAGCGGCAAGGGACTGCACGACGAGGCCGTTTATTACCTGAAGAAGGCGCTGAAGCTGCGCCCCGCGGATTCGGAGATCCTGATGCGCCTGGGCCTGGCCCACGAAGCCAAGGGCGAAGAAGAGACGGCGTTCTCCCTGTACGAGAAAGCTGTGGGGCTCCAGCCCGAGAACCCCGGGATCTGCACGGCAGCCGCGCAGCGCTACCTGGGAAGGCGTGCTTACGATAAGGTGCTCCAGTGCTACAGCCGCCTCCAGGGCAAAGCCCTTGAGAACGCACTGATACAGACCCACCTCGCAAATGCCCGCCAGGCCCGCGGGGAATACGGCGAAGCCATGAAGAACTACGCCTGGCTGGCCCGCGAGGGCGTTCCGGAAGCGGCCGGCAAGGCTTACCGCGAAATGGCGCTCTGTTCGCTGGAAATGAAAGACTACGAGAACATGCTGCAGTACGCGCACGAGGCGCTGCTGCGCGACCCTGCCGACGCGGAACTGCACCGGCACCTCGGCGACTATTACTTTAACCTCGGGGACCGGGACAAGGCGATGCCCCATTACCAGGCGCTGTCCGATCTCGCGCCCGCGGACGCGGAGATCCTCGCCCGGCTGGCGTCGATCTACTTGCAGATGTCCCGGGAACAAGGTGAATTTTATCGTCCGCCTAAGGCGGACGCCGCCCAGGGACACAATAGCGCGGACAGTGTTGAACAGAAGGAGAATGGGTAATGAAACCGGCGACCCCCAGAGAATATCTCGACGAGGCCCTGAAACTCAGCCTTAAAGCGCTGGAGCTGGACCCGGACAATAACTTGGCCTACGTTACGCTGGGCATGGCGTACCTGAAAGCCGGCAAACCCGCGGACGCCGTCACCCGGCTGGAAAGAGCGCTGGAGATACACCCTGCGGACGGGAAGGGTGCGGAGGAACTGAGTCTCAGCCTTGGCGAGGCCTATTGCCACACCGGGCAGCCGGAAAAAGCGCAGGAACTCTTTCAAAAAGCCGTCCGGGAAAAGGAACCCTCGCCGACCGCCTGGCTGCTGACCGCGTATTGCCTGCTGAACCAGGGGAACCTGGAAGCCGCGGCAAAAGCTTTTCTCAAGACCGCGGAGCTGGACCACCGCCTGGCCAACGCCCGCAGCGTCTATGCCGGCGTCTGCGCGCTGCTGGGCCGCTATGAAACCGGGACAGAAGCGTTCCGTCAGAACGCCGCCAAGAACGGCGCCAACGTGTTCGATCTGTGCGGCGCGGCGGCCTGCCTGCTCGCGACCGGCTCCGACGAGAAAGCCTTGGCGGCCCTTGAAGAGGCCGCTCTCCTTCCGCCGGAGAAAAGCTCTCTCCTGGATCCCTCACTGGCGGGAACGGCGGCTTCAGACGGGCTTTTTTCCGGCCTGCGCGACTTTTATATGCGCGCTGCTCTCGCCAAGGACAAGTCGCGCCTGCGGAACTGCCGGCACGGGGCTGACCTGCTGATACTGCGCGCGGCCGGGCGGATAATAGGCAAGACTACAGGTAAGGACTTCCCGCTGAGCGCGCCGCACCGCCTGCCCGGCTACCTCAAGTGCGCGATCTACTGGAAAATGGGCCTGCATGACAAGACCATAGAGTGCTGCCAGAACATACTGGAGGAAGATTCCGGGAATCCGCTGGCCGCGCACCTTCTCCTTCGATCCAACGAGGCGCTCGGCACGCCGAACAAGGCCATAGGATTTTATAAGAACGTGCTCGCGCGCAACAACCGGGATATAGGCGCCGCGCTAAGGGTGGTGGATATGTACCTGGAGCTGGAGGATATAGATCTTGCCCTCGTATACTGCCGCAAAGCCCTGGACATAGAGCCGGAAAACCTGCAGGCCAACTACAATATGGGCCTCATTTTGCTGCGCAAAGACAGGGCTTATGCCGCCCTGCCGTACCTGCAGAAAGCCGCCGGGCTCGACCCCGGCAACGCGGCGACGCTGCTCGCGCTGGGCGAGGCGCACGCGCGGTCCCGCAATCACCGGGCCGCCAGGAGCGCGTGGGAGAAGGTCGCGGCGAACGATACTCACGGCGAATGGGGCCGCCAGGCGCGCGAACGGCTGGCCGCCCTGGGCTCCAAGGCGGACGAGGTTCCCCCCCAGGAAACGGAGCCGCCGCAAATAATTCAAAAACCGCAAGCTGCGGGCTCGAAGCACGCTCCGGGGAAACCAGGCCGCAAGCCGGACGCTAAAGACGGCGCCCCGGAACAGGGAGGGTCATAATGCCCGTCAAAGTGCTGGTCGTTGACGATGAGGAAAATATCCGCGAGGCTCTGCGCGAATTTCTCTCCGGCGAAGGGGGTTATGACGTCACCCTCGCGGCCGACGGCTTTAAGGCCCTGGAGGTTTTCAAGGCGCAAACGGTGGACCTTGTTTTAATGGACGTGAAGATGCCGGGGATGGACGGCATAGAGGCTTTCCGCCAGATGAAACAGCTGCGCCCGGAGATAAAGGTGATCCTGATAACGGGGCTGCCGGACGAGGAGACTTTCGACAGGGCTCTGGCCGTTTCCGAGGATATGGTGGAGGGCTTCATACCCAAGCCTTTCAACCCCGCCGATCTGCGTAAATGCCTTAAAGCCGTCATCGCCGGCGACCGCCACGCTTCCTTCCAGCTCACGCCCGCGCAGCTCGACGCCCTGGGGCGCTTCGCGGCCGCGGCTATGAAGACGGCCTCAAAAGCGCTGGGCGACATAGTGCAGAAGCCGGTCGTGGTTTCGCTGCAGAGCGTCAGCGCCGTGCCGCTCACGCAGATCTCAAAGCCGCTCAAGGAGCCCGGCGCCGCCTCAGCCGCCATCTTGGCCGGCTTCACCGGGGAACTGAGCGGCAAGGTGCTGCTGATGCTGCCCTGGAACGACGCGCTGGCGCTGTGCGACCTGGTGCAGAAGCTCCCCCCCGGCGCTTCCACGGATTTCGACGGCGAGAGGCAGGTCCTGCTCAAGGCGCTCGGGACCGTTATCGCGCACACCTATATCAACACCATCGCGGCCCGCACGGGAATAGAGGTGGAACTGGGGAGCGCCGAACTGCTGTTCGAGCACCGTAACGCTTTGATACGTTCCATCGCCGGAGAGATGGCTTCCCCCGACGGGAAAGAGGCCGAATATCTTTTCGCCATAGAGACGCAGCTGCGGATAATAGAACCGCCCGTGAACTGCTGGTTCTCCATGATCCCGACCGTGGCGTCCATGAAGACGCTGCTGCGTGAGTTGGGCGCATTCTGCTGAATCCGGTAAAAGAGGATAACAACATGAACGACACCGAAAAGGATGACGGGCAGAAGGACCCGGCGATGGCGACGGTAGCCATAGGCGCCGGAGCCGTGGCAGGGGCCGCGGCCACTTCGGCCACCGCGGTGGGCGCTGCCGGCGCCGGCGCCGCCGGTATTTCCGGCTATGTGGCGGGCGCAAGCATCCTCGCGGCTCACGCCGCCTGCGAAGCGGCGGCCGCGACGGCCCTGGCGACCATAGCTATCGGCCCCGTCATGGGCGGCCTGCTGGGCTACACTGTGTACAGGGTGATAAAAACCGCCGTAAGAAGATCCAAAAAAACGGCATAAACCTGTCGAACGCGAGGAACCCGGCATCTGCGTGGAGCGGGCGCCGCGCGATACCGCCATCACCCGCGAACCGGCCTCCGGCCTGCCCGCGGCAGTTTAGGAGGCCGCCGGCCCGGCACCGGGCAATTGGCGCGGCGCTGCTCCGTCGACAAGAACCGCGCACGGCCGGTCGGCCTGCGACCGGACAAAAGTGTTGGCTTTTTTAATGAGCTTGACGGTCCTGAAAAAGAGCCGTTGTATCTTCCATATCCGTCTGACCTTCTGCAGAGTCGTCCTCGGCTTCAGGTAGAACTGCACCAACTCGTCCAGAGGCTTGAAGATGTCTTCGGAAAGCATGAGCAGGTGCTCGCAATCCTCCCTGGCAAAACCGACGTCCTCCAGGGCGTCCGCCGCGCACCGGATGAACGCGGCCTCTATTTCTTTGCGGTCCTCCGTTCCCAGCCCGGAAACCCCGTCCTTCGAGGCGTTCATGGCGCCGCTGAAGGCGGGACTCATACTCAGCCGGTTCAGGAATACCCGGGACAATGTCTCCTGCTCGGCCGGTGATAAGTTCGCTATCTTCGAGATCAGTCCGGCCGTTACCGGGTCCTGTGAGCGGTCCAGGCTGATAGCGTTCATTTCATTGACCGCCTTTGTCAGCCCGCTTATATCGCAGATGGCTTTAAGTTCCCGTAAAACCGGCTGGAATTGTTCTTCAGGGGTCTTTATGCGGACTACCGCGGCGGCGGTCTTATCCTTGCCCGCACCCTCGTTGAAACCCCGCAGGAACGACTCCCTGCCGATAGCGGCTTTCTTGCATATAACGCCAAGCGCTTCGTTCAGGGTGCCGGCGATATCGAGCGCGGCTTTTTTGACCGCGCCGCACGGCGTTCCCGTCCGCGGATCCCGCGCAAGTGTGCCAGGGTCGTTATCGTTCATATGCTTTTCACCTCTTTTTAAACATTCTCCACGGAGTATTTTTCAATAAGCCATCTTCTCTGGAAAGAACAGGTCGCGGCGGTGCAGACATTTTTCATGAACCAGCCGTTGACCGTACCGCCGATGACAGCGCCGACTCCCGGCACAAGCTGCAGCGCTTTGCGCCGTACGATATTGGCGCCGATATTGGAGGCGAACTTCTTCGCTATCATGGTGGAACTACCCCGGGCCACGCCCCGCATGGCTATCCGTTCCACGGCCGCCCCCGCCATTTTTTGGACCATCGCCGTCTCCATGCTTTTCAGCAGGACCAGTGCGGCCAGTTTGTCCTGCAGGGACCCGGCGCTGGACACGGCCAGTATCCCGAGTATGAAATTCTTGTCCTCTTCGGCCCTGCCGTCGAAGCCGTAGCATAATCCTATTTTATAGGCGGTCCTGAGCGCCAATGTGATGATGATCGGTATATCCACGGAAATGGTCAGGAAGCCGCCCATGCCCGTCACCGCCCCCTCCACCACGGCCACACCCCTGGCCCAATCCGTGACCTCGGACGCCAGGTGGTCCAAAATCACCAGGTCCTTGCCCTTGAGCTCCTCTACATCGTCGGCGTCGGCTTTCGCCAGTACATCGTCCCGGTCGACGAACGACTTGGCGATATAGTCGAAGCCGTCGACCATCCCCACCATAACCCGCTTCGGCACGACATGATACAGTATGAATGAAAAAGGTATGGTGGCGGGCAGGAACACCCGGCTTATCATATCGGGCCGGTCGTTCTTCCACGCCCGGATCTTGTCCAGCTGCTCACGTTCATAATCGGTCAAGCCGGCGGGCGGCGCGTGCGAGGTGCTCATAATTGGTGAGGTAATTGTACCAGGTAACTAAAAACGTAAGCGACAACAGTATGTTGCCGATGACAACAACCTGTTACCGGGTCCGGCTGTACGGGCGGCCGGTTTCTCCAAGCCGGCCTTTTTGTTGCTTCTCGTAAAGGTTGGAAGTCCGGGCAGCGGCGGCTCCGGGTGCCGGAGGGAATATGGATGCCTCATCTGTTTTCTTGACCAGGGAAAAGTTCACCGGCAAGAACGCCCGCGTAACGGGACAGCGCGCTCTCGCGGACGAAGTGTGCAAGGGCGTCATGGTAAGCGGGATAGTCCTGGGCGAACTCGCGTGCGCGGCCGGAATAGCGGTAGTGGCGGTTTTCGGGATCGAACTGCCCGTGAACATTTCAAATGTCCTGCTCTGCCTGTGGGTAGCGGGCGTCAGCGGCGGCGCGATAGGTCTTTTCCTGGAAGCGGACAGGGCGCAGCGGTGGCACGCGCGCAGGCGCTGGAAAGTCCGGTAACAGTTTGATTCTTTCGGTAACAACCTGTGGTTGCTAGTGTCGGCGCGGTAAGGATAAGATTGCTACAAGGGCCGGAAAACAAAAGACGCGGAAGATTTTAACGCGGAGCCCTGTAACGATTTTCAGCACGGAGGAATGCTTCGGCGGGTGTTGCTGCCCCGAAGCGGAACGATATGGCAGAGAAAACCGACTTATCGCTGAAGCAGCGCCCTTCCCTCCGGACCCAGCTGACCCCGAAACTCTGGGGCCGCATAAAACTCTCCAACTTCATGGAACTGCAGGAGGACGACTACCGGAACTTCGTCCGGGAGCTTGAGACCGACCCGCTGTTCCGCCGGCTGGCCGCGCTGGAAAATCCGGACGAGCGGATCTTCAGCCGCCGCCGCTTCCCCGGCACCGATCTGGTCCGCAATTTCTGCGAGATAAACGAGGAGACCATGGCCGGCGCCTCGTCGCCCGACCTGCAGCCCGTGCTGGACAAGTGGCGCGGCCTCCTGCCGGTCATCCGCAAGATGGGGATTGATAATTTCAAGCGCTTCTTCCTTTACGACGAGACCGGCCTGGACATGGGCGATACGGTCAAGGCCTGCGACCTTACGCCGGCTCAGGTCGCGTCCGTAAGGGACCTGGTGACGGACCTGAACGTGCTCGACCTGGCCCAGCCCACCTCTCCCGGGCCACTGGCCGCGCTCGGCGGCGTGAAGGTGGCGGCGGTGGTTCCCGCGCCGGGCGAGCCGGGAACTTTCCAGATCGAGTTCAGCTCGGCGCACGATGCCCGCGGCTGCTACGCCATCAACTATAAGAAGCTTTATGAACTTAATAAACAGAGGAAATTCAGCGCCGAAGAATGGCGCAGGATACAGCGCCTGCTAAAGAACGCCGAACTGGTCAACACGCGCCAGACGGCCCTGTACCGGATACTCAAAACGCTGGTAACGGCGCAGGCCGGATATTTCAGGACCGGCAAGGACGAAGACCTGCGGCCCCTGACCCAGCAGATGCTGGCGCGCGAACTGGGCGTGCACCGCAGTACCGTGAACCGGACGGTGGCGGCCAGGTTCCTCCAGACCCCCTGGGGAGACGTAAAGCCGCTTAAAGCTTTTCTCGCGAACGTGAAGCGCTGCGCGCAGAACTACATCGGGCTGCTGGACCCGGCCGCGCGCGCCGCCCTGCCCGGAGAGGAATTGCGCCGGCTCCTGACCGAACGTTTCGGCATCGTTCTCGCGGACCGGACCGTCCGCGCCTACCGCCAGGGGGTCAGGTAATATGGCGAACGCACCTATCCGGCGGGCGCTGATCCTGGACGTCGACGACGCTTTTTCCGGCGACCTGGCGGAGGTCCTTACCGACGCCAACTACGAGGTGTTCCGGGCCCGCGACCGGGCTACCGCCCAGCGCATACTGACGGAAAAAAAGGTGCTGGCGCTCCTGCTCGGCATGAGCCCGTCGCGTGAAGATTCCCTGGAAGACCTGCGCTGGGTGAAACTGCATTTCCCGTGCGTCGAGGTGGTGGTCTTCAACAACCGCGACCATTTCCGGGCCGCCTTCGACACCATGAACCTGGGCGCCTTCGATTTCCTGGTAAAATCGGCGAACATGCTGGAATTTATCCCGGTCATAGATAAGGCGCTGGACAAATCTACGGAGAACTTCCGCAGCAAACTATCCAGCGCGTGCGCCCCCCGGCTGACCGCGCCAGCCACTGAGATGGTGGGATCGAGCGCCGCCATCCAGAACGTCCAGGCCCGGATAAGCAAGATAGCGCCCAGCGACGCGCCGGTCATGATCTCCGGGGAGACCGGGGTGGGAAAGGAACTGGCGGCGCGTATGATACACCGCCTGAGCCGGCGCTCCTCGGGCCCCTTTGTTCCGATTAATTGCGGGGCTATCCCGGAATCCCTCCTGGAAAACGAGCTTTTCGGCCACGCCAAAGGCGCCTTCACCGACTCGGGGCAGGTCAAGCTGGGCCTTTTGGAAGAGGCCGACGGCGGCACCCTTTTCCTGGACGAGGTCAGCGAGCTGACCCCGGCGCTGCAGGCCAAACTCCTGCGGGTGCTGGAAGCCGGAACGTTCCGGCGGCTGGGCGACAACAAGGAGCGCCATATAGACGTGCGCTTTATCGCCGCCGGCAACCGCGACCTTAAGGAGGAAATGAACTCCAAGAGGATGCGCGCGGATTTCTACTACCGCCTGGCGGTCCTCCTTATAGATATCCCCCCCCTGCGCAAACGCAGGGAAGACATACCGCTCCTGGTCGAGCACTTCTTCACGCTGCACCTTTCCGCCCATAAAGTTTCCGGAAAAAAGATCTCCACGAGCGCCATGCGCATGCTGATGGAATACGATTGGCCGGGCAATGTGCGCGAAACCCGCAACGTGGTGGAGCGCCTGGCCATCCTGGCCGACGACAAGATAATCACGCCGGCCGATATCATCAACATCGTGGACCTGTCCTACGGCATGGACCTGCCGACGTCCTCCCCGGAACCTCCGACCCGTACTTCGCCCGGCGATAGACCCGCAGAAAACAGCATTCCCCCCCGCTAACTATCACGCCTTACCCTTCATTCCCGCTCTCTTACCGGCATGTTTGTTGCTTCATGAGCAGAAGGACAATGCCGCGGCGCGCCGCGAATTATAGGAGAAATTATGACGAAACATAAGCACCACAGGGAACCCCGGCCCGAAGGGACGCCGGCCCCGGAAGGAACAATGTCCGACACCGACGCGCAGGACCAGGGGAAGGAAGCGACACCTGATATCACCGAGCAGGGACCGGGAGAAGAAGCGCGGTCCGATGCCGCAGCGCAGTCCGGTACCGATGGAGAGCCCCAGGCCGGGGAAGAGGACCAGGACGAAGGAACGGCGCCGGAAAGCGGCGCGAGCAACTGCGGCTGCCTGGGAGACGATTCCGGCGCCTCCTCATTTTGCGTGGCCGCGGGAAAATGCACCGGCAATCTCTACCGCGCCGTGGCCGATAAAAGCAGCCGCCTCGTGCATTTCATCGAAGGCGCTTCCAAAAGCGTCGCGGACGAGGCCGCCATGGTAGCCCGCCGCGTCGGGAACCTTTTCAAGACCGTAAAAAAAGACACCCAGCTTACGCACTGGGAGATGAAGCGTCGGGACGATTTCGCCAGGCTCGGCGAGGAGCTCTTCCATCGCAAGGAAGCTGAACTTGAAAAATTGCTGCCGGACGAGGACTTCAAGGAACTCCTGGCGCAGGTCAGGGCCGACGAGGAGCGCATCAGGAACATAGAGAACGAGAAGGTGGTCCAGCACAAATATATGCGGGAAGCGACCGTCTACGGGCACGCCACCACCCAGCTGAAGAACCCGGACCCGCGCATACGCCGCGCCGCCCTGCGCATCCTGGCGCGCCTGGGCAGGAGCGAAGCGATAATCAAGATAACGCCGCTGCTGAGGGACCCGGACGCCGAAGTGCGGACACGCGCACGCGAAACCATACAAAAACTGTCCGAACTCGAGGGAGCGGGCGGAGCCGGGCAGGAGTCAACGGAGGAACAAGACCATGACAGATCAGGAGACGAACACACAATTCAGCCGGGAGACCAGCAGCCCGGGGGAGCCGCAGAGCAACCCGGCAGGCAGCCAGCAGAACAGCCTGGCCAGCCAGAGCAGCATGGCGAACAACCCAAGGAACAGCACGAACAACCAGAACAGCGCGGCGAACAGCCCAAAGAAGAACACCATGATTAACCGCGAAACGATAAAAGAAGAGGAACTCGACGAATTCAGGGTCTGCCAGGGCATCAAGACCGGCGCCACCACGGTGGCCGGCGCGGGGCTCGGACTTATCGCCGGCGTAGCCGGGATAGCGGCGGCCGCGGCCATAGAAATAGTCCTCCCGGTAACCCTGTGCCTTTGGGCCACCGGTGTAAGCGGCGGCGCACTCGGGCTGCTTTTAGGGATCGACCGGAAAAAAAGTGTTAAGGAGAGGTGACAGCCATGAGCTCTAAACTTGAGATCTTATACTCCACGATACTGATCCTTATCAAAAAATTCCTGGACTGGATCGACGACGTCTTCAGCCTTAAGTCACAGGACGAGGCCCGCATATACAGCAAGGTCGGCCAGCGCCACGCGGACAGAGGAAACCTGGACGACGCCATCTCCAGCCTGAAGAGAGCGCTTGAGCTGGACCCGGAGGACTCGGAAGCCAGTTTTAAACTGGCCAGGTCCTGCGCCAAGAAAGGCCTTCTGGACGACGCCATCCGCTACTACAGGAAGGCGGTCGGCAAAGGGCCGCGCGACGCCGAGATATATTACCACCTTGGTCTTATCTACACCCGCAAAAAGACCACAAAAGAGGCTATCGACGCCTATTTGAAGTCCATAGAGCTGGGGCCGGAGATGCCGGACCCCTATTTCCGGCTGGCGCTCATCTACGACGGCCAGAAAAAGCACAAGGACGCCATCGGGCTGTACGAGAAGGCCATAGCGCTAAACCCCGATGAATCCAAATATTACTACAGCTGCGGGCTGGCCTACGACGCCGACAATCAGCACGAAAAAGCCGTAGAGTGCTTCCGCAAAGCGATGGAATCGGAGGAAGAGATATAAGCGGGCGGCCGGCTGAATTTTGAGACTGAACTATCGGAGGACAAGAATATGAACAAAGTATCCATTGGGCTGGTATTCCTGGTGCTGGGGATCTGGGGTTCGGTTTCCTGGTGGTGGTTTATCCTGGACATTATGAAAGGCGTCCTGGTCCTGGCCCTGCTCGCTTCCGGCCTGCTGCTGGTGGGGCTGGGGGTCAAGGACATAGGCGCGCCCTCGGCTGATAAGCCGGCGGAAAAACCGCGCCGGGTGCCGGGCGCGACCAACATGGCCAGCGACTGACAAGGCTGCGGCGATGCG
>Ga0334722_10005647_pt1 | contig 12556 bp, 11 predicted proteins | sample C3_bottom_MG_FD_207210 | JGI IMG/M metagenome (GOLD analysis project Ga0334722, IMG submission 207210) | Sediment microbial communities from Yellowstone Lake, YNP, Wyoming, USA - C3_bottom | ecosystem: Environmental > Aquatic > Freshwater > Lake > Sediment | place: USA: Wyoming | collected...
ATCCAGCCCGCTTCCACCGCCGCCCGGGATGCCCCCACGGTGCCGCCCAGAACTTCCGCCAGTTCCTCGATAAGGGCGAAGTTCTTCTTTTCGCCTAGCCCCCGGCCCCCGGAGACAATGATTTCAGCTTTGTCCAGGTAAACCGCCTTGCCGGGTTCCTTCACCAGTTCCAGAACCTTGGTCAGGATATCCTCTTCCTTTAAACCCAGGGTTTCTTTCACCAGCCGTCCCGTCCGGCCCGGGGTGCGCGCCGGCATGGGCATTACCCGCGGTCGAACCGTGGCCATCTGGGGCCGGCGATCCCGGGTCAGGATGGTGGCCATGATGTTGCCGCCGAAAGCCGGTCGGGTCTGCCGCAAAAGCTTTTTCTCCGGATCGATGTCCAGCATGGTGCAGTCGGCGGTGAGACCAGTCTCCAGTTCCGTCGCCACCACGCCCGACAGGTCCCGTCCCAAAGTGGTGGCGCCCATCAAAACGATCTCCGGTCGGTATTTGTTGATGAGATCAACCATCCCCCGGGCATAGGGAGTAGTGCGGTAATGTTTCAAAATGGGATCGTCGATGAGGTAGACAGTATCGGCGCCGTAAGCGAAAACCTCCGGAACCAAACCTTCCACGTTATGCCCCAAAAGAACCCCGGCCAGCTCCACGCCGAGATCCTGGGCCAGCTTCCTTCCAACGCCCAGCAATTCCCAGGAGACCGGTGCGACCTCTCCTCCCACCTGCTCAATGAAAACCCAAACTCCTTTATAGGCCGACAAATCAACCGGTTCTTTCTTCACTTCTTCTGGCATACTTGTTCCCCCCGTCTTCCAGGCCATCCGCCTCGGACTAGCGGTCGGCGATGAGGTTTCGTTTGATTAGAAGATCAGCCAAAAGGGCCGCTACCTGGTCCGGGTTATCATCACCACCGGGCAGCTTTTCCCCGCCTTCCCGGGGCGGCGGTGGGAAGATCCGAAAGACGGTGGTGGGAGACCCCTTCAACCCAATCTTGGTCGGGTCTACCGTCAACTGATCCTTCCCCCAGATGATGGGCTCGTAGCGAGCAGCTCGCAACAGGTTGGGGAAAGAAGCATAACGGAGCTCGTTGATCCCCTTTTCGACGGTCAAAAGGACCGGTAACTTGGCCTTCACGATCTCCTTGCTCCCCTCGAGCTTCCGCTCGACGACGATCTCCCGCTTGTCCAAATCCAGGGAGATAATGTTCATCACGTAGGTCAGCTGAGGCCAACCCATGCGGGTGGCAATGCCCGGTCCGACCTGAGCGGTGTCGCCGTCAATAGCCTGCTTCCCGGCAAAAACGATATCCACCGGCTCCGTTTCCATCACCTTGCGCAAGGCCTGGCTGAGGATGTAGCTGGTGGCTAAAGTATCGGATCCGCCAAAGGCGCGATCGGTGACCAGAATCCCCACATCCGCGCCAAAAGAGATGGACCGCCGCAGGACCTCCTTGGCCTGAGGTGGTCCCATACTGATGACGGTAACCTTGCCACCGAAACGCTCTTTCAGCCGTACGGCTTCTTCGACGGCATGGGCGTCGTAGGGGTTGATGATGGATGGGACACCCTCCCGCATGAGGGTGTTCGTGCGGGGGTCAATTCGAACCTCAGTGGAGTCTGGAACCTGTTTGACAAATACGACCGCGTGCAAAACCCGATCCCCCCTAAACAAGCAAAAATGGTGGGTTTTAACCAGAAACGACGCTAAACGAACGTTAACTCTATCACAAGTAGTATAACGCAGGCCTGGTCCTTCTTGCAATAGGATTTTATAAATTAAATCGCACTTAAATCGACTGTGACAATTTCAAGACGGCTGGATGAAATTGGGCTCGCCCGGCCCAGAGGGGCCAAACGCACCCGCAACCGGATCCAGACGTATACTATCGCGGAGAAAGAGCCTTTTTCAGCAAAGGAGGAGTCGGAGTGTTCCGTGAGCTGCTTTTAGCCATGGTGGTCAGCATGGACAGTCTCGGGGCCGGTCTCTCCTACGGCCTGCGCGGAGTGAAGGTATCTCTTGGACCAAGGCTGACCATCAGCTTTGTCTCCCTGGGGACCAGCCTCTTGGCGATGGCCGGGGGCCATCTCTTAGAGACGGTCCTCAATCCAGCTTGGGCCGGTCACATCGGCGCAGTTTTCCTGGCCCTGCTTGGTTTGAGTATTTTGCTTCAGGGCTGGGCCAAAACCAGTCCGGGAAGGGAGGCAGCTTACGCTAAAACAGAGGGAGAAAAGTACAGCCCCGGTGGCCTTCTCCAGCAAGGTACACATTGGGTTCCGGCCCCCACCCTCCTCCAATTTCGCCTCCCCGGTCTGGGTTTAGTGGTCCAAATCTTGCGGGACCCCTTGCGGGCAGACCTCGATCATTCCGGCAGTATTGGCCTGGCTGAGTCCTTCCTCCTCGGTCTGGCTTTGGGCCTGGACGGTTTCGGGGCCGGTTTTGCCGCCGCCGTGGCCGGGTTCTCCCCCCTGGTTACGCCTCTTTTGATCGGGCTATTTCAATTTGTTTTCTTTAGCCTTGGCGTGGCCGGTGGGTCTTACGGAAAGAATTATGACCTGGGCAAACTGGGGACCTGGCTGCCGGGGCTAATCCTGCTCGCCCTGGCCCTTTGGATTGGGTGAGTTGATCAATCTCGCCGGTCACTTGGAATGTTTGTCAGCGACCTTGCTGGCTCCAAAAGACTCGGGCTTGATCTTGGCGTCAAACCCACTCCCTACTACCATACCAACGATCTCCCGGATCAAGTCCTTGGTCGGTCCCTCAGTACCCACATCCAGGTGAATCTCGACCCCCATTTTGGCTGGGCCGTGGACGGCGATTCGTTCCGCCAGACGACTGGCCACACTTAAGCTGAGAGAGGTCTCGTAGAAAATCTTCTGCCGGAGACTGGCCATCTTGCGATCATATTTTTTCGCATAAAAATAGCGGGCTCCTTTGCCCAAACGATGGATGACTACGGCCGTGACAAAACAGATTTCATCCCTGGTTTGGGAGTCGGTTCCAACGATAAGCTTGTAGGAGGCGCTGGGGTCTTCGTGGATGAACTCCACGATCTCTTGGAACATCTTTTCGAAGGTCATCCGACCCTTGGTAGGACTGAAAAAGATCACGGACTTAGCCTCCTCCGACAAAACCCGGGACGCCCAGACGGGAACTCGCGGGGCTGAGCAGGACGGCGACCTCGAGAGGCGGGTTTCTACCGCCGGGCCCCCCAACAATCACCAGCGCCAGTGAAGCTTCCTGCAACGCGCCACCCAACGATCAGTGGCACTGGTGCCGCTTCCTGCAGCGCGCCACCCAACGATCACCAGCGCCAGTGTCCGCCAGGTCGGTGTTAAGGTAGTTCCTCCCAGGAGCCCCTGGGACCGGCGCGGTTTAACGGGCATAACCTTAGGGTTCTGGGCGTGGTTTACCGGTTCCGTTTCCGCCCATACCCACTGTTTCCGGGCAATCCGCCGTCACCACATTCATATCCCAAGACCAGGCCGCGAGCCAGTTCACGCATAGCCGGCAAAGGTAACGATCACCGCGCCCGGCGCGGCCTTACTCTGGCGTCTTTTCCAGCAGGTCGCGCAGGACCCGGGTCAGGGCCAAAAACTCCTCCTGGGACAGAGTTTCCCCCCGGCGCTTCCAATCCATTCCTAAAAGGGCCAAGCGCTCCTCGATGGTGGCGCGGTCCAGGCCCAATCCCCCGGCCAGTGCCCGTAAAAGGGTCTTGCGCCGTTGCCCAAAAGCGGCCCGCACCACCCGCGAGAAGGTGGCCAGGTCAAGATCCGCCGGCGGAGCTATGGTTCGGAGAAGCAGGACCGCCGAATCCACCTCCGGCGGAGGGAGGAAGGCCGTCCGCGGCACCCGGGTGATCAAAGACGCTCGTGCCAGAAAATTGACAAAGACCGTCAGGGACCCGTACTCCGGGGTGCCTGGGCGAGCCAAAAGGCGTTGCGCCACCTCCCACTGGACCATGACTACGATGCGTTCCAGTTTCAGCTCGGGCTCCAGGAGCCGGGTCAGAACCGGCGTGGTGATGTAATAAGGGAGATTGGCCACCGCCTTGCGTACAATGGGTTGTACGCCCTGGGGCGGGCTCTGGTCTGCCGCCAGCCGGCCCATTTCCGCCCCATTCACAGAACCGCTCCCCGCCTCAGGGGAAGGCAAGGGAGGCACGGCCAGCTCCCCGCCGGCCTCCTCTTTTAATCTGACCTCTTCCTCTTCCAGCAACTGGGGCAGCGGAGCCTCGAGAACGTCGCCAAAATAGAGCCGCAGATTCGGGGGGTCGCCCAGGGTCTCGGCCAAAATCGGCGCCAGCCTCCGGTCCAACTCGACGGCCAGGACACGACCAGCCCGCGGTAAGAGGGCCTGCGTCACCGTGCCGAACCCCGGTCCCACCTCCAGGACTAAATCGCGCGGTCCCACCTCGGCTGCCATAACTATTTTTTGCAGGAGATTATAGTCAATGAGAAAGTTCTGGCCCAGCCCCCGCTCAAAACGGAAGCCATGTCTGGTTGCCAGATCCTTGATTACCGATGGCGAAGTGAGACGTCCTTTGATCATCAGTCAGTCCCATCCGGAGCACCTTACCCCAGCCGGACACGGCGGGGGCGGCCAACTGGCCAAAGACGGCTGGTGGCCAACCACCTGGGAATCACCTTCAATCCAGGATGTACACCTTAACCCAACGGCGCCCCCAGTCTAAGGCCTCCTGGACCGAATCATAACACAGGTCAATGCGGTTCCCCTTGATGGCCCCTCCCGTATCTTCGGCAACCGCAAAACCATACCCGTCGATGTAAAGACGAGTGTGCAAAGGAATAACCCGGGGATCAACGGCTACAATGCCGTAAGTGGCCCGGATCCCGGTACTGGTGTAGCCGGTTGCATAAGGTCCCGTACTCTCCGGTCCGGCAGTGTAAGCTGTCGCCAGCATATCGAGGACCTTTTTATACCTTATGGTCCGACCACCCCGCGAGATGGTCCCGGCCGTGCCGTAAGCCACCACTTCGGTGACCGGTTCTTTGACGATTTTCTCCGACTGGACCTCTTTTTTGATTAACCGGCCGTCTTCATAAAGGAGACGGTAAGTTACCTCCTTGAGCCCCTCTTCACCTTTTTGCAAAAGCCGCGTTTGCCCGGCGTCCATGGTGGTATCCTCGTGCCGTTCCAAGCGATAGGGCAAGACAAATTGTTCCACGGCCACTTCTTCTTTGACGCGCACGATCTGGATCGTGAGGCCCGGCGTTACTTTGGCGTCCAAAGCAGGGGTAACCCGGTCGGCGGGACCCAGAGCTACCCCCGCCTCAGCCAGGGCTTCGCCAACCGTGGGTTGAGCCGTCAAAAGAAGTTGCCCATACCCGTCAACTTTTACGGTCACGGTGTTGGCACGGGTGATTGTAACGGACATTTTCCTGGTCAACCTGGTCGCTGGGGCAGGCCGAACTACATCCTTGGGTCCCAACTTAACCTCGGCCTGCCGCAAGGCGTCGGCCACCGTCGCTGCGTGGGTCGAAATGACTACCTCGCGCCCATCAACCGCAATTTGAACCGTTTTCAGGCTCAAAGCCAACCAAAGTGCCAAAAGGACCAGGGCCAATACCACCAGGGTACGCCGGAGGGGGGCCTCCAAGGAGGAGAAAAACCGCGACGCACCTCGGAAGAGGCCCACCAAGTATTGACTTAGCGTCATCATCCGGCAATCCCCCCAATACATTCGCTTCATCCTCAGCCTCTGGGAGCAGGTATCCAGGCTTCGAAGACGGGCTTCTGTCCGCTACCTCGGCGAAACATGATTCGAATGACCAGGCCACCGCGGCTATCTCTTCGTATTTCGCCGGTGATCCTGGCCGGCGGTGATAAGGCAGACTAGCGATGAGCCGGTCGCACATGATCGCAAACGCGGGGTTCGCCAGGGCCCGTCTCTGGATTAGCTTTCCATCCTCTTAGTTTAAACCAAAAGGGACCCAATTATAAAGAGGATTCGACAAAAAAGCGTAAATCCCTGCCAGACGGTCCCCTCGGGAAGATGGCTGAATTCTACGCAGCTGGCCCATTTCCCTGGCCAGGATGAAGAAGAGGAGTTACCGTGAAATTTCAGTAGGTACTAAGTTCTTGAGAAGGAAACCGACTTGACGGGAACGGGCAAATGCGCTAAAATGGCCCTATCGTGTGACAGCTGTTACACGCCATCGGGATCAGGGGCTCCAAGTTGTTCCGCCAGGGCCAGGGGGCATGGAACCAATTCCCCCCGGCTCCGCGAAGGGGCCACTGTCTTGCCGGCACTCCCGTCCTGAGGAGAGGATCGCCGTGACCTGGGCCATACTAATTTATAAAATCCCCTCTGAGCCTTCTCGCCTCCGGACCGCCGTTTGGCGGGAGTTGAAACGTCTGGGCGCCCTTTATCTACAGCAGGCCGTCTGCATTCTCCCGGCCCGCGCCGACCTCCAGGAAGAACTGCGAAAGTTGAAGGCCCGCATCCAATCCTTCGGTGGCGAAGCCATCCTGCTCGAGGAAGTTTCGCTTTCCCCGGCCGACGAGGCCGCCATTCAGGAGGACTTCCGGCGGTTGCGCGATAAGGAATACGAGGAATTCATCGAACAGAATCAGGCTTTTCATCGCGAAATTGCTAAAGAAATCGAAAGGATGAACTTCTCATCAGAGGAGGTGGAGGAGGAGGAAGAAGAGTTCCAAAAACTGGTCCAATGGCTGCAAAAGATTCAGGCGCGGGACTGGTTTTCCGCCTCCCTCCGGGAAGAGGCGGAGAAGGCCCTGGCCAAAAGCCGGCAGTTGCTGGAAGATTTCACGCAGCGGGTTTTGGAGGCAGTTGGTGAAGAGGACAAAAAGGCTGGCAGCCACAGCTTCCCTGGCCATCCGGCACGCCTCACCACCGACCAGCCCCAAGGGCGCTAGCCCATCGGCAGGGATGGATCAGCAAGGCTCAGCAAGACTCTGCCGGAGTCAATGGGGGTTGGCAGGTGCATGTGTCCGCTCCCACGGGTGGAGATCGGTTAGCAGTGCTGGGCAGCATGGCGTTTCGTCATGATCGAGACAAAGGAAAGGTGCCTCCGTCGGCCAGAGAACTTGACCGTTTCACGGTTTCATCTCTTGGCTCCACAGGCCAGGTGCCTCCAGGAACAAAAAAATCAAAATGGAAACAAGGGAGGGGTTTAATCTGTTCAACATCATCATATTGGGCTTGGTCAGCCTTTTGACCGACATCAGTACGGAAATGGTCTACCCCCTTTTGCCTCTCTTTCTGACGGCCCAGTTGGGAGCTTCTCCGGCTATCGTCGGTCTCATCGAAGGGATTGCCGAAAGTTTGGCGAGTCTCCTCAAAGTCTTTTCGGGATATTTTTCTGACCTCTGGCAAAGGCGAAAGCCCCTGGCCATTGCCGGGTATGGTTCGTCCACCATCGGCAAAGTCTTCCTCTTTTTGGCCACTTCCTGGGGCTGGGTTCTCACCGGCCGGATCATCGACCGCTTCGGCAAGGGGATCCGGACGGCGCCGCGGGATGCGCTCATCGCCGATTCGGCCGACCCCGCTCAACGGGGGCGGGCTTACGGCCTGCACCGGACTATGGATACCCTGGGAGCGGCGGCCGGCGTCCTTTTAGCTTACCTTTTTCTACAATCTGCACCCGGTAATTACCGGGCCATTTTCCTCTACTCCCTCCTTCCGGCCGCCCTCGGCGTAGGTCTCCTCTTTTTGGTCCGGGAAAAGGCCCCCATCCGGAGCAAGGGGACGGGGAAGAAACTCTCCCTGCAATGGTCGGCCCTGGACCGCCGGTTGCAGGCCTTCCTGCTGGTGGTTTTCCTCTTTACCCTGGGAAACTCCTCCAACCAATTCCTGCTTCTCCGGGCCAAAAACCTGGGCTTCAGTGCCGCCCAAGTCCTTTTGCTTTATCTATTTTATAACCTGACCTATGCCCTCGTTTCCTACCCCGCCGGGCACCTCTCCGACCGGATCGGGCGGAAAACCCTCCTCGTCCTGGGCTATCTCTTCTACGGGGTGGTTTATTTCGGTTTTGCCCTGGCCAATGCCGGCTCCACCCTGTGGTTCCTTTTCGGTCTCTATGGCCTTTACATCGGCTTCACGGAAGGAGTAGAGAAAGCCCTCGTGGCCGACATCGCCCCCGGGCACCTTCGCGCCACCGTCATCGGTTTGCACGCCACCCTGGTCGGAATTGGTCTTCTGCCCGCCTCCCTGTTAGCCGGGATACTTTGGGACGTATTTGGGCCGCGGGCTCCCTTCTATTTCGGCGGTCTTTTAGGCGTCCTGGCCGCCTTTGGTCTGTACCTGGTCGTGCCGGGATACGGGCAGACGAAAAAGGCGTAAACAGGGATAGCTCACCCGAAAAGCTTACCCTTGGCCTGCTGCTACCTTATTGGGATTTTGGCCGGGCAAAGCCTGTGACTTGATAAGACAGGAGGCGGGCATTGATAGTTGGTCCGACGGGAATCCCCGATTCGGAAACGATTAGCTGGAAAACGGCGCAAACTAGCAACGGCCCCCTTCCGTCTGGTCGCTTCCTTAAAGGTTGAATACCGGGAGCTTGGCAGACGCAGCACCCTTCTTCCAACGGCGTCCACCGGCCTCGCCGGTTATTCTTCTTTTAAACTGGCCAGGAACAGGGTAAGTTTCTCCACTTGTTCCGGATTTAGCCGACTAGCCTCGGCCAAGAGGGAACGCAGATGTTCGGGCAACTGCGGGAAATCGCTTTCCGATCCGAAGAATTGCGCTAGAGTAATGCCCATGCTGTTACAAATTTTTTCGAGGGTGTAGATGGTAGGCCACTTTCTACCAGCCTCAAGGTCACTGAGAAAAGACTGGCTTACCCCGGCCAACTTGGCCAAACGATAAAGACTCAAGCCCCTACTTTCGCGGAGAGAGCGCAACCGCGACGGCAAATTCATAGCCCCTGTTCCTGCCTTGAATTGATATTTTCTCTATATGTCTTGTGGTGTCTTCCTATACCCCTTTCCTGTAGGTTAATATATCGTCTTCGCGGAGAAATTATTTCTCAATAACGAAGGGAAACCACGGTTCGTCTCGCCGGGCCAAAAAAACGATTTTTGCGTAGGATAATCTTGGATGTAAACCCGAAAACGGCCCGAAGGAGGCGAAGGTGGGTGGACATCCGGGAGAAGATCCTCAAGCGCCGCCTGATGGCGGTGGCCATTGTCTCAGCCCGCGATGAGCAAGAGACCATCGGTGCAGTGGTGGTCGAACTGCAAAAACTCCCCCTCACCGAGATAGTGGTCGTCGCCAATGGCTGCCACGATCACACGGCGGCAGTGGCCAGACGCCATGGAGCGCGAGTTTTGGAGTTTGATCAGCCCTTGGGCCACGACGTGGGGCGGGCCGTGGGAGCCGCCCAAGTCCTGGCCGACATTTACCTTTTCACCGACGGGGATGTCGTCTTGCGAGCCGTTGAGCTCCTGCCCTTTCTCGCCGCGGTAGCTGATGGGGTCGATGTCGCCCTCAACGACCTGAACCCATTTGCCAGCGACCGTTCCAAGCAACATGTGGTAAACGTGGCCAAGATCTTCTTTAATTACGCCATCGGTTTACCCGAACTGGGCATCAATTCCTTGACCGCCATTCCCCATGCCCTCAGCCGCCGCGCCTTGGAAACTATCGGCTGCGATAACCTGATGGTACCGCCAAAGGCCTTATTCTTGGCCAAACAGGCTGGCCTGATGGTCAAGGCCGTCGCCTCGGTCAACGTCATCTCCCGGAACCGCTGGCGTCCAGAAGTGCACCAAAACCCCTTTGGCCCGCTCGATGCCCTTATTTTGGGCGACCATCTGGAGGCCCTGGCCGAACTAATCCGGTCGATCGGGCCCCGGGGAGCATTCCCCGACTATGACCGTCAGCGGGCCATTTTCCACCCCGCGTCCATGGACCTCAGGGAAAAGACAACAGAAGAAAGGCGTTGAAGGGTAGACCCGGAGCATAGCTATTCTCCAGCAATCGGCCCAGCCTTCTTTGATTTTTTTCTTGGTTTTTTGGAGGTTTAAAGTGGAAAATCGCCCAGCCGGATCGCAACAAGTTGAGCCCGATCAAAGTTACAATGTTGGCTACAATGTGGGTTATAACGCTGGCTATAATGCTGGTTTCGATACCGGTTTCAACCGTGGCTACGACTCGGGTTTTGAGGCCGGTTATAGCCATGGTGTAGCCAAGGCCCGGAATAGCTTTACTCCGGAAGCGGGATTTAATGCCGGATACAACCTTGGCTATGACAACGGTTTTGATGTCGGATTTGCGCAGGGCTACCGTCGCGGGGCCAGCCAAACGGGTTTGGCCGCTGCCGAAGAGCTTTTGGCCATGCTTTTGCCGGAAAACCACATCCTTCCCTTTCACTCGGCCAACGATCTCCTCCAGCTGGCCTTAGAACAGGTCAAGGCACAGCTGCTCCCCCTTTTGCCGCCCCAGGAAGTGGGAGCACGAATAAGGCGAGCTTTGCAACAGGGCCAAGGCTTTTCTGTGGTGCGCCTGGGAGACGGGGAAGCTCTGGTACTGGCCCAGGAGGTCGTCCTCAAGCCTGAGGAGATCCAAAAGCGGGCCCCCTGGTTGCCTTACGCCGGGGTGAAGATACCCGATCTCCGCGCCCGCGATTTGCTCTGGAAGGTCATTCCACGCACCGATGTCGTGGGCGTGCCGGTATCGCGGGCGGAGAATCACCAACCCTTGATTTTTCGTGCGCTGCAGAGATTGGGGTTGGACTACCGCCGGCTTGTCTTGACCGATGCTCTGATCAACTACCGTCTGCACCAGGAAGGTCTCTTCAAGGCCATCGTGGCCAACCGTTCCGTCCTGCTCGTTGGTAACACGGCCCCCCAGCTTCAGCCCATCCTGCGCGAAGCTGGGGTGCACGTCGTAGGGGCAGTGGCTCCAGTTCGCGGAATTGGCGATATAGACCGGGTCATGGGCGAGATCAGGCGCCAGCGCTTTGATCTGGCGCTGATCTCAGCCGGCGTTGCCGCCGTGCCTTTGGTCCAATGGGTGGCCGATGAACTGGGGAAAGTGGCGCTGGATTTTGGTGCGCTGGCCGACGAACTTGTCCACGGCCAAAAACGCTGGTGAATAACGTTAAAAAGGAGGAGCCCAGACGCGATGGGCAAACCAAAGGTAGAAATCAGTCTCATCATCGCCACTTACAACCGGAAAGAGCTTCTGGTGCCTCTCCTTTTACAACTCGAACAACAGACCTTTAAAAATTTTGAGGTTATCGTTTCTGATGACGGCAGCCGTGACGGAACCGTCGCCGCCGTTCGTGGGCTGGCTCCAGCCCTCGGCTATCCTTTGCGGGTGGTCACGCAAGAGCACTTGGGTTTTCGCAACGCACGGGCGCGCAATAACGGTGCCCATATCGCGCAGGGGCAGCTTTTGGTCTTCATCGATGACGACTGCCGGCCCAATCCCCTTTTTCTCGCCAGCTACCACCAGGCCTTTGCCCAGGGCCATTTCCTCGCCGGTGACATCCTCTTTGTCCCTTCTTGGGAAAAGCTCGCTGAGGTTCTGGATCGTCATTGGGGAACGCAGGGTCTCTGGGGAGCCAACCTGGCCATCTCCCGCGCCCTGTTTTGGAAGATTGGCGGTTTTGATGAAGATTTCGTCAATGAGGCGGGGGCGGATACCGACTTAGACCGTCGGCTGAGTCTGCTCGGCGTCAGGCGGCAACGAGTGGAAGGGGCCCACGTTTATCATCTTGGCCTGCCGGGGCGAGCTGGATTACCCAACGACCTTTATTCCCGGGTAAAAGCTCACGAATCGATCATTCGTCGCAACGAGCAGCGCTGGCTGGCTCTCTCTTTTGACGACGGACCCGAGCCGGCTTACACCATTCCGATCCTGGATTACCTTTACCGGACGGGGATCCGGGCCACCTTTTTCGTCGTCGGGGAAAAGGTCTGCCGTCAGCCCCAAATAATCCGGCGCATGATCGACGAAGGGCACGAAATTGGCAACCACACCTTTTCCCACCGCCGCTTGCGAGACCTTCCCGCGAGCGAAATCCTTTGGGAGATCGAAACTACAGAGAAGGTCCTCGCTCCCTTTTTCGCCAACCAGGATCAAGGGTTCCGACCCTCTCAACCCCTTTTTCGTTTCCCCTACTTCGACTCCGACCGCCAGAGCGAGGCCGTGGTTGAAAGCCGGGGCTACCGCATCATTCAAGCCTCAGTTACCTGCCCGGATTGGCTCAAACCTGGAGTCGACCAAATCGTCTACACCGTTCTGGAACAAGCTGCACCTAAAGGGATTATCCTGCTCCACGACGGTGGTGGTGACCGTCGGCAAACCGTACTGGCCCTCCCGGAAATTGTAAAGGGGTTACAAAAAAGGGGATTTCGCCTGGTGACGGTTGGCGAACTCCTAGCCTTCAATGAACCCCTCGAAAAAGGGAGTTAAAAGCCCCGTTTGAAAGGGAAGGACCTTGATCTGGGGCCGGCTTGATCAGGAGCTTACTCGATCATAGGAAGCCTCAAGCAGGGGTCTGCTTGAGCAGAGCAGGAAAGTACGCACCGCCAGCCGGGTCACCCCACCCGAAAGCGACTGGATGGG
>Ga0334722_10005648_pt1 | contig 12556 bp, 10 predicted proteins | sample C3_bottom_MG_FD_207210 | JGI IMG/M metagenome (GOLD analysis project Ga0334722, IMG submission 207210) | Sediment microbial communities from Yellowstone Lake, YNP, Wyoming, USA - C3_bottom | ecosystem: Environmental > Aquatic > Freshwater > Lake > Sediment | place: USA: Wyoming | collected...
CAGCATACTCCCCTAATTGACCGGAACTGCAGGTGGTTGAGAAAAGCATAGTACAACCATACTATGCGGTTTGTTCATGCGTGGAACCCTTGGGTTGTAGACTAGGCACGGTAATACCGATAGTAATAAATATGCTCACGCTTGGACATTTTATTCAGAATAAATCCTATCAAGTTTATATTGGCCTTTTGGAGCGATGTGCTCATCTCCATAAAGAGCTTTTTGTTGGTTCTGCTGCTCTCAGCAACAACAATGGTACCGTCCACACAACCACCTAATATAAGCGCATCGCTCGCTGCGAGGACCGGCGGGCTATCCACAATGACAAGATCATAGGCGCGCTTCATGTCCTCCAGCAACTGGTGCATCTTTCTCGACTCGATCAATTTTGCGGGATCCGACGGAATAGGGCCCGTCGTAATGACGTTCAATCCGACGATGCTCGTTTGACGCTGAATGGATTCCAGCAATACATCCCCCACAAGGTAGTTCGTAAGACCCGTACTATTATCCAATCCAAAAAATGAGTGCATGCTCGACCTTCTCATATCACCGTCGATGATCAGCACTTTTTTCCCCTCATTGACCGACGATATGGCAATATTCGAGACTACAAAACTGCGGCCTTCTCCCTGAATAGAACTGGTCACCAGAAGAAGCTTCACCGGTCTGTCAAGAGTTGCAAAACGCACGTTGTTGCGGATGGTCCTGAACGTTTCCCGCAGCGGTGACGTTGGGTCTGTTTCTTCGATCAGGGTCAGTTCTTTTTTTCGTAATTCAGCGACCCCTCCGAGGAACGTCAATCCCTTGTCCGACCTGACGTCATCTGCGGTCTTTATCGTATTATCCATATACTCCACGAGAAGGCCCGCGCCGATCCCGAATACCGTTCCCAGGAGAATGGCAATAAAGGTATTCAGACCGACCATCGGATACTTATGCCTCGAATCATCTATCTCCGGGGTCTTCGCAGCTTCGACAATATAGATATTGGAAAGGGATATTGATTCCGCGATCCCCACCTGGTAGCGGTATTTCAGAAGCGAGTTATAGATATCCTGTGCTGCCGAAACAGCGAGGTTCAGTTGAGCATATTCATAACTCTTTCTCGGCAGATGGGTGATTGAACCGTCATCCTCAACCTTGCCAGCATCACCAGGCGATACACCGCCTTGCGTCTTTGGGGCCGTTCCATCGTCGGCGATCATTGCCTTACCGGCCTTATCATGTGATGCCGGTGCATTCGCCTTCTCTCCGCCATACACCCTTTCCATCTTCTTTTTGATCAGTTTATTTGTCTCTTCGATCTTATTCTGGAGGTCTATGACTGCAGGATGGTTCGCACTGTATTTGGTCTTCGTTTCCGCCAGCGAGAGATACAGGTCTCTCTGGGAAAGCTTGAGACTGGAGATCTGGCTGATGAAATCAGTCGTCTCAGCATCAATGCTCACCGTCTTCTCTCTCTCTTTAAAATCCCGTAACGCACGCAGGGCCTTTGTGTATTCGTTGTTGTAGTACTTGATGTTGTTCGCGATATACTCCTTTGAAGCCTGGAAATCTTTCCTGACACGCTTGATCTCATTCTCTACAAATGCCTTTGCCATGGCATTGGAGATGGTGCTCGCCTGCTGGGGCTCCGTGGCAATGGCCTCAATGGTAATAATATCCGTCGATTCATACTGATCAACATTTACATAGGGTCGCGGGAAAATATACGAGATCATCGATCTCTTTACCAGGTCCTCTGCCTTCATGACCTGGATCGTATCTTCGACATTGACCCCTAGTATCCTGGCGATGGGCTTTACGAACGGGAGTTTTCTCAGTAGGATCGCACGCGTCTTTTCCCGCGTAATCTTTTCTTGCTCAATGACCTGATCCACTACAGGGCTGACCGTGGCAAGGGCGAGATAGTCCGCCCTGTCGGTATCCGAATATGCCAAAGCTGAAGAGCTTGTGCTGACTCCTTGCATCCCGAGACCAGCGAGCAGTGTAGACGCAGCCGTTGATCGTTGGAGAAAAACCTTAGCAGTAGCAGTATACCAAGGGTGTATGAGAACGGTGCCCAAAAAGATCGTGAGGAAAATGGCAAGAAACATACTAATGACGATCCATTTTCGTCTGAATAATATCTCTAATATTTGCCTGAGTTCCATGAATTACATCCCTTTCGTTTAATGACTAACCATTCGAGCGCGCTGAGCAATTTCATCGCGATTTCAAACTTCTCCCTCTGTTAGGCGACACACTAGCGAGCCTCAGTGTGACGTCACCGAAAGAGATGTCGATGATGATTTACCCTCTAAGACCTTCACTGCCTGAGGCCCCAACACAAGCACTGACTCGGTCAACACGATCGGGCTGAGAATAGAGGAGATATACGTCATAAACCGCGCAATATCTGCGATCTTCTTCGTTGGAACATACACGATATCGTTCTTATGGAGCATGCTGTTTCGCGACAAGTTGCTCTTCTCCAATGATGTCTCCATATCGAGAGTGCGCGTGTCAACTTTTCCTGAAACGTTGCTGAGCAAAATTATATTGTTCATATTAGCATCCGCCGTCCACCCACCGGCCTTGGCTACCGCATCAATGATGGAAAGATCCGTATCGAGCGTATAAACACCCGGAACCTTTACTTCACCAAGCACAACTACCTTACTGCTCTGAACATTCGTTACAGAGATCGTGATCTGCGGATCTACCAGATACTTTGAAAAACGCTCTTTCAGTTCCTCCCGCAAGGCGGAAATACTTTTGCCGGCAACCTGGATCTCCCCAATCAGCGGGAATATAATCATACCTGACGGGCTTATCTTAGCCGAGGTTTTCAAGTCATCGTTTCGGTAAATAGTGACGTCAAAGGAATCGCCTATCCCAAAGATATACTCAGAGACCTTGAGTTGGGCTTGCGGAGGCACTTCCTCAACAGGGGCATCAGCAACTTTCGGTCCGGGCGAAGCACAGCCGACAAACAAGAGCGGCACGATCAACAGTAAAACGATAAAACTATTTATCAATCTGGACATTGTCTGAGATCTCCTTATAAATGAAGACTGCGGATACCTGAGCAAAGAACGACGTGCGGAGTTCAGGATGCACGTTGCGCTGTTCCCTGGTCAACTCATGTCGATCAGGATCTTGGCATCGGTCCTGTTCGTCGATAAAGCGAACCCTTCCGCTATTCTGTTGAAGGGGAACACGGAAGTCACCATTTCCTTCACCGCGTTAAGTCTTCCCCCCTGCAACAGGCGAATGATCTCGTGGTAGATCCCATATCCGGAATGCCCTCTCGATCCGATGATAGAATGAGCGCCTGAAACAATGCGGTTCAGATCAACATGCACTGATGCGTCTACCCTGCCTAAATAGATGATCTTGCCCTGCTTCGAACAGAGCTTTTGTAGAAGCGGTATCGTCTTATGGGCGGCGCCTGCCGCCTCAACCTGAATATCGGCTCCCCATCCTGCTGTCAGTCCCATGATCACTTCTTCCAGGGAATCTTCGCTGTCGAAATTGAAGACATGGTCTGCGCCCATTTTTTTCGCGATCTTGAGCCGTTCCTCGACCACATCAATAACGATGACCTTTGCTGCTCCAGCGATCTTCAAAAGGAGAACAGCGCCCAGACCTATCGGACCAGCACCATAGACGATAGCGTTTGAACCAGGCAGAAATCCATTCCCGGCAATAAAGATACCATTATACGCGCAACCGATCGGTTCGATCAGAGTGCCAACCTTGAAGATATCGTTTCTCTCGAACTGTCCTGCGAGGCTGTCAAGCTTCCAGCAATACCGCGCATTTATTGCCATGAAATCGGCAAATGCCCCATTCGAAGTAAGCCCCATCAACTCGACCTGTTCGCACTGGTTCAACATCCCGCTTCGGCAGGGACGGCATTTTCCGCACCACATGATGCTTTCGCTCGTGACGATGTCTCCCTTGGTAAAACCCTGGACATCCTTTCCTATCTCCACGACCTCTCCGGACAGCTCATGTCCGAGGATACAGGGAAGTTTTGCTGGACCGGAAAATATAATGTAACCATCACGGTCTTTTTCATAGGTATGGGTATCTGAACCGCAGATGCCGCAGTACCGTATTCGTACAAGTACCTCATCATCGCGAATACCAGGCGTTGGCACTTGCTGTATGGCCAGACGAGGGTGCTGCCACACCTGACTTCCGACAATGGCCGTCCTGCCCGCGCTCTCGTGGGACGAGAGTGGATAGCCTCTACGCGGATTCCATTCAGCCTCTGCGACGAACGCTCTCATGCATGCTCCAGCTGCAAGGCTTTTTTATTGATCTTTCCGCTCCCGATCTTGGGAAGGGAGTCACGGATCTCAATGATCCGGGGCAGCTTATAGTGCGCAAGATGCTCTTTGCAGAACAAGAGCACTTCTTTCTCAGTGAGATCGGCCCCGCTTTTTGGAACAATGAACGCCTTGGGGACCTCTCCGCGCAGCCGGTCCTTTGCCGCAATAACGGCGGTCTCCTTTATTTTCGGATGATCAAGGAGCACCTGTTCTATCTCAAGGGGGAACACCTTGTGCCCGGCCACCTTCATCATGCCGCGTTTTCTTTCGACAAAAAAGAAATTGCCCTGCTGGTCCTGCCTTCCGAGGTCTCCGCTGAAGTACCAGCGGTCACGGAAACATGCTGCCGTGCTTGCCGCATCGTCATAGTAACTCTCGACAACAGCAGGACCTTTAAATACCATTTCTCCTATCTCGCCCGCAGGCAACTCTTTTCCCTCGTCATCTACGATCTTGACCTCGTAGGAGGGACAGGGTCGGCCTGCCGAACAAGGCACCACGTCCTCGCCCGGACGATTGGCAAGCGCAATGCCCGTTGTCTCCGTACTGCCCCAGACAGGGATGATCGGGACACCGAGTGTATCCTTAAATCGCTCAATGAGGTCCAGCCTGGTGAACATACCGCCGCTTTCCGGGATCCTCAGAGAACTGAGGTCATAGCGTTTATGCTCAAGCACCTCCAGCAGGTTCTCATACATCGGCGCCAAACCCATTACGCATGTCACCCGGTTGTCCTCAATGGCCTTTGCGAGGGACTTCGGGTAGACATTCTCCAGAAGGACCATGGTGCCGCCCAGGTACAGCGAACGCGCAAAGAGTTCATGGGGATGAGCAAATGGCGCGAACATGCAAAGATGAACGTCTTCCCGCGTCAGACCGAGGGCATCGACAGAAGCAATCGTGTTCCGGTGAATATGAGCATGCGTCGTCACTGCTCCCTTTGAGTTTCCCGTTGAACCTGAGGTGAAATTGAGATACACGACATCATTGACGTGAACCTCCCGTGAAGGATCGTTCGTAGGGCCCGTCTCCATGACGTCGTTCCACGAAGCCCACCCCTGATCATGTTTTCCCGTCACGATGATCGTCGTCTGATCGTTTGTGGGGAATAGTGTCATAACCAGATCTGAAAACTGTTCGGCAGCAACAAGGATCCGGGGCGTGGTCCGGTCGAGAACCGCCCGGATCCCCTCTGCGGGAAGTTCAAAGTTTACGGGAACTGCGATAGCGCCTGTTTTAGCAACAGCAAGAAATCCGATCACCAGTTCCGGGATTCTCGGCAGCATCAAACCGACACGATCACCTTTATTCAAGCCAAGGCGCATCAACCCATGTGCCAGTCGATTCACATCCTCATTAAGCTGCCGGTATGTCATCTTTCGGTCGTGAAAGATGATGGCGGTCTTTTCCGGGAACTCCCTCGCATTGCGTTCCAGCACTTTTCCTAATATCATACTCGTCGTCTCCCTGCTATACTGCGTTGTTCACGATGCTGCGATGAAAGTTCTGTGCACGTTACAGGCCGTGCCAGACCGGCGATTGAACAGCGTCAAGACCGGCACCATTCGCTGTACGCATGATGCCGCATTCCATCTGCACTCCAGAAGCGCACTATGCGGAAGTATCAGGACATCTGGCTGTGTCGAGGATAATCAGAAAGAGTACAGTTAATGACAGAATGAGCCACGTGGAGACCGCAGATGCGTGGGTGCTTATCGTAAGATGCTGCTCACTGCTCGACAACTCCTCATGCGTGATACTTGTCCTCATCAGCTTTTAATAGGCGCCCACCTTTTTCAAGACAACCGTTACCGTCCTGAACAAGATCTTGATATCAAACCACAGGGACTGGTTCATCACATAGTGAACATCATACCGGATCCAGTCATGGAAAAGCGCCTCGCTCCGTCCGCTCACCTGCCAGAGCCCTGTCATACCCGGCTTGACCTTTAACCTGATATCACGCCAACTCGGACTGCACTTCATTTCATCCATGACAAGCGGACGCGGACCGACAAGGCTCATCTCGCCTTTCAGAACATTGATGAGCTGCGGGAGTTCGTCGAGACTCGTCCTCCGCAGCACTGCACCTATGCGGGTGACCCGCGGGTCAACCGCAAGCTTGAACATGGGGCCGTCCGTATTCTTCTGCGCTTCAAGGGTCTGCTGGTATTTGTCTGCGTCCTGCACCATGGTCCTGAACTTGAGCATGCCGAAATCGTTCCCGCCCTTGCCGCTTCGCTTCTGCCGGAACAGAACAGGGCCTGATGAATCCAGCTTGATCGCCAGCGAGAGGATGAGGAGAAGCGGCAGAATGGCGATAAAACCGACAGCAGAAACGGTGATGTCCATAAGCCGCTTCAGGAAAAAGAACAGGGAGCGTTTCTGGCCATGCAGGAGCGATGGATTCAGCGCTGTTATGCCATGAAACACATGGTCCGAAGCCATAAGGCTGGCATCTTCAGCCTCGGCATCATCAACAATAACGGTATTGGAAAAGGACTCCCCTGATGTTATCCGCAGACCTTCCTGAATGATGCAGTACTGCGCCCGTGAACCGCTTTCCATAACAGTATCATCCCATAGGATGCTTTCCCGCAGAAAAGAACCATTCTCGAGCAAACATCGCCGGCCGATGACGGCAGGACCGATTATCTGCGTATGAGGTTCAATGACCGTATTGCTGCCTATGACCACCGGGCCCAGAACATACGCCTTTGGTGAGATCGTGACATCCTTGCCGACCCAGATCCCGTCAGCTATCATTGTCGTTCCTTCCCGGGAAACGGCCGCATGAGGATTCAGAAGAAGCGTGCGATGGAGATCATAGTAATCCTTTACCGTATGCAGTGACGTGCAGAATTGCTTCGCCTCATAGGCAAATACGGGGAGCGCGGCTTTGCGCAGGGCAGGTACGAGCTGTTCTTTAATATCACAATATGACCGGGCATCAATAAACTCAAAAGCCGATGGATTAACAACATAGATGCCGACGGACTCGATCGACGAACGCCGCGCCCGGGAGGAATGGATGCGGATAACATCCTCCACCATACCGTCTTCTGTGCAGCGAACACCTTCCGGCGAGAACTGCCATGTCCGTTTGAATACCATGGTGAGCACGGCTTTCTTTTTGACATGAGCATCCAGGACAGCATCGAGATCGATGTCTCCCAGGAAACAGTTCCCGCTCACGACCAGAAAGGGTTCATCACCGATCTGTTCCTGAAGGTCCCGCAGAACGCCTGCCGTGCCCCGGGGCCTGTCGTCTTCCACATAGGACACACGAGGAGTTTCACTTGTGCTGGTGGTGGAAAAATCCTGACACAGGGAGCTGTGGGTACCTTGGGACCCGGCGATAATAACATCCATCATCCCGCTGTTTTTGAGGCACGAGATGGTGTGCTCGATAAGAGGCCTGTTGAGAATCGGGATCATTGAGGTAGGCTTGAATTTCGTAAGCGGAGTTAATAGGGTTCCCTGCCCACCGGTAAGCACAACTGCCTTGGTTACTTTTATGCCTGTAATTACCGATACCATTAAACGAGTACTGCCTTTCTCTGGGGCATTCAAGGTAAAACGAGTTAAATCGCATGGTCCACGTTGTCGTCACTTCGTGAAAAGCGGACATTAGTTACGGTAAATTTCAGAAGAACCCTTTGACCGGTATGATATTGCAACTATACTTAAACGTACCGCCAACGAGAACTTTCAGTTTACGAGTTATTTGCCCCTGAAAAGGGTCTGTTCACTTCTCAGGAGTCAGCTGCACCATTGTTTTTATTGAGAATTTCACTCGCACTACCGTTCTTTTTCCAACAAGGAATTATAAGCATTCATTATAGTAAAGTCAATGAATTTTACATGACGTTCCAGGGTATATTATGGGTATATGGCCTCATTTCAGTTATGCATGTTTTTCTGCAACCGCATGAAAAAAAACCTCCTGCACTCCCCTGTATTCCGGGCTGCAATTCACAATACGCTCGTTATAGATACGTTGTCGCCTCGTGAATCCCGATTTGTCGTAATGATATGAACAATCATCACAGATGTAAAGGTACTATTCACCATGGGTCATTGTGCGCTAGACTGTTAGCCGAACGTTATCAGGAGGGAGCCTCAGCCGCCAATATGGCATTACGGTGAATTGAAATGAAATTGACGATCTTCATGGAGTGTCATCGCATCATCTTCTGTGGTGCGTACGAGCCTTAAACCCCGAGTAATAAATCCGTGAACGATAAAACCGAGGTACGCCCCTGCGATAACATCAGACAGAAAATGATAGCCAGTCGCGATCAAAGCAATGGCGAGCAGCGCCAGGAACAGTGAATATCCTGACCGAAGGCGGGGATAGAATTGCCAGCAGGCGATCACGAGGACCGCAAACACGGCCATATGCCCTGAGGGGAAGCCACTGTAATCCCCGCTGCCCTGAAACCAGTGGAATTCCTTAAGCTCTGGATCTCCCAGCCAGACGCGGGTGTTGATCCTGCCAACGAGGATCTTCAGGACGGATTTCAGTATAGAGGCGAGCGGGACAGAACAGGCGACAAGCAGAGCAAACCGTCTATGGTTGTTGAAAATACGCTTACGAACGAAATAGAAATATGCGGTCCATGCGCCACCCGTTACGATACACACAAAGGGAAACAGCAGATCGGGGATAGTGAGGGAGATGCCCTCTGACGAGAGCACCGTTCTTTTGACCAAGAGAGCGATTTCTTTATCCAGAAAAGAGTAACTACAGAGCACCAGCAATGGGGCAAGCAGAAACCCTAGGGTATTCTTGAACAATTTCATCTCGACTCTTTATCCCCGGTTCGCGAAGACGGAACGTGCATACTGATCCACCGTCGGCAGAAACAGGCGAGAGGTGAGCAATGCAGATGAGCAGCGATCATACGACGCTGGCGCATAGCCTTACTTTTTCAGGACCAGCTTCGCCGCGAGGATAGATTTCGCCCTCTGGAGATGCTTGTTCATCGCATCACTGTCAAGGATGGCAAGATGGATCTCCTTCGCGATCTCCTCTTCCCCTGCCTCGCTCGCTTTTCCCGCCCATTCGGTATAATTTTCAACATGGCTGTCGTTGTGCTCGATCCAGTGCTCGACCATGACCTGGAGTTTGCGCAGGATCTCGGTCCCGGCCGGATCGTGGTCCGCGCCATGTCCGTGGCTGTGCGAATGTCCTTTGTGCATATCGTCCCTCACTCCTCTGTTGTCATGAAAGTGACCATAGTGACCGTGCCGGTGCACGTGGGCTGTGCCGCCATGGTGATGTGCGTGTTCATGGATCAGATTGACCTTGAGCAACAGTTCATCGTTGCCGATGATATCCTGATAAGCCCCGTCAGCCGCTATGCGGTGGTCTTCCGACATGATGATGGCCCGTTCCGCGATATCTCCGGCTATCGACAGGTCGTGGGTGGCGGAGATGATGGTCTTTCCCTGACGTCGCAGTTCGTCCAGAAGTTCGATGAGCCAGACCTGCGTCCGCGGGTCAAGACCGTTCGTGGGCTCGTCGAGCAAAAGGACATCGGGTCCAGATGCAAGACTCGATGCAATGGCCACCTTCTTTTTTTGCCCGTCTGAGAGCGTATGCGGTGCACGGTCGCGAATGTCCCCGATGCGAAGCATCTCGAGCAATCCCTCTACCGTTGACTTGATATCGACCGGTGAGTACCCCAGCTGCAGCGGTCCGAACGCGATATCATCCCAGACTGTTGAAGAAAAAAGCTGCACATCGGGGTTCTGGAATACGAATGCGACCCGTTTTCTGAACTCCATGGAAAAAGACCGGTCTTCCAGGGAGTCCTCGGAGAGCGGCTTACCGAACGCATGTATGGTCCCTGACAGGGGAAATACCAGTCCGTCCAGAAGGGAAAGCAAGGTTGATTTGCCTGTGCCATTTGCCCCGAGGATCACCGTGCGTTCACCGGAGGTAAAATCGAGATTAAGGTCCTGCAGCACGGGGTTCCCGTCAGTATAGGAATAAGCGATATTGCGCAGGCTGAAAACGGTCATTACAAAAGCAGTCCCCTTTCGGACAGGAGGAGTATACCACTAAAGCACAGCACGGTCATCAGCCAAATGTAGTCACCATCTGCGACTCGGAATCGATTGATCGACGGGAACTCCCCGTGAAAACCGCGGGAAAGCATGGCCTTATAGATATCGTCGCTCAGCTCGAGCGATTTTGTGAACGTAACACCGATGCGCGATGCTGTCCAGCTCCGTTCTGCTGTCGAGGAGAGCGGATGGATCGTCCTGCTTTTCCTGGCCCGATACATATCCTGGATCAAACGGAGAACAACAAAGAGATACCGGTACGTCATTCCCAGCGTAATAACGAATATGCGCGGGACCAGGAGCGCTCGCAGGCCGGCGAACACATCCCCCCATCTGGAGGTCAGCGTGAACAGCACGGCGAACGATACTGATGTGGACACACGTGAAACGAGCACGATCCCGCCCCAGAGGCCCTGGCGGGTAACGGTAATCGTCTGCGGGATCACATAAGGACCCCAGGTGTAAGAACGCTCGAGCTGCAAGATCGTCCACACCGGGTCGCCAGGCGTGATGATGTTCAGGATCGCCGGCACGACAATGGCAACGGTGAACAGCGGCACGAACAACCAGACCCGCTTGAGAAAGGACCAGAGCGGTATGCGGGAAAACGCGGCGAGTACAAGGCTCATGCCATACAGCAGCCACATCGCCTGAGGTGTATGGAGAAAACTGATAAGGACGATGATGAGCAGAAAGGAGAACAACTTCATCCTGATGTCAAGGGACTGCAGATAGCCCTGTCTCCGGGCAAGGGCCTCGGAAAAGAACGACTGCTCTGCCACACGCGCGACAGCAAGAAGCGTTTTATCCAGGAAATTAGCCTGCGTCACAAGAGCCACCCTGCATTTCAGAATTCATTTATTTCGTCTCGTTCTTGCGCGCCAGTATTTTCGCGAGCAGATACATGACAGCAGCGGTTATGGCAACGCCGATGATACCTGTTGCAACATACTCCACACTCTCGGCGGCCAGTCCTGTGCTGTGGCCCGGCAATGCATAATCGGGCAGAGGCGCCTTCCATGATCCCGCAAGCCGCTTCATTCCTTCGGGCACAAATCCAACGATCTTTTCGATCCTGTCAATGCCCCATTCGCCCCAGGCGCCTTCAGCTCTGAACAGCGCCGGGATGATCACGCCGAGAGGAGTAAGCAGGACAAGGACGCCAATGCCGATCCAGAGTTTTTTCATGAAAGTCATTGGCTCGCTCCTCCCTATTGAATGACCGGTACCGTTGTTCTAGGCCAGCATCGCCGGATCGTTCCTTTGGAAATACCGTATCACAAGCGTGGTGACCGCTGCCTCCACAAATCCGAAGAGAAAGAGATGTTCCAGCGCCATGGCTGGAATTGCCACGCTCAGCGGAAACGGCGCGTAGAGCGGCTGTCCTGCGGCAGATCGTTCGAGTAGCGGCTGCAGTCCGAACTGGACCGCAGTGATAACAGCAGAGACATTCAAGCTCACATACGCCGCGACAGCGCACGCGATCAGCCGTCGCTTACTTTTCACGTCCGAATAAGCGGCGATCAGACGATACACGCCATAACCCGTGAACACACCGGCAATCGCCATATTAAAACAGTTCGCTCCGATAGACGTGATGCCGCCATCGCCGAACAGCAGCGCCTGGATTATGAGGGCGACGGAAACGGATATGACCGCGGCCCAGGGCCCGAGGAGGATGGCAATAAGTGTTGCGCCCGTGGCATGGCCCGTCGTCCCGCCCAAGATGGGGATATTGAACATCATGATCACAAAGCTGAATGCAGCTCCGAGCGCCAGGTATGGCGCCTGTCTGGCCTTGAGCGTCCGGTTCAGCCTCCACGAAGCAGCTGCCCAAAAGGGGATCGTCAAGGCATACATCGTGCCATAGGTGATTGGCCCCAGATATCCATCGGGTATATGCAAACACGACCTCCCGCTCCACGAACTTCAACCGTCCCGAATACTGACTTCAAATAACGCACATTCTGCCGCAGAGACGCAACCTGCTGGTGCCAAAACGCGGCCTTCCAGAAAGACACAAGAAATGCAGACGGGAATGAATAAGGATTGCCCTGCGCCTCTGCGCTGCGGTTACAAGGAGATCAGAACCTCCACGCTGTGCCCGCAAGTACGGCATAGTCCTCTGCATACTTGTTCAAACCCGCACGAACACC
>Ga0334722_10005649_pt1 | contig 12556 bp, 11 predicted proteins | sample C3_bottom_MG_FD_207210 | JGI IMG/M metagenome (GOLD analysis project Ga0334722, IMG submission 207210) | Sediment microbial communities from Yellowstone Lake, YNP, Wyoming, USA - C3_bottom | ecosystem: Environmental > Aquatic > Freshwater > Lake > Sediment | place: USA: Wyoming | collected...
CTTTCCGCTCATCGGGCCCGGTGACCAGCCGCCCATCTGGCTGAACAGGGAGATCATGGAGAAGTACCGCCCCGAAATGAAGAAGTTCTACTACGATCCCAAGAAATTCGCTTCGTACCTCGAACAGCTGGGGATCGCGTATCCGACGGTGCACGACAAGCCGGTTCCGTAATCTCTCACGGAGACCGGGGCGGCACGCAGGTCACGGAGAACGGCAACAACTTTGGAGGGGGTGTGGCGGACAGGACTGTCTGCCACACCCCCTTGAGTGTTTGGCCGTTCTTCGCGCCCTCGGTGCTCCTCCGGTCTCCGTGAGAGATGACGGTTCACGTGAGAGAAGCGGCTTGCCCCACCGCCCTCCCTGCCCCTACGTTGCGGAAAGAGCTGACGAGGCGAGCCCCCATGGGATGTACGGACGTTTCCGATCCGCGGTACTACCATAAAGTCGTGGACTGCCAGTGGGCATGTCCGGCCCACACCAACGTGCCGCAGTACCTGCGCCTCATCGGCCAGGGACGGTACGACGAGTCGTACCTGCTGAACCGGCAATCCAACGTCTTCCCGGGAATCCTCGGACGCACCTGCGATCGTCCGTGCGAGCCCGCCTGCCGGCGCGGACGCGTGGACGAGAAACCGGTGGCCATCTGCCGGTTGAAGCGCGTGGCCGCCGATTTGCGCGGCGACATCACGGACCGCCTGCCGAAGGCGCCGGCGCACAGGAACGGCAAGCGTGTGGCCCTCATCGGGGCCGGACCGTCGTCGCTGACCGTGGCCAACGACCTGCTTCCGCTGGGCTACGACGTCACCATCTACGAGAAGCACAGGCAGCCCGGCGGGTTGATGCGCTTCAACATCCCGTCGTTTCGCCTGCCGGCGCAGGTGCTGGACGACGAGTGCGGCTATGTGATCGACATGGGTGCCACCATGAAGTACGGCACGCCGGTGGAAAGCATGAAATCGCTGCTCGCCGAGGGATACGACGCCGTGTACGTCGGCAGCGGCGCCCCCAAGGGGAAGGAACTCGAGATTCCCGGCCGCTGGGACGCGCCCACCATCCACATCGGCATCGATTGGCTGGCAAGCGTGCATTTCGGGCACACGGAGAAGATCGAGCCACGGGTGCTCATCATCGGCGTCGGCAACACCGCCATGGACTGCTGCCGCACCTCGCGGCGCCTGGGTGCCACCGACGTGAAGGTGGTTGCCCGCCGGGAGCGCAGGCATTTCAAGGCGTCGCCGTGGGAACTCAAGGATGCCGAGGATGAAGGCGTCGAGATCATCGAGAACCACGCGCCGAGGCGGTTCATCATCGAAGACGGCGTGCTCACCGGACTCGAGTTCGATCGCCTCCGCTGGACCGAGGACGAGCGCGGCCGCCAGACGAGCGCGGTGGCCGGGACCGTCGTCATCCCGTGCGATGCGGTGATCCTCGCCATTGGCCAGGACAACGCGTTCCCGTGGATCGAGCGCGACGTGGGCATCCAGTTCGACGAGCGGGGAATGCCCGAGGTCGACAAGGCAACGCACCAGAGCTCGCGGGCCGGCGTCTTCTTCGGCGGCGACGCGGCGTGGGGCCCGCAGAACATCATCTGGGCCGTGGAGCACGGGCACCAGGCAGCCATCTCCATTCATCTGCACTGCTCGGGACGCGATGTCACGCAGCGCCCGGCATGGGGCATGAACCTGGTGAGCGCCAAGCTCGGGCTGGGCAGCTGGAACTACAGCAACGACTACAACCCGTCGTCCCGCGCGCAGATGCAGCACGAGGAGCTCGTCAAGCGCTTCAGCGCCGTCAGCGTCGAGGTGGAGCTGGGATTCACCCCCGAACAGGCGGCGCGCGAGGTGCAGCGCTGCCTCAACTGCGACGTGCAGACGCACTTCACCGACGCGCTGTGCATCGAGTGCGATGCCTGCGTCGACGTCTGCCCCACCAGCTGCCTGACCATCACCGGCAACGGCTCGCCTCTCGATGAACTGCGCACGCGCCTGTCGGCGCCCTCCGTGAACCTCGACCAGGACATCTACGTGTCCGGCGCGCTGCCGCAAACCCGGCGCGTGATGGTGAAGGACGAGGACGTCTGCCTGCACTGCGGCCTCTGCGCCGAACGCTGCCCCACGGCCGCCTGGGACATGCGCCAGTTCGACCTGCTGCTGCCGTACGCCGGCACGGAGCACCGATGAGCGGGATCAACGATTTTGCGTTCAAGATGGCCACCGTCAACGGCACGGGGTCGGCCAGCGCCAACAGCCTGCTGATGCAGGCCATCTTCCGCATGGGAATCCCCGTCACGGGCAAGAACATCTTCCCGTCGAACATCCAGGGGTTGCCCACGTGGTACGAGATCCGCGTCAGCAAGGACGGATATACGGCGCGTCCACCCGAGATTGACCTCGTGGTCGCGCTCAACCCGTCGACTTACGCCCAGGATGTGGCGACCGTGCGCCCGGGCGGCTACCTGCTGTACGATTCGTCGTGGCCGCTCGACCCCACCCTCGCGCGCGAGGAAATCACCATCCTCGGCGTCCCGTTCGGGCAGATGTGCGTGCAGGCGTTCGAGCGCGACCGCGACCGCACGCTGCTGCGCAACATCGCCTACGTCGGGGCGCTGGTGGCCCTGCTCGAGATCGACCTGAAGGTCATCGAGCAGATGCTGAACGAGAAGTTCGGGAAGAAGAAGGCGCTGCTCGAGGCCAATCATCGCGCCATCCGGCTTGGCTACGACTACGCCATGGAACACCTGCAGCGCCCGCTGCCGTTTCGTCTCGCGCAACTGGACAGGACGGGCGGTTCGATCGTCATGGACGGCAACACGGCTTGCGCGCTGGGCGCCGTCTACGCCGGCGCCACGGTGGGCGCATGGTATCCCATCACGCCGTCGACGTCACTCATGGAGGCGTTCAAGGGCTTCTGCCAGAAGTACCGGGTGGACGCCGGGTCGGGACTGAACAAGTACTGCATCCTGCAGGCCGAGGACGAGTTGTCGGCCGCCGGCATCGCCATCGGCGCCGCGTGGATGGGTGCGCGTGCGTTCACCAACACATCGGGCCCCGGCATCTCGCTGATGCAGGAGTTCATCGGGCTGGCCTACTACACCGAGATTCCCGCCGTCTTCTTCGACGTGCAGCGTTGCGGCCCGGCCACCGGCATGCCCACGCGCACGCAGCAGGCCGACCTGATGTCGCTGGCCTATGCGTCGCACGGCGACACCAAGCACATCGTGCTCTTCCCGGCCGACCCCGGCGAGTGCTTCGAGATGTCGGTGGCGGCATTCGACCTCGCCGAGCGCTTCCAGACGCCTGTGTTCGTGGCCTCCGACCTCGATATCGGCATGAACGACTGGATGGTGAACCGGCTCCAGTGGGACGACAGCTACCGCCCGGATCGCGGCAAGGTGCTCGACGCCGCCGCGCTGGAGAAGGTGAAGAAGTTCTCGCGCTACCTCGACGTCGACGGCGACGGCATCGCCGCGCGCACGCTGCCGGGGTCGGGCGGCAAGGGTGCCTACTTCGTGCGCGGGTCGGGTCACGACAAGCACGCGGCGTACACCGAGGATTCCGGCGCGTACATGGAGGTGGTCGACCGCATCGCGCGGAAGTTCGAGACGGCGGCCCTCGCCGTGCCCAAGCCCGACCTGCGCCTGCAGGATGGTTCGGAAACGGGCGTGGTGACCATTGGCAGCTGCGACGCCGCCGTGCGCGAAGCCGTGGATCGCCTGCGCGAGCAGGGCATCCACGTGGACTTCATGCGCATCAGGGCGTTTCCGTTCGGGCCCGAGGTGCATGACTTCCTGGTCCGTCACGCGCACACGTTCGTCATCGAGCAGAACCGCGACGCGCAGTTGCGCGCGCTGCTGGCCATCGAGACGGGCATCCCCCGCGACCTGATGATTCCCGTGCTCGACTACTCGGGCATGCCCCTCACCTGCACGGCCCTCGTAACCGCCGTGACCAAGTACCTGGCCGAGGTACCCGTATGACATCCATCACCAAGCCGCCCGTTCGCCACCCCGGGCTGCCGCGCAATGCCCTGGGGCTCACCAGGCGCGACTATGAAGGCTCGATGTCCACGCTGTGCGCCGGGTGCGGGCACGACTCGGTGACCGCCGCGCTCATCCAGGCCTTCTGGGAGCTCGACCTTCCGCCGCACCGCACGGCCAAGATGAGCGGCATCGGTTGCTCGTCCAAGACCACCGCGTACTTCATGAAGGAGTCGCACGGCTTCAACTCCGTGCACGGCCGCATGCCGTCGGTCACCTCGGGAGCATGCGCCGCCAACCGGGACCTCACGTACATCGGCATTTCCGGCGACGGCGACTCGCTGTCCATCGGGCTCGGGCAGATGTGCCACGCCATCCGGCGCAACGTGAACATGCTGTACATGCTGGAAAACAACGGCGTGTACGGGCTCACCAAGGGCCAGTTCTCGGCCTCGGCCGACATCGGCTCGATGTCCAAGAAGGGCGAGGCCAACGAGCAGGCGCCCATCGACCCGGTGCTGCTGGCGCTCACCCTCGGCGCCACCTTCGTGGCGCGGTCATTCTCGGGCGACAAGACGCAGCTCGTGCCGATCATCAAGACCGGCCTGATGCACCGCGGCTTCGCGCTGATCGACGTCATTTCGCCCTGCGTGTCGTTCAACGATCACGACGGTTCCACCAAGAGCTACGCCTACATGCGCGAGCACGAGATGGAGGCGGTGGACGCCGACTTCGTGCCGCTGCGGCGCGAGATCGTCCTTCCCGAGGATCGTGCGTCGGTGACGGTGGTGCAGCTGCACGACGGCAGCACCGTGCGCCTGCGCTCGACGACGCCCGACTACAATCCCACCGATCGCGAAAAGGCGTACCGGCACGTCCGCAGCTGCCAGAAGCGCGGCGAAGTGGCCACGGGCCTGCTGTTCATCGACGAGGCCGGGCGCTGCATGCACGACCTGAACCGTACGGTGGAGACGCCGCTGGCCGAGCTCCCGTTCGAGGCGCTGTGCCCGGGCAAGGCGGCGCTCGAGGCGCTGATGGAACGGTATCGATGACCGACCGCCTCTACTATCACGACAGCTTCCTCCGCGCGTTTGACGCCACCATCGTCGAACGCGCCGACGGCGGTCGCCGGCTCTACCTCGACCGCTCGGCGTTTTACCCCACGTCGGGCGGGCAGCCGCACGACGCCGGCACGCTGGGCGGCATTGCCGTCACCGACGTGGTGGACGAGGGTGACCGCGTGGCGCACGTGCTGGCCGAGCCGTACGGCGGCAATGACGCCGTGCATGGCGCCATCAACTGGGATCGCCGCTGGGACCTCATGCAGCAGCACACCGGGCAGCACCTGCTGTCGGGCGTGTTCGAGGAACTCTTTCACTGGCCGACGGCCAGCGTGCACTTTGGTGATGCGCTGTGCACACTGGAACTGGGCACGCCGGCCGTTTCGCCCGGGCAGTTGCGACGCGCCGAGGAACTGGCCAATGCGCTGGTCGCCGGGAACCGCGCGGTGACGGTGTCGTACGAGGACGCCGCCGACGCGGCGCCGCGCCTGCGCAAGAAACCAGACCGTGCGGGCACGCTGCGCATCGTCACCATCGCCGGCCTCGACGTTAGCGCCTGCGGTGGCACGCATGTGCAGTCCACCGGCGAGATCGGCGCCATTCTGTTGCGGCGTTCGGAGAAGGTCCGCGACAACGCACGCGTGGAGTTTTTGTGCGGCGCGCGGGCCATTCGGCGCGCCCGCGCCGACTACGATGCGCTCAGCGACATGGCGGCGCGCCTCTCGGCCGGCGTCGATGAAGTGGCGCCGCTGGTGCTGGCTCAGGCCGACGAGGTGCGAGCGCTGGCCGGGGCGCACAAGAAGCTGGTGGAGGAAGTGTCGGTCCATCGTGCACGCGCCCAGTGGGAGTCCACGACTCCTGGCACCGACGGCGTGCGGCGGATGCGTGGCGCCGAGGGCATGTCTCCCGACGAACTGCGCCTCTTCGCCCTTGCCTGCGCCGCGCTTCCCGCCACGCTGTTCGCCGGCGCCTTTCGCCCCACCCGCACCATCGCGTTTTCCGTGTCGGCCGACCTCGATGCGAATGCCGGGGTCCTGCTCAAGAACGAATTGCAGAAGGCCGGCGGGCGTGGTGGTGGTTCGCCGCGAACGGCGCAGGGCACGGTTCCGGCCGACGATGGTGTCGACGCCGTACTGGCTGCCCTGCTCGACGCGTCGATCAGCGGGCCAGCCTCGTAACGATTACGTCGATCGTCTCTCACGGAGACCGGAGGGGCACGAAGGGCACCGAGAACAACAAAACACCTTGAGGGGGTGTGGCAGAGAGTCCTGTCTGCCACACCCCCTCAAGAGTTGTTGCCGTGCTCGGTGACCTTCGTGATCCTCCGGTCTCCGTGAGAGAGCTCCCCCGGTCTCGGTGAGAGACCACCGCGTGTCGACGAGGGCTACTTGCAGCCCGCCGCCAGCCGCTTGGCGTCGGGTGAGCGCGGAAAGAGCGCCAGGGCCTCCCGGGCCTCTTCACAGCCGCGCGTGCGGGACCCGCGCGACATCATCAACTGCGCATAGCGCAACCGGATGCGGAACGACCCGGGGTCGAGCGACGCTGCCCGTCCGAGCTGGCCGGTGTTGTACGCCTCCATCGCCGTGATCTTGAGCGCGCTCAATTCCGCGGCCCCGAGACCGGCCGCCAGCACGGCCACGCCGAGCAGCGCGCGCCGTCCGCGCGTCATCGGCACCGGCACTGGCACAGGCTGCACCGGCCGGTCGGGCAGCAGCGCACCCATCGAGCCCCAGAAGACCAGCGTGGGCGTGGCCAGCAACAGCACTGCATCGAACGCGCCTTCCATCGCGATGATCACCACCACCGCCGTGCCGGTGATCGCGCGCAGCCTGGCGTCAAGCGGGAGGTCGAGTCGCCCCCAGCCACGCAGCCCGGTCACCACCAGCCCGGCGAGCAGTGCCGTCCACGCCACCAGGGCGAGCAGGCCACGCTCTGAGAGCATCGCCATCCAGTCGCTCGACGGCCATGGGTTGGCCGTCATTCCCGTGTCCTGAATCAGGGAGGGGTCGGAGTGCGGGGCTACTCCGGGATATTCTACCGCCCAGTTGCCGGTGCCCACGCCCAGCAATGGGTGCGCCACGGCAAGGCGCGCCGAGTTGGCGTACTGGCGCAACCGCCCCTTCCCGCTTCCCTCGCGGTAGTTCACCATCCCCTTGGCCGACTCGAGGTATGGGCTATCGCTGCGCCAGTCGAGCGTATTGGGAATGGCGACGGCGACGACGCCGCCGGCCAGCATGCTGCCGATGATGAGCACGAGGCCCCGCCGTGCCGACGCGTCGCGCCACATCGTGCCGCGCCTCCACAGCCAGGCCATGACCACGACCACCGCGCAACAGACGAGGGCCAGCCATGCCGCGCGCGTGCGCGACAACACCAGCGCGGCCGCGTTGATCCCGAGTCCCGCGGCCGCCATCAGCGCCCCTGGTGTGCCGCGCGCGGTCAGCGCGAGATAACCAAGCAACGGAATGCCGGCGGCGGCGATGTGCGCCATGAAGTTGCGATTGCCGAAGGTGCCTCCCGGCGCGCGGCTTATCGACGCCAGTTCGCTCGACACGCCATACGCCTGCGCGAGCGCCGTCCCGGCTCCGATAACCGTGACCAGCGCCAGCCCGCGAATGAGGACGTCGCGCGCACCAGCGGCGGCGGCGGCGCGCGTTCCCCACCAGGTGAATGCCGCGCTCAGGCTGATGGCCAGCGCGCGGACTGCCAGCCAGTGGTTGGGCGCGAACAGAGCGGAGGCTGCGGAGAGCGCAAGAAAGGCCACGAACAGGTCATCGAGCCTCGAGCGGCGCAGGCCGGCGCCACCGGCAATGGCGAGCACGAGCGCCAGCGCAGCGCCCACATGAAGCGCCAGCTCCTTGGGCACGAGAAATCGGTCGAGATCGAACGACCGGTACGGCAGTGCAACGAGCGTCGCGATGACAGCGAGCGCCACCAGCGACCAGCCAGCAGCGATGCACGTTGGACGATGGGCGGCCGGGGCGTTCACGCGCATAGAGCTAACGGTCTCGAGAGCGCACCGAAAGGGCCGCGCGGCATTTCTGCTTCAGGCCGCGGACGCCGGCGGCCCATGATGTCGATCTCCCAGGACCTCGCGATGGCAGCCTCGCGGCGCGATTATCATTGAGGACATGACCCCACTTCGCTGATGCCATCCCCCGTCTTTCCCGACTCGTTCGAGACCGCGATCCGCCTCGCGGTGGCCGGGCTCGTGGGACTTGCGGTAGGCATCGAGCGCGAGCGCTCAGGGCACGCCAGCGGCCCCGGGCAGCATTTTGCCGGCACGCGCACACTGCTTCTCATCGGCCTGCTCGGCGGACTCGGCGGGGTCTTCGTGGCGTACGGCGCCGCACCCGTCGGCACGGCGCTGGTGGCCGCCGGCGCGCTGCTGACAGTGGGCGCGTACGTGATGAGCGCGCGCCGCTCCACACCGCACGCCGCCGACGGCACCACCGAGGCCGCCGCCCTGGTCGTGCTGGCCCTCGGCATGCTTGCGGGAGGAGGCGCGCTGCGCCTTGCCAGCGGTACTGGTGCCGTGGTCGTGCTCGCCCTCGCCGAGAAACGGCGCCTGCACAGCTGGGTCACCCGGCTCGATCCCGTCGAGATGCGTGCCGCACTCCAGTTCGCCGTGCTCGCCCTTGTCGTCCTGCCGCTGCTCCCCGCCACGCTCGCCAGTCCGATAGGCGAGCTCACGCCTCGTGGCACGTGGATCTTCGTCCTCATCATCTCGGCGCTGAACTTCAGTGGCCACGTGGCGCGCCGGCTCGTCGGCGCGGAACACGGATACACGCTGACCGGCGCGCTGGGCGGGGTCGTGTCGTCCACCGCCGTCACGATGGACTTTTCCCGCGAAAGCCGCCACGACACGACACACGGTGCGGCGTATGCGACGGGCGTCGTCGCCGCCAATACGATGCTCGCGCCGCGGCTCTTCATCGTCCTCATGGTGCTGAACCATGAGGTGGCATTGGCCACCGTACCCTACCTCGTGGCTCCCCTGGCGGTGGGCCTGATATTCACGTGGTGGATCGGACGCGTGAAGCACGCGCCCAAGACAGCTGACGCGCCGGCGATGGAAAGCCCGCTGCGCCTCGGCGCCGCCCTGCAGATGGCCGCGGCCTTCCAGCTTGTGCTGCTCATCATGGTGTTTGCGCGCCGCCAGTTCGGCGACGCCGGCGTCTACACCTCGGCGGCAATCTTCGGCACCGCCGACGTCGATGCGCTGGCCGTCGCAATGACGCGTAGCGGCGAGATGTCGTTTGCCGCCGTCGCGGCACGTGCCATTGCCGTCGGCATTGCGGCCAATACGGTGTTGAAACTCACCATCAGCCTGGTGGTCGGTCGCGGTACATTCCGCCGCTGGACCGCATTCGCCCTGGGCGTCATGCTGGTTGCACTGATCGGCTCGGTCGTCTTCCTGCCCTGACCGGGGACACTTTTCCGCTGGACTCTGCCGATGACTGATGAACCTGAAGTCTCGTTCACCCTCACCCTGCGCGACGGCTACGCATTCACCGTCGACTTTGGCGACGACGGCATTCCGCCCCTGACCATCGACGAGTCGCCGCCACTGGGGCACAACGAGGGACCCAGTCCATCGCGGATGCTGGCCGCGTCGATTGCCGGCTGCCTGGGAGCGAGCCTGTTGTTCTGCCTGCGCAAGGCGCACGTCGACGTGGCCACGATGCGGGCCGACGTGCGGGTCACCAACGGCCGCAACGAGAAGGGTCGGCTGCGGGTGAAGAAGGTGACGGTGCGACTGGCCCCCACCGTGCCGGCTGAGCAGCACAGCCGCATGTCGCGCTGCCTCGAGATCTTCGAGGACTTCTGTGTGGTGACCGCCAGCGTGCGCGAAGGGATGGAGATCGACGTGAAGGTCGACATCCAGGCGGCGTAGCAGCTAGAATCGCTCACCCTTCGCTTCGCGCTGCGCGCTGCCCGCTGCGCGGATGCGCGGGTAAAGCGTCCAGAACACGAGCACGAGTCCAACGGCCTGGGCAATCCCTCCCAGCATGATGGCCGCGCGCAGCGCCGGACCCGGCGCCACGCCAGCCATCAACTCGGCGACGATGCGCAACGCCGTCCCCGGCGCGAGGCACCACCATGCCGCGGCGGCAAGCCACGGCTTGTAGCGCGTGTCGTCCGCGGCCGGCCGTGGAAAGATCCACAGGGCCACGCCGGCAATGACCATCATCACGAATCCGACGAGCAGGGCATGCGTGTGCGCGCTGAGTTCGCGCGCCGACGCCAGGACGCCGGTGGTTTCCCGCCGCACCAGCAGCCACACGCCGAGCGCGATGCCGGTGATCAGGAAGCCGATGGCCGTCTTGAGGAAGCGCCTGACTATGGAATGCATGTCACCGACTCCGGTGCGGGAGTGAGTGTGCGCGGGTGCGGGCGCGCTACCCCGAAACGGGAAGTCGCTTGCCCGGACCGTCTTCGCGACGCGGCTTCGGCCCCGAGCCGTCGAGGGTGCGCCATAGGTTGTAGATGAACAGGAACGCCCCGACGGCCGCCAGCAACGCGCCCCCGCCGAGCAGCCAATGCGACGTTGCCGGCTGGTGCGGAGCGACAAGGAAACCGGCGACCATGATGTACAACCCGAGGTTGGACGACCACCAGTGCACGCCAGCGATGGTGCGGCTGTGCAACGGATGCCCGGTGAAGCGCGGGATCACATGGTAGGCCACCCCGAAGATGACCATCGACACGAAGCCCAGCAGGTTCAGGTGCACGTGCGCGGGACGGTAGATGACGGCACCCGGCGAGAGCGCCATCCACGTGCCCATGACGATGCCGAGGCCGAGCGACACCAGGCCGCTCTTGATGAAGTAGCGGACGAACCAATCCATGGGATAGACGATAGACGATAGTCGACAGTCGATAGAGAATTACGCAAGCGCTCGGATATCGCCCAGCACCTGCTCGAGGTCGAGGCCGTGCTTCTCGCAGACGAGCGCGAGCGGCTTGGCACCGCCGCCGCAGCTGTCGAGGCCATTACGGTTGAATACCTCGAGGGCACGGGGCACCGCGGAGGTGATCTCGTTGAGCGTCAGGTCGCCACTGAGTTGGGCGTCGGTCCTGGTCGGCATGGCAGTGTCCCCGGAGTGAAGGAAGGAGTTTCCTGGATTTAAAGTAGTATATCACATACCTTTTATCTAGGTGGGGATTCCCCTGCCTCCGACCTTTTCCTGCCCGGCGCGACGCGGCCGCGAGCATTTCGTTGGCGGCCCGTTTAGATTTCGCCGACGTCCTTCAGCGACCGGGAACCATGGCCAATCCGCGTGACCAGGAAGTACAGAAGTTGCTCAAGAAGCTCGCCAAGGCCGGACCTTTGAAACCGCCCGGCGAGTTCGGCAAGACGTACGACAAGACCGCCCCGAAGCGCGCCGAGGAAGACCACGACAACCAGGCGTTCTTCAAGGAAATGAAGCGGCGGGAGTTCTGAGTAGACGACAGTCGACAGTCGACAGTTGACAGTCGACAGTCGATAGTCACGCGAGACGGGCATCCCGAGCGACCGCGGGCTCTAGGACGCCGGCGTCTCGTCCAGTGTCAACATGCGTCGCAGCACCTTGCCGACCAGCGACTTCGGCAGTTCAGCGCGAAAGACGACCTTGCCGGGCACCTTGTAGAACGCGAGATGCTTCTTGCAGTACGCCCGCAGTTCCTCGGCGGTCGCTTTTGCCCCGGGTCGCAGCACCACGAACGCCACCGCGATCTCCCCCTTGTAGTCGTCGGGGAAGCCACGCACTCCCACTTCGGCCACCGCCGGGTGCGTCTGGATCACCTCTTCGATGTCGCGCGGCCAGACCTGCATGCCGCCGGGCTTGATGAGGTCCTTCTTTCGGTCGACGATGAAGACGTAGCCGTCCTCATCCATGTAGCCAAGGTCGGCGCTGTAGATCCACTGGCGACCGTCGGGACCCGTGCGCAGCATCAGCGCCCCTTCCCCGGGGTTGTTCCAGTACCCGCGCATGTTCTGCAGCCCAAAGATGCAGATCTCTCCCACCGCGCCGGCCGGCAGGATCTTCATGGGGTCGTCGGCATCGACGATCATCACGTCGACATCGGGAAGCGGCATCCCCACCGAGCCCAGCTTCTGCGCGCCGTGAATCGGGTTGAGGGTTGCGGCGAGGAGCGTCTCGGTGAGCGCGTAACCCTCGACGAGAACCGCTCCCGTCGCCGCCTCGAAGCGCTTCTTCGTCTCGGCCATCAGTGGCGCCGCCCCCGACACACAGGCCCGCAGTGATCCGAACTTCGCCGTGCCGTTCTTGACGTCGGGATGGAGGAGCAGCGCGTTGTACAGCGTGGGCACCCCACAGAAAATCGTCGGCTGCACCTTCCTGAAGGTCTTCACCGTGTCGTTCAGGTCGCGCGGGTTCGGCACGAGCGCGATGGGATTGTGGCCGACGAAGCAGACCGACTGCACGCCGCAGGCCCCGAACGAGTGGAACATGGGGAGCGGCAGCATGTAGACATCGGTCCACCCGCGAAAGTCATCGGCAAACCAGGCGC
>Ga0334722_10005650_pt1 | contig 12555 bp, 12 predicted proteins | sample C3_bottom_MG_FD_207210 | JGI IMG/M metagenome (GOLD analysis project Ga0334722, IMG submission 207210) | Sediment microbial communities from Yellowstone Lake, YNP, Wyoming, USA - C3_bottom | ecosystem: Environmental > Aquatic > Freshwater > Lake > Sediment | place: USA: Wyoming | collected...
ACTACAAAATACTTATTGAGATTATCCTGCCCATCCCTGTCAGTAAGGCTTTTGTAGCATCGTGGTCTCCGTGTCTCTGTGTCTCTGTGGCAAAAATGGAGGTAATCATGAAAATACTTGTCTGCATCAAACAGGTCCCGGACATGGAATCGCGTTTCAAGCCCAACGCCAACGGCACCTGGTTCGAAGAGGCCGATCTGGCCTTCCGCATGAACGAATACGACGAATACGCCGTGGAGCAGGCGGTAGCCCTCCGGGAACAACTGGGGGACGGCGCAGAACTGACCGTGCTCTCCATCGGACCGGACCGGGTGGTGGAGGCCATCAAGAAGGCGCTGGCCATGGGATGCGACCGGGGCGTGCACGTGCAGGACCCGGACGTAGCCCAGAAGGACCCGTGGCAGATTGCCGACATGATCGCCGCCTATGCCCGCCGGTACGGCTTCGACCTGATCTTTACCGGCATGCAGTCCCAGGACCGCGGCTCCGCCCAGGTGGGGGTCACCGTGGCCGAGCAGTTGGGCATGGCCTGCGCCACCACCCTGGTCGGCTTTGCCTTCGACAACGGCGTGGTCACTGCCAAGCGGGAGCTGGAAGGGGGCCTCAAGGGGGTCGTCAAACTCAAGGCCCCGGCCCTGGTCACCTGCCAGCTGGGCCTGAACATACCGCGCTACCCGACTCTGCCCAACATCATGAAGGCCAAGAAGAAAGAAATCGAGGCCATCCCGGCAGCCGACCTGCTGACCGTGGCGCCCCTGGCCGCCACGGCCCGCTTCTACCCACCCGCCAAGAAAGGCGGCGGCCTGCTGCTGGAAGGCGACGTGGGTGACCTGGTGGACCGCGTGATCGGCATTCTCAAGGAAAAAACCGCAGTGTTGCGCTAGGAGGCGATATGAAAACACTTCTTGTTGGCGAATACCGTGAAGGCAAACTGCTGGACACCACCTACGAGCTGTTCGGTTTTGCCTCCCAACTGGGTGCCGAAACCGCCCTGTTCCTGGTGGGAAGCGACAGCCAGCTGCCGGCGTACGGCGGCACCCTCTATCTGGCCGATGCCGGCCGCCATGGCGAATACAACCCCGACTGCCACAAGCGCCTGCTGGTGCAGGCCATCGAAAAAGAGCAGCCCGACTATATCGTCTTCCTGCACTCCTCCTACGGCTGGGACCTGGCGCCGCGCATCGCCGCCACCCTGAGAGCAGCCCAGGTATCCGAGATCGTCGCCCTGGTGGACGGGGGCTTCGAGGTCGGCAGCTGCAACGCCAAGATGCGCCGCACCGTAAAACCGACGTCACCAAAAGCCGTGCTGACCATTCAGGCCGGTGCCTTCCCGGCACAGCAGCCGGGGGGCGCGCCTCAGCTGCAGCGCCTTGAAGCAGACCTCGCATCGGCTCTGGAGTTCGTCGGCTATGAACCGGCCGAACCGAAGGATGTGGACCTGGCCAAGGCCGAGGTAATCGTCAGCGCCGGACGCGGCATCGGCAAGAAGGACAACGTGCCGGTCATCCAGGCGCTGGCCAAGGCGTTGGGGGGCGAGCTGGGCGCCAGCCGCCCGGTGGTCGACGCCGGCTGGGTCGAGCACAGCCACCAGGTCGGCACCACCGGCCAGACCGTCTCCCCCAAGCTGTACGTGGCCTGCGGCATCTCCGGCGCCATCCAGCACCTGGCCGGCATGAAAAAATCCGACTTCATCCTGGCGATCAACAAAGACAAGGATGCCCCCATTGGCGAGATCGCCGATGTGCTGGTGGTGGCCGACGTGCTCCAGTTCGCGCCGGCCCTGACCGCCAAACTGGCTAACTAGTCATGGGTCCGCTTACCGGCATCCGTATCGTCAACCTGGCGCTCAACCTGCCCGGCCCGGCCGCCGCCCGACGCCTGCAGCTCCTGGGGGCCAGCGTGGTCAAGGTCGAGTCCCCGGCCGGCGACCCGATGGAGCGCTACCAGGCCCAGTGGTACCGGGACATGGCCGAAGGACAGCAGATCATCCGGCTCGACCTGAAGAGCGAGGCGGGCAAAAGCGAACTGGACCGCCTGCTGGCTGACGCCGATCTGCTGATCTCGGCCACCCGTCCGGCGGCCATGGAGCGGCTCGGGCTGGGGTGGCAGACACTGCACGCGCGCTTTCCGCAGCTCTGTATGGTGGCCATCACCGGCTTTCCGGCGCCGCGGGAGAATGAGGCGGGCCACGACCTGACCTATCAGGCCTCCCTGGGACTGTTGACCCCGCCCCATATGCCGCGCACCCTGCTGGCCGACATGGCCGGCACCGAACAGGCCTTCTCGGCGGCGCTGGCGCTGCTGTTGGGCCGAGAACGGGGCCGGGGTGCAGGGTATGGCGAAGTGCCGCTCTCCGAGGCGGCCGCCGCCATGGCATTGCCGTTGACCTACGGCTGCACCGTGGCCGGGGCGACCCTGGGGGGCGGCATCCCCGAATACAACATCTATCAGGCCCGTGAGGGGTGGATTGCCGTGGCGGCCCTGGAGCCGCACTTCAAGGAGCGGCTGGAAACGGCGCTCGCCATCGCCACGCCGGACGAGTATCGCCGGGCCTTTTTGGAAAAAAGCGCCGTCGAGTGGCAGCAGTGGGCCCAGGAGCGGGACATACCCATTGTTGCCCTGGCGGGTGACTGACCGTGGACATGATCGGAATTTCGAGGAGGTGCACATGTTTCTGGAACTGACCGAAGAGCAGAAGCTGATTCAGGAGACCGCCCGCGCCTTTGCCAAGGCCGAGCTGGAGCCGGTGGCGGCCCAGTTGGACCAGGGGGGCGACCGGGGGCCGCTGTTGGCCAATCTGAAAAAACTGGCCGAGTTGGGTTTCATGGGGCTGAACGTCAAGGACGCCTACGGCGGCGCCGAGGCGGGCGTGATCGCCTTCAGCGTGGCCATGACCGAAATCGCCCGGGCCTGCGCCTCCACCGCCGTGACCGTCTCGGTCAACAACATGGTCTGCGAGGTGATCCAGGCCATCGGTACCGAGGAGCAGAAAAAGGCCTATATCCCCAAGATCTGCTCCGGCGAGTTTGCTGCGGGCAGCTTCGGCCTGACCGAGACCTGCGCCGGCTCCGATCCTTCGTCCATGTGTACCCAGGCGGTCAAGGACGGTGACCACTACGTGCTGAACGGCGCCAAGATCTTCATCACCAGCGCCCCCTACGCCGGCGTGTTCGTGGTCTGGGCCGTGACCGACAAGGAGGCCCCCAAGGGGAAAGGGATCAGCTGCTTTTTGATCGAGGCGGGCACCCCCGGCCTGATCATCGGCAAGGAAGAGCACAAGATGGGGCAGCACGCCTCGGCCACCAACGAGCTGATCTTCGACAACTGCCGCGTCCCGGCCAGCGCCATGATGGGCAAGCCCAACGACGGCTTCCGCATCGCCGTGGCCGAACTGGCCGGCGGCAGGATCGGCATCGGGTCGCTCGGCCTCGGCATCGGCCTGGCGGCCATGGACTACGCTACGCAGTACACCACCGAACGGGTCCAGTTCGGCCAGAAGATCAGCAGCTTCCAGGCCTTGCAGTGGATGATGGCCGACGGCTACACCGAGCTGGAGGCGGCCCGCCTGCTGCTCATGAATGCCGCCTACCGCAAGGAGAACGGCAAGTCGTTCGCCAAGGAGGCCTCCATGGCCAAGCTGTACGCCACCGAGGCGGCCAACCGTGCCTGCTACAAGGCGATGCAGATGCTGGGCGGCTACGGCTACACCCAGGACTTCCCCATCGAGCGCTTCACCCGCGATGCCCGCATCACCTCCATCTACGAGGGGACCAGCGAGATCCAGCGGGTGATCATCTCCCGGGAAATTTTAAGGAGTTTTGCGTAAAGCAACCACCCCCCAACCCCCTCCTTATACACCGAAAAGAGGGGGTGTTACATGCTCCCCTCCTGTTTTAGGAGGGGTTGGGGGTGGTAAGGCTTTAGTTTTAGAACAATGAAAAGGAGGGACTGACCGCATGAGTACCAACAAGCGCATCACCCTGCAGCAGGCAGCCGAAATCGTCAAAAACGGTTCCAGCCTGACCTTCTCCGGCTTCACCATCTGGCGCCGGCCCATGGCGATCATCTACGAGCTGATCCGCCAGCAGCGCAAAAACCTGCACCTGATCGAGGTGAACGGCGGCCCGCAGAGCGAATTCCTGATCGGCGCCGGCTGCGTCGACATCTGGGAGTCCTGCTGGGTCGGCCACGAGCTGTACGGCAAATACGGGGCCAACCTGTCGCGCCGGGTAGGAAAGAAAGAGATCCTGGTGGAGGACTACAGCCACGCCGAGATGATGTTCCGCTTCAGCGCCGCGGCCCAGGGGGCGGCCTATGCCGTTACCCAGACCTCGCTCGGCACCGACATCCACAACCCGGAGTACGACACCCTCGGCCGGGCCGGGCTGCGTGACGGCAAGCATCCCCACATCGCCCGCCACAAGTACCAGTTCACCGAGGACCCGTTCTTCGGGGCCGGCGCCCAGGTACTGGTCCCGGCGGTGAAGCTGGACGTGGCGATCCTGTGCGTGCAGCAGGTAGGCGAAGAGGGGACGGTGCGGGTCAACGGCCAGTACTATTCCGACCCGGAGTCCGCCCGTGCCGCCGACATCACCATCGTCATGGCCGAGGAGATCGTGCCCGAGGAGTACCTGCGCCGCAATGCCGACCAGAACACGGTGCCGAGCTTCGAGGTGGACTACATCCTGGAATGCCCCTTCGGCGCCCACCCCACCGGTATGTTCGGCCGCTACGACGTGGACGGCTATTTCCTCAAGGACTTTTACAACATGACCCGCACCCAGGAGGGTTTCGACGACTTCGCCAAGGAGTGGATCCATGGTCTCGACCACATGAGCTATCTGGAGAAGCTGGGATGGCCGCGCATGTTGAAACTCAAGGCCAATACGGCCCTGAATTACAGTCCCCGCGAATCGAAGGGAGGGAAGTGACATGACCGAGTATGCGAAACCGGAAGAATTCGGCCTGGCCGACCTGCTCTGCTGTGCCGCCTCCCGCGAAGTGGCCGACCACGAGATCGTCTTTGCCGGCACCGGCCTCCCCATGGTGGCCATCATGCTGGCCCAGAAGACCCATGCCCCCAACCTGAAGCTGATCTTCGAGGCCGGCACCCTGGACGGCCGCCCGCCCGAGCTCCCCACCTCGGTAGGGGATGCCCGCTGCGAGATGGGCGCCTCCCGCGCCTCGGGCCTGAACGACGCCTTCAGCATCGCCCAGCGCGGCCTGGTGGACCTGGGCTTCCTGGGGGGGGCCGAGGTGGACCTGTACGGCAACGTCAACACCACCTGCATCGGCGATTATCTCAATCCCGAGCTGCGCCTCACCGGCAGCGGCGGCAACCCGGACATCAACTCGTTTGCCCGGCGCACTGTGTTCATCATGGTCCACGAGAAGCGCCGCTTCGTGGAGAACGTCAGCTACATCACCAGCCCGGGCTGGCGGGTCAAGAAGTGGCCCGGCGGCGAGTTCGTCCCCCGCCGCGAACTGTACGGCGCGGCCTTCCGCGGCGGCCCCTCGGCGGTCATCAGCACCGCCGGCGTATTCCGCTTCGACGAGCAGACCGGGCGCATGTACCTGGACACCTGCCATCCCGGCAAGACGCCGGAGGAAATCCGCGACATGTGCCAGTTCGATCTGGACATCTCGCGCGTCTCGGGCGAAACCCCGGTGCCGACCAAACGGGAGCTGCACTTCATCCACGATGTGCTCGACCCGGACGAAATCTTCATCCCCAAGGTCAAGAAGGCCTGATACACACCTCCATTTTCCATGCACTGCAGTGCGGGGCAGCCACATCGGCTGCCCCTTTTTTTCGCCCTGCAAGACATGCCAACAAAAAGCTCTTTATCCGGATGATAAAACAGGTAGAATATCGCCCATCCGGAATCGTCCGCCACCCGGTGCCTGTAAACCCCCGTGTGAAAGGAAACAACCGCCCCATGCAGCTTCTGGACAGACTCGAAAAGCGGTTCGGCGCCTATGCCGTACCCAACCTGACCATGTACCTGATTGCCGGCCAGACCATCTTTTATGTCATGTACCTGATCGGCAAGGCCGAGCGCGGCTTCAGCAGCCTGTCCGCCTCGCTGCTCCTGGCCGGGGAATGGTGGCGCCTGGCGACCTTTGCCTTCGATCCCCCCATGATGAACGTCTTCTTCGCCTTCTTCGTCTGGTACCTGTTCTACCTCATGGGCACCGCCCTGGAGGAGCACTGGGGCGCCTTCCGCTACAACCTGTTCCTGCTGACCGGGTATCTCCTTACCGTAGGGGCCGCCTTTCTCGTGCCCGACAGCTATGTCAGCAACCGCTTCATCGGCGGCTCCGTGTTCCTGGCCTTTGCCTTCCTGTTTCCCGATTTCGAGATCATGATCTTCTTCGTCCTGCCGGTGCGCATCAAGTGGCTGGCGTTGCTCACCTGGCTGGGCTACGGCTATCAATTGCTGGTGGGTGGATGGAGCACCCGGCTCATGGTGCTCGCCTCGGTGGGCAATTTCCTGATCTTCTTTGCCCGCGACCTGGCGGTGGAGCTGAAATACGGCCAGAAACGCGTCACCCGGCGCGTGGCGACAGCCGCCCGGCGGGACGAACGCCTGCGCCACCGCTGCACCGTCTGCGACAAGACCGAGGAGACCCACCCCCAGGAGGATTTCCGCTACTGCCCCCAGTGCGATGGCCAGTACGGCTACTGCCAGGAGCACATCTTCCGCCATGAGCATGTGAAGAAGGGATAGACCGTTACCGCTATGCATCACCTCTGGCGCCAGGACGACAACGGCAACCACTTCCTGGTGGGCAGCTACCCCACCCGGGCCGCGGCGGAAGAGCGCCTGGCGGAGTTGACCCGCTGCCGCCACAAGCAGACCTACTGGATCGAGGAACGATCGGATGAGCCGACACAACCTCGCAACGCATGAATGAATACCCACACCGTCAGGAGCAGTCATGAAAGTCACTGAAAAACAACTCAAGAGCCGCTGCACCGAACTCAATCTGGGACCGCTGAAGGACACCGCCTTTGGCGTCAGGGTCGAGCGTGGCCCCAAGGGGTACAGCGTCACCCTGGTCTACCGCGACAGCACCCCGCCCGAACTGCTGGTGGCCGATGCCAGTGCCGCCGAGGCCGACGCCTGCATCTCCGGCGTGGCCACCACCTCCACGGTGTACAAGGCGATCCAGGGGACGATCAAGCCGGCCTTCGTCCCCCAGGAGCTCTTTGTCAAACAGCATGGCGAACGCTGCCCCAAGTGCGGCTCGCGGGACATCAACGCCGGCCATATCCGCAGCGCCAAGGGAGAGCTGGAGCAGTGGCACAACTGCGGCCGCTGCCAGACCGCCTGGTACAGCCGCTACAGCCTGTGCGGCTATGAGCTGCCGCTCGCGCCTGACGCCGCGTGACCCGTCGGACCCGCCACCCCTATCCGCTGCACCAGGAGCGGATCGAGCATGATGGGGAGCAGATCGCGTTCGCCTATTACCGCTCCCCCCGGCGGCGCACCCTGGGGCTGAGCGTCTATCCGGACGGTACCGTCGTGGTCAGGGCGCCACTCACCACCCCGCTTGACCGCATCCGCCTGTTTGTGGCCGATCGCAAGGGCTGGATCGCCAATGCCCGGCAAAGCTTCCCCGCAGCGCAGCCGCAACGCGGCCCGACGTACGCCAGCGGCGAGACATTCCGCTTCCTGGGGGATGGGTACCGGCTGCGGGTCGAACAGGGGGAGGAAACGCGGATCGAGATCGTGGGCGACACCCTGCGGGTGATGGTATCGGAGACGGGCGCCGCGGATGCGGTCAGGACCGCCCTGGAGAGCTGGTATGGCCACTGGGCGCAGGAGATTTTCCCGGCCCGGCTGGCGGCCTGCCTGGAGCGGGTGCAAAGCGCCGGTATCCCGGCCCCGGCCGGCCTGAACATCCGGCCCATGACCAGCCGTCTGGGGAGCTACTCCTACCGCACCCGGCGGGTCTGCCTCAACCTCTGGCTGCTCAAGGCGCCCCTGGCCTGTATCGACTACGTCATCATCCACGAGCTGTGCCATGCCCGGGTGCGCCACCACGGCCCGCGCTTCTGGCAGCTGGTGCAGCGTTTCGAGCCGGATTACGCCCGGCGGCGCTCTGAGCTGCGCGACTGCTTGGCCGACCTGCCCGATTGACGACGGGTCAGTTTGGGTTATGCTTGTGGGAAATTATATCAACAGGAGAGCTTGAGAGATGTGCGGACGTTTTGTATCCGATATATCGCCACAGCAGTTGGTGGAGCTGTTCGGCCTGCAGGAGGTGCCGCAACTGGAGCCGCGCTACAACCTGGCCCCCTCCCAGCTGGCGCCGGTGGTGCGCAACCAGGGGGACCACAATCGCCTCGACATGCTGAAGTGGGGGCTGGTGCCGGAGTGGGCCAAGGAGCCAAGCATCGGCAACCAGATGATCAACGCCCGCGCCGAGAGCGTCGCCGAAAAACCGGCCTTCCGTCATGCCCTCAAGTACCGGCGCTGCGTCGTGCCGGTGTCCGGCTTCTACGAATGGCAGCTGGACGGCGAGCACCGCAAACAGCCCTGGCTGATCCGTCAGGCCGATCATGCCCCACTCTGCCTGGCCGGTTTATGGGAGACATGGAAAGCCAAGGACGGCACTCTGCTGGAGACCTTCACCATCCTCACCACTCTCGCCAACCAACAGCTGGCCAAGATCCACGAACGCATGCCGGTGATCCTGCACCCCGACCACCTGAACCTCTGGCTGAGCCACAACATGCACGATCCCGAGCTGCTGGAGCCGCTCTACCAGCCGTTCCCCGCCACATCGCTTGCGGCCTGCAAGGTATCCGACCTGGTCAACAGCCCGCATAACGACTCGCCCGCCTGCTGCGAACCGCTATAAGTAGGTTGTTGAAAAAGCAGGCATCTCGCCGCCGTCCTCGCAAGCCACCTTGTGCGGCGTAGCGCTGTTTATGCCCTATGGGTACTACGCCTCCGCGGGGCTTTCTGCGGGGGACGACGATCTACCCGTTTTTGAACAACCTGAGTATTTCAACTGCCTTTTAAATCGTTCTGATGGATAAACAAAAAAAGGCCCCGCATCTGCGGAGCCTTTTTTGTTGTTAAGTGGTGCCCAGGACTGGACTCGAACCAGCACACCCTTGCGAGCACAAGAACCTGAATCTTGCGTGTCTACCAATTCCACCACCTGGGCACGAGAATATTGTGTTTACCATCTCCAAAATCGAATTGCAAGAAAAAAATACCTTATTCCCTTCCCTTATTCGATGCGATTTGGTACAGTTCCAAACTTCCCCATTCAATCTCAAGGACCGCGCCCTGGCCATGAATCTGCTTGCCGTCGAAAAACCCGCCCGCTACATGGGAGGCGAAATGGGCTCCCTCCCCAAGCCGGAGGCCGGGCTGCGTTTTGCCCTGGCTTTTCCCGACGTGTACGAGGTCGGCATGAGCCACCTGGGGCTGCGCATCCTCTACCACATCCTGAACGGGATGGACGGGGTGGCGGCCGAGCGGGTATTTGCTCCCTGGCCGGACATGGAGGCCCAGCTGACGGCCGATGGCGCGCCCTTGACCACGCTGGAGAGCGCCACGCCGCTGGCCAGCTGTGCCGTGATCGGCTTCACCCTGCAGTACGAGCTCTCCTACAGCAATATCCTCAACATGCTGGCCCTGGCCGGCATACCGCTTATGGCAGCCGAGCGCGGCGACGGCTGGCCGCTCATCATCGCCGGCGGACCTTGCGCCTACAATCCCGAACCGCTGGCCCCGTTTTTCGACGCCTTCCTGCTGGGCGACGGCGAGGAGGCGGTGCAGGAGATCGCCCGGGAACTGCTGCGCTCGCGGCAGGCCGGGGAGAACAGACAGGCCCTGCTGGAAAAACTCGCGAACATCGAGGGGGTCTATGTCCCGGCCTTCTTCGACGTCACCTATCACGACGACGGCACCATCGCCGCCATCACCCCGCTCCGTCCCGAGCATTCCACGGTACGCCGCCGCTTCCTGGCCGACCTGGACAGCGCCCCCTATCCCGAGTCGCCGGTAGTCCCCTTCATGAAGACGGTCCACGACCGGGTGGCGGTGGAGATCGCCCGCGGCTGCACCCGGGGGTGCCGCTTCTGCCAGGCCGGCTACATCTACCGGCCGGTGCGCGAACGCTCCGCCGACACCGTCATGCAGCTGGTGGAAAAGGCCCTGGCCGCCACCGGCTACGACGAGATATCGCTCCTCTCCCTCTCCACCGGGGACTACTCCTGCATCGCCCCGCTGCTCATCGAGCTGATGACCCGCTATGCCGGCAACCGGGTGGCGGTGTCCCTGCCGTCGCTCCGGGTCGGCACCCTGACCGAGGAGCTGATTGAGGAAATCAAGCGGGTGCGCAAAACCGGCTTCACCCTGGCCCCCGAAGCGGGGAGCGAGCGGATGCGCCGGATCGTCAACAAGGGGATAGCCGAGGATGACCTGCTCTCCACCGCCGCCAATGTCTACGGCGCCGGCTGGCGCCTGATCAAGCTCTATTTCATGATCGGCCTGCCGGGCGAAACCCTGGACGACGTGCAGCAGATACCGCTTTTGTCGCGGCGGGTCAAGGACCAGGCCAAGGGCACCGCCACCTTCGGTGAAGTGAACGTCTCGGTGAGCACCTTCGTGCCCAAGGCCCACACCCCCTTCCAGTGGGAGCCCCAGATCTCCATGGCGGAGACCAGGGAGCGCCAGTGGCTGCTGCGGGCCGAGCTGAAGCGCCGGAAACTTAATTTCAAGTGGCACGATGCCCCGCTCTCCTTCATGGAAGGTGTTTTCGCCCGGGGCGACCGCCGCCTGGCGCCGGTGCTGCAACGCGCCGTGGAACTGGGCTGCCGCTTCGACGGCTGGGGAGACCACTTCTCGCTGGAGAGGTGGTTGCAGGCCTTTAGCGACTGTGGCCTGGATCCGGAATGGTACCTGCGGCGACGCGCCCTTGACGAGATCCTCCCCTGGGAGCATCTGGACTGCGGCGTGACCCGCGAGTTCCTGCTGAACGAGCGGGAGCGCGCCTTTGCCGAACAGCCGACCGCGGACTGCCGTCTGGGCAGTTGCAGCGGCTGCGGTGTCTGCGACTTCGACACTCTGGCCCCGGCCCTGACGCCCCACCTGCCCCGACACCGGGAGGATACTGCCTCGCCGGGGGAAAGCGTGCCGGCTCGCCTGCGGCTGCGTTTTGCCAAGACCGGGGCCATGCGCTATCTCAGCCATCTGGAACTGATCACGGTGTTTACCCGCGCGGTGAGCCGGGCCGGGGTGCCTATCCTGTTTTCCCAGGGATTCCATCCCCATCCCAAATTCTCCTTTGCCACCGCCACCTCGGTTGGTATAGAATCCCAAGCCGAGTTCATCGACATGTTCGTCGAAGACCTGCTGCTGCCGGACCAGGTGCGGGAACGGCTCAACGGGGTACTTCCCGAGGGGCTGCGCATCCTGACTGTGGATAAAATTCCGGTCAAATCGCAGGCCTTGTCCCCCCTGATCGAGGCCACCCGCTATCGCATCACCCTGCCCGGCACCGCATCAGCGCTACTCGAACAGCAATGTGTGCAATTTTTGGCACATGATAGTTTCGTTATTCAGCGGACCAAGAAGGGAGCCACCCAGACCATCGACCTGCGTACCGAACTGGTCTCCCTGACCGTTGCCGGAGACGCGCTGGAACTGGTGATCGGCCGCGGCAAGCCGGTGGAGTACCTGCGAGCCATAACCGGCAACCAGGAGCTGAGCATGGACACCCTGCAGGTGGAAAAACTGGACGTAATCCTGCGTCCTGCGACAGATTCCGAATAATCGTTTTTCAATTTACTGATACGGAGAACTGACACATGGGAGCTGAACTGGTCATAAACGCCGCCTCCCACGAAACGCGGATCGCCCTGATCGAGAATGGCACGATTGCCGAACTCTACATCGAGCGCAGCCGCGAAAAGGGGATTGTGGGCAACATCTACAAGGGGCGGGTGATCCGGGTGCTGCCCGGCATGCAGGCCGCCTTCGTGGATATCGGCCTGGAGAAGGCAGCTTTCCTCTACGTGGCTGACGTATTCGATGCCATCGAGGAGTACGAGTCGCTGCTGGACGACGCGAAAAAGGAGCACGAGGGCAACGGCGAGCAGCCCACTCCGGGGCACCCGGAGTTCCGCGCCCTGCACCCGATCGAGGACCTGCTCCAGGAGGGGCAGGAACTGCTCGTACAGGTGTCGAAGGAGCCGATTGGCACCAAGGGGGCGCGCATCACTTCGCACATCTCCTTGCCCGGGCGCCATCTGGTCTACATGCCGACCGTCGATCACGTGGGCATTTCACGGCGTATCGAGGACGAAGAAGAGCGGGAGCGGCTGCGCGAAATCGTGGAGCGCCTCAAACAGCACGGCACCGGCTACATCGTGCGCACCGTCTCCGAAGGGAAGAGCGAGGAGGATCTGCTCTCCGACATGCAGTATCTCACCACCCTGTGGGATGAGATCGCCAAGCGCAAGGACAAGGCCCCGGCCCCCTCGCTGATCCACTCCGACCTGGATGTGGTCCAGAAGGTGGTGCGCGA
>Ga0334722_10005651_pt1 | contig 12553 bp, 7 predicted proteins | sample C3_bottom_MG_FD_207210 | JGI IMG/M metagenome (GOLD analysis project Ga0334722, IMG submission 207210) | Sediment microbial communities from Yellowstone Lake, YNP, Wyoming, USA - C3_bottom | ecosystem: Environmental > Aquatic > Freshwater > Lake > Sediment | place: USA: Wyoming | collected...
GATGTGCGCCGGGTCATCGACGCCGCCAAAGCGATCAACATCCCGATGGATCGCGAAGTGCTGCATATCCTCCCGCAGGAATTCATCATCGACGAACAGGACGGCATCCGCGAACCGCTCGGCATGAGCGGCGTCAGGCTTGAAGCCAAGGTTCATATCGTCACCGGTGCCGTGGCGAGTGCCCAGAACATCGTCAAATCGTGCAACCGGGCCGGACTGGATGTGGCCGATATCGTGCTCGAACAGTTGGCCTCCTCGGAAGCGGTGCTGTCAGCCGACGAAAAAGAGCTGGGAGTCTGCCTGGTGGACATCGGCGGCGGCACCACCGACATCGCCATCTTTGCCGACGGCGCCATCAAATACACCTCAGTCCTATCCCTGGGGGGCAACCACCTGACCAACGACATCGCCGTGGGTCTGCGCACCCCCATGGCAGAGGCGGAAAAGATCAAGCAGAAGCACGGCTGCTGCCTGTCGGCACTGGTCGGCAAGGACGACAAGATCGAGGTGCCCAGCGTCGGCGGCCGCAAGCCGCGCGAGCTGTCGCGCAATGTCCTGTGCGAAATCCTCGGGCCCCGGGTGGAGGAGATCTTCACCCTGGTCAACCGCGAGATCGTCAAGTCCGGCCTGGAAGACTCCATCGCCTCGGGCGTGGTCATCACCGGCGGTTCCAGCATCCTGGAAGGGATGCCCGAACTGGCCGAGCAGATTTTCAACCTGCCGGTACGCCGCGGCGTGCCACAACGGATCGGCGGCCTGGTGGATGTGGTCAACTCACCGGTCTATGCCACCGGCGTTGGCCTGATCGTCTACGGCAGCCGCAATTCCGGGGCGCGCGAGTTCCCCACCAACAAGTCGGAAGACAGCATCTTCAACAATGCGGTGCGCCGGATGAAAACCTGGTTCAAAGAGTTCTTCTAGCAGGCAGCACGGGCTGTCGAGCCTTTAAATTACTGAATTCTCAGCCTGTTGCACAAATTCGGCATTTTAATCTTTTTTCCTTTGATTCTTGGTAAAATTGCGGTTACATTTTAGGCTCAGTAATCGAAACAACTGCCATTGCCAAGGGGGAAACACATGTTCGAATTTGATGAGACCATTGAACAAAGCGCCGTGATCAAGGTGATCGGGGTAGGTGGCGGTGGTGGCAATGCCGTCAACACCATGATCGCCAATAGCATACATAAAGTCGACTTCATCGTAGCGAACACCGACGCGCAGGCGTTGCGCAACTCCAAAGCCCCTGTCAAAGTGCAGCTGGGCGGCCAGCTGACCAAAGGTCTCGGCGCCGGCGCCAACCCCAATATCGGCCGTGATGCGGCCCTGGAAGACCGTGAAAAAATGGCCGAGATGTTCAAGGGTGCCGACATGGTCTTCATCGCCGCCGGCATGGGCGGCGGTACCGGTACCGGCGCTGCCCCGGTCATCGCCGATGTGGCCAAGGAGGCCGGCGCACTGACCGTCGGCATCGTCACCAAACCGTTCTCCCGCGAAGGCAAGCAGCGCATGGCCAAGGCGGATGAAGGCATCCGCGAGATGAAAAAGCATGTGGATTCGCTGATCATCATCCCCAATGACCGCCTGCTCAACATCGCCCCCCGTTCCCTCGGCATACTCGACGCGTTCAAACCGGCCGACGACGTGCTCCGTCAGGCCGTGCAGGGCATTTCCGACCTGATCACCACCTCCGGCTTCATCAACGTCGACTTCGCCGACGTAAAATCGATCATGAGCGAGCGCGGCATGGCCATGATGGGCATCGGCATCGCCAACGGCGACAACCGCGCCGTCGAGGCCGCCAAGAGCGCCATCTCCAGCCCGCTGCTGGAAGACATCGACGTGTCCGGCGCCAGGGGCGTGCTGGTGAACATCACCGGCTCTTCCTCCATGACCATGGATGACTTCGACGCCGTCAACAAAACGGTGCACGAAAAGGTTCACGAGGATGCCAACATCATCATCGGCGTGGTGATCGACGAAACCATGGGCGACGACATCAAGGTCACCGCCATCGTCACCGGCTTCGGCGACCGCTTCGACATGGAGCGCGGCCGCGAAATCCGCGGCTCGGTCACCCCCATGACCGACCGAACCAGCTCGTCCAAGAAGTGGCTGGACATCCCGACCCACATCCGCGACCGCCAACAACACGAAAACACCACCCGGATCCGTCCGGCGGTGTCGTTCATCGAAGAGGACGAAGACCAGTACGACATCCCCACCTTCCTGCGGAAATCGGTGGACTAGTCACACCCTCATATTGCCTGAGGGGCTGCGGCCCGGCCGCGCCCCTCGCTTTTGCCCGGTTCTCTGATTTTCCCCCTCCTGGAGAGCCGGGCTTTTTTATGCCCGGAGCGCCATCATGAGGAATACTCGGGGCAGTACATCATCACCAGCCGGGCACGATTCTCCAGACACAACGGGCACAACTCCCCGCTATCCTGCCACACCTCTCCCGCCAGCCATTCACCCGCTTCGGCATACACGGAGCGCGCCGCCTGGTTTTCATCGAATTCCTTGTTACAGAGGCTACAGTTCTTCATTTTAGACTCCTGAACCTTCGAGTGCCGCCGCATGCTCCCGCCTGAGCAGGTCGTCATCGGCGGACGCGATCACTTCCCAGGGGAGGAAGGCGCCCACCGGTATGGTGCGTGTGACATAGCTCGCCGTGTCGATACCGCAGGCAGCGGCAGCCTGCTTCAAGGAGGCGCCACGGGCCATGGCTGCCACCAGCGGAGCCAGACGACGATCGCCCCGGGAAAGCAGCGCCTGCAGATATGACTCCCGCAAACTCTCCACCTTCAATTTCACATTGGAAACGCCCCGCAGGGACGACTCCAGAAAACGCACCTTGCGCTCCAGGGATTTGGGCGCCTCCATGGCGCACCACTGGAACGGGGTGAACGGCTTGGGGATGAATGGGTTAACGGACAGCGTGATCTCACCCAGGCGCCGGTTGGCTCGCGCCCGCTCCAGCACCCGTTCACGAATGGCCAGCACAAGCCGCACCAGCTCTGCCAGATCCCGCTCGTCTTCGGTCGGCAGGCCGATGATGGCATACAGCCTGAGATTGAGGATATCCCGGGAGATCAGCAGGTCGCAGGCATCCAGAATCTGCTGTTCCGTAATATTTTTACGCATCAGGTCTCGCATGCGCTGGGAGCCCCCCTCGGGGGCCAGCGAAATGGTCTTGTGACCGCTGGCTACCAGCGCATCGAGCATATCGTTGTCGATGCGGTCGATGCGCAGCGAGGAAACGGACACCTTTCCCCCCTGTTCGACCACGTAGCGGCACAATCTCCCGATATCACGCAGATCGGAGACCGCGGCCCCCACCAGTCCGATCTTGCTCCGGTACTGCAAACCGGCGTCCACAGCGGCCTCCAGGGTCTCGTAGCTGTGCTGCCGGAAGGGGGCATACATGAACCCGGAGGTACAGAACCGGCAGCCGCGCGGACAGCCGCGGCTCACCTCCACCAGGAACATGTCGCCGAACTCGGTGTTACCGGTCAGTAGCCGTGATGTTGCCGGCGGATGGTTCTCGGCAGGCACGCAGATGCGCTCGATGCGGCAGGGCGCGCCATCCATGGCGTCATACCCGGTCAACTGCCCGTCCTCGTAGTGCGGTTGATACAAGGATGGCACGTACATGCCCGGAAGTCGAGACAACGTGCGCAACAGCCCCTGGCGTCCCCCCTCTGCCGGCGAGAGCAGCGCCCCTACCAGGCGCGGCACGAGTTCTTCCGCCTCTCCGATGCAGACAGCATCCAGAAACGCCACAGCCGGTTCCGGGTTAATCATGAAGGCGGCCCCACCGGCAATGATCAGCGGGTCGCCGGCGCCGCGTTCTGCAGCATAGAGGGGGATGCCGGCCAGTTCGAGCATGGCGGGAATGTTGAGATAGTCCGGTTCGAACGATGTGGAAAAGGCGATGACATCGAAGTCCGCCAGGGGGCGCTGGCTTTCCAGGGAAAGGAGCCGCATCTTGCTGCGCCGGTATTCGTCCCGTTCCTCCCGGTCCGGCAGAAAGGCCCGTTCGCAGCGGACGCCAGAGGCATCGCTGAACAGGGCAAATACCGTCTGAAAGCCGAGGCTGCTCATGCCGGTGCGATACGGACTGGGCGAGACGACGCACACGGAGATATCCCCGCCGCCCCGGGCTGGGGTCACGGCAGTCTCCTCCTCTAGCAACGCCCGGTATGCCTGGCGGATTTTCCAGCTCACCTGGTCACCGTCTGCATCATGGCGACACCGCACCGACCCGGACGTCCGTTTCGACTGCCGCCACCCTTACAGCCGAGAAGGGGTCAACCCCCAAACGGCTGGTGAACGTATCCGGCGCCCCCTTGTAGTACAACACCGCCTTGAGGCGGAGGGGTCCGGTATAGCCGACAGGCAGTTGAACCTGATACTGCTCACGACGCACTTCGCCCGCCTGCAGACGGTTATCGAAGGCCCGTGAAGCGGCATTGTAGAACATCAACGCCTGGTTGCCCTCTGCATCCAGGTAGACCGCGCGGTACAGCCGACTGCCGGATGGCACCGTAGTGCCAAGAATTGCCATGTCTTCACGATAGCTGCCCGCCCTGCCGAAGTCCTGGGTACCGGCCGCCGGCGCCGCTCCCGAAAGGCGTACCGGCACGGCACGGCCATCGGCGGTCGCTGCGGTCACCTCCAGCCAGAGGAAGCGCAGATCCGTACTGCCCGACGGCATATGGTGCCCGGTCCTCGAGTTATCGATATCAAGGGTGATATTCCATGCGCCTTCCCGGGGTACGGCATGGCCATCCGCACTGAACTTGAGTCCGATAGCACCGGCAATCTGCGAGTTGGTATGCGCTCCGGGGAACCGGTGAGAATAAATCTTGCTGCGATCCTGAGCCTTGTTTTCGTTGGAATAGCCGACCGTCAAATGGGCTGCCGCCCCTTGGTAAAACTCAGCCTTGCCGTTTCTCAGGTAACCGATCCTGTTCATATGGCACTCCTGGCAGGTGACCTTAGCTGTTGCGAAATTGCTCTGCCGCCATTCGGCATAGGTCGCCTTGACCGGGATACCGTGGTGATTCTCTGCGTTGTGACAGGGGCCGCAGAATTCGCTCAATTGTATCCATCCGGAGAACTCGGTATGCCAGTTGTTGATCTCGAACGGTCCCTGTTTCTTGCCGGACGGATTCTGCCGGTAATCGCCATTCGCCTCGTAGCCGGCCAGGGTGTGGCAAAAATCGCAGGTGACCCCGGTTTCAACCCCCTCCACCTGTTGAGGGGTGCGAATCAAGCCGGTGTAATTCATGTAGGCCACCGGCGCATGGCAGTAGACGCAGCGCTTCGCCTCCTGGCGGAATCCCGGGTCACGTTCGGCCCGCGGCACCACCTCCTTGAAATAGAGCGACTTGAAAACCGGATTCTCAAACGCCTTGGCATGTTCAGACTCTTCATACTGAGCGTGAATTGCGGGATGGCATCCTTTGCAGCTCTGAGACGGCTCATAGGTGTACGCCAAGCGGGTTACAGCAGCGTTGGGAGCAGGGGCGGTCTCCGTCAGAGGAGCGGCGCAGGCGGCTAGGATCAACACGACACCAATGATCACATACTGCATGGGATGTCCTTTGCGTGTAGTCGACTTCAACGTGTCCATGCATTGTAGCATCTGCATCGTGCCCTGCAAAGCGGGATTCGCCAAACAAAAACGCCGCTCAAAAAGCGGCGTTTCCCGGTACTTCTGCGGATTTTGGTCAGGCCGGCATCAGGCCTTTGCCAATGCGACCGGAATCTGATTGACGGCGCCGGCGCTCAGGCTGTTCAGCTGGGCGTCGCGGAAATGCCCGGGAGCGAACAGCGTGCCCGGCTGCTGGCCGTTGTTCAAGGCCGCTTTGAGAACAATGCTGCCCCGCGCCGAAGTCACTTTGACGCTGTCGCCGCCGGCAATCCCGGCCGTGGCGGCATCGGCCGGTGCCAGAGACACGAACGGCTCTCCCGCAACCAGCAGATTGTTTTCCGACCAGGTGGTATAGGTGCCGTTATGGTGCAGCACGGAACCAACGCTCAGCAAAAACGGGCGGGCCGCGTCCGGAGCGGACGGCGCAAGCGGCTGCACTGCTTCGAAGCGGGCCTTGCGCCCGGCAAAGTCAGTACGGTTTTTGACCCGTCCCATACGGCAGCCGGCATGATCGCAGGTTTCACTGTACAGGCCGGACAGCTCGGTGATTTCATGGTGCAGAAGTTCAGCGGAGACTTCGCAGCTGCGGCCCGCCACCAGGGCATACAGGCCGGTCAAAATGTCCGCATCGGTCCGCGCCTGGCCGGCCGGCGCCACGGCACGCTCGAAACACTGCACACGATTGTCCACCGAGGTGAACGAGCCGGACTTCTCGGCGCCGGTCGCCGCCGGCAGCACCACATGGGCCAGCCGGGCGGTTTCAGTCAGGAACAGGTCCTGAACGACCAAGAGCTCCAGCTTCTGCAGCGCCTTGAGGACGCGGGCGCGGTCCGGCAGGGTGCTGAGCGGATCGCTCCCCATGACGTACAGCGCGGTGATCTCGCCCGCCTCGATGGCGTCGAGCATCTGGAGCAGGTTCTTGCCTTCAGCGGTCGGAACAGCCCCGCCCCAGGCGGCCGAAAACTTGTCGGCAGAGCGGGCATAGGTATGGTAGCCGGGGAGGTATTCGGGGCAGACCCCCATGTCCAGCATCCCCTGGGTATTGTTCTTCTCGTCCAGCGGGTAAAGGCCGGCACCCTGCTCGCCGACCGCACCGGTCAGAAGCGCCAGATCGACTGCGGCAGCTACCGCGCCCTTGGCATCGGTTGACCGCATGAGCTCGCTGCCGTAGATGACCGCCACCCGGCCAGCAGAGCCGATCAGGCGGGCGGCGTGCCGCAGCTCAGCCTCAGCGACACCGGTAACCTCCGCGATACGCTCGAAGGTCAAACCATTCAGAGCTGCGGTCATGGCCTCATGTCCTTCAGTGTTCGCGGCGATGAATACCGCATGTTCCAGCCCCTCGGCCACGATGGCCTTGTTCAGGCCGGCGACCAGCCAGGCTTCGCCGCCCGGCGTGTACTGCAGAAAGGCATTGGCGAACTTGTTCATCGACGTGGCACGACTGTTGGCGAGTACCAATTTGGCGTCATTTTTGGTTGCAGCCTGAATCACCCGGTAGGCAAAACCGGCCGACTCGCCTTTCAGATCGGCGCCCAGCACCACCACGGCCGTGGCCTTTTCGATGGCATTCATGTCATAGGTCCCGCCGCTGTAGCCGAGCATGTCGTACTGGACCTGTTGCGCAGGGAAATAGCCGAGGCGAGCCTCGGAATCGATGTTGTTGGTCCCCACGGCGCTCCGCAGAAATTTCTGGAACAGGTAACTCTCCTCGTTGGTGACGCGCGGCGAGCCGATACCGGCAACGGCGGCACCGCCCCGGGCGCTGACCACCCCTTTGAGGGCGCCGGCCGCGGTGTTCAACGCCTGATCCCAGGTCGCCTGCTGCTGCTTGCCGGTGGCATCCTTGATGAGTGGGGCCGACAGCCTGCCGGGCGAGTTGAAGGCGGCATAGCCGAAGCGGCCGTTGGCGCACAGATTGCCGCGGTTGTAAGTTTCGTCGGAGCTGGTGACCCGCTCCACCCGGCCGTCCCGGGAGTGGTACTCGACCTGGCAGCCCGAGGAGCAGAAGGCGCAGACGCTCGGCGTGACCGAGAAGCTCCAGGGGCGGCCGCGGAATTTGAACGGCTTGCTGATCAACGTGCCGGTGGGGCAGGCATTGATGCAGTTGCCGCAGAAGTCGCAGTCCAGCGGCTCACGGGTCAGGGTGTCGATGATGGTGCGGTCGCCGCGGTCGACGATCTCGATCGCCTCGCGTCCCACAACCTCGCGGCAGACCTTGACGCACTTCTCGCACAGGATGCAGCGGTTGGGGTCGCTCTCCAACAGTTTCCAGTCGTACCGGATCGGGAGCCGTTCCAGATCGGCGCGGTACTTGTTCTTATCCACCTGCAGTCCGTAGCAGGTATCCTGCAGGTCGCACTCGCCGGCGGCGTCGCACACCGGGCAGTCCAGCGGGTGATTGACCAGCATCAGCTCCAGGGTCTTTTTGCGGGCCTCCTCCAGCTGGGGCGAGGTGGTCGTCACGACGATGCCGTCCTTGACCGGGGTGTTGCAGGCGGTCATGAAGCGGTCGACCCCTTCCACTGCCACCACGCAGACCCGGCAGGCGCCGGTGGTGGAAACCTTTTTCAGCCAGCAGAGGGTCGGGATCTTGATCCCCAGTTCCGCTGCCGCCTCCAGTATGGTAGCGCCGACCGGTACCGTCACCTGCCTGCCGTCAATGGTCAGTGTTGCCGTCGTCTTCTTGTCGCTGGACTCTGTGTGTGCCATGCCGTTATATCTCCATCTAGCTTCAGATAAGTAATTCAGATTCATCCATCAGGAACGAGAGTTTTTCGTCCTGGCAAGGCTGTCGAGGGACTGTGCGGAGGCGTAGCAGCGCTACGCCGCACAAGTGAGTCCCGAAGACTTACGCAGCCAGGGCGGGAAAGGCTCGTTCCACTACACAGCAATCATGGCCATGCGGTAGCACCGCAGACACCGATCCGCCTCCGCCTGAGCGGTGGTGTCGCTGAAGCCCAGTTCCACCTCGCGGTAATTCCCTTTGGCGGCCCGCTCCCGGCCATGCACCTCTTTCTGATTGGCCCGGTCGGCCGAATCGAGCCAAGCGACCGGCTCGTTCTTGTCATAGACCCCCAGATAGGTCAGGAGATCCTCGAAGATCTCTTCCTCGGTCAGATAGGCCTTGCCCTCCTCCAGCCAGCGCTGGATCACGCGGGCGGCGCGATGGGCGTTGCCGACGCAGGCCACCACGGTAAGCGGCCCGATTTCGGCATCACCGCCGGCAAAAACACCGTCGCAGTCGGTGATCAGGGTGCGGGACAGGGGATTGCCCATGCTGTCGTTCAAATTCTTGCCGGCCGCATCCTTGAGCGGCAGGTACTTGGTGACCACGGTATTCCACTTGGTAATGTCGATGCCCATGTCGGCAGGGATGAATTTCAGGTCCGGATCCTGGCCGATGGCCGGAATGACCGTATCGCACTCGACGATGAATTCACTGCCAGGCACCGGCTCGGGACGGCGGCGCCCGGAGGCGTCCGGTTCGCCCATGGCCATGCGGACGCACTCGACGCCGGTCACCTGGTCATTGGCGTCCACGACGATCTTGGTCGGCAATACCTGAAATTCGAATTTGACCCCTTCCTCATCCGCGCCGTCCACCTCCCACACATCTGCCGGCATTTCCTTGCGGGACCGGCGGTAGAGCAGGATCGATTCCTCGGCCCCTTCGCGCAGCGCCACGCGGACGCAGTCGATGGCGGTATTGCCGCCGCCCACCACGCAGACCTTCTTGCCCATGCCGGTGGGGCGGCCCATATAGGCCTCACGCAGGAAGTCAATGCCGCCGGACAGGAACCCCTTGTACCCCTTGTCCTCGCCTTCAACGCCCATCGGCTTGGAACGGTGGGCGCCCGGCGCCAGGAACACGGCGTCATGCTTCTGCTTCAGCTCCGGCAGGGAGATGTCCTTGCCGACGCGGCAGTTGTACACGATCTCCACGCCCATGGACTGGATGATGTCGATATCCCGCTGCAGCAGATGGCGCGGCATGCGGTAGGCCGGGATGCCGACGGCGATCATGCCGCCGCCGAACCCTTCGGGCAGCGCTTCGTAAATGGTGCACTGGTAGCCTTCAAGAGCCAGGTAATAGGCCGCGGCCAGGCCGGCCGGGCCGGCGCCGACAATGCCCACGGACTTGCTTTTCTTCGGCTTGGGCTGCATGGGGGGCTTGATATTGTGCATCCACTCATAGTCCGACGCGGTCCGCTTGAGCACCATGATGTTGATGGCGTCGTCCACATTCTTGCGGCGGCAGGCGGTTTCGCAGGGGTGCGGACAGACCCGGCCGCAGACCGACGGGAGCGGCATGTTGTCGCGAATGGTGGCCAGCGCCTCGCCGTACTGGTAATTCCTGATCTCCTCCACGTATTTGGGGATGTCGATATGGGCCGGACAGCGATCCATGCAGGGAGCGGTGTACTTGTGGATATAGCGGTCCGCCTTGGCAGTCGCCTGCCCCTCGATACAGGCCAGGAACGCGTCGCGATAGTGCTGCACGGCGTCGAACACCGGTACGGTCGAACTCTGACAGAGGGTGCATTTACAGTTCTTAAGCAGTTCCGCCAGGTCCCCCACAGTGTCCAGATCGGCTGCGGTAGCGGTGCCGGCCAACACGTTCTGGAACAGGTCGGCCAGCACCTTGGTCCCCTTCTTGCCCGGCGTGCAGCGGCCGCAGCAATAGAGGGTCTGGACGCGCTTCATATATTCGGCGGTCATGGCCGGCACGTTGACATCCTTGTCGAACAGAATCATGCCGTCCCAGCCCATGAATGCCCGCAAGGGCTGCTCACCGTCAAATGCCACCGGCAGTTTGAAGCTGGCCGCCTGCGGTTCTCCCGTTACCTGCCTGTTGTCAACTACATTCCTGCCCCACGTGGAAAAGACGACCTGTGCCACACGAACCTCCGAAAACGGGACCCCCCATTAGGAGGGGCTAAGTATCTGCAATTATTGTATAATCAAACCCTGGAAAATTGTATACAGTATGCATGATTAGCACAATAACGGCCTGGAAATCAAGGGAAAAAATCAGGCGAAAACGCACCCGCGTCACAACGGATTCCCACTTTCGGACAACTGTGGTATAGAAGAGAGGTACGGCATTCAGCCACGGGGAGAACATGGCCATGAACAGTCTCGATTCCGCCTTCCGATCACTCTTCGAAACCAATATGGGCATCCGTCCCGGCGAACGGGTACTGGTGTTCAGCGACCGCATCCGCCCGGACGAGCAGCTGTCCGACAGCGACCGCGACCGGCGCACCCGCCTCAATGAAACCGCGGCGCAGGCGGCCGAGTTTGCCCGGAAGGCTTACGGCCAGGGTGAATTCATCGACTTCCCCGCCACTGCGGCCTCCGGCGTGGAGCCGCCCCAGATGCTGTGGGAACTCACCTTCGGGCGCGACGCCATGGCAACCCTGCAGCGCGAAGGCATCCTGGACGACCTGCTGGACAAATGCGCCGACAGCGGACAGGTTGAGCGGGCCCGGGAAATCGTGATCAGCCATGCAACCGCCCTGCCCGCCATCATCGTCGCCCTGGCCAACAACTCCGCCAGCCATACCAACTACCGCAAACTGGCCTGTAGCGGCGGCACCCGTTTCGCCAGCCTGCCGCACTTCGATCCCGCCATGTTCCACAGCTCCATGACCGTGGACTGGCAGGCGTTGGCCGACCGAACCGCCCGGCTGGTGACGGCGGTCAACCGGGCTGAATGGGTCAACGTGGAGTGCCCCAACGGCACGGCCATGCATATCTGCAAGCGGGGCAGGCCAGCGGGCGGCGACGACGGCCTGCTGACCGCAGCGGGCAGCTTCGGCAACCTGCCGGCCGGCGAGGCCTATCTGGCCCCCCTGGAGGGGGAAAGCCACGGCATCATGGTGATCGAATGGGGGCCGACCGCCCAACTGTCAACACCGCTGACCCTGACCATCGCCCAGGGCAAGGTGCTGCGGATCGACGGCGACGATCCCCTGCGGCAGCGGCTGGAGGAAAAGTTTGCGGAAAACCCAAACTGCCGCAACCTGGCGGAACTGGGCATCGGCACCAACGACAAGGCCAGCCGGCCGGACAACGTGCTGGAGGCCGAAAAGATCCTGGGCACCATCCACCTGGCGTTGGGGGACAACACCGGGTTCGGCGGCATGACTGCCGCCCCCTTCCATGAGGACTATGTGTTCTACCAGCCGACCGTTACGCTGGTGATGGCGGACGGCAGCGAAGAGGTGATTCTGGATAATGGAGTGATGCAGCTATGAAACCCCTCACCCTCGGCTTTTCCCCCTGCCCCAACGACACCTTCATGTTCTATCCGCTGGTGCACGGCCTGGTGGACACGGCCGGGCTCTCCTACCAGGAGCGGCTGGAGGATGTGGAGACCCTCAACCGCCTGGCCCTGCAGGGGGTGCTGGACGTGAGCAAGGTTTCCTACCACGCCCTGGGGCACATCCGCGACCAGTACGCCCTGCTTCGCTCCGGCAGCGCCCTGGGGCGCGGCTGCGGACCGCTCCTGGTGGCCCGCGAACTGATCGACCCCGCCGACCTGGCCGGCAAAACCATCGCCGTGCCAGGGCGCTACACTACCGCCCTGCTGTTGCTCAGGCTGCTCGCCCCCCGCCTGGAAAACTTCCTGGTTCTCCCCTTCAACGAAATCATGGATGCGGTCCTGATGGGGCATGCGGATGCCGGCCTGATCATCCACGAATCGCGCTTCACCTACCAGGGGTTCGGCCTGCACAAGCTGCTCGACCTGGGGGAATGGTGGGAAGGTGAAACCGGTCTGCCGATCCCCCTGGGAGGGATTGTGGCCCGACGTTCGCTGGGCGCCGCAACCATCGCCGCCATCGAGGGGGCGCTGCGGGCCGGTGTGGAGTATGCCCACCGCAATCCGGC
>Ga0334722_10005652_pt1 | contig 12553 bp, 14 predicted proteins | sample C3_bottom_MG_FD_207210 | JGI IMG/M metagenome (GOLD analysis project Ga0334722, IMG submission 207210) | Sediment microbial communities from Yellowstone Lake, YNP, Wyoming, USA - C3_bottom | ecosystem: Environmental > Aquatic > Freshwater > Lake > Sediment | place: USA: Wyoming | collected...
AGCGGGAGGCTCTCTTTATTATTATTCAATGAAGAAAAGCGCTATTGCAGAGCTGCACAAGGAAACGGTCGATATTCTGGACGACATGACCGGCCGCATATCCCTGTACCTTGCGAACTATCAGAAGATCGCCGCAGCGATGTCCGGCTTAAAGGAACTGCAGCGGGCTCTCAAGGGAAAACAGGGGAAAGCGCTGAAGGATGCAAATGCGGTGCTGAGCCATTTTCAATCAAATCTCGGTGTTGAGGTCTGCTACCTTATCGATGCTTCCGGAACGACCATCGCCTCTTCGAACTATGACACGCCTGAAACCTTTGTTGGCAAGAACTATGCTTTCAGGCCTTATTTTACCGATGCGCTTGCAGGTAAGCCCGTTGTCTACATGGCACTGGGTGTGGTCACGGGAAAAAGAGGCATATACTCTAGTCAAGGGATCTATGGCGATAACCACTCGGTGATCGGCGTGGTCGTGCTGAAGGCTTCCGTTGAATATCTGGAGACACAGCTCAAACGGCAGCTTGACGGAGTGGCACTCGTCGCGGATACGCAGGGCGTCATCTTCGCGTCCAGCCGCGAAGACTGGCTGTTGCAGACGCTTTGGAAGGAAAGCCCTGACGTACTGGCCAAGGTAGCATCGACCCAGCAGTTCGGAAAAGCTACCCTGCAGTGGTCCGGTTTGGAAAGGACCGATGAACTGCATGTTCGCGACAGAGCGGGCAATCGTTATCGGATCCACGAGAGACCGCTCCAGAGCAGTCCCGGCTGGAAGGTCCTGTTCCTGCACGACCTGGGCATCATGTCAGGCAGGGTGTCGGGCATGATGCTCAAGCAGACGGGATTGATCATCATCCTGATCTGCCTCGGTATCGGCGCGGTAAGCATCGTGCTTTACCGTAAAGCGAACAAAGAAATCCTGAAACGAAAAAGAATCGAAGAAGATCTCAAAACTACCAATACGACACTGCAGGCCATGATCAAGGCGTCGCCGCTGCCGATCGTGGGGGTCGATGCCGCCGGCATAACGGTCTTGTGGAACCCGGCTGCGGAGCGGGTTTTTGGATGGTCCGAGCAGGAAGTGCTCGGACGGCCTCCGCTCATCGTTCCCCGGGACCTTCAGCAGGAGCAGATACCCCTCCGCAACCACATGATTGACGATGACGCCATAACGGGAGTGGAAACGCATCGCATAAAGAAGGACGGAGCGCTGATCGACGTCAGGGTCTCATCAGCGACCATTCACGATGAACAGGGAACAAGTGTTGCAGCCATGGGGATCTACGAGGACATCACGGAACGCAAGAAGTCCGAGGAGGAGGTCCGGTTCCTGGCCGCGATCATCCAGGACCTTCCTGATGCGGTATGTGCCGTTGACGCCAGCGGCAAGGTGGTCACCTGGAACAGCGGCGCAAGCAAAATGCTGGGATACCGCGCCGACGAGATCATAGGAAAACCGATAACGAACGTGATTCCCCAGGATATGGCGCAGCAGGAATTTGAGCACTGTTTGACGCTCTTGAAAACCGATGGCTTCTTCTCCGGATATGAATCGGTCCGGCAGGCCAAGGATGGCAGAAGGGTCCCGGTGGAACTGACCGCGGTTGCCATAAAGGACCGGGTGAAAACGATCACTCACTACGCCTCGATCATGATAGATCTTACGGACCGCAAAAAAGCGGAGGAGGAACGGCTGAAGGTTCACATGCTGGAGTCGATAGGATTCCTGGCCGCTGGGATCGCCCATGACTTTAACAATCTGCTCAGCGTCATTCTGGGAAACGTCCATATTGCCAAACTGTCGCTGCCCTCTGATGAAAAGGCCTTTAACCGGCTGACCGATGCCGAGAATGTCATTGAACTTGCCAGCGAACTGAGCAAGCGGCTGATCACTTTTGCCACGGGAGGTGACCCCCGCAGAACGTGTATGCCGCTGTCGGGCCTGTTTGTCGATACGGTCACTGCGTTACTGAAAGGCTCGGCGATCGAAGCTGTATTTGATCTGCCGGAAGATCTCGCCGAGGTTTCGGTCGATGAAGGACAGATAAGGCAGGTGATCAACAACCTGGTGATCAATGCCAAAGAAGCGATGCCGAAAGGGGGTACTCTGACGGTACGGGGCGGGAACATCGTGGCATCGTCCCAGGATAATTTGCCGATACGCGAGGGCCGTTATCTGCATCTGTCGATCAGCGATACGGGAGCCGGGATCCCGGCGGAGAACCTGGCCAGGATCTTCGACCCCTATTTTTCCACAAAGAGCACGTACAACCAGAAAGGCCTAGGGCTCGGCCTTGCGGTATGTTATTCGGTCATAAAAAAACATGACGGACTTCTCACGGTCGAGTCGGTGGTCGGCAGGGGCACGACGTATCATATTTATCTTCCGGTCGCGTCATGATCTTGATGGAGCCGTGGAGTAGAGCCGTAAAAGGAGGCGTATATGAAAAAACCGGTAGTTGATGCGGATGTCTGTATCGGATGCGGCCATTGTGTAGAGGTCTGTCCGGCGGTGTTTGAGCTTGGGGATGATGAAAAATCAACGGTGATCGGACCCGATCAATGTGGTTCCTGCAACTGCCAGGAGGCGATCGATACCTGCCCGGTCCAGGCCATCAGTTGGGGAGAGTAGCATGAATCTCGAGAATGCATGGTGCGAAGTGCGGAGTCACCGCAATATATTTTCTTGCCATTTGCAATATCCTGTAGTAACTTCATGCAGGTTCCCTGAGCCCTGATATTTCTGGCTACGTACGCTTATAGGTTGAACTCTGGATTCTGCACCTGAACCCTGGCCCCTGACCCCTGAACCCTGAATTTTTAAAGGTGCTGCCATGTGTGACCTCTGCACTGAACACGGCGACGGAAAGATCTGGTATAAGAATGCCAGGAACTACGCTCAGGACCTTCTGTCCGATCTTGAACGGCGGCGGTATATAGAAAATTTCCTCACCTCGGCCTTCAGTGAAGGATTTCAGGCTCTGGGGCGGCTCGAGACCATTTACCGGAAAAAAGGAAAGCTTCCCGATCCGATCAAGAACGCCCTGGTAACGAAGGCAAAGACCGAACATTACGGCCAGGTTCTGCCTATTGAAGAGATCAGCGGCGTGGTGCGCCAGGCCAGGACCGTGGTGCGCATGCCCTGTGCCTGCCGGTGGAACATAGAAAAAAAGGAAGAACGCTGCTGTTATGCGGTCAGCTATGGTCCCGAAGCCTGGTACGACGGCATCGACATGGGTTATTTCGGCAAAGCCTCCGATGAGGGGCTGGAAGCCCTTTCGCCTGATGCGGCCATAGAACAGATGACGGCCATGGAAGCAGGGGGATCGGTCCATACGATCTGGACCATGATGACGCCTTTCATCGGCGCGATCTGCAACTGTTCTCCCCGGGACTGCCTTGCCATGAGGACCTTGTCCGGCACCGGCGTGGAAACCATGGAGCGGGCCGAGTATGTGGCGAGGGTGGACGGCACCGCCTGCAACGGCTGCGGGCTCTGTGCTGAGCGATGTCACTTTCATGCCATTGACGGCCATAGTCATGGCGGTGCATCCCACGCGCATATCGATCCGCACAAATGTTTTGGCTGCGGCTTGTGCCGCGGGGTCTGCAGTACCGGGGCGATCTCGCTGGTGCTGCGGTAAAGCAGCCGCTAGCTCAAGCAGCACTCAAGTATACGGCCTTGGCAGGGAAGAGCATGATGACGATCCGGTCCTGTCTGTGGTGCTCACAAAGAATCGGCATGGGAAACAACGGAGACGAAGCAGCTTTATGCGGAAGCTGTTACGATCATTTCTCGCTGTTGCCTGGCGGGCCGACCCAGAAGCACCTTGATCGTTTATCCTTCCCCATACTCGGTGTCCAGTTATATGCCGGAAAGCGCATGATTTCAAGGGTCGTGAACAAGACTGCCTGTGCATGGTTGAACAAAGAGCCGAACGAGATCATCCAGCACCTTGCAGGCAATGTGTTGGACTGTGCTACTGCCCGCCTTCCTGAGGGCTGCGGCGCTGCTTTGCTCTGCGAAGAGTGCGGCGTTTTGCGTTCAGTCGTCGGCACCTCAGGAGGCGAACCTATTGTCGAGGCTCCCATAAAGCTGTACCAGGAATATGGCCATTCTGTTGCCACGATGCTCAGGCTGACGACCATAAAATCAAACGGTTTGGTGATGCTGAAGCTGGAGAAAGCATGATCTTCTTGTCAGGTCCTCTATCTGGATATGTTCACGGAGCTAAGCATTGAGCCGTCAATGCATCTGGTGTAATGGCAGCATGTCCCCGAACCTGTCCCCTGACCGCAGGAGGATCACTGACTCGGTATGCGGCGACTGTTCCGAGAACTTTGTGTTCCAGATGGGGGTGCCGCTCCAGGCATTTATTGACAGCCTGGAAGCGCCGATCTTCGTGATCGACGGCGATAGCATGGTCCAGGCCGCCAACAAGTGGGGCTACGCCATGCTTAAAAAAGAGTCCAGCCAGGTCCGGAACCAGCTGACCGGCGTGGTATTCGAGTGTGCCTTTGCACGGCTGACCGAGGGATGCGGCAGAACGGTCCACTGTTCAGGCTGTGCTATCCGCCGGTCCGTCTATCACACGATGGAGACGGGCAAAAGCCTGACCCGGGTTCCTGCCGTTCTGAACTGTGGTGAACCTTCGGGACCCGAGAAGATCGGCATGCACATTTCAACAGAAAAGATGGGGAATGTCGTGCTGCTGCGGATCGATGAGTCCGAAAAACAGTAAAAGCAATAACGACGATCAGGAACATAGTCCCTATCCGGTGATAACGATGACCCTTAAGGAATACTTCCAGAATATCGAGGGCACCGGCATTTTGTCGACAGCTGACAGCGCGGGCTCGGTCAATGCTGCGGTCTATTCAAAGCCGCATGTGCTCGATGACAGGACAGTTGCCTTTGTCATGCGGCAGCGCCTGACGCACCACAACCTCCAGTCGAATCCCTTCGCAGCCTATCTTTTTCTTGAGAACGCGCCGGGCCACCGGGGTCTGCGCCTTCACCTGAAAAAACTGAAGGAAGAGACAGACCCGGCGGTCATTGAACCGTTTCGCATGCGTCAACTGTCCCCTGAAGAGGAACGTAAAAAGGGGCCCGTCTATCTGGTTCTGTTCACGGTTGTAAAGGTTTTACCGCTTACCGGGAGCGGAGAGGCGAAGGCAGGATCGTGATCACAGGAAAAAATACGGCAAGGAGCTGTATACCGATGGCGGGGAAAACAGGAACAATGCTGATCATGCTGCTCCTCCTGACCAGCTGCCGGAACACGCCGCCGCAGGTCAGCATCGCGGGTGCGAAAGCGGAAATGTCGCCGGCTATCGTGGGCGAGGCCATCGTGTCCCTCATGATCGAGAACCGGGGAGGCGCTGATGAGTTGACGGGCGTGAGCACGGATCTTGCGGGGGCCACGGCGTCGTTCCATATGATGCAGGGGCCGCGCATGGTTGTTGTGAACACCATGCCTGTTCCGGCCCGGGAAACTCTGGACCTGAGGCTGGGCGGTTCGCACATCATGCTAGAACATATGGCCAGGTCCGTGAAAGAGGGGTCTCCGTTGACGATCACCCTGGTCTTTAAAAAGTCCGGCGAAAAGCAGGTGCGGCTCGAGCTCCAAAAAGCCCCGTCCCTGCGCAAGAACCTGAGCGATCGTTGATGCGATTTCACGTGGCGCATGCATGAAAAAAAGACAACCCAAAAGGAGCTCCAGCAACCTTCATAAGGAACCCTCCTGCTCAGGCATAGCGAAAGAAGGCCTGATCGTTGCCCACCATGGAGTGTCTGTCGAGGTCCTTTGGCCCGATGGCGCGCGCAGCATGGTGCGCGTCAAACGGCGCTCAGGCCATGTGGTCGGCGACCGCGTCGAGGTCATTGGCGAGGTCCTGCGTCGGCTGGACAGACGGACGGAACTGCGCCGCCGGGACGCACGAGGCAGCATCCACCTGGTCGGCGCCAACCTTGATGTCGTCGGTATCGTCGTTGCCCACCTGCCCTTGCCGCCCCCCGGGTTCATCGAGCGTGCCATTGTTGCCGCGAGAGCGGAAGGCCTCCAGCCGTTCCTGGTGATCAACAAATGCGATCTGGAGGGCTCGGAGATCTTTTCCGAGGCTCTGCGCAAAGCCTATGAAGCAGCGGTCCCGGTTTTTCCGCTCAGCGCAGCCGCGGTGACAGGCCTTGGTCCGCTGCGGGACTTTCTGGGCAAAGGGCATCGGGGCACTTTTATCGGCACGACCGGTGTGGGCAAGAGCTCGCTGCTGAACGCACTCTGTCCCGCCATCGATCTCAAGGTAGGTAAGGTCAATGAAGAAAGCGGCCGGGGCCGCCATACCACAACGGTTTCCACGCTGCATTCCCTGTCATCGGGCGGAGAGCTGATCGATACCCCCGGGTTTCAGGATTTCGGGCTGGTGGATATTTCAGCTCAGGACCTTGCCATTCATTTCCCGGGGTTTGAAATGGCCGGGCAGGTCTCCTGTCGTTTCAGTGACTGCCGCCATAGAACGGAACCAGGCTGTGCCGTTCTGGACCTGGTGGAGAAGCACGAGATCGCCCGGGAGCGCTATGCTGCCTACCTGAAGGTCCTGGACGAGATCGAGGCAGGCGAGGCCCGCTCACGGCGCAATGAATGGAAAAAATGAGCAGGTTCTGGGCCTGATTTTGCTCTGAACAGAAAGGGTGCAGGTGAGATAACGGGAAGGCAAATAAAAAAGCAGGCCCTGTTTGAACAGGACCTGCTTGGATGGGTCAGGCTTAGAGCTTTACAACGTTGGCTGCCTTGGGGCCCTTGGGCGAGTCGACAACGTCGAACGTGACGTTCTGACCTTCGGCCAGGGATTTAAATCCGCTGTCCTGAATGTCGCCGAAATGAACGAATACATCTCCGCCATTTTCGCGAGTAATGAAACCGAAACCCTTGGAGTCATTGAACCACTTCACTGTACCATTTTCCATGATGAGCTACCTCCTTCTTGTGAATTGAAGCTGACGGAAAAGGCCAAAAAAAGCCGCAAAGCCAATGTCTTTGCGGTTACCCTACAAGTACATCCGGAACTTCTGGGAATATAATGCCACTTCTCCGCCAGGAAGTCAAGTTTTATTATCAGAACAATGCTGGTTAATCCTACGAGATGGCCACAGGGTTTTCCCACATAGCATAGACTTGCCGTGCCGTTCTGCTCCAAAAACCTTGCAATTGGGCATTACTTATTATATTCTTTCCGAAAGAACTGGCTGAGGGTCCGCTGTATCGTGAACGGGCTTCTACAGCATGCAGGGGACTAAAACTTGTCGCGCCTTGATCATGTGTGGTTCGCGGTGCAGGTTTTGAATAACAGGAGAGGAATGACCGCTAGCGCTAGGGTTGGAGGTTCTGAATGCAGATAACGTGCTGGGGTGCAAGGGGTTCGATACCCATTTCCGGAAAAGAGTACCTTGCCTATGGCGGCGACACGACCTGCATCGAGATCCGGACTCAGGACGACGATGTCATTGTCATAGACGCCGGCACGGGCATGAGAAAGCTCGGGAATAAACTGCTTGCTTCGAACAAACGCAACATTCATCTTCTTTTCACGCATGCGCATTGGGACCACCTCATGGGTTTTCCTTTTTTTAAACCTATTTACATGAAGGGGACCAAGATCGATATGTACGGATGTCCCTACGCGCAGAGTTCCGTAAAGGATATCCTTGCCCGGTCCATGACCGCACCCTACTTCCCCGTGGAATTTGGCCAGCTGCAGGCCGAGATAACCACGCGCGGCGTGTGCGAACAGGCCTTTGACATCGGCTCCATCCATATCAGCCCCATCCAGTTGAACCATCCGAACCAGGGCATGGGCTACCGGTTCACCGAGGATGGCAAGAGTTTTGTTTTTCTTACGGATAATGAATTGACACACCGCCATGCCGGAGGAGAAGACTACGAAGCGTATGTCCGGTTTTCTGCCGGCGCCGATCTGCTGATCCATGATTCCGAATATACTGAAAAGCAGTACGCGCTGACGAAAGGGTGGGGGCATTCCTTATACACCGATGCGCTTCGTCTGGCCATGGACGCACAGGTCGGACAGTTCGGTCTGTTCCATCACAACCAGGAAAGAACGGATGGAGAACTGGACCGGATGGTTGAGGATTGCAGCAGTGTGGTCAAAAACAATAAGAGAACAATATCCTGTTTTGCCGCGCAGGCAGAGATGGTCATCGACTTGTAACAGGGGGGAACGGCGTTCAGCCTCCCGGCCCAGGCGTCGTACGCCGATGACGATCAGGGAAGACAGCGCAGATCATTGCAGATGCCGAAGCAATTCTTTTGTAAGGAGTGGAGAGCATGGGTGAAAAGTTGAACGGGTACGGTCCCGATACCTCAAGCCGCAGCACCAGCTACATGCTGGTCGTTGACAGCGACCCCCAAGGGCTCCTGTCCCTGTCCAGGGTGCTTCAGCGGTTTGATTACCATGTCTGCACGGCCGGTACCGCCGAAGAGGCGCTTGAGATGGTAAAAGTTGCAGTGCCCTATCTGGTGATAACCGATGTGTCGTTGTCCGGAATGAACGGTTTCGAATTGATCCAGCATTTAAAACAAGTGCCGGCAACATCGGGGATCCCGATCATTGTGAAGACCGGCCAACTGACCCCGGAGCTCGATCAGATGTGCCGCCAGGCCGGGGCGGAAGCCTGCGTGCAGAGGCCAGTGCAGATAGAGGACCTGTATCGCAAGGTCCAGGCTGCCATCGAACCAAAACCGAGGTCCCACATCAGGATCAGCACGCATCTGCCGGTATTTATCAACAACCGGCCGCTCGACCTTGATGCAGGTGAGTGCGCCTCGATGTTGTCAGCTCATGGCATGTATATCAGGACGCAAAAACCCTATCCGGCGAAAACGAAGATGCTGGTCCAGGTCACGCTGCCGAGCAAGACCGTGTCTGCCGAGGCAAAGGTCGTGTACAGCCATACCGTCGGGCAGGGGCCCCATGGCGGCCCGGGCATGGGATTGCACTTTGTCGAAATAACACCCGCGGACCAGGACCTCATTCAACAATATGTCAATGCAGAGGTCCTGAGAGGGATCGGTCCCGGCTGGACATGATGCGCAGGGGAAGTCTCGTACATGAACTGACTGCTGTTCATTGAGCAGAACGGATCTTGGGAAGAACGGTTATTCATACTTCACGACCAGTAAGATTTTGAAGGAGATTTGGCCATGTCGGAACCCGGTGCCAGGAGCGAACCAGGCTCAGGAAAGCGCACGAGCGGCTTTGTTCTCGTTGTGGACAGCGACGCCCGGAATCTGGTTTTTATGTCCATGATCCTCCAGCGGCTCGACTACCCGGCCTGCTCAGCGCTCGGCGTCGGGAACGCCCTTGAGATGGCCACCGCCTCAGCGCCGTCCCTGGTGATCACCGAGCTGAACCTCAAGGGAATGAACGGCCTGGAGTTGATACATCATCTCAGGCAGGAACCCCTTACTCGCGCGGTCCCGGTCATCATCATGACCAGCGACCTTACGCCTGAACTGGACCAGCAGTGCCGTGAAGCAGGGGCGGCAGCCTGCATCGCGAAGCCGGTCCAGGCCAATGAACTCTTCCGGGTGATCCACCCTGCCATGGATCCCGCGTCGCGCCGCAAGAACATCCGTATCCAAACCCGTCTGAACGTGTTCGTAAACGACCATCCGCTGGACTGCATTGAGGGCGAGTGCGCCTCCATGCTTTCGACAAAGGGCATGTACATTCGGACCCTGAAGCCCTATGCTCTTGATACGGTGGTCCAGATACGGATCGATCTTAGCGAAGAGACCCTTGCAGCGGACGCCAGGGTCATCTACTGTCACACGTACGGTGAAGGCCCCTTTGGCACGCCCGGCATGGGACTGCAGTTCCTGACGATCACCCCGCAGGAAAGGGAGCTTATACGCAGGTTCATTAATGATGAAGTCTCGCACGGGATAGCGCCGGGGTGGGAGTAACGCGAGCAGACCTATCGAGACAAACGAAAGGCTTTCAAAAGCTGAGCAACGTGTACTTCCTCCCCGCGGCTCCCTCTCATCGTCGTACCCGGCAGCGAAGATCCCTCAGGCATTCTGGAACTTGTTATGCGGTTTGACTTTAAGCGCCGCCTCTGATAGGATTACCGGCGCTTGGCTCTGAAATAGAACAGATATACGCCAGCCCTTCGGAATATTACAAGGAGTGTGACCATGGTCCAACATCGCATCGTATTCACCAGGTTCCAAAGCGACGGCGGGGAGATGTTCAATGACATATATGCCATCGATCCCGATGGAAAGCATGAGGTGCGGCTAACGACCAATCCGGGGCCCAACGGAGCATATGCGGACAATGCCGCGCCCCGGTACAACAGGGACAGGACGATGATCGCGTTCGTGAGCACGAAGAACAATGAAAACAAATTTTATAATATCTTTTTCATGGATCTTGCCACAAAGAAGACGGCGCAGATCACCTCCGGCAATCTTGATATCTCCAGTGTCGACTGGTCTCCCGATGACAGCCGCCTGGTCTTTTCCTGCAGGGACGACAAGGGACTTCAGCAGATACACGTGGTCAATCTGGACGGCACCGGCCTGACGAAGCTGACGGAGGGCCCGGAGGAGCATATGAACCCGCTGTGGTCCCCGACGGGAGATCTCATCGTGTTCACGCAGTTCCTGCGCGACAAGAAAACGTCGCATATCTTTACGATGGATACGCAGGGCAACAATCGTGTTCAGCTTACGTCCGATGAAACGGCCCATAGCAACCCCTCCTGGTCCCCCGACGGTTCCTGGATCGTTTATCGGTGTGATCTGGACCAGCCTCACCTGCGCAAGATCAATATCGAGACCCGGGAGGTCGTATTGTTCGATGCGCCCTCATCAGGCGCGGATTCTTCCCCGATCTGGTCCGGCAATGAGATCGTGTTCTCGAGCAACTGCGACTGGGAGAAAGCGGAGTCCATTTTCAACCTCTATAAGATGTCCGATGCGGGAGGGAACATTCAGCGAATAACAACCAACCAGACCTATGAGTATTGCGGTGACTGGTAAGGGGCGGGGTCCGGCAGTGACAGGATGATGCGGGAATGAAAAGATCTGTTCCCGGCGATCAGAACCGTCACTGGATCGCAGGGATATCCCGTATCAAGAAGGTGTCCGGTTATGCGGTCCTTCTGTTCCGCTTAACGTGACGTCGGCATCCCTGCCTCGATATGCAAGATGTCAATCATGCTTGCGTTCTATTCCCACGTCCAGAACCCTTTTTCAGAATATGCAGGATGCCTTCATCAGACGGCATGCTTCCGATGATCTCCTTTTTTGCGTTGCCATAAACTGCTTCCCCTGTTCTTCAGGCTGTCCGTTGATCCTCCAACGGGTAGAATCCCGGTTGTTCAACACTCGCCAGAACTGGCCATATTCGTTATTGCAAATGCTCGACAGGGGGTGTATAGTAATACTATAAAAAATAGTAAACTCAACTAAAAATGGTATAATGATGACTGAAGACTATGCAATAAACTCACAGTATTTTTCGAATGGATTGGCGGGGGCCATACTGTGCAATGAGCAAAAAGTGATGGTCGTAGATGACAATCCGGAACTTAGAAGCATATTAAACTATGGACTGGACTCATACGGATTCCGGATGACCTTGTGTGAGAATGGCGCCGAAGCCATCAAAATAGCCATGCATGACGAATTCGACTATATCGTTACCGACTATCAGATGCCGCTCATGAATGGGATAGAGCTTACCAAAAAGCTTCGCGAGCTTTCTTCCCGGGTTATCATCATCGGGATGAGTGCCGATGATCTTGGAATGGACTTCCTTCGTGCCGGAGCTAATGACTTTCTTCAAAAGCCCTTTGTGCCGTACCGACTCGCCATGATGATCGATGGTGGTGACATCCTCACCTGACGACCGACCGGTATCGCTCTCCGCCCGGCGACCACGCCCACGTTCTCCGCGATTCATCCTGCTCTTCAACAATAGATCCGCTGCAGCCTTGCTGGACAAATATGCCATGAATCTGATAAAATGATGCCTACGCTGTCTGATCTGTTCTGAGCGGCGTGAAACTGGTTGAAAAGTGGGGGAGCACCTATGGAGTCTGCAGCCGAACTGGCAAGGAAAAACGGTTTGGAAAAGTATCTGGACAAACCTGCTGAGCTGAACGATGCGATCTTTAACCTGATGCTGCTGCAGGAAACCATACAGCTTGAGCAGGGGCAGCGCCTCAAGTTCCGCGATGGGGGTACCGAAACCATCACGTGCAAACGCTCGGTGCACGGAAAGTTCATTGCCGGATGCACCGGTGATAAGCAGTATCGCTATGCTGTTGAAACCGCTCTCCGAGCTTCTACCGCGATTGTCGCCGTTTTCCAGCGGGGCCTTTTCGTCAGCATGCTTAAAAGGATCGGCGTGCCCGAGGACCGGATCGCGCAGTATTGCGGCAGCATCATAATCTCCGACGACACCCATTGCAGTGACATGGATTGAGCTGACTCACGTGGGTGTCAATACCGTTCCGATGGCAATGCAGGAG